>OLSQ01000463.1_pt1 | contig 39802 bp, 56 predicted proteins | sample 1672561 | NCBI WGS metagenome assembly OLSQ01 (sample SAMEA3136699, study PRJEB25190) | human gut metagenome | biome: human gut; feature: human-associated habitat; material: faeces | place: Austria | collected 2013
AATAGGAGGATTTAAAATGGACGAAACAATGATTAACCAACAAGCACAAGACGCTACAGCGTCAGCAGCATCAGCACAAGGAGGTGCTACAGCTACAACTACTACATCGCTAGAAAAACCAACTGTGTCAGAGACACAAAACTTAGACGTGTTATTACAAGACCCTAAACTACAAGCTGAGTTTGACAAAAAATTAGAAAAAGCGATAACAAAAGCTATAAAAGCTAAAGAACAAGAGCATCAAAAAAGAGAAGCCACACTTCAAGCAAGCATCAGCGCAGAGAAAGAAAAAATGCGTGAAAACATATTAGAAGAGATTGAACAAAAAAAGAAAGAAGCCGAAGAGATGGCTAAAATGACAGTAGAAGAAAGATACAAAAAACAACTAGACCAACAAGACTTAAAAATAGCAGAGTATGAAAAAGAGCTATCTACAATCAGAAGAAGAGATAAGATAACAGCTCTTGTGAACGAAAAGGGCTACGACCCACGTCTACTATCACTTCTAAGAGCAGAAGACGTATCTTCTGACGAAGAGATTGAAGATTACGTTGACAAGAGAAATCAAATATTCTTAGAGGCTACAAATGCTAGAGTACAAACACTTCTAAAAGACCACCCAGACGTGCTACTAGGCGACTCTAAAAAGAAAAAAGCTGAACCAGAGTTTAACTTTAACTTTTCTACTAAAAAATAAAAAATAAATTAAAATAAAAGGGGTAAAATAAAATGGATAAAAAAATAAAATGTCAAGATTGTGGAGAGGTGTTTGACTTTACAGAAAAAGAACAAAAATTTTATGAAGAAAAAGGCTTTTTTCCACCAAAAAGATGCAAATCTTGCAGAGATGCAAGAAAAAATCAAATAGAAAGGAGTAAGTAAAATGACTAGTAAGAAAAAATCAGAAGAAATAATTGAGAAAGAACCAGTTATAGTGGAAGAACAAGATATATTATCTGAAAAAGAGGTAGAAAAATTAAAACCAGAAGAAGTTATAGAGGTGAAGGCACCAGAGGTTAAAATAAAATCTGAAAAAGCACCTAAATATGCTGTAGGTTCAATCGTGTTCGTAGCTAAAGATGCAGAGGCTGACTTAAATGGGTTCAAATTATTCCCTCAATACAAGAAATATACATACACAGTTGAAGCGTATGACGAGAAAACAAAAGTATATTCACTAAGAAGACTAAACTTATCACTTAGTTTGAAAGAGGCTGACATAGTTGGGCCTAGTGAACGTGCACATGACCCACTAAATAGAAGACAGTTTTAATTTTATGAAAATATAAAAATAGGAGGTAAAAATTATGAATGAATTCGTTAGCATTGAAATTTTAGGTACAATTGCTGGCTGTAGTGCTGTGATTACTCTACTTACACAAGTATTTAAAAAATATTTACCAGAGAAATTAGATACCAAATGGCTTGCGCTAGCATTTTCTATCATCATTGGAATACTACGTATCATTTACGTAGGACAGTACGACTTTGCAGGTATTGTATCAGGTGTGATTAATGTGTTTATATTATTAAGCATCTCAGTTGGTATTTATGAAATTGGTGATACAACTGTAAGTAAAATAAAAAACCTACTTGGTAAGACAAAGGAGGAGAAATAAATGGCTAAACGTGGAATAGATATATCAGAGCATCAAGGAAATATCAATTTATCTGCTCTCAAAGATCAAATTGACTTTGTCATTATAAGAGTAGGATATGGCGTAAACGGCTCAATAGATAGTAAGTTCGTTAGAAATGCTGATTTATGCAAAGAATTAGGTATCCCTATGGGCTTTTATTGGTACTCTTATGCACTTAACACAAACGGTGCAGAAGCAGAAGCACACGCTTTTTTAGAGGCAATTAAACCATATGTACCAGAATACGGTTGTTGGTTTGATATGGAAGATGCGGATGGATACAAAAAGAAAAATGGTATGCCTTCAAATAGTATGTTACAAGATATGTGTTACAGATGGTGTGAAACTGTTGAAAACGCAGGCTATTATGCAGGTGTATATGCATCTGAAAGCTGGTTAAAGCATCAACTATCAGGAGATAAGCTTGCGCGATTTGATAAATGGACTGCTCAATGGCCTACAACTAATAGTGGTAAACAAAGAGGTCTAGCTACAAGCGCAGACTCAAGAGATGACGTATCATTGTGGCAATTTACTTCAGCAGGACGCTTTACTGGCTATAATGGTAATCTTGATACAAATTATGCATACAAAGTATTTCCAAATCCAGGTACTGTAGGTCCTATGCCAGAACCAGCACCTGATCCAGAACCTACTCCTGCACCTATACCAGTCCAAAAATTTAATATTGGAGATAGAGTTGTAATAAATGGTGACTTATATACAAATGCTAATGCTAAAACAGCAGCAGGCAGCATATCTAATAAAACTACTAATATTACTAGATATGTAGCGGGAGCAGCTCATCCATATAATACAACTGGTGACTTAGGTTGGATGAACGAAAGCGATATAAAATTAGCAGAAAGTAAACCAGTAGCACCTATCACAAAAGGCTGTAAAGTTAAATTTACAGGAACAAAATCTTATTCTGGTATAACACTTGCAGGATGGACACATAATAGTATATTTGACGTTATTGAAGTGTCAGGAGATAGAGTAGTAATAGGTAAAGGTACCGCAGTTACCGCAGCTGTTAACATGAAAGACTGTGTAAAGATTTAGTTTAAAAGGCGGAAGTAGCTTATCCGCCTTTTTAAGTTATAATAAAATAATAAAATAGGAGGATTGAACTATGGCTAAATTCAGAATGAAACCGATGATAGTAGAAGCTATCACGTTTGATGAATTGATAAAATATGGCCTAACTAAGACCACAAATGTATATAATAATATGCCTTGGTCATTTGATTACGAAGGTATTTCTGTCACGCACGAGACAGATGATTGTTATATTATAGGAGGCACTGCTAGATTTACTAAAAATGATCTTTTAGTTGTAAAAGATGGTGAAATCTCAATTGTAGAGAGAGACGCATTTGATTTGATAACTGAGTCATTGGAGGATTAAAAATGAAACTAAATTGGCGTTGGTTTTTAGGAGGGCAAAAAATGTTTTGGATGGGAATTATATTATTTATCGTACTCGTAGTAGCGTTCACTTTTACTTATATCGTAGATCCTACAGAAAGAGTATACATGAGGAAAGAAAATGTCGATGAAAACTCTATTAAATTCATCTCAGAGAGTTATATAAATTCTCGTAATATTACAATTGACAAACCAATTGAATATAGATTTGTCCATTATTTTTGTAATGAGAACAAATCAGAGAACGATGAAGTGTTATTAGGCACTTTCCATGAATGGAATGGTACTTATTACATAAATATCTCTGTTGACTTATACAACGCTCCTGCATTAATTCGTACTGTGATTCATGAGACTAGACACATGCTAGTTGAATACTTAAAAGATCAAAAAATTATAGATTTAACGGATTACACGGAAGAAATCGCAGAAGGAAGCAATGAACAGTGTAATAATATGTTCACTTGCGGCATAAATTTATTAAGGTCATCTCAGAAAAAATAATTTATGGATAGTACACGTGATTGCATCTGGAAAAATAAAAAGTTTCCAGAAGAATGTTTAAATAAAAAGCATAAAAATGAAAAATGCCACTGTGATTTAGAACCTTGTCCGTTATATGAAAAGAAAAATATGAAATGGAGAATAAAGAAATGGCTAAATTTGAAAAAGTAAAAAGAATTGAAGAAGATATAAAATTACCAGAAAGATCAACTGCATATAGTGCTGGATATGACTTTTATGCAATAGAAAATACTCACGTATTTAGTAAGGGAGTAACTTATGTGAAAACAGGTGTGAAAGTAAAATTAGATAACGATGAATTTTTGATGCTTTGCAATAGAAGCTCGAATCCAGGTAAAAAAGAACTAGTTTTGATAAATGGTGTAGGTATTATAGATGCTGATTATTATGGAAATCCAGATAATGATGGAGAAATTGCATTTGCTTTTCAAAGTCTAAATGAATCAGGCTCATTCATTAAAAAAGGTGATAAAATTGGGCAAGGCATAATAATGAAATATGGTGTTACAGAAGACGATAATGCTTCTGGCACAAGAGACGGAGGCTTCGGAAGTACTGGAGAGTAAAAAAGTTGTACTCCATTTGAAAATAATAATGAAATGAAGTATACTATTATCATAAGAAGGTTGCAATTGACTAATTGTATATAGTTATCACTTAAAATTGGTGTAACATAACTGTGTTTAGCGTTAATTGAACTGTGATAATATTTTAGATTAGTCGGATTGTTTGAACGAAAGTAAAACAATCCGTTTTATTTTAAGGAGGCGAGCAGTATGCTTACAACAGAAATAACATTTGAGAAAATCGTAGAAAAAACAAAACGCATGCTAGGAAAAAATTATCGTGGGGACAAAGAAATGGTGCCTGCATACTCAGCTATTGCACCGATTGATGGTCATACAGATGCATTTTTAACCGTGTCTAATGCTAAATTCACAGATGAGGAAATAAAATTAGTTAATGAAAAAACAAAAAATTATGCCTGGTGGGTAGCTAATCATGGTTATTTAGTAGATCAAACAAAAAAAGAAATATCTGCTTTATTTATATATGGCTCTGAGGTAGGAAGTGTTACTCCTGATGTATTAAATTTTAATGGATCAATTAGTAACAGTTTTTATAATCCAATAAACAGAACAGATACGAGAGGTGGTGTCAATAATTCATCAAACCACGTATATGTTCAGTTTTTATTGGATGGGGAAATTCAAAAATATGAAACTGATATGAATGGAGTAAATAATGGCAAGATAGAAATAAATGATACTGTATATGAATTTTATGCTGGTCGTGCTTATCCAGAGGATAAAGTTATAGTAGACAACACGGTGACTTATCCTATATATTTAGTTTCTAATTTGTTATATTATAATATTCCTGCGATTAGTGAAGAAGGTATTAATTTAGGAGGAGAGCATAATTTTAATTTCATTGAGAAAAATAATTTAGAAATCTTAGAAGATGTATGCGATATGGTCGTAAATGAGGCTGCGCAATGGACTAATAGATTACCTAATGTTAGTTTAATGAAAGATTGCTGGCCTGTAATAATAAAATGTGCTTGTATGGCATATTTGAATAGAGGTGCAGAAGGTCTAGGATCTCAATCTGAATTAGGACAACAAAACGTATATAATGACTGGGTTGCGTTAATGCATAAGCAGATTACTAATAGACGCTACGTATTATAAAATTGTTTGGAGGTGATGAAAATGGAGCCGTTACTGCAAAAGTACGCCAAATATTTTTATATAACCTTAATATGTGTTATATCTCTGCAATTGCTAACTATGACCATTAAAACTCTTTGTGGAGAGATGCAAGTAGAGTTATGTGCGCAAGTGTTTTTATATATTTTAAATTTAATACTAGTATGTAGTAATATGAAAAATAGTATAAAGCAGCAGTTCGTGGAGTGTAAGGCAAACGCAAAGATTCTACGATTTACATTAGCATTATTACTTACGCTTCAAGCTGTGATATGTTTTAAGACCAATCCTGACTGGGTTATTTTGGGGAATCATATCCTGATGGTGGTTATTATTGAGATCGTATTGAATTATAGAATTAGAAGTATAGAATATTTGGAAAAATTAGTAGATCAATTTGCTTCTGATAAATCGAATAAGAAAGGGGATTAAGCCGATGCAAGGTGTGGATATAGCAAACATGATAACAGTCGTAGTCGCTTTGTTTGGTGGAGGTGTTGTAGGGGTTGTTATAAAAGCACTTACAGAAAAGCGAAAAATAAACGCAGAGGCCAACAATACTAATATAAAAAGTTTACTAGAAATAGACCAACGAATGAATGAACGTATGGCGAAACTAGAAGAACGAGTTGCAAACTTAGAACAAGAAAATTATAAATTAAAATCAGACAAACTTGGGCTAGAAAAAGAAACACAGCGTTTAAAAACATTGCTTACAGAATTAGAAGCCAAAAAAAAAGAGCTTTACAATGAAAATTGTTCACTGAAGCTAGAAATAGAAGTATTAAAAGAAAATATAAAGGAGGAAAATGTAAATAGCAAATAGTTTAGACAATATACCAGCAATTCCAAATAAGTTATTACAACGAGATGGAAGCGTTACTGACTTTGCTGGTCAAACAAGTGCGAATCCAGTGATGGAATACACAAATAGACCTGCGTTACCAAATAAATTCTTGAACCCAGATGGTAGCTATTCAACATTTGATGAATTGTTAGGTAAAATAGTAGATACTAATATTTTTATTGTAGTGGATACATTACCTAAAATAGGTAAGAGTAACAAAATTTACTTAGTACCAAATAATACTGGATCATTTGATGAGTATTTTTGGAACAGTAAAAATCAATGGGATAAGATAGGTGCATTAAACGTTCCTATGCAATCATTTGAAAACTATCCTTCATTAGTAACAAATAAGACTACTGATGAGTTCTTCGAAAGTGTAAAAGCATTAAACTTACCTACTGGTACGTTGTTACTAGGTGGAACTATGCTTACAGATATAAGTGATGTTGCACCAGGTATGGGCAATGAAGAAATGAAAGTAGAAATCTATCCTAACAGCATTATTAGAGGTATTATGACATCTACAAACATTTCGCCTTACGAATGGACTATTCAATGGGGTCAATCAAATGCTAAATGGATACCTTCAGTGATTTCAAGTGGAACAGAAGCTCAAAAAATAAGCACTGATATAGTAGTAGATAATGGAAAATCTATTGCAGTAGCAAGTGAAGATGGTAATTCTTCTTCTGCACTATCTGCTAACACAGATGGTACAATAACTGCTACTGTGAAAGTTGGAGAAGAAACTACAACTGAACAAGTAGCTTATGTAAGTGACATAGATAAAAAAGTAACAAATGTATTAGGAGGAAATTATTAATGGAACAGTGGAAAGTAATTAAAGATTTTCCAAAATATGCAATTTCTAACTATGGAAATATTAAATCTTTATATTGGCAGAATAATGTAAATGGAAAGTTATATCCCAGAGAAAAATTATTAACACCAATAAAGAAAAAGAATGGATATTTAAAAGTTAATTTACATAACGATGAGTATAAAGGTAGAGGTAAAGGATGCGAATGCTTTATTCATAGATTAGTAGCAGAAGCATTTTTAGAAAATCCAAAAAACTTATCAGAAATTAATCATAAGGATGGGAATAAAGAAAATAACAAAGTAAGCAATTTAGAATGGTGTACAAGGCGCGAAAATGTTTTACATTCTTATAAACTAGGTTTGAAAAAATCAATACAAGAATATATTAAAATAAAAAGAATGAAAGAGGTGATTATTAATGGCTGATACAAATAATTTAAGTCAGTTTTTAACTGATGTTGCAAATGCAATTAAAGAAAAGACTGGTAAAACTGATAAAATACCTGCTGCAAATTTTGATACAGAGATTAAAGCAATTGAAACAGGAATAGATACGTCAGATGCAACAGCAAAAGCTACTGATATATTTGCACCAAAAACAGCGTATGTTAATGGTGAAAAAGTAACAGGCACTATTCAAACACAAGCTGAAATTGTTAGTGTGCCAGCAGGAACATTAGAAAAACGAAAATTAGAATTTTATAAACCGCCTTACTCTTACTATGGCAATATAGCAGCATCTCCAGATGGAGAGATAGCCGTAACTTGTCGTGGTACTAGTAGCAGTTCAAATGATGCTATTCAAATTTATGTATGGAATGGAGTAACGTATGAGTATAAACTTTCTGTACGGATTGACATCTTCTATTGCAAGTAATACATCGAATCTATGCGTCACAGGACCAGGTGTTATGACAAAAAATACTAATGAATATGGCATAATTGGGAGCAAAGTTCGTATAATCTATAATAAAGACACTAATACTTCATCTATATTGAGCGATAATACATCAATTAGCGGAGATGTACAGTATAAAACACAATATCCTCTTTTTGCATATGCTACCGTGAATAGTTTTTATAATACTTACGCATATAATTTATGTACGTTTAATGGCGTATCTTATTCGATAACAAAAGTAAATTGTAATTCTAAAGAAATGCATGAAAATTTTAGTCGCACTATAGTAATCGATAATACAGTACTCATTCATATTTGGCTTGATTCTAATGATAATTATTCTCGCCATGCAGATGTAAATTTACTTTCTTTGCCTGATGCAAGAGCAACTAGAGTTTCAACTGGAGTTACAGATTTACTTCCAAACTATAGTTTGACATATACAATTGATGGACAGGAGCTTAAACAATTGAGCTTTGACCGCACAACAGGCACTTACTCGACAAAAGAGTTGACAACAAAAGTTATTATACCTCATGATTATATTCTTTGGATGTCTGACGACGTCGTATGCTGCGCTGATAGTTGGTCTGCAACTACTTTGAAGATATATAGAATTGACTTTGAGAATAGCACACTTATCGAATTGTGCGAATTAACGGGGAAAACTGGTTGGAATGAATATTTTGACAATTTTGGTAATAATATTTCTAATACTTATGCTGGTAGTAGTTTTACATTCACGAATAAACAAGGTAGCTTGTCTGGTGCTTCGTATGGCTATATTTACAAATATTCTTGGGAAGGAGAACAAGAAGAAAAAATTACAAGTATTATGATTGGCAATACTACATTCTCTAACGTAAGTGACGGAGATATAACAGCAAATGATGTAGTAAAAGGTAAAACTGGCTATGGACTAAATGGAAAAGTTTATGGAAATCTAGAAGTAGGCTTAACTAAAGCAGAATATGAAGAAGCTCTAGCAACGGCGTTACTGATAAAACCTGATGAAAAAGGAACTGACATTAGAGATGATGAAATGACGCCTTAATTATAAATCAAAATAGAAGGAGGTTAAAATGACAAATACATTACAAGAAAAATTAAATGAAATCTTAACAGATAAAAACACAAATTTATTACCTGAAAATTTGAAAAAAGGTATTAGCTGTTTAGGTATAGATGGTACTTTAGAGGTTAGTACAACTACAGGAGGAGTTAAGCAATTTAGTACAATAGAAGAAATGCAAGCGGATACAACAGTTAAAGAAGGAGATTTAGCAATAGTATATAGAAATGAAATGAAACCTGTTTCAAATGGAGATACTATTACTAGTATAACTTTTCCTAAGACAGTAGTATTTACCGAGGCTATAACTTCTGAATATCGTGGTATGCTAGAAACGGAAAACGAACCAAAAATTTTTTTAGATATACAACTATCTAGCACTAGATTTCATGTAAGGGATATGTATCACACAGTACCGACAATAAATTATACAAGTTCTGATGGTATAACATATACAAGAACAGATAGTAATGAAGATACTTATGAAATTGGAGAAACTACTGTAAGAGATTTAGACGAACATATTTGCCAATTCATACAAACTGGTGGAAATGTATTTGAAGGATTATATGAATATGATATAAAAACTTCCAAATATGCGTTTACTATTGATGGTAATACATTTTTTCTACCAGAAGATTTTGTAAGTAAATATTCAGACTCATCATATGACGATGGATTTGGTGCTAGACCTTTTTATGATTATGGAGGAGCTGTAATTGAGATTTTAGAATATGACGAACATAACATTATTACTAATTTTAACTGGTATCAATCTGGAGGTGGAGACCAGCTTAGGCAATTACAAAAAGATGGAAAAATGTATTTTGCAGCAGATACTTATGGCGATTTATCTATTAGACATTATAATAATGGTACAATAACTTGTGATAATTATGGTAGTAATCCTAGTGATAATTATTTAGATTGGAACCCTTCTCCTGGTTATGAACTACTATGTAATTCTGGTTCTGGAAAATTTAGAGCAATTAAAGAAATTACATCTAATACTAAATTAGGTTTATTTGAAACTCATGCTAATTCTTACTGGAATGATATTAAGTGTGTTTATTCGGTAGACAATAATGTGGCATCTATAACTACAACGCCATCATACATTTCAAATACTCACGATGTAGCTGCATATAACATAGCTAAAACTCAATTAACTACTCTCGCAGACGATGTTTATCTGACTGATTTTTATGGTAAAAATGGAGTAGAAACAGGTACATTAACTAAAAACATATCTTACTCTTTTGCAGACATTAACGCTGAAATATATAATAAAATTCAAAAGGCGTATGCAGCGATGGAACCTAAAATATTAACAGACACAGATAAAGCTGTAGATAAGAATATATACTTTATTCCTGTTAACGCACAAGGAGAGCCGTTGTGGGACACAAGTGCGGTAACTAATATGAGTGGTATGTTTTCTAGCTGTACTAACTTAAAAGAAATACCAGTATTAGATACCTCAAATGTTACTAATATGTATGGCACATTTTCTAGCTGTACTAATTTAACAACTATACCTTTACTGGATACATCAAAGGTTACTAATACGACTAGTATGTTTTCTGGTTGTACTAATTTAGAAGAAGTGCCAGTGTTAGATATATCTCAGGCAACAACTGTTGGAAGTATGTTTAAAAACTGTACTAAGTTGTCAGATAATAGTTTAAATAACATTCTAGCAACATGTATTAGTGCTACAAAACTTAAAAACAATGTAAAAACATTAAGTGTTATAGGACTAACTTCAGAACAAGCTACTAAGTGCACAACACTTTCAAATTATTCTGCATTTACAGCAGCAGGATGGACAACTGGGTATTAAAACCTAGTTGAGTTAATAGGAGGATTGAAATGAATATTTTAGAAATTTTATTAGGTCAAGTACCAGAAGCAGTGTTTTTCGCATTGTTTCTGATACTAACCAAACAATTAAAAGAAAAAACGAATCTTATTCATAACAATTATGATCGTGGAATATGTTTTACTTTTAAACATATTTCCTTATAACTGGTATTTTCATATTAGTTTGACTTTATCAACCTTTTTAACTTTAAAGGTTTTATACCATGAAAAATCACAAGTTACAGATATTTTCATTTTGCTTATTGGATATATTGTATTGGCTACAACATCTGCACTTTGCTTTGTACTTTGTCAAGGAGCAACTGTTATAGCGACAATATTGAATAGAGTTATTATATTTGGTTTATTATTCTGCTTTAGAAATAAACTTTATAATATACAAAAATTATATAAGAATTTCTGGAATAGAAGTGATAAGCCAAAAGCAATAAAATCTACTACATTCAGAAGTATAAATATTGTTGTTTTTAATATAATGTTTGTTATTTTTAATGTAAGTATGATTTACGCTCTATATCTAATTAAGACAGGAGGTGGATGAGATGCCTTGGAATAGCTTTTTCTGGTTATTTGATGTTGAAGAAGGAGAATAGATATGAAACTAGATAAGATATTAGTTCAATCTATCATCTTTAACTTGGCTGAGACAGCCCTGATCTTATTATCGGGGCTTGCTTTTCATTTAGAGTTAAAGTATATTATAATTGTTATGTTAGTATTTATGATAAGTCGTAGTTGCTTTGGGAAACCATTACATTTTAAGACTTGGTATAGGTGCTTAATTTGGAGCTTATTGATATTATTAAGTCTATTCGTTATACTTAAAGTTGATTTAGTTATATCAATTTTATTCTCTATTTTTAGCGCATTTATAATGACAGGTAGATCTAGTATTGAAGATATTTACCTTTGGAATAAAAAAAGATGAACCAAGTAAGTACCAAGACATTATCAATTTTATAAAGTACAATTCGTTAGATGATAGATTATTAGAATTTGAAAAGAAATTACAAGCAACTAATTCATTAGAGTATTTAATATATAAATACAGATTCAAGGATAACAAGACTTTTTCTGAAATAGGAGAGTTACTTGATTTGGATAATCCTAGAATTGTAGAGAAATTAGATAAGATTGCTTTTGCCATCAGACTTTACTGTGGTATATAAAAAAGAGACAATTATATAGGTCTCTTTTTTTTTTTGTGCTAGTCAGACTGACAATAAAAAATTAGGTTCTATATAATTAATATAGAAAAAGGAGGTAAACATTATGTTTAATTATAATCCCTATATCCCTAGATATGTACAACCCCAAATGCAGCCACAGATGCAACCCCAAATGCAGTCTGTGTATGGCGGCGCCCCATTACAACAAGGTCTACAAGGTAAATCAGTAGACAGTTTAGAAGTAATCAAAGCAATGGACATTCCTTTAGATGGAAGTGTTAGTTACTTTCCATTAGTAGATGGCTCTGCTATTGTAACAAAACAATTACAGCAAGATGGTACTTCTAAAATAGTTGTATACAAACCTATCGAAAATGAGTCAGCAGAACAAGACTCACCTAACTATGTAACAAAAGAGCAATTTGATGAAGCAATGAAAAAACTAGATACCAACAAAGATATAAAAGACTTAAAAGATGATATGAAAGCAATGAAACGTCAAATAAGATACCTTACAGATGATTTAAAAGAGGATTTGAAAAGTAAGGAGGACTAGTTATGAATCCGATGATGTTATTACAAAATTTCATTAAGCGAGGATTATCGCCTCAACAGGTACTTTCTCAAATAGGAGCAAATAATCCTATGATAACAAACTTAATGAACATGATAAATAATGGAGATACTAAAGGCGTCGAAACCTTTGCTAGAAATATGTTCAAAGAACGTGGTAGAGATTTCGATAAAGAATTCGCAGAATTTAGGAGCAACTTTAAACAATAGTTAAAAATTTCTTGCAAGAATTTTTATAGAAATCTTTAAAGAAGGAGGAACAATTATGAATTATGGTGAAGGAGGACTTTCAGCATCAGATGTAGCATTACTATCAGGTAGAAACAATGACAACTCTGGATTCGGAGATGGAAATGGCGCTTGGTGGATTGTGATTTTCTTAATCTTTGCTATGTTTGGCTGGGGTAGAAACGGAAATGGATTTGGAGGAGGCTTTTCTGGAGCAGCTGATAACTATGTATTAGCTTCAGACTTTGCAACACTTCAAAGACAAATAGACAGTTCTACTGCTACACTAGAAAGAAAAGCAGATGCAACACAACAAGGATTATGTGATGGATTTTATGCAATGAATACAGGAATGCTTAACGGATTTTCTGGAGTTCAACAAGCAATGTGTCAAGGATTTAGTGGAATAAATCAAGCAATTGCTACAAATGGTTATGAAACTAGATTAGGAACACAAAATTTAGCTTCTCAATTAGCTAACTGCTTAAATGGATTTTTTAAAGCCGTAAAAAATCGTTTACAAAAAGTAAACACAGTAGGCAGTATTGCATAGTAATATGCTCTAAATAAATTGGGTGAACTGCTGGAAAACTAAGTTCACAAATAGTTGAAAATCGCAACTAATTATAGTATAATATAATTAGAGGTGAATATAATGTTTTATATTTATGAATGGTTTAATATTAATACAAATGAAGTTTTTTATGTAGGTAAAGGAATTTACAATAGATATAAAGTTAAAAACAGAAATAAAAAATTCAATGAATACATTCAAAATAATGAATGTAATGTAAGAATAATAGAATATTACGATAATGAATTAATGTGTTTTAAAAAAGAAGAAGAATTAATAAAAAAATATAAGAGTATAGGACAATGTCAATGTAATTGTGATTTTGGAGGTTGTGGAGGTGTAAAGACATATTGGACCAAAGAAATGATTGAAAAAATGTCTAAACAAAATCCAATGAAATCAATAGAGCAAAGAAGAAGAATGTCTAAAAATAATCCTATGAAAAATCCTAATATTGCAAAAATAGTAGGAGAAAAACATAGCAAACCGTTTTATATTGGTGATAATAAATTCAACAATTTAAAACAAGCTAGTGAATATTATAAAGTATCTTCTTCAACTGTTTCTTATTGGATAAAGAAAGGTAAAAATTCAAAAGGAGAAAAATGTTACCATATAAACAAGGTAATACAGCCTATACTTCCAAATAAAGAAAAATGTTATATTTTATTTAGAAATAAACAATTTAATTCTATTAGAGAATTATCTGAAAAAGAAAAAATACCATATAGAACAATAGAAAATTGGCTCAAAAAAGGTTTTTCTTCTAAAGGTGAATATATAAGATATTCCAATGATGAGGAAGAGTATATATATACAAAACCTAATAAAACACATAGAAATAAAGTTATAAAAATTAATGGAAAAATTTATAATTCCATACTTGATGCTTCAAAAGAATTAAATATTAATTGTGGAACATTAAGAAAATATTTGAATAATAAAATAACACCAAAATGTAAATATAAAAATTTAATTTGTGAATATGTCAATCAGCAACCAAGCCACAAGAATAGTGATAAAAGTATTGTGGAAGGCTCAACGACTAACGAGTGAGGACACTAACCAATAATCTCGACACGAGTGCCCAACCCCTTATTTTTAGGGTGAAGATATAGTCTGAACAATATGGAAACATATTGAATTATAGGATAAAGAACCTATAAGATAACATAATGGCTGTGATATAAGACAACAAATAGCTGATTCAAGTTGTACTACACAAAGAGCTATTGATGGAGTAAACTATAATATGGCTATGAATACTAATACATTACAAAATGCAATGTGTTTAAATACAAGAGATTTAATTGAAAACCAAAATGCAAATTACAGAGCATTACATGATGAATTAGTTGCTAATAGAATTGAGGATAAAAACGCTCAAATTCAAGCACAACAAAATGAAATTAATGCTTTAAGATTAGCAGCAAGTCAAGAAAGACAAAATACTTACTTGATTGACCAATTAAAACCTTGCCCAATTCCTGCATATATAACTTGCAACCCATATCAATCATACAATTATACAGGGTGCAATGGCGGATGCAATTGCGGTAACTTTTAATTAATAGATAATTTTTCCACTTTTGAAATAAAGTGTGATTTCTAGAGATAGTGTCGCACTATCTCTATTTTTTATTATAGGAGGTATACTTATATGTCACAATGTATTAAAAATTGTTCATTATGTAATAAATTGGTTCTTTCTCAAGGAATAACCTTTGCAAACAATACATTGGTTGTGAATTTACCAGCGAATGCGTATGGAAATGGACAAAAATATTGTATCGTTTTAGCACAGTCAATACCTGATACAACAGTTATAAATGCTCCAGTTGTTTTCACAATTGGAACTGATACAACTACCACATATCCATTTGTAAACTGCGATTGCACACCAGTGTACGCTTCACAAGTTAGAACCAGACGAGTATATTCTACTAGAGTTAATACCGCAGTAGGAACAGGAGTATTCAAATATATTGGAAAATGTTGTTTACCAAGTAATGCGACAACTGTAAACCAAAGTATTCCTACGAGTGCTACTTAGGAGGTGTTGGCGATGGAGAATGAAGAAAACCAAGAGCAACAATGTGAAGAAGTTGACGTGATTTCAAAAATCGAAGAACTTGTAGATTGTGAATTAAAGCAATTATCACAAGGAGAGGTGCAACCTGGTAACATTGACTATTTTGGTAAACTAATTGATATCCACAAGGATATTGAAAATGAGCGTTATTGGAACGCAAAGAAGGAGGTATATAAAATGAGATACAATGATTACGAGGGCGAATACGGTAACTATGAAGGAGATTATTCAGATAGTTATGGTAGAAGGGGCGTACCTGGTACAGGTAGAGGACGTAGATACAGAGGACCAGAAGAAATGATCGAAAGAATGCATGAACACTATGGTGATTACTCAGAGAGTAGAAATGCTTATAGCAGAGGAAACTATGGTGCAAAAGGTGAAACTATAAAAAGTTTAGACTATATGCTTAAATCTGTAGTTCAATTCATGAAAATGTTAGAAGAAGATGCTAACTCAGAAGAAGAATCACAATTGATTAAAAAGTATGCAAGAAAGATTAGTGAAATGTAATGTATAAATATTATAACGCTAATGCTAATAACAATTTTGTGAACGACTGCGTGATAAGAGCAATTTCATTAGCAGAAGATAAATCTTGGGGTGATACATATGATGAATTAAGTAGAATTGCAAAAAGAAATGGAATCTTGCTTGATGATGTTAATTTTGTAGAACCCCTATTAGATTATCGTTATTTTAGAGTGAAGCTTGAACCAGGTGAAACTGTTGGTGATTTTGTCAATAAACATATAACAGGCACATATCTTATTACAATGCCAGGTCATATTACTGTAGCCAAAGATGGAGTGATTTATGATACTTTTGATTGTAGAGATCGAATGCTATTATATGTTTGGAAAGTAAAAAGTTAATAATTTTGTTAAACCCTCTTGACATATCTGTTCATTTATATTATTATATAGGTGTAAATATTAGAAATAGATATGTCCTGGGGGCATACGAAATTGGTTAAAACAAATTCTATCCAAGTTCGTAGCAAATGGGATGGGTTATATTTCTACACAATGTAACAGTTATGTAGTGTACCCATTCGGTTGCTACGAACTTGTTTTAATTTAAAAAAATATTTTAAAGGAGGAACAAATTATGGCAGCAGTAAATTATGCTGAAGCATACGAAAGAGCATTAGCTCAAGCATACCCAAATGTGCTTAACTTTGGTGAACTATATAATGTAGCTAACAACCAAGTTTACAAATTCGTAGATTCAAAAACAATTCACATTCCATCAATTTCTGTTTCTGGTAGAAAAAATGTAAACAGAGACGCAATAGATGGTACATTCCAAAGAAACGTAGATAATAGTTTTGAAACAAAAACTTTAACATTCTACAGAGAGTGGTCAACAAGTATAGACCCAGCAGACGTTATGGATACTAATATGATATTAACTATCCAAAACGCAACAAAAGTTTTCAATGAGGAACAAAAATTCCCAGAGAAAGATGCTTACACAATAAGCAAAATATATGCTGACTGGACAGCTGAAGGAAAAACAGCTGATAAAACTGTATTAACAGTTGATAATATTTTATCAGTATTTGATAAATTAATGGAAGCTATGGACGAAGCATTAGTACCTTCTACAGGAAGATTACTATATGTTACTCCAGCTGTTAAAACATTATTGAAATCAGCTTCTAACATTGGTCTTTCTAAGAGTGTTGAACATCAAGCTAATATTAACAGAGTTGTTGATAGACTAGATGAAGTAAAATTAATAACAGTACCTTCATTCTTGATGAAAACTGCATATGATTTTACAACAGGTTTTGCTCCATCAGATTCAGCAAAACAAATCAACCTATTCTTAGTACATCCATCTGCTATCTTAACACCTAACAAATATGCATTTGTTGGTATGGAAGCTCCAGCAGCTGGAACAAAAGGTGACTATATCTATTACGAAAAAGAATACGCAGATGTATTCATTCTAAATAATAGAACAGGAGCAATCGCATTTAATATAACAAGTGAGTAGTATAAATCATTGATAGAGGAGAAAGGATATGTTGTTGTCAAAACTTACACCTATAACATTATATAGTATTATATCAACACGTGGGGCGGATGGCGACTTAGTAGAAAAATATGAAAACATATTTGAAGCTGAGGGAGCTATGCAGTATCTTGCGTCAGATGAGATTGCAATTAGTGCGTATGGTGCAAACTTAGACAAAACATATCGTTTCAAATCTATTTATAATGACCTAGAGACATTTCTATTGGAGAAAACGAATAACTCTCCAGATAACTTAACAAAGTATTTAGTTGAGTGGAAACGGAAACAAGTATGCAATAGTAAAAGTTACTCCATTATATATTGATATTCAATGGAGGTAATACCATGTTAAAAAGTCGAAACAATAAAGGACAACTTACAAAAGGTGTGAGTATTTTGATAACTGAACAATTACGTGCCATAGCAAAAGACCAAGAGAACAAAGTGAAAAAAGTTGTACGTGAGGAATTAGAAAATACTTATAAGGATGAAGTTTTTAAGTCATATGCACCAGTAAGTAAAACAGGAAGAGAAATTAAAAATTACAATGATACACATAAAAGACAGAAGAAACAAACCTATCGTCATACAGGATTATTCATAAATAGCATTAAAGCTAAAATAGACGGGCACGCTGTTAAAATAGTTATTGAAGATAATGTGTATGATGATGGCGCATCTACTACACAAGTTTATGAATGGTTGACAAAAGGAACTACTGAAACGCCCGCTAAAGAAAATTACCCTTATATAAAGAAGCAAGGAGATAACTATTCAACAGGTTGGGCTAAATATAATCCTACACCAAAACATCATTTTGAACGACTTACTATGGCTAGAATGGAAGGATTTCTAGATAGCGTGGCAGAAGACGTAAAAAATGGCAAATATCTAAAATAAAAGAAAGGAGAAACGAATGGCACTAGTTAATAAACTTCGTACGATGATACAATCAAAATTAACTGAAATAGATGGTTTAGAAGCTGGAATAATCGTTGCTCAAGACCTTGTAGAAACAGGTAGATATTATTTTGGGTATGATGTTAGGACAAGTTTGAATAAAAGAGATTTATCATATGATAATGAACAATACACAATCTCTATTGTTGGATACTTATCTACAAAAGGTGGAACTCAAGCCAAATTTGATAAATACTTAGACGCTATTTGTGATAAATTAGGTGAATTGAGATTTAGAACTACAACTCAAGATAGTCCAATTTCACCTGATACAGGATATAGAGAATGTATGTTAACTGGTTATGCACAGTTAAATACTTTAGAAAAGACACTAAGATAGTTTCTATTCAACTAAATACTTTGTTAGAGGAAAATATCTTTGCCTAGAAGAAAGATAAATATTTTAGAGGAGGTATTCAAAATGGATCCAGATGCAAAAGTGCAAGTAGCAACCCTTGGAACTGCGTTATATTACAGACCAGCTACAACTGATAATACTAACTTTATTGGTTCAAATGGCTCTTATAATCCAGACGACTTAATGAAAGCGTTGAGCGCAGAAGGTTGTGTACGTATATATGGATTAGCTAGTACACCAGATTTTGGTGGACAACCAAACACAATAGATACAACAACTCTTGATAATACTAAAGCTGAAACATCAGTATTAGGCTTACAACCAGCAGCTGAAGTAACATATGAAATCAATATGATGACTTTCGCTGATGTACCACAAGGAGTTAGCCACAACTTACGTACTGTAAAGGCCATGGCAGACGATAAAGTTAAAGCTCACTGGATAGTTGTTAAGGCTTCAGGAGTTATTATTGAATATGACGCTGTAACAAATATTTCATATACAGCTGACGCTCAACAAGATATTGAAAAATTCAGTATCTATCATGATGTTAAATCTGATATAGCAGTTTCATTACCTGCTGAATCAACAAAAAGTATATAATATGAATAATAACTAAACTTTGGTGGGCAGTTTAGCCAGGTCAATCTTCGGGCGTTTACATCCACCATTTTTTATAAATAATAGGAGGATTAAAACTTATGGATAATGTAGTAATAATTAAAATTGAAGGAATAGAATATGAATTCAAATTAAAAAGTTCATCTATTCTTTACTTAGAAAAAAAATTAGGAAAAAATATATTTGAAGCATTTCAAAATCCAGACTTCACTGTAATGGTAAATTTATTCTATGCTTGTGCTAGTAAAGAGTGTAAAGCTAAATATACAGATGAAGGAGAATTATTTGATGCACTATTAGACGAATATGGTATGCAAGAATTAGCTGAAAAATACCTATCAGAAATAGTTCAAAAATCTGGATTAGTACAAAAATCAGAAATTCCAATGGCTCCCAGTAAAGAAGCTAGCGAGAAAACTTGGAATAAGTAAAATATTTGAAGAAGAAAACAAATACGATCCATTAGCAGGTTTTCATATGGTTCACGATTTATATGCAGAGTTAGTAAAACAAGGTTGTGAATTAAAAGAACTATATGATTATTCCTGTAAAGAATTGCTTTTCATATTAAAGTATAGTCGAGAGGGACTAGCTTATAAACTTTGGAGAGCAGGTAGTATGAATAGAGCTGCATTTGGAGCTAAATATTATCCTGCTAAATTAGAAGAGGCTATTCCTGAGTTATTTGAAAAGAAAACACAAAAAGCACCTATGCCTGACTGGTTAAGAGAAGATTACGAAAAGCGAATAAATAAGTCAGTAAAAAAGACACCTGATAGTTTCTTTAATAATGGATTGTAGTGATATATAGATATTAGGTAGTAGGAGGTAGTTTAATATGGCTGATAAAGAAACAGGACTAAATATTTCTGTTAATGCCGAGGCAAATGAAGCTAGTGCGGCAAAGGCAGCAAAAGATCTAGAAAAAAAAGTTAATAATTCTGTTAAGGGTGGCCGTATTACAGTACCTGTTGATATAACTGTCCCAATTGATAAAGATAAAGATAAATTGTCACAAGCCCAAAGTGAGGTTGTTAAAAAAATACGCAAACTCACTTCTAAGGGCTTTTCTGCGTCTGGGAAAGATATTGATGACTTGAATAGTAAATTTGAAAATTTTACGAAAGAGTTAGATCGAGCAGGTAAAGGCCGCCAAAATAAAATATTCAAAGAAATTCGAAAACAAGTAGAAACTTTAGAAAAGCAATACCAAGAGTTAAAAACGACTACAAATAGTACGAAAACATACACAAGTAAAACATCTAGTACTAAAAAGTCTACAAATAAACCACCAAAAGAGCGTTATTTAGATCAACAAGAAGAGTACTCAAGACGTGCGCAAGGTGCTGGAAAAAGAGCAGAATTAACTAAAGAATTAGACTATGTTCGAAAAAATAAATCACCTATCAAATCAAGTGGTGATATTAAATTGGGTATGGTAAACGATGATTTATTAAAATTGAGTGAGTATAGTATACATGGTAGTAAATGGGCGACTGAGTTAGCTAAAATTTTAAAAGAAGAAGTCGCAAAAGCTGCTCGAACATTGGTTACTTATATTGACCCAAGTTATAAAAAACGAACTAAAGATGGTCGTCAAACGACAGAACGAGAATATTTGACAGATGCAGTCAAAGATGTACGAAAAAAATTAAAAAGTAGTATAGCACAACTAGAAGCAGGAAATGAAGATATTACATTAGATACGTTAAAAGAACAAGCCGCTATAATTAAAGTATTAAATAAAGAACTAGGAAAAACTACTGAAGACACAGAAAAAGCCATTAGTAGTGCGCTTCAAAAGCGATATTCTGATAGTGAAATTAAACGAATAAATGGAACTTGGCTAGAAGAAGGGCAAGAAAAAGGAGTAGGCTCTGGTCATGCAAATACTCAAAAGTTAATAGCTCAATTGTACGATGTAATGAAACAATGGGATAGTGAAGTTATAGCTGATACTATTGCAAAAGAGATAGCACTAAATGAAGATAAAGCTAGTAAAAAATCTAAAAAACTCAGTGAAATAGACAAGTTGATTACTAATACCAAAGCCTCTGATTCATACAAAATTGAGTTAGATAAACTTAATGGAACAATAAAAGATGTATTTAGCGAAATCGGAAAAACAAATTCTACAATAGAAACACAAACAAATTATGATAAAATTGAACATAATGCAGAGCGTGTTGCCGATAGTGCAGAAGCTAAGAAAAATACTGATATTGTGACTGGCATTCAAAAAGATCTAAATACAGGTTTTAATACAGACGCTAAAGCGGACGAACTTATAAATAATGTAAAAGCTATATTAAAAGTGTTAGGTGGAACACCTGTTGGTGAAACGACTAAAAAACGATATGCTAAAAAGAAAGATCTACAAGATGAAAAAAACGTTTTTCATATGAAATCAGCGGAAGATCGAATGTTGCCAATGGTATTAAAAACTACCCTTGCTCCAGTTGGCGAGCAAGCATTAACCGTAGTAAAAAATGCATTAGTACCTATTGAAGGAACTTTTAAAAATTATTACGAAGGTAAAGATTTAGTAAAAAATCAAAAACGACAGAAAGAAATAGAGAGAGAACAAGCAAAAGAAAAATATAAAGATAGTTATAGTAAATTGGCAGAAAGTTTGCCAAACCAAAGTAAAATTACAAAAGCGTTTAGTGATGTAATTAAAAATGCATTTTCTTCTGGCTCAGCTGTAGATAAAATAATGGCTGCTACAGCAGAAGAACAATCAAAAATGCGTGCAGAGCGTATAAAACAGTATGGATTAAATAGAGGTAGAGATTTAACTGACACTGGCGATATAGCTTCAATTAGACGTACGAAAGAAATGTTTGGTTGGACTTACAACCGTGATAAAAATAATAAAAATTTATTTCAGAATGTAAAATTGACACCTCATGAGGATGTAAATACTGATGACATTATGAGCAGTTTAAATAAAGTGTTATCTGGCCCTGAAATGTTTAAGGCTCAAACAGGAGGCGCATTACGAAACTTTGTTGGCTCATTCACAGGATACTTAGGTATGCCTTCACTTGAAAAATCAAGAGTAGAAGCTGAAGGCTTAAATCAAGTTATGGCGAATGTACGTAATGAAGTAATGAAATTACTCCAAGAAATACAATCTAAAGAATTCACTTTACATGGTATGGAAGATAGTGGAGAAGCTAAATTTACAAGCGATGGATATATAACAGATGATTCTTCAAGTGCTTCTAAAAAACTATTTGCAGATTTAGAAGAACAAAAAGGGGTATTACGAGGTGTACTAGCAGAAGTTAATATGGTAGACCAAGTTGTTGAACATACAGGTGGAAGTGTACATGCGATACTTCAAAATTTAGGTTTTGTTATGCCTGAATTAATGCAAAACAATACCATAATTAAAAACATAAATGCAGGATTAGACAAGAATGGAAAAGCATTAAAATTTCAAACAAGAACTGCTGAAGTATTAAGTTATTCATTTCAGTTGATGGCTCGCCATATAGGACAAATTATAAAAAACTGGATGATGATGTTAAACCCAATAAACTTGATTAAAAAAGCATTTAGTGATTTTGCAAGCTATGATGTTAAGTGGCAAAGAACGATGAATGTCGTTAAATATAATTTAAGGCGTATCATTAGACCGATGATGGAATGGATTGCACAACAGCTTGTTAATATTTTAGGCTTAGTAAACGCTGTAGTAAAAGGTGTTGGAAGTGTACTCGGAAAAAATTGGGATCTATTCGACCAAAGTGCTGCAAACGCAGAAAAAATGAGAGAAGAACTTGAGGCTGCTGCAAACGTTAGCGCAGGTTTTGATGAACTTCACGATATTGGCTCAGATAATTCTGCTGCGAACGACCTAATGGGAGACATCTATACACCACAATGGGAAGGTTTAAACAATTTCTTAGAAGGTATAGGAGAAAAAATTGGCAAAATTATCGATACAGTATCTCATTGGAATTTCTGGAATTGGCTAGCCTTAGCAGGAGCAGCATTAGCAGGCTTCTTAGCACTTAAATGGTTGATAGGATTATTTACTGGAGGAAGTAACCCATTACAGACAGTGGCGAAAGGTTTCTCATTCTTAGAGAAAACTGTTGGTTGGGCATTACTAATATGGGCATTTACGGCGTTTACTAAAGCGTTAACAGATTTTGTAGAATGTATGAAAACTGCAAGTTGGGAAGATATTAAAAGATCATTGACTATGCTAGGTGGAGCTATTGCTGAAATAGTAGTAGCATTTGCATTATTACAAGCTGCTACGAAATTCCTTGGTGGAGGTAATTGGCTTAATTCACTAGGTATCGCAGCAATCGTTACATCATTCGCACTGCTTACCGCTGCATTTGCATACTTCTTTGATACAGTAAAAAGTATGTCATCAGACCAACTTTTGACATCTCTTAGTGCTTTGGCAATTGGGTTAGCTCTAGTTGGAGCAGCCATAACAGCTTTACTACTTGTATTAACAGCGGTCATTAGTACAGGTGTTGGTGCAGTTGCTATTGTAGCGTTAGCTGCAATATTAGCCGCAATCGCATCAGTAATTGCAGCAATGGCATTATTTGTTACTGCGGTAGGCACATATAGTGACCAACTAATTGCAGTTATCCAAGCAGTAGGAGAAACCATCACATCTATTATTCAAGCAATCGCAAATGGAATAAGTCTGGTTATTTCTACAGTAGTAGTGGGAATTGTATTGACAATTCAAACAATTGGAAATACAATTGTTAATATAATTATGGGAATAGCAGAAGGAATACAAGCTGTGCTAGAACCTATTTTAGATTTCATAGACGATATAATTGAAAAAATCATAGGTCTTGCAGAGACGATTGCTCATGAAATCGGAGAAACTATACGTACTATTATAGAAACAGTTGGTAAAATAATAACTGATATAATTACTTCACTTATAAATGCAGTGCCAACATTACTAAATGCTATATTGAATTTCTGTAATAAAATTGGACCTGCAATTGAAAATTCAGCTGATGCTATAATGAGAACTATAACAAAAGTAATAAACTTTACAGTATCTGCAATCGAATATTTAGTAAACTTAGTTGTGGGTGGTGTAAATCAAATGATTTCAGCAATAAATAGCGTATCACAATATGTAGGCATAAATATTCCTAGAGTACCAGAAGTATCAATTCCTAGATTTGTACCAAAATATGAAAAAGGCACAAATTATGTACCTAGTGATGGACTAGCATATTTACATCAAGGTGAAGCAGTAATACCTAAAAAATATAATCAACCATATTCACAAGGAATGTCAGCAGAAGAGAGATTATATATGAAACAAATGATGAATACTATGAGGTCTTTGGATGACACAATGAAGCAAGGAATCACGGTAAATGGACAATTCATACAAAGAGGTAGTGATTTAGTTGCTGTAGTAAATAGAACTAAATCTCAAACAGGAGCAGATTTGCTAAGCAATGTTGCTTATGCAAGATAAAAGGAGGTATATGAAAATGGCAGATTACATACCAGACAATGGTTGGGGAGGATTATCAAAATACCAATATGAAGACCATAGGCATATGCCTCTGTTCTTAATAAATGGAATGATACCTCCTGACAATGTTAGATACGGATATACAGAAAGTACAGAGCAATTAGTAAAATCTCAAAGAAATTCAAAAGGTGTTGTTGTAGCAAAAAAAGTTGGAGAAGCCTACGATAACTCTACAGGAAAGCGTTTGTTGAAGTTTGACGGATTAGAGTGGCCTATCTTACCAAACAGTGATTATAGATGGCTTCAAGAACAGATAGAAAAATTTTATTGTTACTTAACCTTTTATGATGCAAGAGCAGGTTATCAACCTATGGGAGTAGACCCATTCTCCGATAGCACAAAAAATCCAGATTATATATATTCTACAGGAGTACAAACTACAGGTAGAGTAGTTACTAAAAAATTCTATTGGGGTGATTTTTCTGCTGAACCATGGAAATTTGAAAGAGATACTGATATTGGTGTATTAGTACCATCTTATTATATAAATGTAAAAGTAAATTTAATTGACTGTGGAGAACCATATTTAGAACCAGGAGATAACAATTGGGTTAACCCTGCTAAGTTTGGACCACCATACGAGGGTAAAGAACAATGGCCAACTGAGTATTAAAATAAAGGAAAGGAGAAATTCCTATGTCAAATTTAAACTTAACACAAACCGACTTAAATGAATCATTACGTGGACTTACTGACGTAGATATTATGATGTTTTTACCAGATAAGAACATCTCTTTTCCAAGTAATGCTGTAAAATTAAACACTAAAACATTATCTTATACAAGTAATTTGCAATCATTACTTGAATTCTCAAGTTTACCACAAGCAAACATTGCTACATTTGAAAATAATTCTTGGATACTAGATGGTAGTTTTATTTCTCCATCTGAAGCTTACGGAGGTGGAGGAGATAGCTACACAGGTTATATATCTGACGCCTTAACCGATGATAAGGGTGATTATACAACTAATCCTGTGATAAGCATCACTTTATCCGCAATCGTCAAAACTATAGAATATATTTCTGTAAAATTTGCAGGAGGAATAGACACTAGCTGCCCAAAAACATTCAAAATCAGAACCTATGGAGAGACCGATTTAATTGAAGAACACTCTTTTGATATGTCTAAAGAAACAGGACTACCTCTACTGGTAGCTGAAATTAAAAATAATAATGTTAAGCGAGTAGAATTTGAATTTGTTGGTACTGTTTGCCCACATAGACGTTCTAGACTAAATAAAATTATGTTTGGAAAAGTAGAACAAGTTGAAAATCTTTATTTACAGTCATGGAAAATAGACGATAAGGCTTCTTTAGTTGCAGATAGTATACCTACAAAAACATTAACTTACAGTGTTATAGATTATGACGGAGACTATGATATAGACTATCCAGGAAATAAAATTCCTACTAACTACAACGATGTGTTAATCTTATTTACATTTTCTATGGAGAAAAATGGTTTATGGAAATATGCTCCAACAAAAACTTTTAATTTAACTGATATTTCTACGTCATCTGATGGAGTAGTTACATTTAGTTGTGGATCTCTACTTGATATACTAACAGAAACATATGACCAAGATATTTATAATGGACCAAAAACTATTCGAGAAATAATGTCTAACTTACTAGCTTTTTCAGGAGTAAGAACTGACCAATGTGAATTAAATGAATTTGCAAATTATGAAGTTAATATCCCATTACCAGAAAGTCCAGTAAGAGAAATTATACAAAGATTAGCTTTTTCTTGTGGAGCAACACTTACAGTAAACGATGATAATAAAATAGTATTTTCTCAAAAAAATATTATACCTACAAGCACCACATCAAAGTTTATGTTTGACCAGCCAGAGCCTTTTAATTCCGCAGGTGTACTTTTAGAAGAGCCTAAAGCAGAGGCGCTTTCTAATACAATTAATATAGCAATGTATTCTTATAATAGTAAAACAGATACAGAAGCATCTGACTTAGGAACTGCTAATGTATCTACTAAAAATCCAACTAAAATTACTTTTTCTCCGACAGAGGGTGCTGCACAAATAACTATAGCAGAGGCACAAGCATCGTCTGCTACTATCAAGGTATCAGAAATATATTCTCAACACGCTATTGTAGAAGTAAATTGGAGCGAAGGAACACCTCTCCCAATAGAAGTAAAAATAAAAGGTAGAAAAGTTGAAACATCAAAATCATTACCTGCGACGGTCACAATGGATACATTATTACTAGACTCTGGACTAACATACGAACCACCTATAAATTTGATTAGACGAAATTGCAAAGATGCGGAATTACTAAAACGAACTTTCTTCTACGATGATTGGTACGGAGCAAAATTCAAATATGTATGTAAAACTAGAAATGAATATTTAGTCAAAGCAGGAGATATTATATATTTTGAAACTCCATACTCAGACCGAAAACCAACTCGTGTTGGATACGTATTAAGAAATTCATACTCAGACAGTGATGATAGTGGAGAAATGGAGGTGGTTAGATTAGATGGCAACAACTAGTTATATAACCCCTATAATGAACAGAACTCACGCTGATGTTGAATATGCAAAACAACATCAATCAGATTTAACTAACAAAAATAAAGGTGCATGGAACTATACTGATTGTAATCGTGTATGTAACAATCTAAAATACGCAGCTGAGTACATGTATGAACAAGGATTTTTAGCAGAACCTTATTCTATGCAAATAAAATTAGACTGGAAAGAAACTGACATCATTACGTATGAAACATTAAATTCAATGATTATAAATAATATGAACAATTTGAAGATTTATTCTCGTCCTGACTTAAGTTGGTATTCTATTGGGTCCATTGCTAATATGGATTACAGTACCGCTAACTGGCTAGAACGAAATATAAACGCACTAGCCACTCAGTTACCTATTCCACCAGATAAATATAAATTAACCGTAAATAATGGAGTAGGCTCAGGAGAGTATGAGGCAGGTACTATCATAGATATACAAGCTAATCCAGCAGACGAAGGTATGATGTTTACCAATTGGAGTGGTAATTACTTAGAGAATATGGGTGACCCTACTCAAATGATCACTACTTACAGAATGCCACACGCTGATGCTATAATTCAAGCTAATTACACTTCAGCTGTACCACATACACTTACTGTTGTAACACACTCTGGTACTACCACGACGAAATTATTAATGGGTGAAATACAATATATTGAAGCAGATCCTGCGCCACAAGGAAAAGTATTCCATCATTGGGATATAGAGCCTAGTATCTATGAAAGTAATTTATACGAGCCTGCGGCAACAACACACTTCACAATGCCTAATGAGAATGTAAAATTAAGTGCCTTTTATGTTACTAAAGCTGATAAATATCTAAAAGTTTATAATGGTAATGGTTCAGGATATTATGGATATGGCACATACGCTGCTATAAGCTCTACTAAACCTTCTAATGCTACTTTCACTAACTGGACAGGAGATACTCAGTATTTGACAGGTGATGTGACACAAGAATATAATTCGGTGCGAATACCAGACATAGCTAGAATTGAAGTAACAGCACATTGGACTACACCACCAGCGACAAATATAAAACTTATGGTTGAAAATGGTGTAATCACCTCTACAGGAAAGACAGAAGGTGTGTTTACGCAAGGAGATCGTGTATCTATAACAGCTAATGAAGTACCTGAAGGACAGATTTTTACTGGATGGACTATTACACGGTGGTGGAAGCATTACTAACAAAGATTCTATTACAACCACTGTTACAATCAGCTCAGTTGATGGAACTGTGAAAGCTAATTATAGAACATTAGAATATCATAACTTAATAGTTAATACACATAGTGGTACCACAACAAAAGTGCTTGAGAAATACGATTATTTCTCTGTTAACGCAAATCCTGCTCCAGATGGATATACATTCGATAAATGGACAGGAGACACTCATTCATTCAATAATTCTTGGTGGAATGGTGGTAACTTTGATGTAACTGAACCAAAAACAGGTACTTATATGGGTGCATCAGACAGAACTATTACAGCAACATATAGACTAATTAACTCACACACTCTTACTGTAAAACAATTAAGTGGAGACGTTACCTATAAGCAAGCTGAATTTTCTACAGTTACATTTACCGCAGAAGACGCCCCAGAAGGCAAAAGGTTTAAATATTGGAGTTTGTCTGGAGAAGGTAAATTTATAACTACATCTACGGGCAAAACTGTTACATTTGAATTCGGTAATGGAAATGCAACTGTTACACCTATATATGTGAATGTATGGACAATTACTGTAATAGATGGAACAATAAACGGCGCAAGTACCGCACTTTTAGACGAAGGTGCTCAGTATAGCTTATCTAGTAATAGTTTGAAAGTATACGAACGTTTTGATGGATGGACGCAAACAGGACCAGGAACGATTAGCAATACAGCTACTAGTTCGACTTATTTTACGGTTGGAGCGGGTAACGCAACACTTACCGCACATATTTCTCAATATCCAGATAAAACATTAACTATTTACTGGCGTCATCCAAAAACAGCTGTAGACACACTGGTATCACAGACTACTTATACGTATGGTACAAAAATAACAGATATCAGAGCTGAAGTCGCACCCGATAAATCAACTTTTTCAACTTGGCTTGGTGACGTAAATTTATTATCACCTTCTGCACTGGCTTCTACTGTAACCATAAATAGTCTTACAGCTGATACAACTATCATAGCAACGTATTTTTATCCAGAATCACCTAAGAGTTATACTCTAACAGTTTATGATGGCTACCCAGAGAGCGGAGAATACCAAGAAGGATCTCAAATTTCAATAACAGCTAGAACACCAAATGAGGGCTGGGAATTTTGTACGTGGTACGGAGATACTAAATATTTAGTAGACCCTGATTTAACACATAGTGAAAACTCAGTTATAATACCTGCAAAATCTATCACGTTATATGCAAAATTCAATGTAATTGGGCAACCCGCTTTATGGCGAGTTAGTGTTGTAGAAGGTATTGCAAGCGCGACATATTATACTGATGCCGATGATGGTACTAAAGAACAGCATGATGTATCAGGAGTATACATCGATGTACCAGAAGGAACTGAAGTAACTCTTACTGCGGATCCAGACACAACTGAATATGAATTTTCATCATGGACAGGAAATTTTGATCAAGCAGGAGTTACAGATATAGTACCTACTAATAACCCAACTGTGTTTACTATGCCAAGAGCAAACGTAAATGTAACTATGGTGCGTAAGCAAAAACAAAAATATAAAATCTATTCAAAAAATGCGACAACATTGGGTGAAGTTTTCCCTGGAGAGTATTCGATTTCAGGTACACTTCAGGATACAGACGATTATCATTACAAGTTTGAATATTGGATATGTACTGATTTAGATGGTAATGATTGCATTAGTGCTATAGCTGCACCAAACGAATTGACCACCACTTTAACTGTTACAGACAAAGACCTATCTATCGAAGCGGTATATACTACTTATTATAAACTTACTGTTGTAGAAGGGCAGGATACAGGCGAAGGATATTATTGCGAAAATCAAACTGTTAATACAATAAGAGCAAATACACCTACCGCAGAAAGCAGATTACAATTTGACCACTGGGATGATCCAATGGGAATAGTTAAAAACATATACGATAAAACACCTACTGTTGTTATGAAGAACACTGTCGCTACAATCACCGCAGTATTCACTTCTATTGACGCAAAAGGAAATAGCATTGCTGTAACAGGTGATGATATTCATGACAAACTGATTACACGAACAGATTCTTATTTGATAAATGGTGTGTATGCAGTAGGCACGATAGTATTTGATAAAGATGGTTGTATAGGTGTAATCACGAAGATAGACCCAGATAATAATGACGACACAGATGATTATTTGGTAGAAAAATTATTTTATGGAGGTAATTTTTAATGGTAAATAATGTAGGAAAAACTACTCAAACTTTGAGTACAAATTTAGGCGAAACAAATTCATTTACATCGACAGAAACTATTACACTTTTAACTGGAGAAATTGGAAAAGGTTTATTAGTATTTGATCCTGTTGGAACTTTGGGAGTAATTTCTGATTTTACTAATGAAACCAATTTCATAATCACAACTTTTGCATTGTCAATTGATATCCCAACCATATTAGGAATGGAATATTAAAAAATACAGAATGTGACAGAAAAATGACCTCATAAAATCAATTTTAAGGCTTGTTTATATATTTAGATATATAACTTGTCGTTTAGAACATAAAATCGCTCTACAGGTGTTATAGCGCTTCTGGAGCGATTTACTGTTTTTTAGGGATATTTTTGTGCATTTTAAACACATTTACGACAAGTTTCGACAAAAATGTGCGTGATTCGACAAAAAGTGAACAGAAAAAGTGAACAGTATAAGATACACACATGCGTCATATAAATAAAAATAGTACCGACAAAATATCGGTACTAAAATTTTATGCAAGTTCGATGTCTACATTTCTGAAATCATTTCCTGAACTCTTTGAAGTAGTTGTCTTAATTTTTAAATGTACTCTTGTGCCAACTAATTTTTCTGCTCCACTTAAGAAGTCTGCTAGTGTAACACCTTCTACTCCAAGTTTTTTCAATTGACTAACAGCTCTAGCTACTGCTGTTTGTGTCTCTTTTAAATTTCCACCTGCAAGCATTAAATATTTATATTCTTTTTTGCCATTTTCCACAGCAATAGTTATAACGCCCATAGGTTTTCCAGATGATTTTGAATTTTTTGTTTCAAATTTTTCAATTTCTCCAATGTAATCACCATCAGGTAATTGTTCAAAGTTGCTTGTAAAATCTTCTATTTTTTCAACTCCACCCATATCTTTAAATATGGCATCTAATTCTTTTAAATCTTCATTATCCATTTTTCATTCTCCTTTTCTTTTTATCCTATTACTGATTTTCTTTTAGGGACTGTTACTTCTTCTTTTTTAGCATAGGTATCTTCTACCTTTAAATCCCCAGACATTATTTCTGCTGCATCAAACTTTTTTGGTGATATAATAAAATTCTCATCAAAGTCCTTTTTAGTTAATGGTATAGCAGTTTTCTTAATGGCTAATCTTGAACCACCAAACTCATCATCTGAATTTGAAATATGCAATTCATATTTAGCTGTGCCATCTTCTGCAATAGATTTTACAGTTCTTGCTATTATACCCATAAGTCCTGACATTTGGTCTCTAAGTTTTTCTTCAAACACTGGTTGAAATTTAGAAATTTCTCTACCAAATTTATTCTTTTCGATAATTTCTTGTTCATGTGAAATAAACATTACATTATCGAAACTATTAGCGATATTAAAGATGCTTTCCCATAAGAAACTTCTAAGCATTGTGTAACCTTTGTAAGCAATTTCTGATTCATGTTCTACTCCATTTTTATCACACCAATAAAATCTTAGATAGTCAATTAAATATGAAGTAGTATCAACAATAACCCATTTTGGATTGACTGTTCTTAGTTTTGCAATTGCATCGTTTAGTTCTTTATAATTTCTAACTCTTAATATCTTATCTGGTGAGAATGTATACTCAGCATTACCATCAGTTGAAATGATATAAGCGTCTTCAAATTGGCTAGCAAATGTAGTTTTACCTGACATTACTTTTCCATATAACCATACTTTCATCCTGTAGTCCTCCTTTCTTTACTAATAAAAATAGACCTTTGAAGGTCTACAGGATTTTAATTTATATAAGAATCATTATTAGCTCTTTGACTGCGTTTAATCCTGTAAACGACTTACTTGTTCTATATGAGCATATTTTATAATATAAAAAGAAAAAAGTCAAGAGGTTTCTTGGATATTTTATAAACTTTTCCAATGAAAACCTCCTGCTCTATAATTATCTTTATTACACACACGACTTAATAACGCCAATTGTATATTATATTTCTCACTCACCTCTGTTAAAGAATGATATACAGCTCCTGTTTCTACACACAGTATGGGCTTAGCAGAAGAATAATTAATATTATATTTCGCAGTACACCACTCTAAATTATCTACTCTGTTATTTAACTTATTTTCATCTTTATGATTTACTTGTGGCAGATTATCAGGATTAGGAATGAATGCTTCTGCAATAAGCCTATGGCATAAAAAAGATTTCTTTTTATTATTTTTATACAAATAAACCGCACAGTATCCATTACGAATATTAGTCTTCAATAGTTTTTCTTTTCTATTTTGCGAATTACCTAACGATTTTATTCTTCCTAAATTACTCACTTGATACAGTCCTTCATAACCTTTTATATCTGCCCAAATTTCCACTATTTCAGCTCCTTTAACTTTTTTCTAACTTCATTAAATAAGAATGATAAGAAGTTACTATGAATTCCTAATTTTTCGCTGTAATAACCAGGGTCTGTGTCTGCTATATCTACTCTAAATCCATAACAACCAAAACCAATTACACCAATTATTAAATCAATAGCTGAAATACCTCTTTGATGCGACCCTAAGTTATTGTATCTATAAGTAAATAGTACGTCATATTGTGAATATTCTGGTTCTACTTGTATATTTATTAAAAGACTACAACGTTCTCTTAAATTTTTAACTATTACAGTAGCAACATGGTCTATTTCATTTTTTATTTTTTCGTCTAGTTCCATTATTGACCTCCTCTTTTGAATCTTCATCTAAAAATCTTTCAGTATCTTTTTGAAGTTGTTTCATCAACTCTTCCCAAAATTCTCGGTCATGTTTATTTCTTTCGTGATTTGATATTAGTATATTGATTAGTACAATTCCTTGTAAAATCAATGTTAATATCAATAATAGTTTCAAAATAACTTCTAGCATATGTAATACCTCCATAAATAAAAAGTTTGGCGGTTTTACTTTATATTCCGCCTGCAATGCCTATAACATTTTTAAAATTACAAATGAACCTTATATAGTTATAGTAAACATCACGCCAATTACCATAAGTAAGAGGAGACTTTTAAAACGATAATGACCACTGAAGCACGTTTGACGTCCGTACTTACCTCTTTTATTTCTTTAGAGAGCTACTCTAAACCACGTACCACACGAGGGCTATTCTCGAGATAGATTTAATGTAGTGTGAATTTGCTATTAGCCACGCTAAACCCCTTTTGTTTACGACTTGAGGGCACTCTGTCGAATGATGAACTGTTAGGTACTAGACTGATAGGTTTAGTTATTCCTTATCTAGCTTTGTCAACCTAACCTAACTGGCGCCGTACACAGGACTCGAACCTGCAACCCCTTTCAGGGCGACTATTTTCAAGACAGCTTCCTCTCCATTCGGATATACGGCATATATAATACACTTGCCCCTCTACTTATTAACGTCAGGCGGAATAGTGTGAATCTTCTTCGACGGATTTATAGTTTTCCTTCTAGTGGCGCTGAGAGTAGGATTTGAACCTACGGAGGAATTACCCTCGCTACGTTAGCAGTATAGTGCATTAAACCAAGCTCTGCCATCTCAGCTTATTTTCTTTTGTGAAATTTAGCCCAGTCATTGAGAGCATCTTTTAGTGTCCAGTCATGTACTGACCTCCAACTATTTACACCATGATTTAGATCATTTTGTTCTCTCTCCCAACGATTGATTGCATCTTGTTTAGTTTCTAAAAATTTATATTCCCATAAGTTCCAAGTGTTTAGTCCGAAACGTTTATAGTCTCGACCATTGCCAACGTCAATATTTACGTCTCTAAGTTTTCGTCTAATCTTTCGGTTTGAGCATTGTCTACCTTTTTTCATAGATTCGCCCCATAAAACGTCTCTGAATAATGGGAATTTTTTATAACTTCTACTCATTTTATAACCTCCTTAGGCACAAGGCCCTAGAAGACTATTTCTTTATTATTTTTCATAAACTTATCCTTTCTACCCAATTCCAAATCCTACATGGTTACTTGGTATAAAATCTGGTCTATCTGTTTTTTCATATTCATCTGTAGTTTCATTATATTTGTACCATATTGGAGATTGGTCATATTGATACAAACCTTCTTCCACATTTTCAATTACTGCATATGGGTAATATCCTGCCTCATTTAAGTCACACGCATTATGAATTACAGCATCAATAGCATCTTGTTCATTCGCATAATATCCTACACATCTATCTCCATGTTTTTTACTTACGGTCGTTATAAAATACATTTTTTAACCTCTTTTCATATAAAAATTTATGGGCCCAGGCGTCTATATCGGTGTCATATATAAGATCTTTTTTTCATCAATTACGAAGGAACAATGCTAGCATTTTGCACTTCATTGTAAAAGGTATAACCGAACCTAGGTGATTTTATAAAAAAATCTAAACTCTTTTATTTTATGAATTTTAAATTTTCAATATGAGGCTCATAGTTATGTTCTTCACAATATTGTAAATAACATTTTTTATTGCAAAAATGCTCATTATATTCATTTATACAACCCCATATTATGAATTTTCCGCAGTGTTTACATTTATGTAGCATCATATGCGATTCCTCCTATCTAAACCATGATTTCTTTCCTACAGTTGTACTATTTAAACCTGTCACCGTTTCAATGTCTGTAATTTTTGATTTTTCTGCTTTTAAATCTATATATTCTACTGAATTTTCATCGGTTAATTTTATAATAACACTACCAAACGCAGGACTTTTTCCTTGCTTTCCTAACCCACTTTCAAAATTGATACGTCCTTTTGGAATGAATAGTTTACACTTACAATTCAAACTATGAAATTTGGCAGTTGTTAAAAACTCAATAGGAAATAGTACATAAATCGTATTATGAGCGGTATTGTATGTTTCTACGGCTTTTTTTAGAAAATCATATTTACTAGTAAATGGTGGATTGAGCCAGATACGGTCATATTTAGTCCAATCTTGCATTAACCCATTAGTCTCAATGGTATCATAATTAGGAACTTCGAATTCTATTGCTTTTTCTTCGCAGGTAGCAGGATCATAATCAAATCCATCTGGGTAAAAATAATTTACTACATATCTTGGTGTGTAATAATCATCATCTTTACTAAACACTTGCCCTGCTTTTGCCATAGGTTCTCCCTCTTTCTTTACATATAACATTTGACTACCCATTTTGTGTTTACTCCTTATATTTTAAAACATCTAATGCTTTTCTTAATTTAGCTAATCTTTCAGGATTATCTAAATCCTCTTTGGTCAAAAGTATCAAGTTAACTTTTGCTTTACCAGCTCGCTCAGTTCGTTCTCTCAAACCTTCCGTGTAAGCTTTCTTGCTTATATATTTAGGTTTCTCTGCTATATGAATAGCAATGTTTGTGTATTCTTTTAACAGTAATGCGTCAATTGATAATTTCAAACGAGTTCTGTCATTAGGCTTATAAGGGATATCATTTTCTTTTAACCAATTGTATAATTTTTGGGTATATTCTCGCAAATCTTGTTGTTCATAAATTTCTATATATTGCCCTAATTCAGGATATTTTAAGAAATATGAAGGAGATAAACGTTTCCTGCCTATTACTGCTGCTAATTCGGCTTTCGTTACAGGTCTTCCTTGAGCTTTTGCCCATTCAATTAGTTTTTCTCCATCACCTACATGTAACGAGCCTTTAGTGTAAGCGTCATGTCTTAATTCTATGCCGTATTTATTTAAAATACGTTTTACAGAAGTTCTGTATGTGTGAAATTCTTGTGCAATCGAACCAAGTGATCTACCTGAATTATATGCGTCAATAATTGCTCGTTCTTTTATATTCATAAATTTACTCCTTTTCTGTTAATGCTTTTACATTTTCATAGATTTTTCTGTTATCCTCGTTTAAATCACATAATCTAATGTTTTGTAATGCGTATGCATTGTCTCCGATTTTATGAGATAAATCATCCATTGTAGTATTCTTTTCAGCGATGAGTACGTCTAACAATGTATTTTTCTTTCCAAAAAATTCTGAATCTAGTAAGTCGTATGCTATATCAATAAATGGTTTATTTAATTTATCACTAAAAAATCTAAACATATCTGCAATATAAGGTGAGCGGCCTTTCCCCAAATAGGTACTTTCGCCATACAAAACACGTCGATAAGACGTTATTTGCATTTTTGGGTAATTATAAGTTTCTTTAAATTCTCTATATAAACTGGCTTTATTTAATTCTCTATATTCTGATAAATCTTTCATTATAATCCTCTCTTTAAAAATTATAAACTGTGGTAGTAATCAATAATATATGGTTATCGAAGAAAAAAAGATGAAATATCATTTTTATTTAGGAACTAGGAATATGATTAGGGTTGTGCTACCACAGTTTATAAACTATTATTAGGAGACCATTAATATGGTTTCTATAAATTATTATAGCATATTCTTGCAGTTTAGTCAATAGGTTTATTGTCTTTTTCCTTTAGTTTTTATGATTTTTCCATAATATATCTGCTACATCTACGCCTCCGCCATCTAGCATATAGCATAAGATAGATAACCAGTAAAGAGGTTTATCTTCGTGTAACACCCCATATTTTACATATAGTTTTCCTAAAAGAGCTAATTTTCCTATGTCTTCAGCATCGTCTACAGACACACTATCTGGGACGTATAGCTCATAGCGGTCGTGATTTAATATAAAATGAGGACTTCTAGTAAAAACAGAATCACTTTTCATAAGAATAATATCTATATCATGAAATCCGTAATAATTCAATCTAGATATTAACCAGTCTGGGTTTTTCTCTCCGTCTTTCGTTTTTAAAGTAAAAATATATGGAATTGCAAATTTCGTGAATAACTTATATATAATAAAAAGTCCTATTATGATAAGTAACATTATACAAGTACTCTCGCTTAATCTCATTTACAGCCTCCTTCTGCTAATTCTACACGTTGTTTTAATAGATATTCTTTTACCTTAGTTGACATAGCGGCATCTTTGTATTTGAAATGATGACTATCAGGATGTCTCAAATGGTCTATACAAGTATTTTTGCTTGCATATTGAGTATATCCTGCTTTATATAGTTCTACATAAAAAGCAACATTTGGAATTGCTATCTCTGGGTATAATGGGCAATCATCTTCATTTAAAATATTATAAGCGCAATATCCTCCCCAATCTCCTGGATGAATATCTTCATACGAAGCAATTGGTCTTGTTGCCGCAGTATAAGTTTTAGACCCTTCTGTCACTGAAAATTTAAACATACACGCCATAGGTTTAGTTGCACAACTTAATTTCCACAATTCTGGTACTAATTCTGACCTAATTTTATCATCTATTGGGAAATAAAAATATACTTTTGGATCATCAGGATATGATTTTCTAAATTCTGTTCTTAATCGATTTCTAGTTGAATACATTATTTTGTCGGCAGTATAACTGTGCTTATCTGTGATTAGTTGAAGTTTCTTACCCGTGACCATAGTCAATTTTTTAGTAGCATTTTCTACTGCCTCACCAGAAATTTCTTTATTATGAACTATTTTCGGATCAGCAATATCACAATAATTGACTCCCATACTAATCAGTCTTCTATAGATGGTGATATAATTATCTACAAAAATATCTATATATCTTTCTAAATAACCTCCCCAACAAACCGTACCAAAACAAAATTTCATGATTTATACATTCCTTTCTTTTCTGATTTCATATAATACACGTTCGATACCACCTATATTTGTATCGTCTAAATATTCATTACAGAATATTTTACGTGGATTATTCTTAAAACATTCTTTCATATGAGGTAAATTATCATTCACAGCATCAAACTCTATACCGTGTGATTTACACCACTCAACGGCTTGGTCTAATACTTTACCTTCTCGCATTGTTACCAATATTAGATAAGCACCTTTTTTCTGTTCTTCTAATACGTAGTCTATAACTTCTTGAATAGGTTTTTGTATTTCAGGATATGTACCTTTAGTTACAGCTAATGTCCCATCAAAATCAACACCAATTATTCTATAAGGATTTTTCTTCATTAGAGCCCTCCTCTTTTTCATGAGCAACAATTTTACCCTTTTTAGGTTTTTTAGGTTTTTGCTCTGTTGATAAAAACATCATTTCTTTATTATCAAAATAAATATTAGCATTACCATTTTCTTTGTCAGAACCTTCGTATTGTGGGCGCATAAATGAAATATATCCTGTACCAAATTTTTGAATACACTCCCTTGTTTTAGCTATTTTTTGACAGTCATTTCTAAAACCCTCGTTTATATAATCTAAATCGTTTTTCCTGTCTTCTGGCAGTTTATCCAAATCTACAAATACAGAAAAGCAATCAGCAACTTCGAACTTTTTCTTTTTTGTTCTATGTAAATATACTTTAATTTCCATATCATTCTCCTTCATTTATCCCATAAAGTATTATCTTGCACTAAAACATATCGTTTAAGATATACAGGAATATCAGTTTTATCTAAATATATGTCTTTTTTATGTAGTGAAATATAGTTATTTATATCATCAACTATTTGGTCTAAAGTCATATTCATACTACATTAAAATTCGACATGAATTTTTTTCTTTGGATAAGGTTCAAATTTCATTTGTTTAATTCTCCTTCTTTCTTTAAATACACATTTCCTCCGTGAGTTTCAATGGTTTGTATGAATTCTTCCATAGTAGCACCTGCAAACAATTTGAATTGGTCACTCCATAGCCACGCAACGACGCCTCTGTTAATATCTCGCACTGAGTAAGGGCTATTTGAATAACCAGAACAAGGCACTTTATAATCATCTAATTCGAAATACACTTTTTTAATATTTATCG
>OLSQ01000464.1_pt1 | contig 39799 bp, 36 predicted proteins | sample 1672561 | NCBI WGS metagenome assembly OLSQ01 (sample SAMEA3136699, study PRJEB25190) | human gut metagenome | biome: human gut; feature: human-associated habitat; material: faeces | place: Austria | collected 2013
TGATCAAGATCATGAAGAAGCACAACGGTTAATTCGTTGCCTCTTAACGATTAAGAAATATAGCCGCCCAGCATTTCTGATGCTGGGCGGCTTTTTCTATATACATACTTCTCTTTTCTGTCTATATGCTTCCTTTTTTGTTCAAAAACTCACAAATGATTGCTCAGATTGTCTTGATGTGAGAATTTCTTTTCGTTTTATTTTGTATTATCAATTATTTCCTTTATCTTTGCGGCATGAAACAGACGATGATTACCATATTAGGTCCTACTGCGAGCGGAAAGACGAGCCTTGCTGCAGCGCTTGCTTCCAAGATCAACAGCTTGGATGCTGCGTCGTGGGGTGGAACTACCCAGGGGGCTGAGATTATCAGCGCCGATAGTCGCCAGGTGTATCGTGGCATGGACATCGGTACGGGAAAAGACCTGGAAGATTATACCGTGGACGGCAAGTTGATACCTTACCATTTGATAGATATCTGCGAACCGGGAACCAAGTATAACCTCTTTGAATATCAGCAAGATTTCTATGATGCCTATCTCGATATCCGGAAACGGGGCGTGCTGCCTATCTTGTGCGGCGGAACAGGACTGTATATTGAGTCTGTGCTCAAGGGATATCATCTTTCGCCTGTACCACAGAATCAGGAGTTGAGAGACCGGCTGGCTGATAAGAGCCTGGATGAGCTAACGGTGATGCTGAAAGAGTTGAAGGCTAAAACGGGTTCCAATATGCACAATCGCACAGATGTGGATACAGCACAGAGAGCTATCCGAGCTATCGAAATAGAAACCTATAATCTGGAGCATCCTATGCCGGAACGGGAATTGCCTGCGGTAGATTCGCTTATTATAGGTGTCAGTATTGATCGTGATGCCCGTAGAGAAAAGATTACCCGAAGGCTGAAGCAGAGACTCCAGGAAGGAATGGTAGATGAAATCAAAGGTTTGCTAGACAGGGGGATTCCTGCAGAAAACCTCATCTATTATGGTTTGGAATATAAGTTTATCACCGAATATGTGATTGGCAAAACCACCTATGATGAAATGTTCAGAGGTCTGGAGATAGCCATCCATCAGTTTGCCAAGCGCCAGATGACCTGGTTCCGCGGTATGGAGCGAAGAGGGTTTACCATCAATTGGATAGATGCCCTGCAGCCGATGGAACAGAAAGTGGAGCAGGTGCTGGAGATAGTTAAAAGTTCTAAGTAAGAATCATGGCAGTGAATGAAAATAAGTGGGGACTCCTGTATTGTCCCCGTGGCGGTTGGCGCAGTGCCAAGCGCTGGGAAAAGATAGAAAAGGTGCTCAGGCAGCAGGGCGTGGATTACGACTTCGTGCAGAGCGAAAACCAGAAGAGCGTTGAGCGACTGGTGAAGATGTTTGTCAACAATGGCTATAAGACGATAGTGATTGTTGGCGGAGATTCTGCGCTCAATGATGCCGTCAATTGCCTGATGCAGATGGACGCTTCCGAGCGCAATGAAGTGGCGTTGGGAGTGATTCCTAATGGCTTGATGAATGATTTCGCCCGTTTCTGGGGATTCGATGACAGTAACGTAGAGCAGACGGTGGCCTGGCTTAAGAAACGCAGGGTGAGAAAGATAGACTTGGGATGTATCCGATACACCAACAAGAAAGGGGAGAAGTGCTTGCGCTACTTCCTCAACTGTGTGAACATCGGACTCATTGCTGCGATTATGAATCTGCGTCGCCAGACCCATCATGTCTTCGGTTCCAGAACGCTGTCGTTCATCTTCTCGTTTATTCTGATGATCTTCCAGCGTCTCGACTACAAGATGCATATCAAGATCAACTCTGATGTCATCAGACGCAGAGTGATGACGATGTGTGTAGGCAATGCAGCTGGTTATGGTCAGACGCCAAATGCCGTGCCGTATAATGGGTTGCTGGATGTCTCGGTGGTGTATCATCCACAGATGACCCAGCTTTTCGAGGGTATTTATCTTTTTGTGAAGGGAAAGTTCCTGAATCATAAGAGTGTGCATCCTTACCGTACCCGCGAGGTGGAGGTAGAGGAGGCTTCTCATGCCTTGATAGGTATCGATGGCAGGTTGATGAATACGCCAGTGGGTCCTTATAAAATAACAGTAATTCAGGAAGTCATCAACTTTCTGATTCCTGCATAAACGCCAATGAGGGTGAGTTCTAATCGTAGAACTCGCCCTCATTGGCGTTTATGCTGCGGCTTTTATCCTTTTGCAATTTTCTTGATTTCCTCTTCGTTGAGGATTTTGATCTTTCTGACATTCGTTTCTATCAGACCTTCTGATACAAAGGCCGAGAGCGTGCGGATGCAGTTGCTCGTTGTCATATTGGAAATGTTAGCGAGGTCTTCACGACTCAGGCTGCAGTCCAGTGTGACTCCGTCTTTAGCCAGTCCGTATGAATCATGCAGAAACAGGAGTGCTTCGGCGAGGCGGGCACGGATGTGCTTTTGGGTGAGGTTGACTGTGCGGTCGTCTGATTTTCCTATTTCCACGCTCAGGTACTTGATAAAGTAGTATCCGATCTTGTAGCTTTTCTGCAGCAGCTTCATCAGTACGGGAAATGGAAAATGTACTACGGTGCAAGTATCCAGAGCCTGGGCTGCAGTCTTGTAGATTTCGTTTGCGAAATAAGCACGGAATCCGAAGAATTCGTTCGGTTTGATGACGCGGATAATCTGGCTCTTTCCGTTGATGCCATCCTTGAATATCTTCACTTTGCCAGTGAGAAGACACATTGCATCAGTGGGAGTTTCATCGCACTGGTAAATCATTTCTCCTTTCTTGTATTTGGTGATTTCAACATGTTCTTTCAATGTTGCAATCTGGTCGCTCTCGAGTCCGCCCCATATTTTCGAAATCTCTCGAGCCACCTTAGCTTTATTCGCATCTTTCTTCTTTTCAACCATTATCGTTCTTCTATTTATGCACTAGTTCTTTAAATCGGGTGCAAAATTACACATTTTTTTTGATATAACTCAATAAAAACGCTAAAAAATATGTTTTAAAACATACAAAAGTAAGATTTTCTAAAAATGAGTCATTTTTTCCTTTGTCTTCCCGCAAAAAAGCCGTACCTTTGAATGCAATAAATATAGTCAACAAATATTAAAACCTTAATATAGATCTATGAGTTATCTAAAATTCGAAAAGGCCCTGATGACCAACTTACAAGAGTCATTGCCGAAAGAGTTGTTAAGGACTAATCGTTCGGGCGCATATTCGTGCTCAACGATAGTGGACTGTAATATCCGTAAGTACCACGGACTTCTGGTTGTACCGGTTCCTGAGCTGGACGACGACAACCATGTTCTCCTGAGTTCTCTGGATGTTACGGTGATTCAGCATGGTGCTGAATTCAATCTTGGTCTGCATAAGTACCAGGGCAACAACTTCAGTCCGTTGGGCCACAAGTACATTCGTGAGTTTGATTGCGATAAGGTGCCTACTACACTTTACCGTGTGGGTGGTGTAATCCTCAAGAAAGAGGTAGTCTTCCAGCATTATGAAGATCGAATCCTGATCCGCTATACACTGGTTGATGGTCATTCTGCCACAACACTTCGTTTCCGTCCTTTCTTGGCGTTCCGCAGCGTGCGTCAGTTTACCCATGAGAATGCAACCGCATCTCGTGACTACTCTGGTGTTGACAACGGAATTAAGACATGTATGTATGCTGGTTATCCAGACCTCTATATGCAGTTCTCAAAGAAGAACGAGTTTAAATTCTGCCCAGATTGGTATCGTGGTGTGGAATATCCTAAGGAGCAGGAGAGAGGTTATGCTTCTAATGAAGACCTCTATGTGCCAGGATATTTCGAGATGGATATCAAGAAAGGCGAGTCTATCGTCTTTGCTGCAGCTACATCTGAAATCAAGACTACCGGCTTGAAGAAACTCTTTGATAAAGAGGTGGATGAACGTGCACCTCGCGATAATTTCTTCCATTGCCTGGTGAATGCTGCACATCAGTTCCATCGCCGTGAAAAGAACGACGACCGCTACATTCAGGCTGGTTATCCATGGTTCAAGTGCCGTGCCCGTGATACATTCATTTCGCTCCCAGGTCTTACTCTCTCTATCGAGGAGAATGATTACTTCGAACTTGTGATGCAGACAGCCATGCGCGGATATTATGAGTTTATGGAGGGTAAGCCTCTTACCACTCATATTACTGAAATCGAGATGCCTGACGTTCCTCTTTGGGCTATCTGGGCTCTTCAGCAGTATGCCAAGGAGACCTCTAAGGAGGAGTGCTACAAGAAGTATGGCCAGTTTATCAAGGATGTCATCAATTTCATCAGAGACAATAAGCACCCTAACCTGGAGTTGATGGAGAACGGCTTGCTCTATACCAATGGTAAGGACAAGGCTGTGACCTGGATGAACTCTACGGCTAATGGCCGCCCTGTAGTGCCTCGTACCGGATATATCGTAGAGTTCAATGCTCTGTGGTATAACGCTTTGTGCTTCTGTGCAGCTTTGGCAGGAACTGCTGGCGAAGAGGATGCACAGCAGGAATTGCTGGCTCAGGCTGAGGTTACCAAGAAGTCGTTCGTTGATACATTCCTCAATGAGTATGGCTATCTCTACGACTATGTAGATGGCAATATGATGGATTGGAGTGTTCGACCAAATATGATCTTCCCTGTGGCATTCGATTATTCTCCATTGTCACAAGACCAGAAGAAGAAGGTACTCGATATCTGTACCCGCGAACTCCTTACACCTAAGGGATTGCGCTCACTCTCACCTAAGAGTGGCGGTTACAACCCTATCTATGTAGGTCCTCAGACACAGCGCGACTATGCTTACCATCAGGGAACAGCATGGCCATGGCTGGGTGGCTTCTATATGGAGGCAAGCTTGAAACTCTACAAGCGTACCCGCTTGAGTTTCGTTGAGCGCCAGATGGTAGGTTATGACGACGAAATGTCTTATCACTGCCTTGGTACAATCAGCGAGCTCTTCGATGGCAATCCACCATTCTCAGGTCGAGGCGCCATATCTTTCGCCATGAACGTGGCAGAGATTCTCCGTGCGCTCGAATTACTAGAAAAGTATCAATATTAATATAAGGAGGACGCTATATGAAAGTATTAATGTTTGGATGGGAGTATCCTCCTCACGTATTTGGTGGCTTGGCTACTGCCAACTTTGGTATCACCCAGGGCTTGCATGCCCAGGGAGATGTCGATATTACATTGTGTCTGCCTCATCCTTTCGGCGATGAGGACCGCAGTGCATGTAAATTTGTGGCTATGAACAGTGTGCCTATCGCCTGGCGCGATGTCAATCATGACTATGTGCAGCAGCGTGTGGGCAACATCATGAATCCTGATGACTATTTCCGCTACCGTGACCACATCTATGCCGACTTTAACTATATGAACGTGAATGACCTCGGCTGTATGGATTTTGCCGGCGGTTATCCATCTAATCTCCACGACGAGATCAACAACTACAGTATCATTGCTGGCGTTGTAGCCCGTAGCGAAGAATTTGATATTATCCACGCCCACGACTGGTTGACATTCCCTGCTGGTATCCATGCCAAGCGAGTGAGTGGCAAGCCATTGTGCATCCATGTACATGCTACCGACTTCGACCGTAGCCGTGGTAAGGTGAACCCTACCGTATATGCTATCGAGAAGGACGGTATGGATAATGCCGACTGCATCATGTGTGTATCTGAGTTGACCCGTCAGACCGTGATCAACCAGTATCACCAGGATCCACGCAAGTGCTTTGCCATGCACAATGCGGTGTATCCACTGAAGCAGGAGTGGCAGGACATCCCACGCCCAGACCATAAGGGCAAGGAGAAAGTGGTAACCTTCCTGGGTCGTCTCACCATGCAGAAGGGGCCTGAGTATTTCGTAGAGGCAGCCAATATGGTATTGCATCGTACCCGCAACGTGCGTTTCTGCATGGCAGGTTCGGGCGATATGATGGATCAGATGATTTATCTGGCAGCCGAAAGAGGTATTGCCGACCGTTTCCACTTCCCTGGTTTCATGCGAGGCAAGCAGGTATATGAGTGCCTGAAGGATAGTGATGTATATGTAATGCCATCCGTGAGTGAGCCATTCGGTATCTCTCCTCTTGAGGCTATGCAGTGTGGTACACCTACTATCATCTCCAAGCAGAGTGGTTGCGGTGAAATCCTCACCAACTGTATCAAGGTAGATTACTGGGATATCCATGCCCTTGCCGATGCTATCTACAGCATCTGCCACAACGAGAGTCTCTTCGATTATCTCTCAGAGGAAGGCAGAAAGGAAGTAGATCAGATTACCTGGGAGAAAGTGGGAGCCCGCATCAAAGATCTCTATCTCAAGACTTTGGGATGGAAGTAATGTTAAATGTTTAATGTTACAAGGGCTAATCATAAAGTTCAAAGTTCAAAATTTAAAGTTCAAAGTATGAAAACAATTTGTTTATATTTCGAGATACATCAGATTACCCATCTGAAACGCTACCGCTTCTTCGACATCGGTACTGATCATTATTACTATGATGATTATGAGAATGAGCGTAGCATCAACGACATCGCAGAGCGCTCTTATATGCCTGCACTCAATGCTATCCAGGAGATGATAGAGAAGAGCGGTCAGTATTTCAAGGTTGCCTTCTCGCTCTCTGGTGTCGGTATGGAGCAGTTGGAGCTTCACGCTCCTCAGGTTTTGGAGAAGTTGCAGGAATTGAACCAGACCGGTTGTGTAGAGTTCCTCGCTGAGCCTTATTCTCATGGCCTTTCTTCTCTCGTCAACGAGGAGACCTTCAAGTCAGAGGTGAAGCGCCAGTGCACAAAGATTGAAGAGTACTTCGGCAAGAAGCCTACCGTTCTCCGTAACTCTTCTCTCATCTACAGCGATGAGATTGGTGCTACTGTAGCTGATATGGACTTCGTGGGTATGCTTACCGAAGGTGCAAAGCACGTGTTGGGTTGGAAGTCACCACACTATGTATATCACTGTGCGATGAATCCAAAGCTCAAGCTCTTGCTTCGTGATGTACGTCTGAGCGATGATATCTCTTTGCGCTTCGCCAACAGCGACTGGGAGGGTTATCCACTCTTCGCAGATAACTATATGAACGACATTGCTTCATTCCCAGAGGAGGAGCAGGTTATCAATATCTTCATGGAGTTGTCGGCTCTTGGTATTGCTCAGCCATTGTCAAGCAACATCCTTGAGTTTGTGAAGGCTTTGCCAGAGTGCGCTAAGCAGCGTGGCATTACTTTCTCTACTCCTACAGAGATTTGCAAGAAAATCAAGTCTGTAGGCGAGATCAATGTACCTGATACATTGAGTTGGGTAGATGAGGAGCGTGACGTAAGTTCCTGGCTCGGTAACCCAATGCAGCGCGAGGCTTTCAACAAGCTTTATAGCGTAGCTGACCGTGTACGTATCGCCAACGATCCACGTATCAATCAGGACTGGGATTATCTCCAGGCAAGCAATAACTTCCGCTTCATGACCACCAAGCCTAGCAACGTAGGTCTTGACAGAGGTATTTATGCCAGTCCGTTCGATGCATTCACCAACTATATGAACATTCTGGGTGACTTCATCAACCGAGTAAACGATCTCTATCCTGCTGATGTAGATAATGATCAGTTGGAGGGTCTTCTTACCACCATCACTAACCAGGATGAGGAAATCGAAATGAAGGACAAGGAGATTACCCGTCTCCAGGCTAAGATCGAGAAGATAGAGAAGGAGGTAGCCAAGCTTCGTGCAGAGAAGTCTGAGAAGCCAGCTGCCAAGAAGACTGCTGCCAAGAAGGCACCAGCCAAGAGAACTACAGCCAAGAAGGCAGCTAAGCCTGCTGAGGCTGCAGAAGAGAAGTAAGCTTAGAATTTAGATTACTCATAACTTTTAGTCCCCCTTGCGGCTCGTGTTGAGCAGTGAGGGGGACTTCTTATTTAGAAATACTCGTTACATCTTTTATAAGGATGCGCTCGCTGCGTACGAAGTTGATGAGCTGTGGACGGAGACTCTGTCCGAGTCCGAACTTGCGCAGGTCGAACTCCACTCCGTCTTCAGCCTGCTTGAGGAGCTTGGCACGAGAGCCAAGATTCTGAGAATGATACATAAAAAATATATTTCCGATAGTTTTTTAGTTAAAAATTTGGCTGTTCTAACAAAAAAGTGTATCTTTGCGGTGAAATTTAACATTATTAATACTTCAAATAAAGATTCGCCTATCGATTTAGACATTTACTTAATGATAAAATAAGGATTAAGAAATGAGAAAACTCAATCAAATGACAGATGAAGAATTGGCCTTGGCTTACGTCGAGGGCGACAATAAGGCTTTTGACCTATTGCTGTCCCGCTGTGAGGTAAAGCTGTTTTCTTACATCCTCTTTGTCGTACATGATGAAGAGCTGGCGAACGATATATTTCAGGAAACTTTCGTGAAGGCGATTGTCAAACTTCAAGATGGGCAATATTCGCCTAATGGTAAGTTTGTCTCATGGCTTATGCGTATAGCTCACAATGTAATTGTCGATGGCTATCGTGATGCCAAAAATCTGCTTTTTACCGACCAGCATAACGATAATGATCTTTCTCGTCTGAAGGGAGATGCTGTGACGGATAGTTTTGTGGAGAAGGAAATCGTGCGCAACCAGGTGTTGAGCGATGTGAGACGGTTGGTGGATTTTCTGCCTCCTAACCAGCGGGAACTCATATATATGAGATTCTATCAGCAGTTGACTTTCAAGGAGATTGCTGAATTGACGAATGTGAGTATCAATACGAGTCTGGGACGCATGCGTTATGCGCTTCATAACCTACGTCGTATGGCGAAGGACTATCACATCAGCTTGCAGCTTGACTAAACTTTCCGCTGTTTTATCAGCGGGAAGTTTAATCTTCTTGCTACTTCTATATCGTTGGTCCGGGGCGTATTGGGTAATTTCAACCGTACAGGTCGAAATTCTTTAGTCCTCTTCCTTTTTCAACTCTTTCAGATTGTGAATAGTTGCACAAGGATCTGAACTCTTGAAGACGTAGCTGCCACTCACCAGTACATCGGCTCCAGCCTGTACAAGTCGTGGGGCAGTTTCACCCTGTACACCACCATCTATCTCGATAAGTGCATGGCTGCCGCTCTCCTTGATGAGCTTGCGTAGGCGATGTACCTTCTTGATGGTATTTTCTATAAACTTCTGTCCGCCGAATCCTGGGTTCACGCTCATCAGCAGCACCATATCCACATCGCAGATGATATCTTCCAGGACATTTACAGGAGTAGAAGGATTGAGGGTTACGCCAGCCTTCATACCAGCAGCATGAATCTGCTGGATAGTACGGTGTAAGTGAGTGCATGCCTCGTAGTGCACATTCATCATCATGGCACCAATCTTGGCGGTTTGCTCTATGTATTGCTCTGGGTGTACAATCATGAAGTGTACGTCGAGAGGTTTGGTGCAAACTTTCGCCACGGCTTCCAATACAGGGAAACCGAAGGAGATGTTGGGCACGAATACACCATCCATAATGTCCATGTGGAGCCAGTCTGCTTCACTCTTATTGATCATTTCTACATCGCTCTTCAAGTCAATGAAATTGGCTGAGAGGAGAGAAGGGGAAACCATTGTCTTCATTTTTATTTCTTTACTTTGATTATATGTTGCAATCAGTTGATGAAATACGCCTTGCAAGATTCATTCTTCTTGAATGCGCGATAAGTGTAAGCCATCTGTTTGATGAAATAGATGGTCTTGGCAGATGGTCTCATCTCTTCGGAAGTAAATAAATGCTTCATAGGCATATTTTTTATGAATTGATTAATACTATGCTGTTTCTGATTGGCATCGGTTATGGGAATGATTCCTCATCATGATGCTTATATATTCATAAACGATGACCTTGTGGTTTTATTATATCTGGTGCTTATATTTTTTTGTGAATAGTACTCCGATTACTTATATATAATAAGGTGTAAGGGGAAAAAGAAAGAGAAAAATAAGAAGAAAATAACTTTTTTCTGTTAAAATGATTATTTTTTAGATAAAAAGTTTGCTATTTCGTAGAAAAAGTGTAATTTTGCAATCGGTTAGTTGTAGTGACTATGCCAGTACCAAATTATAATTAAAAGAAACAAAATAAAAAATTAAAAATATGATGAACTCGTTTGTATCTACAGCATGGTGGTGGCGTAACTCAAGATCTAGAAAGTCGTGAGTCGAGTACCCGTGTGGATGCAAATCCAAATATACTAAGGGCCTGCCGTAACTTACGACAGGCCCTTTTTACATATCTGGGGAGTTTCGGAAAATGATTCTTGCTTGAAAGAGTATTAACAAAATAAAAATATATAGGAGAACAGGATTATGGAAATGAAGAATATCTTGAACAGAATGTTGAACCACGAGGAGTTGACCCGTGAAGAGACCAAGAATATTATCCTGGGAATTACTCAGAGTGAGTTTCCCGAGGAACAGATTACAGCCCTGCTTACTGGTTTGCAGATGCGCGGTGTGACCGTAGATGAACTTCTCGGTTTCCGTGATGGTATTTTGGAGACTGGTGTTCCTGCCATTCTCAATTGTGACCGATATATCGATGTTGTAGGAACTGGTGGTGATCGCAAGAATACTTTCAATATCTCTACTACCTCTTGTTTCGTTATTGCTGGTGCAGGATATAAGGTGGCTAAACATGGTAACTTCGCTGCAACTTCGGTGAGTGGTGCTTCCAATGTTATCAAGAATCACGGAGTACAGTTTACTGATGATCTTGATAAACTCAACCGTTCTCTCGATGAGGCTGGAATCGTTTATCTTCACGCTCAGCTTTTCGCCAAGGCAATGAAGTTTGTGGGTCCTATCCGCAAGGCACTTCAGTTTCCTACCGTCTTCAATCTCCTGGGGCCTTTGGTTAATCCTAGTCAGCCAAAATGCCAGTTGCTCGGTGTTGCCAACCTCGACCAGATGCGTCTCTACAATCAGGTTTACCAGAAAATCGGCATAGATTACGGAATCGTAAACAGTATTGATGGTTATGATGAAATTTCACTTACCAGTGATTTCAAGGTTACTACCAACAATTACGAGAGAATCTTCAAACCACAGGATCTGGGCTTCGGGATTGCCAAGCCTGAAGAGGTAAGAGGAGGAGCTACCGAGCAGGAGGCAAAGGATATTTTTGATGCAGTGCTCGAAAATCGTGCCCTGCCAGCGCAGAAGAATATCGTGCTCGCCAATGCAGCCTTCGGCATCCAGGTGATGGAGAAGGGAAAGAAGAGCATCGATGAATGCGTGGAGATTGCACGCGAAAGCATTGATTCTGGAAAGGCTCTTGCTACATTCAAGAAATTCGTGGAACTCAATAGTTAAGGAAAATGGATATTTTAGAAGAAATCATCGCTCACAAGAGAATCGAGATAGAACAGCGTAAACGCTTTATCCAACCCCGCCAGATGATTACCCTCACTGAGCAGAAAATGCAGGAGGATGAAGGAAGTGTTCCGGGTGGAAGCATGAAGGAAGCATTGATGAAGTCGGAGACAGGAATCATTGCCGAGTTCAAGCGTAAATCGCCTAGCAAAGGCTGGATCAAGGAAGAGGGAAAAGCCAGTATCATTCCTCTAAGCTATCAGCAGAATGGGGCAACGGCGCTGAGTATCCTCACAGACATAGATTACTTTGGTGGCTATGATGAGTTTATCCAGGAGGCTCGCCATGTAGGTGTAACTCTACCTATATTATATAAGAACTTCGTGGTAGATGAATATCAGCTCTTGCAGGCTCGATATTGTGGAGCTTCGGCGGTGTTGCTGATTGCAGCCTGTCTTTCCAAGGAAGAATGCAGAAATCTGATGCGAATGGCTCATCAGCTGGGATTGGAGGTTCTTTTGGAAATGCATGGCGAACGTGATTTCGAATATGCCGAGTTAGAACCGGATATGTACGGAATCAATAACCGCAACCTCGGAACCTTTGTGACGGATGTGGAAAACAGTTTCCGACTGTCCGAAATGCTTCCGAAGGATGTATGCAGAGTGAGTGAAAGTGGAATCTCCCAGTCCCAGACTGTTCTTAGATTAAGAGAAGAAGGTGGATTCAGGGGGTTCCTGATGGGTGAGCAGTTTATGAAACAGGCTGAGCCTGGAGAGGCGCTCGCTCAATTTATCAATCAATTAAAATCATAGGCAGATGTTAGTAAAGGTTTGTGGAATGCGTGAGCCTGAGAATATAGAAAAGGTGGCTCAGCTAGGGGTGGATATGATGGGATTCATCTTCTACCCAAAGTCACCGAGATTCGCTTCTCAATCTGTGGATCGAACGGCTGCAGATAAGAATGTTTGCAGAGTGGGCGTCTTTGTCAATGAATCTGCTGGATTGATTTCTGATAAGATTCATCAGTTTGATTTGAATGCCGTGCAGTTGCATGGAAATGAGAGCTGCGAACTCTGTGAACTGCTTCATAAGCAGAATGGCTTGTTGAAAGTTATCAAGGCTATCAGCGTTTCCACAGCCGGGGATATCCAGAAATATAAGGAATACGTAGGCGCTGTTGATTATTTCCTTTTCGATACCAAGTGTAAAACGGTAGGTGGAAGTGGTCAGCAGTTTGATTGGCAGGTTTTGGAGAATTACGATGGCGATGTTCCATTCATCTTGAGTGGGGGAATAGGGCCGGAGGATGTAGAGAGAGTCAGGAACTTCCATCATCCAAAGTGTATCGGAATCGATCTGAATTCGAAATTCGAGTTGAAGCCGGGCTTAAAGGATGTGGAGAAGTTGAATACATTTCTTGAAAATATAGAAAACAAAGAAGTTTAAAAAGAGTATTATGAATAAGATAAATGCATTGTTTGCAAACAATAAAGACCGCAAGCTTTTGAGCTTGTATTTCTGCGCAGGTTGCCCAACCCTCGAAGGAACGGGTGATGTGATTAAGGCGATGGAGCGCAAGGGAATAGATATGATAGAGGTAGGAATCCCGTTCAGTGATCCTTTGGCAGATGGACCTGTCATTCAAAGTGCTGGTACTAAGGCTTTGAAGAATGGAATGACCGTAAAGAAGCTCTTCGCTCAGTTGAAGGCCATCAAGAATGAAGTGCAGTTGCCACTCGTGCTGATGGGCTATCTGAATCCTATCATGCACTACGGAATTGAGAAATTCTTCCAGAGTTGTGTAGAGAGTGGTGTGAGTGGAACTATCATTCCTGATCTTCCATTTGATGATTATCTGAAAGTGGTAAAGCCTATTGCTGACAAATATGATATCCGCGTTATCATGATGATTACCCCAGAGACAAGTGAGGAGCGTATCCGATTCATCGACGAACATACTGATGGCTTTATCTATATGGTCAGCTCTGCCAGCATTACGGGCGCCCAGAGTAGCTTCGGCGATGCAAAGTTGGCTTATTTCAATCATATCAATGGTATGAATCTCCGTAATCCTCGTATGATTGGTTTCGGAATCAGCAACAAGCAGACTCTTACGAGTGCACAGGATAACGCAGCAGGTGCCATCATCGGTAGTAAGTTTGTGACATTGCTCAATGAAATAGGCAATCCAGACCAGGCACTCGACCTGCTTTTCGAAGCATTGAAAAAATAATTCAACCTTTTAATTTTATAGGAAAGATGTATCAAGTTGACGATAAAGGATTTTTTGGAAAATTCGGAGGAGCTTATGTTCCTGAGATTTTATATAAGTGTGTAACTGAGCTTCAGGAGGCTTATAAGCCTATCATAGAGAGCGAGGAGTTCAAGAAAGAGTTTTATGCGCTCCTGAAGGATTATGTTGGCCGCCCTTCACCTCTTTACTATGCGAAGAGAATGAGCGAAAAGTATGGATGCCAACTCTATCTGAAGCGTGAGGATCTGAATCATACCGGTGCGCACAAGATTAACAATACCATCGGTCAGATTCTGATGGCAAAGAAGATGGGTAAAACGCGTATCATCGCCGAAACCGGTGCCGGACAGCATGGTGTTGCAACTGCCACCGTCTGTGCCTTGATGGATATGAAGTGTGAAATCTTTATGGGTGCTACCGATGTGGAGCGCCAGCATACCAATGTGGAGCGTATGAAGATGCTGGGTGCCAAGGTGAATCCTGTCCGTACGGGCAATATGACTTTGAGTGATGCATGCTCAGAGGCTATCCGCGACTGGTGCTGTCATCCACAGGATACATTCTATATTGTAGGTTCTACGATGGGACCTCATCCTTATCCTGATATCGTAGCAAAGATGCAGAGCGTAATCAGTGAGGAGCTGAAATGGCAGTTGGAAGAGAAGATTGGCCGCGATTATCCTGATTACCTCATCGCTTGTGTTGGTGGCGGTAGCAATGCTGCAGGCACCATCTATCATTATATCGATGATGAGCGGGTTCAGATCTATCTGGCTGAGGCTGCCGGTCATGGTATTGATACCAATTACACGGCTGCAACCATGCATTGTGGTACAGAGGGAATCATTCACGGTGCCCGTACGCTTGTGATGCAGACAGAGGATGGACAGATTGAGGAAGCCTTCACCATCAGTGCAGGTTTGGATTATCCGGGCATTGGACCTATGCATGCAGACTTGGCAACAAGAGGCAGAAGTCATGTACTTGCCATCAAGGATGATGAGGCTATCTATGCCGGTTATGAACTGACTCGTATGGAGGGTATCATACCTGCCATTGAAAGTGCTCATGCTGTGGCTGCCTTGAAGAAAATAAAGTTCAAGAAGGACGACGTGGTCGTATTGACCGTTTCTGGCCGTGGTGACAAGGATGTAGAAACCTATTTGAGCCATAAGGAAATGGCTGGAGAATATGGAAATTTCTAAAGTATTTTAAAGCTTTTGCCCTTTCAGGGCGACAGACTTACACTCATTACTACCCAGGGTGTTACCCTGGGCTAGGAGCTTCTGCCCTTTCAGGGCGTGTGGGTGTAATTAGTTAAAGTTCAATCAATAAGAAAAAATGGCTAAGTTTAATTATACGACAGTAACTCGCACGATTCTCGCCGACCTCTATACGCCTGTGGGAGTTTATATGCGATTGAGAGATATTTACCCCCAGTCGGCTCTGATGGAGAGTAGCGACTACCATGGTTCTGAGAATTCCCGTTCCTTTATAGGTGTACATCCATTGGCTAGCATTGCCGTGAGTCATGGAGAGGTTATCAAGACTTATCCTGATGGCAGTGTTGAAAAACAGCAACTTCCAGCTTTTGGCGAAGGAAAGGGAGAAGATTGTAAGCTCGCCATTTCGAAAGCTTTCAATGAGTTCATCCAGAGTTTCCATGTAGAGGGAGAGGGGAAGAATTTCTGTGGACTTTATGGATTCACGACCTTTAATGCAGTACGCTACTTCGAGAATATCCCTGTAAAGGATACCACGATGGCAAAGAATGATGCGCCGGATATCTATTATATTATGTATAAGGACATCATCGTGTTCGATCATTTCAATAATACGATGCAACTTATCGCTTTGAGCGAACAGTATGGCGAAGAGGGAACAGCTGATGATGATCAGGCTTCTGCGGCAAATAGGGCTGTCGGCAATGCTGAGTTGGATGCATTGATGAAGGCGGTGAACAAGGCAAATGTGAAGCCTTATGATTTCCATCCGGTAGGCGAAACAACCTCTACTCTTACTGATGAGGAGCACAAGGCGAATATTCGCAAATGTATCCAGCATTGTATGCGTGGCGATGTGTTCCAGATTGTGGTGAGCCGTAGATTTGTGCAGCGTTATGAGGGGGATGACTTCAAGCTCTACCGTGCCTTGCGCAGCATCAATCCATCACCTTATCTCTTCTATTTCGATTTTGGTGGCTTCCGTATCTTCGGTTCTTCACCTGAAACTCATAATCGTATTGTAGGAGAGAAGGCTTTCATTGATCCTATTGCAGGAACGACCCGACGAACGGGTGATATGGAACAGGATAGAAAGGCTGCAGAATTTCTCCGTAATGACCCAAAGGAGAATGCAGAACATGTCATGCTTGTGGATTTGGCACGAAATGATTTGAGCCGTAACTGCCATAATGTGAAGGTGGATTTCTATAAGGATATGCAATTTTACAGTCACGTGATTCATCTGGTGAGCCGTGTGAGCGGAACATTGGATCAGAATGCTGACCATATTAAGGAATTCATTGATACTTTCCCTGCTGGTACCTTGAGTGGTGCGCCTAAGGTGAGAGCGATGCAGATTATCTCAGAATTGGAGCCTCACAATCGTGGTGCTTATGGTGGATGTATCGGATTCATAGGACTGAACGGCGATTTGAATCAGGCTATTGTAATCCGCACCTTTATCAGCCGTAATGGTGAACTCTGGTTCCAGGCAGGAAGTGGAGTAGTGGCGAAGAGCAATGATCAGTATGAGTTGGAAGAGTGTAATAATAAATTGGGAGCTTTGACTAAGGCAATTCATATTGCTGAGAAGCTCTAGGTAGTGATTAGTGATTGGTGAGGAATAATCAATAATAAATAATAAATAATGAAGATGAAAATAGTAATCATAGATAACTATGACTCCTTTACTTATAATCTTGCCCATTTGGTGAAGGAGTTAGATGCTGAAGTGACGGTGTTCCGCAACGATCAGTTTCAGCTGTCGGAGCTTGACCGCTTCGACAAAATCATATTGAGCCCAGGACCAGGTATTCCTTCGGAGGCTGGACTTCTGATGGATGTGATCAGGAAATATGCAGGCAGAAAACCGATGCTGGGAGTTTGTCTAGGTCATCAGGCTATTGGTGAGGCTTTTGGTGCTAAACTCACCAATCTATCCGAGGTTTATCATGGAGTAGCTACACCTTGTACTCAGTTTGGTAACGATCCTATTTTTGAAGGATTGCCTAAGCGTATCGAGATTGGCAGATATCATTCCTGGGTAGTAGATAAAAGTGGTTTTCCTGATTGCCTGGATATTACGGCTGTAAGTGATGATGGTCAGATTATGGGTCTCAAGCATAAGAATTACGATATTCGAGGCATTCAGTTTCACCCAGAAAGTGTGCTGACACCTGATGGAAAAAAGATGATTCAGAATTGGTTAGAAAAAAACTTTGTTCCCTATGGAAATTGTTTTTAAGACTAGAAGAAAGTTCCGTTCAAAATCATTGAACGTACATTCAAAACTATTGAACGTACATTCAAAACTATTGAACGGACATTCAATGTCACTGAACGAAGCTTTCTACTAACGCTAGAAACATTTTCCTTTGAAGGTAGAAAGTAATTCCTTTAAGGGAAGAATTACTGTAAGCCATCAGTAAATCCGTCTTGCATATTACCTAGTTTTGAGTAGACCTCATCATACTTATGGATATGGTTTACACTCTATTTGCATCTTGAATACTTGATATTGCGATGAATGCAAAAAAGAGTTTGACGTTCAGAAGAACACCAAACTCTTTTTTTTGCTTTTTATATGATAATCTCTAATTAAGAGAACACATAATCACTGATTACAAGTCCCAACCCACGGCGCTGGCGCCGAGAACGGCAGCAGAACTGCCATCAAGAGTTGATACCAGGAACTTAGCCTTGCCCTTGTAAATCTTCAATACATTCTCATCGTATGCCTTCTTCAAAGGCTCCATCAGCAAGTCACCAGCCTTGGTCAAACCGCCGAAGAATACGAATGCCTCTGGTGCAGAGAAAGCAGCAAAGTTGGCGCAAGCCTCACCCAGCATCTTACCTGTGAAGTCGTAGATGCGCTTAGCCAAAGCATCGCCCTTGCCGGCAGCCACACTCACGTCGTAAGAAGTGATATCCTCTGGCTTCATCTCGCGGAGCAAAGAAGGCTCATCGCTTGTCTCCAGGAACTCACGTGCTGTGCGAGCCACACCCGTAGCAGAGCAGTAAGTCTCCAAGCAACCTCTTCTGCCGCAACCGCATGGACGGCCAGCCTCGCCTGGAACCACGATAACGTGACCCAACTCACCTGCGAAACCATCGCTACCGTAAACCATCTGACCGTTGATAACGATACCAGAACCTACACCAGTACCCAAAGTAATGTCGATAAAGTTCTTCATACCACGAGCCACACCGTAAGTCATCTCGCCCAAGGCAGCCGCATTTGCGTCGTTAGTCAAAGCCACAGGAATACCCAAAGCCTTGCTGAAGAGTTCTGCCAATGGCACTACGCCATCATGCGCCCAAGGAAGGTTAGGAGCAAACTCGATGGTACCTGTATAGAAGTTACCGTTAGGAGCACCGATACCCATACCCTTAATCTTCTCGATACCGCCGATGGTATCAAGCACAGGCTGCAAAGCCTCTACAGAAGCTTTTACATATTCATCCACAGTCTTATAGCCACCAGTCTTGATAGCTGTTGTAGCCTTAATGTCACCGCGTGCATCTACGATGCCGAACACTGAATTAGTACCGCCAAGGTCTAAACCAATAACGTACGGTTTTAATGTATTTTCAGTCATGTTACTTTTTAAATTAGTTAGAATTGTTTATTTATGCTGCAAAGATAATGAATCCTTTTGAAAATATCAACTTTTTCTTGTATAAAAAAGTATAATTTTAGAAGTTTTGGGCAAAAATATTGCAAATGTGCCCTTTTTTTTGTAACTTTGCCCGCTGTTATAGAATAATGTACGAAAAATGAGTTTAGCATTTCCAATAGAGATAAACATCCTTGACTTTATATTCAAAGGAATTATCATCGGAGTGATTGCCTCTGCCCCTATGGGGCCTGTAGGCATTCTTTGTATTCAGCGTACGCTCAACAAGGGACGCTGGTTTGGGTTCGTCACGGGCATTGGTGCTGCGTGCAGTGATATCGTATATGCACTCTTCACGGGTCTAGGTATGAGTTTCGTGATGGACTTTGTGAATAATGCGCAGAACAAGTTCTACCTGCAGATTTTCGGTAGTGTATTGCTGCTGGTGTTCGGAATCTATTGTTTCAAGAGTGATCCGATGAAGAATATGCATAAGTCGAGCAATAAGCAGGGTACTTTATGGCATAATGGAATAACGGCTTTCCTGGTTACCTTGAGCAATCCGCTCATCGTGTTTCTCTTTATGGCTACCTTTGCACAGTTTGCCTTTGTGGTTCCGGATATGCCGATAGAAATGGGAGTGGGATATCTGAGTATTATGTTTGGTGCCTTGTTGTGGTGGTTTGGACTCACTTGGCTCGTCGATAAGATCAGAGGTAAGTTTGATACTAATGGAATCCTTATCATCAATAAGGTGATAGGAAGTATCGTGATTATTTTCTCGATCATCGCTCTTTTTGGAACGATGTTTAATCTTTATCATTTACCAGAATTTTAAGTTATGTTTGTAGCACAGAAATTAAGAAAAGAAAGTATTGCAGAATACCTTTTATATATGTGGCAGATAGAGGATATCATCCGTGCCTACGGATGCTCGCTGCCGGTGATTAAGAAAAACTATATCGAACGGTTCGATTTTACTCCTGAACAGAAAGACGAGGAACTCGATTGGTTTGGAAATCTCATTCGTATGATGAATGAAGAAGGTAAGCGTGAGAGCGGGCATCTTGACATTAATAGAGTGTTATTGCAGGATGTCATTGATCTGCACGGCAGACTCCTTCAGAGTTCGAAGTTCCCTATTTACAATGCTGAGTATTACAAGGTGTTGCCTTTTATTGTAGAGTTGCGAAATCGTGGTGATAAGGATATTAATGAGGTTGAGACCTGTCTTGATGCACTTTACGGAGTAATGATGCTCAGATTGCAAAAGAAGGAGATTACCCCTGAAACCGAGAAAGCTATCAAGGAAATCTCAATCTTCGTAGGATTGCTCAGTGATTATTATATCAAGGATCGTACTGAAGGCTTGAAGTTTGAAGATGACGATATGTAATCTGCTGGCGTAACAAGTGTTTTTTAGTAATTAGAGAGTAGTATTTATTTTTTTTTAGGATATACATATTATAATATATATTTATTGATGAAAGAGATTGAAAGAAGAAGAACGTTTGCCATTATTTCGCACCCTGATGCTGGTAAGACAACATTGACCGAGAAGTTCCTGCTCTTCGGTGGACAGATTCAGGTGGCTGGTGCCGTTAAAAATAATAAGATTCGTAAGACTGCTACTTCTGACTGGATGGATATCGAGAAGCAGCGTGGTATTTCCGTATCAACTTCTGTGATGGAGTTCGATTATCTGCCTGCTGGTCAGAGTGGCGAGCCTTATAAGGTAAACATTCTTGATACTCCGGGACACCAGGATTTCTGCGAGGATACTTATCGTACTCTCACAGCGGTGGACTCTGCTATCATCGTAGTCGATTCGGCTAAGGGTGTTGAGGCACAGACCCGTAAGTTGATGGAGGTGTGCCGTATGCGCAATACTCCTGTTATCATCTTTATCAATAAGATGGACCGTGAGGGTCGTGACCCATTTGATGTTCTTGATGAGTTGGAGGAAGAGTTGAAGATTTCTGTTCGCCCTTTGTCTTGGCCTATCGGTCAGGGTGCTCGCTTCAAGGGAGTTTACAATATTTATGAGCATCAGCTCAATCTTTTTACACCTAATAAACAACGTGTTACTGAGAAGGTTGAGGTAGATATTCAGTCTAAGGAACTTGATGAGCGAGTAGGTGAGCGAGAGGCAAATCAGTTGCGCGAAGAACTGGAGTTGGTGGATGGTGTTTATCCAGAGTTCGATGTGGAGACCTATCGTTCAGCTGAAGTGGCACCGGTATTCTTTGGTTCAGCCTTGAACAACTTCGGTGTGCAGGAACTCTTGGATTGCTTCGTGCAGATTGCTCCATCACCAAAGCCAACAAAGGCAGAGGAGCGTATGGTGGAACCGGAGGAGCCTAAGTTTACTGGTTTTATCTTCAAGATTACTGCAAATATCGACCCTAACCACCGTTCATGTATTGCATTCTGCAAGATTTGTTCTGGTAAGTTTGTGCGCAACCAGCCTTACTACCATGTACGTCTCGACAAGACCGTACGTTTCTCTTCACCTACCCAGTTTATGGCGCAGCGTAAGAGTACCATCGATGAGGCCTATCCTGGCGATATCGTTGGTTTGCCAGACAACGGCATCTTCAAGATTGGTGATACTCTGACTGAGGGCGAGAAGATTCACTTCCGTGGATTGCCATCGTTCTCTCCACTTCTCTTCAAGTACATCGAGAACGATGACCCAATGAAGAGCAAGCAGTTCCAGAAGGGTTTGGAGCAGTTGATGAACGAGGGTGTGGCACAGTTGTTCATCAACCAGTTCAATGGTCGTCGCATCGTGGGTACCGTCGGTCAGTTGCAGTTCGAGGTTATCCAGTATCGCTTGGAGAACGAGTACAATGCCAAGTGTCGTTGGGAGCCTGTTCATTTGCATAAGGCATGTTGGATTGAGGCTGACGATGAGAAGGAATTGGAGAACTTCAAGAAGCGTAAGTATCAGTATATGGCAAAGGATATTGAGGGCCGCGATGTATTCCTCGCTGATTCTGGCTATGTGTTGAGTATGGCTCAGCAAGACTTCGAACATATCAAATTCCACTTTACATCGGAATTCTAAAATAACAAAAGAATGATGGATGAAGAGTTATCAGAATACAAACAAGGCAGGATAGAAAGATTCGTTGTTTGGCAGAAGGAACATATTTCCGACCGCCAGATGACCCTTATCCTTGCTTTTGTGATAGGTTTGCTCGCTTCTGTAGCAGGTTTCTTCCTGCATGGTATCGTGCACGAAATACAGTTGCTGCTTACTTCCGGATTCCAGCAGAGCAGTTATAATCTGCTCTTCCTGCTTTTCCCTATCATTGGTATTTATCTTACCTCACTTTTTATCAAGTATGTGGTGAGGGACAATATTTCGCATGGTATTACCCGTGTGCTTTACGCCATCTCGACCAAGAACTCCCGACTAAAAGGACATAACTGCTGGTCTTCGGTGGTAGCTTCTGGTATTACCATTGGTTTCGGTGGATCTGTTGGAGCTGAGGCACCTATTGTGCTTACCGGTTCTGCTATCGGTTCTAATCTGGGACAGATTTTCCGTATGGATAAGAAGACCATGATTCTGCTGGTGGGCTGTGGAGCCAGTGCTGCTATTGCAGGAGTCTTCAAGGCTCCAATTGCAGGACTTGTCTTTACCCTCGAGGTACTGATGGTTGATCTTAGTATGGCTTCACTTCTGCCAATCCTTATCAGTTGTGTCACTGCTACCTGTTTTACCTATATCTTTATGGGTGACAGTTCGCTTTTCGATTTTACTCTTACCAATCCATGGGAGTTGAATCGTACGCCAGCATGTATCCTCTTGGGTATCTTCTGCGGTTTGATGAGTCTTTACTTCATGCGCACGATGTCATGGTGTGAAGGTCTTTTTGCCAAGATGAAGAATCATCCTTATTGTAAGTTGGTTTTTGGTGGACTCATTCTCAGTTCGCTCATTTTCCTTCTTCCTTCTCTTTATGGTGAGGGATATTCGGCAGTAAATGTGCTTCTTAAGGGACAGAATGAGGCAGAGTGGGGGCAGGTGATGAACCGTTCTCTTTTCTCTGGTCATCAAAATCTGTTGATTCTCTATATCGGCTTGGTGACCTTTACCAAGGTTTTTGCCACTTCGGCTACCAATGGTAGTGGAGGATGTGGTGGAACCTTTGCTCCTTCTCTTATCATCGGTGGATTTGCAGGTTTCTTCTTTGCCCGACTCTGGAATGTCTATGAGGTAGGTGTTTATGTACCCGAGCAGAATTTCACCTTGATGGGAATGGCAGGTCTGATAACGGGCGTGATGCATGCTCCACTTACCGGTATTTTCCTTATCGCCGAACTTACAGGTGGTTATCAGCTTTTTATGCCACTTATGATTGTGTGCATATCTTCGCTCCTTACCATCAGTATCTTTGAGAGCCATAGTATCTATGCCTTGCGTTTGGCTAGAGAGGGCAAACTTCTCACGCATCATATTGATCGTGCAGCGCTCACTCTGATGAGTATGCAGAGCTTGGTTGAGAAGGATTATCATCCAATCAAGGAAGATTTGCCGATGGAAAAACTGGTGAGCGAGATTAGTCGAAGTAATAATAACTTCTTGCCTGTGCTCGATGAAGCGGGTGTCTTGCAGGGAGTTATCGATATTACTAAGATTCGTCATATCATATTCCGAACCGAACTCTATAAGCATTTCAAGGTAAAACAGCTTATGTTGCAGCCTTCTGCCGTAATTAGTGAGAACGAGAGGATGGATGAGGTGATGCAGAAGTTTGATAAGACTGATGCCGCACAGTTGCCAGTAGTAGATATAAATGGTGTGTTGAAGGGCTATATCAGTCGTACCAAGGTGTATGAAGTATATCGACACATTGTGGCAGATATATCTGCAGAGTAATAATATTAATAATGAACAGTATGACAAAGAAAGATTTAAGAATCATATTTATGGGAACCCCAGAGTTTGCTGTGGAATCCCTTAAGCGCCTTGTAGAGGGCGGCTACAATGTGGTGGCTGTGGTTACGCAGCCTGATAAGCCTGTGGGCAGACATCAGGACACTTTGCAGCCTTCTCAGGTGAAGCTGTATGCTGTAGAGCATGGACTGCCAGTGCTTCAGCCTGTGAAGATGAAGGATCCTGATTTCCTGGAACAACTTAAGAGTTATCAGGCAGACTTGCAGGTAGTGGTGGCATTCCGGATGTTGCCAGAGGTTGTATGGGCAATGCCAAAGTTTGGTACCTTTAATGTTCACGCTGCCTTGTTGCCACAGTACCGCGGTGCTGCTCCTATCAACTGGGCTGTTATCAATGGTGAGACAGAGACGGGTGTTACTACCTTCTTCCTCGATCATGATATAGATACAGGTCGCATTATCATGCAGAAGCGTTTCCCTATTCCTGACGAGGCGAATGTAGAGTATGTATATGATGGATTGATGCATTTGGGTGCTGAAATAGCATTGGAAACAATCGATCAGCTGATTGCATCAGATGGTAATATTTCGAGCATTGCTCAGGAAGAATTCATTGGTGAGGGTGTTGAGCTCAAGTCTGCTCCTAAAATTTTCAAGGATACTTGCTGCATTGACTTCCACAAGCCTGCTAAACAGGTACACGATTTCATACGTGGTCTCTCACCATATCCAGGTGCCTGGACCTATATCAAGAAGAAAGATGCTGTGAAAGAGCAGGTGCTTAAGATTTTCAAGACTACAGTTAGCGAAGACTCGCGAGGTATGGCACCTGTAGGATGTTTCAGAATAGAAGGCGGACATTTGCAGATAGCTTGTATCGACCATTGGCTCAATATCTATGAGTTGCAGCTTGCAGGTAAAAAGCGTATGGAAGCTTCTGCCTTCCTCAATGGAATGAAGGATATTGCATATTACGAATGTCAGAAAGCACCAGATTCTGATGCTGGATTACGGTAATTTAGATTTAAATTTCAGGGTTCAATTTTCAAACAGTTAAGAAAATGACTAAAGAAGAGGATATTAAGAATGCAGTAGAATGCATGCGTAAGGGTGGAGTGATTCTCTATCCTACAGATACAGTTTGGGGAATCGGTTGTGATGCTACTAATCCTGAGGCTGTGAAGAAAGTATATGAGATTAAGAAGCGCGATGATTCTAAGGCGCTTATCTGCCTCATTGACTCGGCAGATCGTATGGCTCGTTATTTCCGTAATGTGCCTCAGGTGGCTTGGGATTTCATTGATGCGGCTATGCCTGTTAAGCCTACTACCATCATCTTGGATGATGCGAACGGTGTGGCTAATAATCTTGTCGCAGAAGATGGTAGTTTGGCTATGCGAGTTACTTACGAGGAGTTCAGCAAGCAGCTTTGCTATCGTTTCCAGAAGCCTATCGTAAGTACAAGTGCCAATGTAAGTGGCGAGCCTGCAGCTCAGAACTATCGTGATATTTCAGAAGAGATTCTGAATGCGGTAGATTACGTGTGCTGGACCCGTCGTCAGGAGCATAAGCCTCACCAGCCTTCAAGTATTGTTAAGATAGCTAAGAACGGCGAGGTAAAGGTTATCAGATAATCATTTATATTGATTGCTGTATATAAACAAGCCTGCTAGGAGTTTTTTCTCTTAGCAGGCTTTTTCGTAGTCTATACCTTAACTGTAGATATATCATATAGCAAGAATTAATATGATAATATAACAAGAAACCCTGCAAGAAATAAATCTTGCAGGGTTTATCCTGGGTGGAAGGTGGGACTCGAACCCACGACATTCAGAACCACAATCTGACGCTCTAACCAACTGAACTACGTCCACCATATTGGTATGTTTTGCTTATCCGGAAAAGTTGGGTGGAAGGTGGGACTCGAACCCACGACATTCAGAACCACAATCTGACGCTCTAACCAACTGAACTACGTCCACCATTTTCTTGTAAGCGGGTGCAAAGGTACGAAAAAAAAATGATTCCACCAAATTTTTTCGTACCTTTTTTCTGTTTTTTTATTTAGCAGGGCCATTTGGCACTACTGGAGCTGCCTTTTGAGCATCTGCACCTGCTGCAGGAGCCGCTTTCTGAGCACCTGCTGCTGCATCCTTGCTAGCACCTGGCATGGCAGGAAGAGCAGTCTGCTCCTGAGTTGCACCCTCCATGACGCTATTTTCGCCTGTTGCCTGCGGAGCAACGTATGCGCAAGCAACGCTGATTACTACCATAAGAGCTGCGAGACCCCATGTAATCTTTTCTACGATGTCGGTAGTCTTGCGTACACCCATGATGGAATTGGTTGAAGAGAAGTTAGATGCCAATCCACCTCCCTTTGACTCCTGGATCAACACGATGAGAACCATCAGGATTGAAACCAGAACGATTAATACTACAAATAATGTGTAAGCCATTTTTTAATTTTAAAACTAGTTTTATTATTATTATTTTATTTATTTTTTATCCCTTTGCAGAGCATATTATTTCTTAGCATTCAGTATCAGCTTCTCCAGGAACCTGAGTTGATCTACATAATAGGCACTCTTTTGTGGGTGCTGCTTATGCAGGCGATCGATAATCTGATAGGCTCTCTCATACTTTCCCTGCTTGATGTAGATTCTAGCAAGGGTTTCTGTAAAGATTCCGCCATTATCGCTAGACTCATTATGAGGTGTTGCTTCTGCAGGCTCTGTGTCTGCTGATGATTTTGGTTCAGATTCCTCTGTGCCGTTAATCTTTTCCAGATTAAAACCACCTTCTTCAATGAAGTCATCGATGAGACTGATTGTACGGGATGGTTGTTCCATCTTCTGTTCTGTCTCAGTCTCCATCAGATATGATACGTAATCTACTGCTGCATCTGCTGGTGTAGGTTTGCGTTTCTCTTTCTTCTTCTCGTTTTCCTCAGCATCGGTAGGGATGGAGTCGAGGAAGTGGTCGATGAGGCTGCTGGTGCGATCTTCTTTCTTCTTGGCATCAAGAATGCCCATACCTTGTGGCTTATTTTGGGTACGCTTGAGCTGATAGTGAGCTGCCTCTATCATCTGGAAGATGACTTTGCGGTCGGAGATATAGATGGCTGCTCGGCGAAGTTCTTCATCGAAGCTGGGGTCGTGGAGCAGGTATAGGTTTTTCAACATCAGCAGGCGAGCCGTCTGATAGTACGGATAAAGAGCCAAGAGTGCACGTAGGTCGTAGAGCGTCTCTCGGTCCATTTCCTCAGGATGTTGTATTAATCTATTTAATTCCACGATGTTTTGCTTTTTTCTTTGAACATTGAATTTTTTACCAGTTAGCTACAGTTGCATTGAATATCTGATCAACCAAATCCTTTACCATCTGGGTAACCAGCTCTTCCTGCACTGATGCCAGGCTCTGAGTGGTATCGTAGGTCTTGGCGGAGGTAAACTGTCGCTCGAAGTCCTCGTTGTGGTTTTTGGTATTGGTGAAGCGGACGTTCACTGTAATGCTCAACTCTGTCTGTGCAGAATATCCCTCTGCACTCACCGACTTGTTACGCTGTGAGTATTGGGTGATTTCTCCCTCTATCTTTAAATCTCCGTTTCTGGAAACCTGGCGCAGCTGAGTGTTGCTGGCAAACTTGTCTTTCAGCTCATTGTTGAACATCGGACCCATTGGTCCCCAAACATACGAGCTTCGGATAGGGAAGTCAGCCAACTGGATGGTCTTGGTCTTGGTATAGTCAATGCTGGCTCCGTTAAACTTGTAGCTTACGGAGCAGGCAGCAGTAGTTCCCATTACCAATATGATGCCTATTATATATAGGTACGCGCGTAAGTGCTTCATATTTTTATTCTTTATTATTGTCTTTCCCGGCAATGAGTCATTAATCATTTCCGAGCCCGTATTTCTTGATTCTTCGATAGAGGGTGCGGTCGGAGATTCCCAATTCATCGGCTGCTTTTTTTCTGTTGCCATTGTTTCTCTCCAATGCTTTTTCTATCATCTGTCTGCCCAGTTTGCTGAGGTTAAGCGATTCGTTCTCGCTCATCTCTTCGTTGTCGAAATCCTTGATTTCCTCTGCTTCTACTTCCTGGGCTTCTGGTCGGGAATGTATCAGGTCTGGATGAGAGTTCAGCATATCCGAGTGAGACTGTATGATATCCGACGTACGAGATGGTGTCACATCTATTGGATAGTTTGCGGGTATGATACTGTTGTCTATCGGTTGTGATTGAGAGAACCCTTGGGCACCGTTCAGTCCGCGCGCTTCATCAAGTTGTTTTCTCAACGAGTTCATTTCGCGTCTCAAGTCGCTTACGTTTCCTCTTAATTCGTATAGAATCTTATAGAGAATTTCTCGTTCGCTTTCATAACTGTGCTGTCCTCCGCTCTGTTGAGGGATCGGTGCCAGCTGTGTACTCTCCTCATCTTTTGGGATGAATTGGAGAAGTGCATCCAGTCCGATTTCTCTTTCTTTTGAGAGTACCGACATCTGCTCTGTGATATTCTTGAGCTGTCGTACGTTTCCTGGCCACTTGTATTTCAACATCAGTTGCTTGGCATCTTCCGAAAGCGAGATTTTCGGCAAGTGGTATTTCTCAGCCATTTGCATGGCAAAGAGACGGAAGAGCAAGAGTATGTCACCGCCACGTTCGCGCAAAGGAGGCATCTGGATAGGAATCGTATTGAGACGATAGTAGAGATCCTCACGGAATCTTCCTTCGCTCACAGCCTTGCGCATATTCACATTGGTGGCAGCTACGATACGAACATTGGTCTTTCGGATTTCTGTGCCTCCTACTCGGATATATTCACCTGTTTCCAGCACACGAAGCAGTCGGGCTTGGGTCTGGATAGGGAGTTCTCCTACCTCATCGAGGAAGATGGTTCCCTTGTTGGCTATTCCGAAGTAACCTTCGCTTTCGCCGATGGCTCCAGTGAAGGAACCCTTTTCGTGTCCGAAGAGTTCGCTGTCAATGGTTCCCTCTGGGATGCTGCCGCAGTTGATGGCGAAGTATTTCTCTCTTCTTCGTGGAGAATTGTCGTGGATGACTCTTGGAATGATTTCCTTACCCACTCCGCTTTCTCCGATGATGAGCACGGAAAGGTCTGTCGGTGCCACCTGTAAGGCAACATCGAGAGCACGATTCAATCCGTCGCTATTTCCGACGATATTGTATCGTTGTTTTATCTTTTGAAGTTCGGAATTATCCATTTAGCTGCCAAAATTACACATTTTTTTTGAATTATCTGCTTTTTTCGTCCAAAAATAGGTTATGGAGAGCAGAAAATAGGTGATTTTTAACTTTTTCGCCTATCTTTCTGCTCTTTTTCCTTAATTTCTAGTCTTGTATCAGGCTGATATTGCTGCTGGAAACATACAAGTTCCAGCAGCTAATTTCGCCTCGTTTTTTACTCTTTAGAAGCTGGCTTCTGACCAGCCTGAACTGCAGAGAGAACAGCTGAGAGAGCTGCAGCTGCCTGTGCAGCCTTCTGCTTGTTTGGCTGTTGAGCTTTCTGATTATTGTTTTTCTGCTCGTTGTTTCTTGGAACATTGTTCTGCGTCTCTTTTTGCTCGTTGTTTCTTGGAGCATTGTTCTGCACCTCCTTCTGCTCGTTGTTTCTTGGAGCATTGTTCTGCACCTCCTTCTGCTCGTTACCCTTTGGTGCTCCCTGTTTTCCGTTCTTTGAAGGGAATGGAGATGGAGCGTGCTTCTTAGGGATAGAGAATCGAACCTTTTCACTTTCGTCTCGCTTCTCGTGATAGAGTTTTGGCAGCGGGTTTGTACCCACCTCGTCGCTTGTTTCGCGATGGCGGAAAGCATCGAGTGCCGTGAAGATAGCATGGCGGAATGATGTTGGGTCTGCCTCGTTGCAGCCTGCCATGAAGTAGCAAGGAGTTGTGTTGGCTGCGGTATGGATAAGTGGCAAGCCTGCAGTGTAGAGCACGCCATCCTCGTTGTAGAGAGCATGGAATGGCACGGTAGCCTGATCGTAGTACATTGCCATGATTCCATCGAATTCGCTGAAGTAACCGCTACCGAAGAATTCGTCTGCAGGGTAAGGACCAAACGCCTGGATTCCCTTGTCTGCAAGGTGGTCGATGGCAGGGATGATGATTTCGCGTTCCTCTTTGCCGCAACTCTGTTCCTCGTTGATGCTAGGATTCAGGGCGAGTACGGCGATACGTGGATTGGTGATGAGGAAGTCGCGCTTCAATGTCTGCCAGAGCAATGTTGTCTTGCTCACGATACTTTCCTGACTGATTGCACCAGCTACTTGAGCCAAAGGTGTCTTTTCTGTGATAGCTGCGATACGGAGGTCGTCTCCGATGAGGATGCTCAGGGAACTGTTGCGGTCGCCGATGCATGTTTCGATGTACTCTTTGTGTCCCTTGAAGGTATATCCTTCTATCTTGACGTTCTGACTGCTGACTGGTGCTGTAATCAGGACATCGTAGAGATTGTTGCGATAGTCGGTCATAGCACGGTCGAGTGCTTTGATGGCTGCAGCTCCTGATTCATCAGTAGGAAGTCCCATATCTACCTTAACCTCTTCATCTACGGCTGCGAGGAGGTTGATACGTCCATCTTCTGCATCTTCTGCTTTCTGGATGATAGAGAACTGGGCTGGCAGATTCATCGCCTTGCGATAATAAGCTGCCACTTTAGGTGAACCGTAGATGATTGGGGTACAAAACTCCAACATCTCTGGCTCACTGAATGCCTTAAAAATGAGTTCATATCCGATACCATTGGTATCTCCGTGGGTGATAGCCACCCTGATTTTCTTGTTGTCCATTAATACTTATTTTATAGTAGAAATCGCAGCTTCGAGCTGCTTGATTAATATTTTCTTTTTCATTTCGGGAGCATAGACGAATCCGATGATGTAGAGGTCGTAGCCTTGCTGAATTTCAGCTTGACTTGTTGACTTATGAATGCGATGCATGACATAAGGTCCTCCCATGGCATCCCCCTTCATCTCCCAGAGCCCTCTTTTCGAAAGAACTGGAATCACCATATACATACTGTCGGTTTCGCCGAGCATATTGGTTCGAAGAATGCTGTCGATCTGAGCTTTATCATCTGCAGGAACAGCATTTGAATTCTTCATTCTTCGTTCTTCACTCTTCACTTTTCCTGCTCTTCGTTCTTCACTCTTCAGCTTAAACACGAGCAGGTTCTGCATCCCCGAGCTGGCGTTGTTCGAGATCCAGATGAAGTCTTTCGCTTTTTTGCTGGCGTTCATCGAGACCTGAATCTTCATATCGATTCCGAACATCTTTTTGATTTCGTCCTGCATCTCCTTGTTTTGTTTGCTGGGGTTGCCGGAGATGATGTCTGCCAGATGTTTCAACTCTACTTCATCCACGATTTGGCGGAGTTTTTCGCCATTGAGTCTTTCCCGCAACTGCTGTGCCGAGCGTGCTGTAATGCGGATGATATTCTGCGGTGCAGCATTCTCGTCGTGGCTCAGCCTGACGGAGAAATCCCGCTCTCCAAGATTCACGACGATGCGGGTCCTGACGAGCAGATAGCTGCCTCGTGTCTTGCCCTTTTTCACCTGAATCAGTCGGCAGAATGGTTCGGGTTGGGGCAGTCCTGGCACATCCTCCGTCAGCATCTTGGTTACGATGCTGTCGGTATCCCCTTCGAGCACCACCTCGTAAGGTTGTCCCGTGCTGGCTGGCTTTTTCCTGTTCTTACCTGTTATATCGCAACTTGTCAGGAGAATGAATATAAGATAGAACGAGAAAAGGAACGTTATCGTTTTTCTCACCATTATGCTATTCTCTACATCTCCTCTTTCTGCTTTTCATCCTCATGCTGTCGGATTTCTCCGATTTTCTTCGAGGTGCTGAGCAGACCGCAGGCAGCATAGATGTCCTGGCCGCGGCTGGCACGGATAGTGGTGAAAACACCATGGGAAGTGAGGTAATCACGGAACTGCTCCATCTTCTCATCGTCAACACCCTGCAATGGAATGTCGGGAATCTGATGGAAGCGGATGAGATTGAAACGGCAATCGAGACCTTTCACCAGTTTGATGATGGCTTTGGCATGCTGCATACTGTCGTTCACTCCCTTGAACACGATGTACTCGAAACTCAGGCGGCGCTGATGAGAGAAATCGTAGTTCTTCAACAACTCCACCACCTGCTCGATACCCATGCCCCTTTCTGCAGGCATCAGTTCGGCACGCTCCGAAGGAATCGGGTCGTGCATCGAAATCGCTACATGGCATTCGCTCTCTTCCAGGAATCGTTTCAACTTGTTCTTCACGCCCACGGAACTTACTGTGATTCGCTTCGGACTCCACGCCCAACCGTAATCGGCGGTGAGAATCTCGGTTGCACGAAGCACATTGTCGAGATTGTCCATCGGCTCTCCCTGTCCCATGAACACGATGTTGGTGAGCTTATCCACCTCCGGCAGCGAGTAAATCTGGTTCAGGATGTCGCCGGCAGGCAAACTCCCCTCGAATCCCTGCTTTCCGGTCTGGCAGAAGAGACAGTTCATCTTGCAGCCCACCTGCGAAGAGACGCAGAGCGTGGCGCGGTCCTTATCAGGAATATACACCGTTTCTACGAATTTGCCGCTTCGGGTAGGGAAGAGGTACTTGATGGTACCATCCACAGAGTATTGTGCGTCAGAGAATTCTGCGCATCCTATTTCGTATTCGGCAGCGAGCTTGGCACGGTTGGCTTTCGAGATGTTGGTCATCTCATCAATGCTCTTTACGTGCTGCTCATAGAGCCACTTCGCCATCTGTCCGCCGGTGAAGGCAGGCATGCCGAGATCCTTAGCCACCTGCTTCAATTCAGCAAGTGTAAGACCTAAAAGATATTTTTTTTCATTATTCATACTGCAAAGATACGCTTTTTTGCTGAAAAATTCGTATCTTTGCCACATATTTTAATATAATAAGCTAAAATAAGGTGAAAATGAGAGAAAAAATAGATCTTTTCTTGCCTTGTGACGACCTACAGGAAGCTAGATTTACGACCATAGATCTTCACGAAGACAAAACAGTACAGCATATCAACCTCCTGGTGAGCGCTGACTTCGCTGCCCAGCATCCGGTGCCGGAAGGTTGCACCTTCATTGCCGTTGACCGCCTTGAGAGTTCTAACACTGTAGAGAGCATCGCTGAGAACACCGATGCCGACTATGTGTTGATCTGTACCAAAAATACTGATATCCGATGGGGCAATCTCGCATTGGAGCGTTTTCTCCGTGTGGCTGATGACATGGGAGCGGTGATGGTTTACTCCGACCATTATACGATGGTGTTGGATGAGGAGGAAACAGCCAAGTTTCAGGCTTCATTGGGTGAAGATGCTTCTGAGCTGGAGAAATCACTGAGAGTTCCTAAGTTGGAAAAGCATCCGGTAATCGACTATCAGCAAGGTTCACTCCGTGATGATTTCGATTTTGGAAGCCTCTGGCTCATCAAGGCACAGGCTCTCCGTGATTATGTAGCTCAGCGCGATCGTCAGGAATATCTTTATGCAGGTCTCTACGACTTGAGACTTTATCTGAGTAGAGTGGGAGAAATCTTCCATATCAATGAGTATCTCTATACCGAGACCGAGAGGGATAACCGCAAGAGCGGTGAGAAGCAGTTCGATTATGTGAATCCTCGCAACAGAGAGGTGCAGATAGAAATGGAAAAGGCTTGTACCCAGCATCTTGGTAAATTGGGTGCCTTGATTGATACCTGTTACTATCGTCAGCCGAATTTTGATGAGCAGGACTTTGAATATGAGGCATCTGTCATCATCCCGGTTTTCAATAGAGAGAAGACCATTGCAGACGCAGTGCTTAGTGCGATGAGCCAGAAGACCAATTTCAAGTTCAATGTCATCGTCGTAGATAATCATTCTACCGATCGTACCGGTGAAATCGTGCAGAAAATAGCTGATAGTCCACGTCTCTTCCTGCTCCAACCTACAAGCAAAGACCTTGGAATAGGTGGATGCTGGAATCTGGCCATCTCTAGCGAGTTTTGCGGAAAGTTTGCCGTTCAGCTCGATAGCGATGACCTCTATTCTTCTACCGATACACTGCAGAAGATAGTAGATGCTTTCCATCAGCAGAAGGCTGCGATGATTGTGGGTTCTTATCGTATGTGCAACTTCGATCTGCAGACCCTTCCTCCTGGACTTATCGACCATAAGGAGTGGACCGAGGAGAATGGCTGCAACAATGCCTTGCGCATCAACGGATTAGGCGCTCCTCGTGCTTTCTTTACCCCGTTGGCTAGACAGATACCGTTTCCTAATACCAGTTATGGCGAGGACTATGCGATGGGCTTGGCTTTCTCTCGCCGCTACCGCATCGGCAGAATCTATGAGGAACTCTACCTCTGTCGTCGCTGGGGAGGAAACTCTGATGCTGCCCTTAGTATAGAAAAGGTGAACGCCAATAATCTTTATAAAGACCGTTTGCGCACCATGGAGTTGAAGGCACGTCAGCAAATGCTGTTGGGTAAGGCTGATATCATGGAAGATAGCAGTATCTCCCGATTCTTCAATCGACAGTTGGAGCAATGGGGGGAGGCACGCCATCGTTATCGCGACCTCAAGCACGTAGAGACCAGGACTCTCTCTGAGTTTGTGAAGTTGCAGTGGAATCCGGCTCGTATGGTTAGCACGGGAGCCAAAATCGACAAGAAGGCATTGAGCGAGCGCCCTTGCTTCCTCTGTGCTGCCAATCGTCCGGAAGAACAGATGGTGCAGCAGATAGACGATAAGTTCCAGCTGTTGGTGAATCCGTTCCCTATCTTGCCAGTCCATTTCACGATTCCGGCACGCAAACACCAGTATCAGCTCATTTATAAGAACTATGGTGAGATGCATAGATTCCTGAGTCTGCACAGCGACTTGATGGTATTCTATAATGGTCCGAAGTGTGGAGCTTCTGCTCCAGACCACCTGCATTTCCAGGCTGGTTCTAGTGGACTTCTTCCTTTGCAGGCAAACTGGCAGCGCCTTTCCCGTAATCTTACCGATATCATCTCGCTGAATGATGATGAGAAGATTGCATTGGTTCGCGATTTCATCGTGCCAGCCTTTGTTATCATCTCGAAGAGTGAAGAGAGTGATGAAACCCTCTTCCGCCGACTTTACAAGGCTTTGCCTCATCGTGGCGACGAGAAAGAGCCAATGATGAACATCGTTGCCTGGCGTAAGTGTGAAGAATTCATCACTGTGGTTATCCCAAGAGAGAAACATCGACCAGATGCTTACTTTGCTGAAGGGGATGCACAGGTGATGGTTTCGCCGGGAGCACTCGATATGAGCGGACTCTTCATTACTCCTCGTGAGGAAGATTTCCGTAAACTCACCGATGAAAAGGCTACTGCTATCTTGCAGGAATGCGGCATCAGTCCAGAGAAGGTAGAGACTATCGTTAACAAGCTGAAGGCGGCAAAGGAGGCTAAGGCTGCTGTCGGAGCTTCTGCCTTATATAATAATGGTAAGGAGCCGGAAGTAACTGTTGGAATCGTGAGTGCGCAGAAGGTTCATTTCATACTCAACAAACCTTATCTTGCCAAGGGAGAAATCGTGATCGGTGAGCAGGAGGTGGAATTCTCTGAAGGTGGCGTGCTTTGGAACGGAAATCAGTATAGTTCACTGACTTTCCATCCGCAGAGCTCGAATGCCTCTTTCTCCTTGAGTGATGTAACCATCGGTGTAAACTTCCATTGGGAACGCAAGGAAACCCAGACTTTCCTGGGTACGCTGAGATTCCTGGTAGAATCTGATAAGATTTTAGCCATTAATGAGCTGCCTGTAGAGAAATATCTGGAGAGTGTCATCAGTAGTGAGATGAGTGCCACATCCAGTCTCGAACTCCTGAAGGCGCACGCCGTGATTTCCCGTTCTTGGCTTTTGGCTCAGATGCAGCATCGCAGAGAGGTGGCGGAGAGTGGCAACAATTTCTTCTCTTTCGTGAAGAAGGAGGATATGCTCATCCGTTGGTACGATCGCGAAGATCATACTCTTTTCGATGTTTGTGCCGATGACCACTGTCAGCGTTATCAGGGAATTACGAAGGAAACCTCACCACATGTGGCAGAGGCGGTAAGACTCACCAGAGGACAGGTTCTGCTGGATGGTGATGAGATTTGTGATGCCAGATTCTCGAAGTGTTGTGGCGGTATTACCGAAGAGTTCCAGTATTGCTGGGAGAATACGCCGAAGAATTATCTCACAGCCGTAAGGGATGTTGCCTTGGGTATCGAGGGTGCTAAGGTTATGCCTGATCTTACCAGCGAGGAAGAGGCTGAGAAGTGGATTCGCTCGAATCCACCTGCTTTCTGCAATACGACAGACAAGAAGATTCTTTCGCAGGTATTGAATGACTATGACCAGGAGACTGCCGATTTCTATCGCTGGAAGGTAACGCTCACTCAGGAGAAACTCCAGCAGCTTATCGCTGACAAACTGAAGATGGACTTTGGTGCCATCCTCGACCTGAAGGCCGTTGAGCGAGGTAAGAGTGGAAGAATCAGCAAACTCCAGATCATCGGTACCGAGAAAACCTTCACAATCGGTAAGGAACTCGAAATCCGACGTGCGCTCAGCGACTCTCATCTTTTAAGTTCTGCTTTTGTGGTAGATAAACAGGATGAAGATGAGCAGGGAGTACCTCAGCGTTTCGAACTCATCGGGGCAGGATGGGGGCATGGAGTAGGTCTCTGTCAGATTGGTGCTGCGATGATGGGCGAGGAGGGGTATCTCTATGATGCTATCCTCCTGCACTACTATCAGGGTGCAGAAATCAAGAAACTCTATAAATAAAGCAGTAGAATGGGAACATTGAAAAATAGTCGGAATCCATGGGCTTGGATTCCGACACTCTACTTTGCGGAAGGACTGCCTAACGTCATCGTGACAGCCCTCTCTGTGGTAATGTATATGCAGTTGGGTTTGACCGATGCTGAGGTGGGTCTCTATACCGGATGGCTCGCCCTGCCTTGGGTTATCAAACCCTTGTGGAGTCCTTTCATCGACCTGCTGAAGACCAAGCGCTGGTGGGTGTTGACGATGCAGGCGCTCATCGGAGCAGCTCTTGCCGGAATCGCCTTTTCGCTGCCTACTGCCTTCTGGTTCCAGGCAACGATGTGTTTCTTCTTTCTCATCGCCTTCTGTAGTGCCACCCACGATATTTCGGCGGATGGTTTCTATATGATAGAGTTGGATGAGCATACGCAGACCAAGTTCGTGGGTTTGAGAAATACCTTCTATCGCCTTGCCATCATCTTCGTGAATGGATTCCTGGTGATGTTGGCTGGTGTTCTCCAGGTACTGTTCCGTAATCAGATTCGCTTCTCATGGGCGCTTATCTTCTACGGATTGGCAGGTATCTTCATCGGATTGTGGCTCTATCACAGCCGGTTTATGCCGCGTCCGAAGGAGGATGTGCAGACCGATAGAACGGTGGGCGAAGTGGCGCACGAACTGAAGAATATGTTCCGCACCTTCTTTGTGAAATTCGGATTGGGAGAAACCATTTGTGTGATGCTCTTCCTCCTGCTTTATCGTTTCCCGGAAGCACTCTTAAATACGATGACCAAAACCTTCGTTCTTCGTCCTAATTCGCAGGGCGGACTGGGATTGTCTCCGCAGGAATATGGCTTTGCCAATGGTACTGTTGGACTGATCGGTTTACTGCTGGGTGGAATCATCGGTGGTATTCTGGTGAGTAGGGATGGTATGAAGAAATGGCTTTGGCCGATGGTTTGCGCCATTACCCTGCCTGATGTGGTTTACATCTATTTGAGCTACTCACTCAATAGCGACATCATTGTGGTATCGAGCTGCCTCTTTATTGAGCAGTTCGGTTATGGTTTGGGCTTCACGGTTCTTACCCTTTATATGCTGTTCTATAGCCAGGGCAAGTTCAAGACATCTCATTATTCCATCTGTACAGGTATCTCTTATTTAGGTTTGATGTTGCCTGGTATGGTTTCGGGATATCTGAAAGATATGGTAGGCTATCGCTTGTTCTTCATCATCGTGATGGCATGCTGCGCCATCACCTTCCTGGTTACCGCTTTCCTGAAGATAGATCCTGAGTTCGGAAAGAAAGAGAAGGAAATCAAGGAGGAAATAGAAGAGGAAGAAATGGAAGTGATAGAATAATATTTCTATAGAAGACTGAATCTATCTCTATATGAAGATAGAAACTGTTTTCTATATATAAATAGGTGAAAATCTGAGAAAAGGTCGTTGGGTATCATCCCAACGACCTTTTTACGTTAAAGTATTTGAAATCTTTATCTTCTGCCCTTGTGATATCATTTTAATATCGTATATTTGCGATATCAAAATGATATCAACATCAATAACGTAATAAATAAAGTAAAATTATGGAGAATAAGGAATTTACGTATCAGGGAAAGACCTTGAATGGCATCCTGATGTTAGTGTTAAACATCATCGGCTTCCTGGCAGGAGTTGGCTTGTTTATATTTGCCTGCGTTTCGCAAGAAGGCTGGCTGGCAAATGTCTGTGGCGTTTGTGGCGTACTGCTTCTCATCCTGAGCATCATCTGCGTCTGCGGTTTCATCCTGGTAGAGCCGGGTCAGGCTCGCGTGTTGCTTTTCTTTGGTAAATATCGTGGCACTTTTACGGAGCCGGGTTACTATTGGCTGAATCCGTTTATCAGTCAGAAGAAGCTTTCGCTTCGTGTGCGCAACCTCGATGCCGAACCTATCAAGGTGAATGACAAGACGGGTAATCCGATTATGATTGGTATGGTGCTGGTATGGAAACTGAAAGATACCTATAAGGCTATCTTTGAGATTGATACCCAGACGATGGCAGAGGGTTCTACGGGGCAGGCTGGCATCGGTGCTTCTGCTGCACAGATTATGAATATGCTGGGCCGCTTTGTCCAGATTCAGGCAGATGCCGCTCTCCGACAGGTAGCCGGACAGTATGCCTACGATGATGACGAGGGTGGAAAGTCGAATCAGATTACGCTTCGAGATGGAAGTGATGAAATCAATAAGGAGTTGGAGGCTCGCATCGATGAGCGTTTGGCAATGGCTGGTATCGAGGTGGTAGAGGCTCGCATCAACTATCTGGCTTATGCACCGGAGATTGCAGCCGTAATGCTTCGTCGTCAGCAGGCTTCAGCCATTATCTCTGCCAGAGAGAAGATAGTAGAGGGTGCCGTGTCGATGGTGAAGATGGCATTGCAGAAGTTGAGCGATGAAGATGTGGTAGAGCTTGATGATGACAAGAAGGCTGCCATGGTCAGCAATCTGCTCGTAGTGCTCTGTGGCGATGATACTGCTCAGCCTGTAGTAAATACGGGAACATTGAATCATTAAAAAAGTATGGCTAAAAAGGAAACAAATACGAAGAGTTTTATATTGCGCATTGATTCGGAAACGATGAGTGCCATTGAAGCGTGGGCGGAGGATGAGTTCCGCTCAACCAACGGCCAGCTGCAATGGATCATCGCTGAAGCGCTGCGCAAGGCTGGCAGACTGCCTAAGAAAAAGAAGGCTGCATCAAAGAAAACGAAGGAAGAAGTCGATTCAAATCAAATAGGAGGGGAAAAGAAAGATGAAGAATAAAATATTTAATTTTGTGCTTGATTTATTCAAGAATGGCGATAAGGAAGAGCAGGCTGGCATCTTTGTGCAAGTCAAGATCTATCGTTCTACAAGTGCCAGGGTCTTTGAATTTATTGTAGGAATCCTGGTTCTTGCCATGTGGCTGCTCACCATCAGAAACATCATTCATGCCACATCTGATGATTTGCCTTATCTTCTTCTGTTGGCTGGAATGGGTACTTTTTTCCCTATTGCTTGTTTGCTTCACAGCTATCATCCAAAGGCCAATGATTTTCCTTTCGTCAAGATAGTCAATGCCCGACAGGTATATTACCTGTCCCTGTTGGATCGCTATGCAGCTTTATGGTCAGCCCTCTTCTGGTTATGGATTAGTTGTATGGATTTTATCGGAAGTGAGCCTGTATTTGTGGGTGGAGTGATCGTTTGCTGTGTTCTTTTATGTCTGAACGGTGTATTCTTTTTTTATAAGATATACCAGTTGAGAAACCTGGTAGAAGTAGAGGATCCTGAGCCAGCTATCAAAAACGAGAAACTCTTGACTATCGGTGTGTTGGTATTGACGGCGGTTTTAGGTTTTGCGTTGCATCTCCTGCCGATTTGGGATTGTATGCCAAAGATATTAAGTGGATTTTTAAGAGGAATCCTCGTCATAGCAATGGTAGTAGGTATCGTCTGGGTATGCAAGAGATACTTCGGACTTTTCCGTGAAATTGATAAAGACGCTTCCGATTCATCCAGGAAATAGAGGCGTCTCCGATTCGTCGCAACGGTTATTTATTCCCCGATAATCGTTGCGATGAGGTGTCGGCTTCCGCCTCCCTCTCTGAA
>OLSQ01000465.1_pt1 | contig 39788 bp, 31 predicted proteins | sample 1672561 | NCBI WGS metagenome assembly OLSQ01 (sample SAMEA3136699, study PRJEB25190) | human gut metagenome | biome: human gut; feature: human-associated habitat; material: faeces | place: Austria | collected 2013
GGGGCATGACGCGGTAGGCACCGTCGATGGTGAGCGGCACCACAGGGAGGCTGAATTCGGTGGCAAGGGTGTAGGCCCCGCGCTTGAAGCGGTGCATGCGGCCGTTGGGTGTGCGCGATCCTTCGGGAAACACTACCACGGACATGCCTCCGGCGAGGCGCTTTTCGGCTTCGTGCATGGTGTGCCGGATGGCTCCCGGGGATGAATTGTCGACAAAGATATGCCCGGAGACCTTGCACGACAGCCCGACAAAGGGTATCTTTTCGAGCGATTTCTTCATCATCCAGCGGAAATTGTGTCCGAGGTAGCCGTAGACTGTGAAGATGTCGTAGGCGCCCTGGTGGTTGGCCACGAATACATACGAGCGTCCTTTTGATATGTTTTCATGACCGCGGACCTCGACTCTGACGAGGGTGAGGGCGCAGAAGGCACGTGCCCAGAGCATCGGGAGCCAGTAGCCCATCTGCCGTCCGAGGCCGATGAACGTGAACAGTATGGTGAATGTGGCCGTAAGGACAGTGATCACGATCACCAGCGGTATCATGATCAGGAACTGATATATCCGATAAAAGAACATCATACTCAAAAAACGGGCTTGTGAGGGATTGAAGGAGAAAAGAAAGGCCTGCCTGAGCAAAATCGCTCTCCCGGGCAGGCCTTTCTGCAAGCTGAGATTCGGGATTTGATCTTATTTGTCTTTGTGCTCGTAGAGAAGTGTGAGCGAGGGCTGGTCGCACACTTCAGCCGGGCCGAAGTACTGGATCGGGCCGGGGTAGACGTAGCAGGTGTTCATGGCCCAGTCGTCGCGCTTGGAAGCGAACTTCTTGAACGGTGCGCCATCGAGGCGTACGAGGGCTTTCTGGATGACGGGCTTGTCGGCGCCGTTGCGGTGCTCGATGTTCATCATCATGGTGATGGGGATACCGCCGGCAACCCACTGTACGCTGGGCTTCACGAGGTTGCGGATCGACGACATGTAGCCGGTGACGCCCGAGTTGATCAGGCAAGCGGCGTTGAAGCCGAGGGCATAGCAGTAGTCGGCGTCGAAATTGGAGGGATCGGCGCAGCGGCCTTCGTAGCCGAAGAAGTGGTGCAGGGGCGAGAACTTGCCGTTGTAGTTGCCTTCGGCGGCCATGACCTTGAGGCGTTCGCCGACCATCTCGCTGAGGAGTTTTTCGGTCTCGATGAGCGAAACCTGCACGTTGCCGTGGGGGTCGCGGTCGAGCATGAGCTGGCGGGCGACGTTTGCGGGCAGCGAGGCAAGCGTAGCGGCGTTCTCGGCGCTGATATGTGATTTGATGTAGTCCTCGATGCTGTCGGCGCTGACTGCGGCGGCTTCGTCGGTGGCGAGTACGTTGTTGAGTTCCTTGATGAGTTTCTTGATGGCGGGGATGAACTCGATCAGACCTTCGGGGATGAGGACGGTGCCGAAGTTGTTGCCGTACGAGGCACGGGCGGCGACGATATCGGCGATCTGGTTCACGACGTCCTGCAGGGTCATGTCCTTGGCTTCTACTTCTTCGGAGATGATGCAGACGTTGGGCTGTGTCTGCAGGGCGCATTCGAGTGCGATGTGGCTTGCGGAACGGCCCATGAGCTTGATGAAGTGCCAGTATTTCTTGGCCGAGTTGCAGTCGCGCTGGATGTTGCCGATGACTTCGGAGTAAACCTTGGTGGCGGTGTCGAAGCCGAAAGAAGTCTCGATGCATTCGTTCTTGAGGTCGCCGTCGATGGTCTTGGGGCAGCCGATTACCTGCACGCCGGCGCCGATCGACTTGTAGTATTCGGCCAGGACGGCTGCGTTGGTGTTGGAGTCGTCGCCGCCGATGATGACCAGAGCCTTGATGTCGAGTTCGCGGACGATCTCGAGGCCCTTGTCGAACTGCTCTTTTGTCTCAAGTTTCGTACGTCCCGAGCCGATGATGTCGAAGCCGCCTGTGTTGCGGTATTCGTCGATGATGGCGGCTGTGAGCTCGATGTATTTGTGGTCGACCAGACCGCCGGGTCCCATGAGGAATCCGAAGAGGCGGCTGTCGCGGTGGATTTTCTTGATGCCGTCGAAAAGACCGCTGATGACGTTGTGGCCGCCGGGAGCCTGACCGCCTGAAAGGATGACGCCGACGTTGACGGGACGGCCGGCGGCGGGAGTTGAATTCTTTTCGAATCTGAGCTCAGGCAGGCCGTAGGTGTTGGGGAAGAGCTGCTTGATCTCATTCTGATTGGCAACCGACTCGGTCGGCTTGCCCTCGACAGCCTTCACGGCTCCCTGAAGTACGATAGGGAGTTTGGGCTGGTAAGCCGCACGGGCTTTCTGCAGGGGACTTTTTTTCATTACAGATGATTATGTAATATTGTTGTTTTGTTGAAGTTATGCTACGTGAATTGTGAGTGCAAATTTCGGAAAATTTGCGCGAATTTGAAATAGTCGGAAGTATTAATTAATGTAAACGGGGCTTATCTTGCATAAGTAGCTTCGCTGTAGACGGTGTAGGCCTTGTCGGTGCCGTAGTTTATTATGGCCGACCATTCGCCGATGCGTCCGCCTGATATCGAGTAGGTGTACTTGCGTATGTACTGTTCTCCGATCAGGCCGGTCTGGGTGCGCTGCGATATAGGCCGGGAGGGAATCGGGCCGAAGTAGCCTGTGCGGACAAGGGGGTCGTACTGGGCATGATAGGTGAAAGGAATCACTACAGGCAGGGCTACAGCCTCGCCGGCATATTCGTAGGTGAATGTGTTGGTCGGGAACGTGTGGCCGTCGTAGTCGATATATTTCATCAGAAGGTCGCCCTGCCATTCGAGCCGGTCGGTCCACACCCACGGATTCTGGACTGTGGTCATCGTGCCGTCCCATTCGGCGCGGCGGATTGCCGTCAGATGGCCGCTGCCGTCGTATGTGTAGATGTAGGTATAGTCGCGGTGCGAGTAGACGGAGCCGTCCTCGCGCAGCCAGGTGTAGGAGCCGTCGGTGCGGACCACACGGCTGTCCGACAGCGTGAGCCTGTCGGCATATCGGACGGTTCCTTCCCGGGCCGTGGTGGTTTCTGTCGCGATATTGACTGTTCCGTCGCCGTAGGTGTATTCGATCACTGTGGAGCCGGATGAGGTGATGTCGTTTACGGATGTGACACGGCCTTTGCTGTCGTAGGTGAACTGCATCCGGCTGGTGGCGCTTTGCGAGGGAATGGAAGTGATGATCTGCGTGATGCGGCTTGTCTCCGGTACGGGGACCGGGCCGTCGTTGCTGTTGTCGTCGTCCGAGCATGCGCCCGTAAGAACGGCTAATATTGCCGCCGCAACGAAGTTAAATCTGAAAGTCATAGTCCAATAGTGTTGGTTTCAGTTGCAAAGATAGCGAATTTTTTTGTGATTTTCAGTCAATTCTTTCTCCGATTAAACCTTGCCCGGCATTTTTGTCCTTTTCAGCGGTTGCGTTGGAAGCAGTGATAAATAGAAAACGGCCGTCCGGCATAGTGGAAGAATATGTCGGGCGGCCGATATGCTGTGGAGTGGGACAGCCGGGACAGGCTGCTTTCGGGATGTTACTCCCACTCGATTGTTCTTTTGGAGAGTGAATGGTTTGATATATCGTGAGTTCCGTTTATTTTTTTGTTCCATCGGGGTCGAAAATCGGGGATGTTTGCTGTTTTGCAGGCGTACTGTAGGACAATAAGTTAAGTTGAAAATTCCATGCTGGCTGCTGGGATTTCTACTTTGTTCATGCCGTTTCAGTCGTCTTGCGACTGCAAAGGTACGCATTTTCGTTAACATACACAACCCCAACGTCTTGCAATTTTAGCGTATCCTCTGAGGCTATAGCAGAGCAACCTGGGAGTTATATTATTAGGTGTTTATGACACTTAAAGCATTGAAAGAGGTGAAGGTAGGTAACCCCTATCTCCCCTCCCGTCCTTCCTCTCCTATAGAAGCGGCATCCCATTGATATCTCAAAAGGTTAAAAATTTTTATTTCCTGGATGTGCATTACAAGTCTATTAACCAATAGCCTCAGGATGCACTCTCCGCTAATATATCTCATTCACTTCAAGCCATTAAAAATCTCATCAATTATATTCAGTTGCTTACGTCCTTTGCGTAGATAGATAAGTCGGTTGAGGATGTCACAAAATAGAGCCTTTAAGGTTTCGTCAGTGTCAAGTTGAGTATAGAGAAGGATATCGTCAATTCCTAATGCTTTGAGCGATGGGAGAAGACGTTTATAGTTTTTGCAAGTGACTTCAAGGCGATAGTGCGTACCAGCGAATCCAGTATATTTCGTTATATACGTCTTACCGCTCGACTCCTCAATCTCTTTACGTTTGTTATATGTCTTCAGTTTGAGTGTTGAATCATCATTACTAATACTCAGTTCGGGTTGTGCAAACATTCGGTCGAGGTTGATGTCATAGGCGTGAACATTCAGACCTTTCACGGATTTGCGGTTTGCAACTCGTCCATTAACTATAATATCGTTGGGTGTTGACTTCAACAATGCAATGAGTCGTTTCTGAATGTTGAAATCAAAATCTACGGCAATATCAAGTTTACTGACTCTATGAAATGTCAGTCCAAGTGCCGCCTCAACATAGAAACGTGCTTGAAGAATCCATGAGTATAGGGCGGCATTCTCAAATGTGAGATATACCAGTTGTCTATTCGGATTGAAACTACCACTTCGGAGATAGCCAACGACCCTATCGGAATCCTCATCTTTACACTTTACAATAAACTCATCTCGGTAATGGCGGCTCTCAGTCCGTTCAATCCACAGAGATGTATTATCCTCCCCTATATATAATTTCTTTTCGATGGTACTCAAGAAAACCTTTTGTTCATCGGTTGCTGTATATGTAACTTCAAGTGCGTCTATACAGACCGCATAATTGTATTGTCGGTTTGCCATATTTATATGTGTATGTTCAATTATATATAGTGGTGGTATCTGAGTTTTTCAACTCAATGTGTGCCATTATTCAGAGTGTGCCAATTTAATCTTGTCGGTGAGGGTTGGCACACTCTTTTTTTGTGCCACTTTATTCTTTTAAGTTAAGTTGTCGCAGTCGGGTGAGGAATCGGTCAATTTCGGAATGATTGCGAGTGTTGCGCGGATATCCGTTCTTTTTGAACCATGGATTCATTTCCTGGGTAATGATTCCCAGTTTCTCATATAGCCCTCGGAAGCTGTATATGTAGAGGTCATTTACAAACCATCCTATGAAAAGCCTCTCTTCTTCTATCCATACATCCAACTCTATGGGGTACTTAAAGGTACTGGGTACTTCCAGTTTCCTTTCTGCTTCCACCAATTGAGGTATGATAGCTTGTTGTATAAGGGCTAACTCTTCGCTTTCATCATCGTAGTAATAACAGCGTCGCGGATTCTTCGCTATCATACCCATTAGCCGACGCGAAAGATAATAACGTAATCTCCACGATGAATAACCGTCATGGTAATAAGCAGCGTCCAGTATAATGTATCTTTCGGCAATAGTCGAAAAGGCGCGAAAGTCCTCCCTTTGAGCGAACCAGCGATATACTGAGATGTTCTCGAAGAGGTGCCAGTCGATGAAGCGAAAGAGTTTGATGTAATGCTTTGGGGGATTCGGACTCTCCTCAAACTTCCATTCTGAAATGCTGAATTTTTCGGTTAGTTGTGGAATTAGCCATTGTGGGAGGTTGAATACTAATACAGCGTTTCTGAAGTGGTCTATCGCGTATATATAATGCGCGTGGCTTAGCCAGTTTGCCAGTTCAATTTCTTTAGGCGATTCGGCTTCAACGGATAGCGTGAGGTAGTTGTGAAGATGTTCCATATAATAAATGGTGTGGATTGAATGAGTTAATTGGGCTGCGCTGAGGAGAACACGCAACCCAATCTCCGTCGGTTGTGGTGAGCGCGGATGTTATTTCTCAGTGATGGTGAAGTAGTCGTTCAACTGTGGGCAAGCCTTGAGCATTACCTCAAAGAAGCGCATGACTTCTTCGGATGTTGTAGGATTGTTCGAGATACCAGCCTCTTTGAACCAGTTGATAAAGAATGACTGAAAGTGTTCCTTCTCGGAGAAACTGGGCCCACGGTCTCGCATCTCAGCCCATGGTGGCGTTTGCCAACCAGTGCCTACATATAGGCTTTGAACAGCTTTACTGCGTGGGTCGATGGTGATGTTGAGGCGGAGGGCGAACCAGTCATTTTCGTCTTGACCGAGACATTCCGTAATGAATCGGGCAAGAAGTTTCTTACCTTCGTCAGCGTTTTGGCATACAACTATTTTCATAGGCGTGTAGTTATTGGGGATTTCATATTTTGTGATTTCGAGATATTCGCTAAGGATGGGAATGTGTATAATGAAAAAGCGAAAGGTGTTGAGAATATCATCATTGAAGAATGGACTGAGACGGATGCCATTTCGCTTGCTATATAGGAAGAGTGAAGCACACAGCCCCAAAGCGCGACTGAATGTCATACGCTGTTTAAGACGATAGGCTGCATCAAAGTCACTTTTCCAGTTGGTCTTTACATCCATAACTTGATTGAGTGCGTCAACTTTGAGCGAGACGATTATATACACTGGGCTACGGATTTTCAACTCGTCTTCGAGAAATCGGGCGATGGTATCTTCAACTGCCTGCTTCATGTCGGGGCGTAGGCGCACAGCAAGGGCGCACTTATGGATGTTCATAAGCGAAAGATGTTGTGAGTTAGAATGTAATGTGATTGCCTAAGATGGTGATGTGGGCTGAGTTGAGAAGAGCGCGGTCGATGGGAGGCTCAATACCTTCAATGAGGCAGCGACGGCAAATCATTAGAATCTTGCCTATGTTGTTCTGCCCCTCGAAAGTTCCTATATTGCGGACTGAATTGGTCTCGATGTTGATTTTGAGGTCAAGTGCCTTCTTGGTAAGGTTCGCACCGCTCCATCGCTTGATGCGCTCGGAGAGTTCTTTTCGGTAGGCTATCAATTCGGGATTCTTACATCCCCATATCTGAGCCGTGCCACCAATGTCAAGAGTTGTTTCCTCTATCAGAATCACTCCTTCGGGAATGGATAACAGCTTGTTTCTGAAGGCTTCACTGCCAAGGCACTTCTGCCATACGACAAACAACATCCACTGCAAGCGGAATGTCGGAAAGTCCTCACGGACTTGTGCCTTATACTTTGCCTTAACGAAACGCTTGGCTGCGTAACCGCTTGTTTGTGAGCGAAGTTCATGCTGAATATCTTCGTCGGTAAACTCTCCGCAAAGGTAAAGTTGCTCCGAGGATGCCCAGTTAACCCCAGCAAACTCAAACGGATAGCCACCTGCCATATTAGATAGCCTAAGCTCAATGCCTTCGACAATGTCAGTGACTTTCTTGAAGCACCACACAGGCGGCAGTTCAGACGCAACAAGTCGCTCCTCACGCCCCAGGGACGCAACGAGTTCAGACACGGAAGATGTGGTGAAAAGGAAATTGGAATTGCTCATAACATCTTGTTTTATAGGTTATACTATCGTGTCATTTTCCCACCGTGGCTTGCTATGTAGCTCGGTTGGAGCGGCTCATACGTCCGTCTCTTGACACTGAGGGATTCCCCCTCTTTAGACCGCAAAGTTACAACATCCACCCACCCCCTGTCAAGTTTTCGATGTTAAAAATTGATAAGAAGATGGTGGTAATAATTGACAGGAACGACCACAAAAATAGGAGACCGAAGCCTCCTATTTTTGTCTCTATGAGATTATAATCCCATGCTTCTGAATATCTGTTGTAGTTGTAATTTTTTCTGTTGATATTCGCGAACCAAATCATAATCACCTAAATTCTGAGCTAATCCTATCTGTTCATCTTTAATGCACAGCAATCGCTGTTTATACCACATAGCATTCATGGGGTCGAGTTGACCTCTCAGCTGGTACGTTCTGAACTCATCCAGTAAAGAGTTGTGTTCATCGGTCAATTTCTTCAGTTGACTTCTCCATCGCGTTTCTCTACTATCCGACGCTCTATAGGAAGATTGAGAAGATGTAGATGAGGAATAGATGGAGTTACTGGATGATGAAGTCTTGTTATAGTATTTCCCACGGTCAAATTCAATTCTATGTGAATAAGAATCAAATTTGATTACAAAAGAAGAACCATTTCTACTATCATATACAATCTCATTGTCGCGTATCTCATAGTAGCCGTTATAAACTAACTCTCCATTGTCATACACTCTAAGGTTTCCCTCGGAAATTATTAGTTTTGAAGACACTCTTTTAACACCTCCCAAGTAACTACCAAAATCCATAGTGCCACTATATTCCCAAGTACCATAAAGCCATTCTTTCTGCTTTTGACGTTCTTCTTCCTCGCGTCTTTGACGTTCTTCTTCGGCGGCTCGTTGAAGCTGTTCATTATGCTCATCCAACAGTGAAGCCATCAATCCATTTAGATGTTGCTCCATGGCTTCCTGCTGTGTAGAGGTCAAAGTGGAGTTGCCATGATTATCTATGAAGTATTGGATAGTATTCTCGTTAGTTTGATAAGGATAATTGTTTGCATCCAATATTTGCCAAGTTACTAATCTCGCTCCATTATCACATTCAACCGTATCGCGAGCAACAGTGACAGCATAATCGTCGTAGACATTTTTCTCTTCACGAATATTGGCGATATCTTTATAGGGAACTGGACATAGGTAGGGGCGATACACAATCATCTTATACCCAACAGAATCGGGTGTTTCATGGATAGCACCTTTGGTATCGACTAATTTTATTTCGTTATTGTCAAATACTTCCTGCGTTCCATTACTCCATATCGCACATTTTCCGTCTTTGAAAGATGGTAATTTATGACTCACATCTCCCCAGACTGTCCCCATATTTGGACTTTCAGTAAAGTAATCTCCCGTCAACACCCATTCTCCCTTCGTGTTGATGAAACCGACGCGCTTATTCCATAGCTTTTTATCTTCTTCGGCTCGGTCATCAACGACACACGCTAATCCCTCAGAGAATTGACCAGGAGGGAAATCGTCAGAGAACTGGCAAGGAATAACTTCCTCTCCTTTGAGGTTGATATATCCCCATTTCCCATCGCGACATACAGCAGCAAGACCTTGGGAAAAAGCATCTATTTGGTCGTAACGTTCAAGTGCTTTAGTAAATTCGGGGGTGATTTTCAGAGTTGGTTTTCCGAAAGTGCTATTACCGAGAAGGAAGAAAACACCTGCAAAGACTGCTAATGCACCTACTACTGCAAGAGAAAGCCATAATCTTTTATAGGTTTTTCTCGGTTTATGCTGTTGGGGTTGCAGATTCTGAGACTTGAATGTTTCCTCAATCTGAAATTCAATGGGACAGCCACAGTGGGGGCATTCCGTTGCGCGGTCTGACATCTGACCTCCACACTCTTTACAAATTATTAGAGCCATAATCAATATGTCGTTATTCTATTTTGCACATTATAGGATTGAATTTTTTGTCGTTCCCATCTGTCTGGAGAGAAAGTATCTTCGCCATTAAGATTGACAAAACCAAAATATGAAGCCTCAGACGATTCGTCCATAAATCTATTATTGTCTACATTTTTTAGATAAGATGGAGATTCCTCCAGTCTAACTAAAAAGAGTCCATAGCTCGGATTTACATACATCTTTGGGGTTTCTGTATCATAAACTCCATTATGAAAGTACCATTCTTTGGCAGGCACAACAATATTTCCTTGCCTATCTTTTATCCCTCGAAGAGTTATTCTATTTTCAGCGGCACCCCGTGTTTCTTCAAAAATTACATATTCAAAATTAGATGGGTCAACTTCGTTTACTTGCTCCAATTTATTACCCTGAAAATCATATAGGAAATATTGATAGTCAACTTGCAGTATAAAACCACGCTCATTGACTTTTACAGGTTCCGCAACATCCCCCCCAATCCCATCCCAAATAAGATTGGCTCCTTCAGGTATTGGAAATTCTGTTATCGTTTCACCTTTCTTATTGATAACACGAAAATTCTTGCTTATTGTGAAACTATAATCATCATTTTCATGTGCCGAATATACCACGGCTTTATCATCGGTAAAGTTTGATGCTATATCGTCCTTAGCAAGTTCTATTGCTACCTTCCCCTCGAGGTCTATATAGGATTTACTCTGCTCATTTTCCACATAAGCAAGCCCATCGCTAAATTTAGGAGCATTGGGCCAGCCTGAATATAAGGCAGGAATTATCAAATCTCCCTTTGTGTTAATAAATCCCCACTTATAATCATCAGTCATAACGGCAGCTCTACCATCAGAGAACTCACCAATTTGCAGAAATTTTGAGATTTTCTCTGAAAACTCTGGTGTTATTTCAACCAGTTCATCTTCTGAATCTGTTGCAGTGGTCTCAGAGATGTTAGAAGTAGAAACAGAAACGGAACGTTTTGTGGGAAGAAATACTACCACTCCAATAACCGTTATCATCAAAATACCGCAAACGAGCCATAACCAGTAATTTTTCTTCGTAGTTATTCCGTTCTTTGCATTATAGGAGGAAAGAACATATCCGCAATGCGGACATTTTTTTGCGCGGTCAGAAACTTGTTGTCCGCACTCGGGACATTTAGTAAGAGCCATAATAATGATTATAAAGTTAAAGAAACGAGGCTTCCATTATAGAAGTCCCGCGTCTTTTCGACATTTAGATTTGAGTATAGTCGCAAACGAGTGAGCCGTTGATGGTGACTGTCTTGTTGTCATTATCGGCAATTTTTAGGTTATCAAAGTTTAAGGTAATGGTTGACCCTTTAACTTCAGAAATCGTGATTTTCCCACTCTTGATTTCATCATACTTGTCTCCTTCCATCACGTCTGTTATCATCTCTACATAACCGTCGTTGAGTGTTAGGGTCATCCCCTTGGAAAGTGTTTCGGATTTAGCTTCAAGAGAGATGTGTGCGCGAGGGTAAAAGTTGGTTTCATCAGATTTGGCAGGATAGAGTTCTGCATCTATCTTAATGCCAAGTAGAGTCCCATAGTCAGTGAGAGTCGAAGTTGCTCCAGTCGTGGAGTGTTCCTTGTAGCCTTGACCGTTGATGGTGAGAGATGCTTTTGAGCTACCTCCATCGGGTTCGTCGTTGTCATCGCCACAACTGGTGAGCGCAAATGACAGTGTGGCGAAAAGTGCCACAAAAAGTAGGGTAAGATACTTTCTCATTGCTGAAGAGCGGTTTTTGTTGCCCTTAGTGGCTCGGTTGGGGCGGTGGTGATTCGTTAGTTCTCAAAAGACACAATAAAAAGAGTGAGCCACCTTAGCGGATATCTTTGCTAACGCGCTCACCACAAGCGGACTAAACAAGAATTCACGACTACAGCAGCCCACTCAGTCTGCGGTATATCGTGAAAATACGAATGTACGCGACTGAGGGAACAGCGTCTTCGGCTCTTCTCTGTTTAGTCTTCGGAGGTGGTGATTCGTCAGCAAGAGAGAAAGCTAAAACACTTTCCATTATGTCTTGTTAAAACCTACTACGGCAATAACGATGCAAAGTTACTGATTTTTTCTGATATGTGAAGTACAATGGGTGGAAAAATCCGTCAAAAATTGCTACCTTTGCGGTAAAAATAATTGATATGCCTACAAAATCTCGCATAAATTATAATCCGTCACTAAGTGTTGAGGATAATGCGAAGCGATGCGGTGTGACCGAGGCGGCAATACGCAAATACATCAGTGAGCAGGGGATTGACCGCAGATATGATGAGCAAGTGAAACGTTATAATGCCGTCCGACGCTATTTGCAGTCACATAAAGAAGCAAAACCTTCAGAGGTTGCCAAGATTCTTGATATGTCTCTTAATACAGTTAAGAAGTACATGGCTATGGAGAGCGCACCAGTAAAGCCTAATACGGATAAAGTCTCAAAAGTGAATCTCTCAAAGCTGACTGCTCCAATTAAGACAGTTGATAAAGACCAAACGGCTATTCTGAGCGGTATTCTAAGGCTCTACTGCGATAATGCTCCCACATTTGACTGCGACCTTACTACGTTCGTAGGAGGCTTCTATAAATACGGCATAACGCGCCCAGCGCATCTTTATGACAAGTATCCAGTAGATGATGAGGTAAAACCATTGGAAGAGGCAGAATCGTTGTCCGACGGTTGCTTCAAATCTGTTGTGATTGATTTGCCATTCATGGTGGAGGGTTGTCCTACAGAGAAGTCGCTTGATAGCATAATGCTTAATCGCTTTTCTTCCTTTTCTACTAATGAGGAGTTGTATGAAACGAATAAGAGGATGATTACATTGGCATATAGGTTGCTCGTACCAAAAGGAATACTGGTGATGAAGACACAAGACTATTGGAAGCAGGGTAAGCAGGAATGGGTCGCTCATTTTATAATAAATGAGGCATATAAACTGGGATTTGAATTGTTAGACCTGTTCCTTCTTGTAGCCAAGACCAAGCTATTAAAACCTGCCTATCGTCAACTATGCGCTCGTAAGATGCACTCATATTTCCTGGTATTTCGTAAGAGTTGATGAGTTATTCATCAATACTATCCGAACTTTTGGGTTTTCTTCGTTGCTCATATAATTTCTCTCGCATTTCCAATGCCCACATTATCATTTCGTGTCTTGAATTTATAATCCGAACCTCTCCCTTATCAACTACCATTGCCATAAAATCTGAATTGACAGTCGGTGGAGCATCTTGCACTGGGAATAAGTCTGCTATATTAACTTTAAGAGCCTTTGCAATAGACAGAATGGTTGACATCTGCGGATTACCATTCAAGGCTCGGCTCAAACTTTCGGGCTTTATTCCCATCAGTTCTGCTAAATCCTTGAGTTGTTTACCTTGCTTGGTGCAGATGTACTTAACACGAGTTGATAGTTCAGAGGACATGACTATAATCTATTATTGTTATGCAAAGATACTTCAAATAACTTAAAATATCAAATACTCTTACTAACTTAACATTTATTGTATGTTTAGATTTGGTTTTGCTTAACTTTAGCTGTAACTTTGCAGTGTAATATTTAACTTATATTATCAATGAAGGAGGTTAAAGCAGTAATATACGCCCGAGTATCGACACAAGGTCAAGACTATGAGAGACAGTTAGCAGAGTTGACACATTACGCTGACCGTATGGGGTATAAGGTTGTAAAGACCTTCAGTGAGAAAATATCGGGAGCGAAAAAGATAGCAGAACGAGAAGCATTGTCTGAACTTCTGAATTATATTGAGACCAATCAAGTCGATAAGGTTATGATTTATGAGTGTAGCCGTTTGAGCCGAAGAGCAACAGATTTCCTATCAATCATCGAGACCTTCAATGAGAGAAAAATCAGTCTCTATATTCATCAAAACGGACTTGAGACACTTCAACCCGATGGCTCGGTAAACCCGATAGCGACGCTCGTGTTAGGTATCTTGGCACAATTCAATAGTATGGAGCGTAATCTCATACGTTCTCGCATGGAGAGTGGTTACAACAACTTTCGCAACAATGGAGGTAAGGTTGGGCGCAAGGAAGGTTTCTCTAAATCGGTTGAGAGCTATAAGGTAGAATATGCAGAAGAATTGCGACTATTACGCAAGGGCTACTCTCTCCGTAACATCAGAAAAATAACTGGTTCGAGCATTACAACAATTAGAAAGGTTGCCGCAATCGTAAACTCAAAAGGAATCGCTTAATGAAAAATAAAGTCAAGTTTAACCTGCAATATCCATCAAAAGAGCGAAGCCTCATTTTGGCTATATGCCGATGTGGAGGAAAAACCATAAAACGCTCTTTGAATGTAACAATACCAACTGACGTGTGGGATAAGCTATCTCAACGTTGCAAAATCTCAGCTGATGATACAGTAAGAGTCACCAGGGAGTATAAGAAAATCAATAGGCGACTGGATGGGATTGAGCAGAGTTGGAACACATTAGCAGATAAAAACCGATTAGATAGTTTCGACCCTCAGTGTGTTGAGTCGATGTTTGACAGTCATCTTTCAGTATCGGCAAAAAAGGCAGATGAGGAAGACCGAAGGGAAAATCGAACACCTCTGCAATTCTTTCAAGAGCATATTGACAAGAAGACCTCTATGATTTGTGAAGCCACGGGACGTAATATAAGTGAAAAGACAAAAGGTCATCACATCGTTGTGCTTAATCGGCTGAAAGCATACATGAGAGATACTAATACTCCTGATAATTTTGCAATTTTTGACAAGGAGTTTCAAAACAAGTTCACCAACTGGGCTTATCATACAGCTCGTAGAAAACAAGGTGGATATTCACATAATACCGTAGTAGCAACATTCTCTGTTTTGAAGATATGGCTCAATGAGGCTACTGAAGCAGGACTAATAACTACAAAAGATTATCGTAAATATCCAAGTAAGGGAGAGGATGTTGACAACATTGCTCTAACCGTTGATGAGATTGAGGCTATTTACAGACTCAACATTCCCAAGCTAATCAGTGAAGGAGTGATAGATACAAAATCAACAATCGAAGCCACCAGAGACCTTTTTATAGTAGGTTGTTGGACAGGTCTCCGTCGCGCAGATATTGCCCGTATAAACGAGGCTCTGTTTGATTTAGCAAACAATCGTTTGACGATACAGACTCAAAAGACGAATGAAAAAGTAATAATTCCACTGCATCCTTTTGTTTGCGAGTTATATGCCAAATACCACGGGCGTTTCCCGAAACTTATAGACAAGAGTAAAGCCAACGGACAGTTACAAGAACTTGGCAGATTGGCGAAGATAGACGAATTAACATCTCGCTCTTCAGTAAGGGGAGGTAAGATAGTAACAGAACACCTTATGAAATATCAACGTATCGGTTTTCACACTGGAAGGCGCAGTTTTGCTACCAATCTTTATCTTCAAGGCGCACCAACTATCTCAATTATGAAAATGACTGGTCACAAGACAGAACAGAGCTTTCTGAAATATATTAAAGTGTCTAAAGTTGAACATTCCGAACTGATGCAAAAATTCTTCAAATGAAGCAATCGGGGACGTTTTTTAGAATCGGGGTCGAGAATCGGGGTTAAATTTACCAAAACTGGCAAAAGCGACAATCCACGGAAAACTCAGCGAGTTAACCGTGGATTGCTTGTAAGTGGTTGGTATCAATCCGTGTGGATTGCTTCAATGGGGTGTAATTGGCTATAGTTCAGAGGGGTCTGAAAGAGCCTTTATCACTCCCACTCGATGGTTGCCGGCGGCTTGGAGGAGATGTCGTAGGTGACGCGGTTGACGCCGCGGACCTTGTTGATTATGTCGTTCGAGACCTCGGCGAGGAAGTCGTAGGGCAGTCGGGCCCAGTCGGCGGTCATGGCGTCGGTCGATGTGACGGCGCGGAGCGCCACGGCGTTCTCGTAGGTGCGTTCGTCGCCCATGACGCCCACGCTCTGGACCGGCAGCAGGATGACTCCGGCCTGCCATACCTGATCGTAGAGGCCGTGGCTGATGAGACCGCCGATGAAGATGTCGTCGGCTTCCTGCAGGATCCGGACCTTCTCGGGGGTGATGTCGCCCAGGATGCGGACGGCCAGACCCGGGCCGGGGAATGGATGGCGGTTGATGAGATGCGCGGGCATGCCCAGAGCGCGGCCGACGGAGCGGACCTCGTCCTTGAACAGCCACTTGAGCGGCTCGCACAGCTTGAGATTCATCTTTTCGGGTAGGCCGCCTACGTTGTGATGGCTCTTGATGACGGTGCCGGTGATCGAAAGCGACTCTATGCGGTCGGGGTAGATGGTGCCCTGGGCGAGCCAGCGCACACCGTCGATCTTGCGTGCCTCGCGGTCGAACACGTCGATGAATCCCTTGCCGATGATCTTGCGTTTTTTCTCGGGGTCCGACACGCCTCTCAGGGCCTCGAAGAATTCAGCCGATGCGTCGACACCTTTGACGTTGAGTCCCAGGCAGCGGTAGTCGTCGAGCACCTTGCGGAACTCGTCCTTGCGCAGCAGTCCGTGGTCGACGAAGATGCAGGTGAGGTTGTCGCCTATTGCCTTGTTGATCAGTACGGCGGCTACGGACGAGTCAACGCCGCCGCTGAGACCGAGCACGACCTTGTCGTCGCCGAGTGTCTCGCGTAGTTCGGCTACTGTCGATTCGATGTATGAACCGGCGTCCCAGTCCTGGCGCGAACCGCAGATACCGTTGACGAAGTTGGCCAGCAGGGTGGTGCCGCAGGTGGTGTGGAATACCTCGGGATGGAATTGCACGCCCCATATCCGGCGGTTTTCGACGCGGAACGCGGCGCATGCCACGCTGTCGGTAGAGGCGATTATTCGGAAGCCCTCGGGCAGGCGTGTTATGGTGTCGCCGTGGCTCATCCACACGGTGTCGCCGGCGTTGATGCCGCTCATCAGCGGATCGGCCTGGTCGACGAATTCGAGGATGGCGCGGCCGTATTCGCGCGAATGTGCGCTTTCGACGGTGCCACCGCTCTGATAGGCGAGCAGCTGGGCGCCGTAGCAGATGCCGAGCATGGGATGGCGGGCGCTGATCGCGGCGAGATCGGTCTTGAACGCCTTGTCGTCATAGACCGAGAAGGGGCTTCCGGAAACAATCACGCCGATGACATCGCTGTCGTCGGCGGGATATTTGTTGTACGGAACGATTTCGCAGTAGGTGTTCAGCTCGCGCACACGTCGGCCGATAAGCTGGGTGGTCTGCGAGCCAAAGTCGAGAATGATGATTTTCTGGGGCATAAAAAGTCGGTTGTGGTTAGCCGGTTAATATGCCTGCAAAGTTATGCATTTTCGCCGAATCCTGCAATCATTTTTGATGCAAAGCCAAAAAAGGAAGTAGATTTAATTAACTTTAAAGTGAATTTATTTGTTTTATATATGAAGAATAGTTAACTTTGCAAAGTTAATTTATAAGTTAAGTATGACTCAGGAGTATTCCATAGAATTAATTGAGGAGCATGATGCTGTGAATTTTTACAGTGTTCATCTTTCCGAGGAAGAACTTTCGGAACTGGAGAGATTTTTTGAAAAATTTCCCGAGGGTTGTGAATATGATGAAGATGTCGATACCATAATTGCCTGGCTTGATCGCATAGGGGAAACCGGGGCTCTGGAAAGATATTTCCGTCTGGAAGGACGTTTCGGCGATGGTGTCAGCGCTATACCGATTGAGACAAGTAATCTTCGGCTTTATTGTATACGACTGAACGATAAGATCTTAATATTGGGGAATGGCGGAGTAAAAGATAGTGCGGCCTGGCAGGATAGCGAAACTCTTTCCGCATATGTAGAACTGCTTGTCGATACAAGCCGGTTCATTTCTTCGCGGCTGTCTAATGGCACGCTTTATATCGTTGATAAAGAAATAATCGGTAACTTAAATTTTAGTCGGGATGAAAAGAAGTAGTATAATTGAAGCCCGGAGAGCAAAAGTATCCTCGGAAATCAGAAAGCGTGTGGATCTTTCCTTTATGATTGTGGATAGAATTCATGCTATTTTGGAAGAGAAGGGTATGAAACAGAAGGATCTTGCCATGTTATTGGGTAAGAAAGAGTCTGAAATAAGCAAGTGGATGCGAGGTACCCACAATTTCACTATTGAAACTATTTCGTCTATCGAAAACGTGCTCGGACTTCCTATTCTCCAGGTAGCGGGTGTGTGATGTAGAAAAGCTTAGAATTTGTAGGAGAGCTTGACGGCTATGGTGTGCGAGCGGACGCGTAGCTTGTTGTCGCGGTTGCCGAACTTGGCCAGCGGCGTGAAGGCGGCGCTGGCTGTGATGCCGCAGTAGTAGTGGCCGGCAAAGGTGAATCCCAGCGCGATGCCCCAGATGGCGTCGACGCGTTTGAAACCGCGGTTGAACAGGTTGACTGTGCCGGTGCTGACGGCAGTGTTGCCGTTGAAATCGGGCATGGCGCTTTCGCGGGCGTAAAGATTGACCTCAAGCCCGGGGCCGGTGGCGATCGACATGGCCACCTGACGTGACAGATCGAACGAGTAGCCGATCATCAGCGGGATACGCAGTCCGACGTTCCTGACCGTTCCCTCGAACAATGAGTTGTCAGCTATCATGTATTGTGTGCCGAGAGTACGGTAGAACACGTCGAGACCGGTGGCGGCAAACAGGCGGTCGCTGAACCGGTAGGCGTAACGGCCACCGATGGTCGCTCCGGAGCCCGTGGTCCATGTACCGTGGCTGCCCGACGGGATATTTACGTCGAACGAGGCGGCTACGGCGAAGTTGTTGCGCTGCAGGGAATCGGATGCGGCATAGCTCTGAGCCGACACGGCTCCCACGCAGGCTATCAGCATCGTTGATATTATTTTCAGTCGTTGAAACATTGTCGAGCAAGTATTTTATAATTAGTAGAACAAGCTGAGGATAGATTAGTTCCGCCGGGGGATGTTAAAAAGCGGTGGATTTGAAAAAACGCCAAAAAAGTAGTACCTTTGCAGTCGGAATGGCAAGATTGTTGTCAATTGACTTTGGACGGAAGCGTTGCGGCCTGGCCGTGACCGATCCGCTGCGCATATCGGCCGGCGGTCTGACCACCGTGGCCACGGCGACGCTGATCGACTTCGTGAAGGATTATCTGAGCCGGGAGGCCGTCGACAAGATCATCGTCGGGCTGCCCACGACCATGAAAGGCGAGCCGTCCGAGTCGATGCGCTATCTGACGCCAGTGATCAACCGGCTGCGTAAGGAGATCGCGCCGGTGCCGATCGAGTTCTATGACGAGCGGTTCACGTCGGTGCTGGCCCACCGCGCCATGCTCGACGGCGGCCTTCGCAAGATGGCCCGCCGCGACAAGGCCCTGGTCGACGAAATGTCGGCCGTGATCCTGCTGAACGACTATCTGAACTCGTCGTTTTCATAAGTGTGATTGAAAAAGAAACTATATAAATAAGATGAAACTTCCGATATATCTGTACGGTCATCCTGTATTGAGGAAAATATCGACCGATATCACGCCCGACTATCCCGGTCTGAAAGAACTTATCGACAATATGTTCGAGACGATGTACGAATCGGAGGGCGTGGGCCTGGCCGCTCCGCAGATCGGTCGCAACGACCGCATCATAGTGATCGACGCCTCGCCGCTGGCAGAGTCGTTTCCCGAGCTGGAAGGGTTTAAAAAGGTACTGATCAATCCGCAGCTCGAGGTGCTCGAGGGCGAGAAAGTGACCCGTGCCGAGGGATGTCTGAGTCTTCCGGGCCTGTCGGAGAACGTGACCCGTGTTGAGAAAATCCGTCTGCGCTGGCTCGATGAGAATTTTGAAGAACACGACGAGGAATTCAGCGGCTTCGGCGCCCGCGTGATCCAGCATGAATACGATCATCTCGAAGGCAAGGTCTACATCGACCATATCTCGGGTATACGCAAGCAGCTGATCCGCTCGAAACTCAACAACATCGCCGCAGGGAAGGTGCGCCCCGACTATCCCGTGCGTTTCGCTCCCCGCCACAAATAAAAACATATAAAAGAATTATGGCCGACGATAAAAAAGTAATTTTCTCGATGGTAGGCGTCAGCAAGACCTACCCTCCCCAAAAGACTGTATTAAAGGACATATACCTGTCGTTCTTCTATGGCGCCAAGATCGGCATCATAGGTCTGAACGGCTCCGGCAAGTCATCGCTGCTGAAGATCATTGCCGGCATCGACAAGGACTACCAGGGCGAAGTGGTGTTTGCGCCCGGCTACAGTGTGGGCTACCTGGAGCAGGAGCCGCATCTTGATCCCGACAAGACCGTGATCGAAGTAGTGCGCGAAGGCGTGCAGCCCATCATGGACATGCTTGCCGAGTTCGACGCCGTCAACGCCGCTTTCGGCGACCCCGACGCCGACTTTGACGCCCTGCTTGCCCGCCAGGCCGAGCTGCAGGACAAACTCGACGCCGCCGACGCCTGGAACATCGACTCCAAGCTCGAACGCGCCATGGACGCCCTGCAGTGTCCGCCCGACGACCAGAAGGTCGACACCTTGTCGGGCGGCGAGCGCCGTCGTGTGGCTCTGTGCCGCCTGCTGCTCCAGCAGCCCGACATCCTGCTGCTCGACGAGCCCACCAACCACCTCGACGCCGAGTCGATCGACTGGCTCGAACAGCATCTGCAGCAGTATCCCGGTACGGTGATCGCCATCACCCACGACCGCTACTTCCTCGATCACGTGGCCGGATGGATTCTCGAACTCGACCGCGGCGAGGGCATACCCTGGAAGGGCAACTATTCGTCGTGGCTCGATCAGAAGACCAAGCGCATGGCTCAGGAGGAGAAGCAGGCCTCGAAGCGCCGCAAGACCCTCGAACGCGAGCTTGAATGGGTGCGTATGGCACCCAAGGCACGCCAGGCCAAGGGCAAGGCCCGTCTGAACTCCTACGACAAGCTGCTCAACGAGGACCAGAAGCAGCGCGAGGAACGTCTCGAGATCTTCATCCCGAACGGTCCGCGTCTGGGCAACAAGGTCATCGAGGCCCGCGGCATAGCGAAGGCTTTCGGCAACCGCCAGTTGTTCAAGGATCTCGACTTCGCCCTGCCGCCCGCAGGCATCGTAGGTGTGATCGGCCCCAACGGCGCCGGCAAGACGACCCTGTTCCGGCTGATCATGAAGCAGGAGACGCCCGATGCCGGTACTTTCGAAGTCGGCGAGACCGTCAAGATCGCCTACGTCGACCAGCGCCACCACGACCTGCTTCCCGAGAAGAGCGTCTACGAGGTTATCTCGCAGGGTGTCGAAAGCTTCCGCATGGGCGGCCGCGACGTCAACGCCCGCGCCTATCTGTCGAAATTCAATTTCACCGGCGCCGACCAGGAAAAGAAGATCGGCGTGCTGTCGGGTGGCGAGCGCAACCGTCTTCACCTGGCAATGGCGCTCAAGGAGGAAGGCAATGTGATACTGCTCGACGAACCGACCAACGACATCGACGTAAACACGCTGCGCGCCCTGGAAGAAGGCCTCGAGGATTTCGCAGGCTGCGCTGTCGTCGTGAGCCACGACCGCTGGTTCCTTGACCGTATCTGCACGCACATCCTCTCGTTCGAGGGCGACGGCAAGGTTGTATTCTACGAGGGCTCGTACAGCGACTACGAGGAATTCAAGAAAGCCCAGAATGGCGGCAAGGAGCTGCCCCGCCGCCGCTACCGCAAGCTTATGGAGTGATACCGTAAAGGTAACCTATATATGAAATGGCCCGCTTCGGTGGGCCATTTTAGTGATTTTTAAGTATTCACGGCCACTGCTTCCTTGCCGGAACGGCTGGAATTCCGTAACTTTGTATGTTATGCAGGAAAAGAATATCACAATCAAGGGCGCACGCGTCAACAATCTGAAAAACATAGATCTGACGCTTCCACGCGGACAATTCATCGTTATTACGGGCCTGTCGGGCTCGGGAAAGTCGTCGCTTGCGTTCGATACGCTCTATGCCGAGGGCCGGCGCCGTTACGTCGAGAGCCTGTCGGCATATGCGCGCCAGTTCCTTGGCAAGATGACCAAGCCCGAATGCGACTTCATCCGGGGACTGCCCCCGGCGGTGGCTATCGAGCAGAAGGTCAACACGCGCAATCCGCGCTCGACTGTCGGCACTTCCACAGAAATATACGACTACATGCGTCTGCTTTTCGGCCGTGTGGGCAAGACTTACTCGCCCGTGTCGGGTGCGGTGGTCAAGAAGCACACCGTGGAGGACGTGCTGGCTGCCGCCACATCGTATCCCGAAGGCACGCGTGTGGCCGTAGTGGCTCCGGTCGACATTCCCGAAGGGCGCGATGCCGCCGTCCAGCTTGATATTCTGGCCAAGGAAGGCTTCACGCGCATAGTAGCCGACGGCAGATTAGTCGACATCGCCGATGCGGGCGACACGGTGAAGGACGCGCGCACGCTCGATGTGCTTGTCGACCGTCTGGCAGTGGCGCACGAGGGCGACGAGTTGTCGCGACTGGCCGAATCGGCCGAGACGGCTTTCTACGAGGGCAACGACCGCTGCTCGCTGCTCGTCTACGCTGCCGGTGCGGCGGAGCCCGTGCGCCACGACTTCTCGAAGCGCTTCGAGGCCGACGGAATGACGTTCATGGAGCCGTCGGATCAGATGTTCAACTTCAACAATCCCTACGGTGCGTGTCCCACGTGCGAGGGATTCGGCAAGGCGCTCGGCATCGACGAGTCGCTTGTGATACCCAACCAGGAACTGTCGGTCTATGACGACGCCGTGGCCCCCTGGCGCGGCCCGACGATGAGCGAGTGGAAGCGGCTGTTCATAAGCCACGCCTCGAAACTTGGGTTTCCGATCCACCGCCCTTATTTCAACCTGACACAGGAGGAAAAGGACGTGCTGTGGCACGGCGCGGGCGAATGGCATGGCATCGACGGCTTCTTCGAATGGATGGAGTCGCAGCGCCACAAGATACAGTATCGCGTGATGTACGCGCGCTTCCGCGCCAAGACCACGTGTCCCGAGTGCCGCGGCTCTCGCCTGCGCTGCGACGCGCTGTACGTGAAGGTGTCCGGACGTACCATCGCCGATCTCGTGCGCATGCCGGTCAAGGATCTTCGCCGGTGGTTCGCCGACCTGCACCTCGACTCCAACGACGGCAGGATCGCCGCACGGCTCCTTACCGAAATCAACAATCGCCTTGGCTATCTCGATGAGGTCGGCCTGGGCTATCTGACCCTCGACCGCCTCAGCAATTCGCTCTCGGGCGGCGAGAGCCAGCGCATCAATCTGGCCACGTCGCTGGGCAGCAGTCTGGTCGGTTCGCTATACATTCTTGACGAACCGTCGATCGGCCTCCATCCGCGCGACACCGACCGGCTGATAGGTGTGCTGAAGAAACTGCAGAACCTCGGCAACACGGTCGTGGTGGTCGAGCACGACGAGGAAATCATGCGGGCGGCCGATATGCTTGTCGATGTCGGTCCCGACGCCGGTCGTCTCGGCGGCGAGATTGTCTACGCCGGTCCGCTGGGAGAGATAGGCTCGGCCGGGCGCTCATACACCGCCCGATACCTTGGCGGTCAGCTCTCGATACCCGTGCCGAAGCACCGCCGCAAATGGAAAGACTATATCGAGGTGACGCACGCCACCGAAAACAACCTCAAGGACGTCACAGCGCGCTTCCCGCTCGGTGTCATGACCGCCGTGACCGGCGTCAGCGGATCCGGGAAGTCGACACTTGTCGGCAACATCCTCTACCGCGCCCTCGGCCGACATCTCGAGGTGACCACCGAGCAGCCCGGCCGGTTCGGCAAACTGCAGGGTGCGCTCGGCAGGGTAGGCGACATAGTGTTCGTAGACCAGAATCCGATCGGCAAGTCGACACGCTCCAACCCGGCGACATATCTTAAAGCCTACGACGAGATCCGCGCCCTGATGGCCGCGCAGCAGTCGGCGCGGCAGCTTGGTCTGACGGCCGCCCACTTCTCGTTCAACACCGTAGGCGGCCGCTGTGAGGAATGCAAAGGCGAGGGTACGGTCACAATTCCGATGCAGTTCCTGGCCGACGTGACCATCCCCTGCGAGGCGTGCGGCGGCAAGCGATTCAAGCGCGAGGTGCTGGAGGTGAAATACCGCGGTATGGATATCAACGATATACTCGACATGACCGTCGACCGAGCCATCGAGTTTTTCGGCGAAACCGCCGGGGCGACCGAGCGGCGCATAATGAAGCGCCTGCAACCGCTGAGCGACGTCGGCCTGGGCTATATCAAGCTCGGCCAGTCGTCGTCGACGCTCTCGGGCGGTGAGAACCAGCGCGTGAAACTGGCATCGTTCCTGGCCGACGAGCGCCCCAAGCCTACAATGTTTATATTCGACGAACCGACCACCGGACTGCATTTTCACGACATAAGCGTGCTGCTCGGGTCGTTCGACCGCCTGATCGCCAAAGGCCACACCCTTGTCATCATCGAGCACAACCTCGACGTGATCAAGGCTGCCGACCACATCATCGATCTCGGTCCCGAGGGCGGCGACGCCGGCGGCCATATCGTAGCCACCGGCACTCCCGAGGAAATCGCCGCCAATGCCGACAGCGTCACCGGCCGCTTCCTCCGCGACAAACTCGCCGGAGCGTGATGAGCGGAGGGCGGTCACATGCGGTTGATTTCGTCCTGGGCCGAAGTCTTGCCGCGGTATCTGTCGCTGTGCCGGAAGGTATATGACACAGTGAGGTAGACGCGCTGATTGTCGCGGAATGAATTGCGCTGGAATACGCTTGTCCCGTAATAGCTCCGTGACGTGGCTTTGCTGCCGAATATATTCGTGGCGTTGAGAGCGACATACAGCGACCGGTTGATAAACCGGCGGTAAATGCCCGCGTCAATCCCGATATAGCGGTCTTCCCAGGAATTGCAGTAGGCTCCTGCGGGATTGAAGTTCGCGGTTATATATGCCGTAGTGCCGCAGAAAGAAAAATAATTGGTGAACTTTAGCTCAAGCAGAGGCGCTTTTCCGGGGAGGGGCATGTTGTCAGGCAAAGAAAGTCCGTAAAATGTTTTTGTCAGCAGGGCTGAAATGTACGGGCGCCAGAATCCGAATCTGCGGTTGTAGTCCATCTGGAGCGAGGCTGCCGTATATCTCGGCTTGTTGACAGGATATGAGGTCATGTGCAACGGATTATCCCGGTCAATTCTTGAGTCTTCCGTGACAGAGTTGAAAATCCACCGGTATCCGGCACTTACGGTCAGGTTTCTGTATCCGAATGAATACGTGATGTCATAGGTATATTGCGGACGCAGCAGCGGGTTGCCCTGTGTTGTCTCATAGCGGTTGAAATATTCCCGGCTTGTCCGGAGCTGATAGAAGGTCGGCCTTCTGATGCGCGACGTAAAGCCAAGCGACATGGTTGTCTTGCCGACATCGGCCGAGACGGTGATGTCGGGATACAGCCGATGGTATGTCTTGTCAAGGATTGCGGCTCCTGAGGTACCGTCGGTGTAATTCATTCTATCGGCTTCGTATCTCAGGCCCATGCCGAAATCCCAGATGCCATGAGAAAGCTGATACTGTCCGAATACGGCATACTTTGAATCAGTGGAGTTCAGAAATGAATTCTGATCGGGGCCGTTCTGGAAATTACGTCTGTCCTGATCGACAATGCTGACGTCGGCACCGAACACTATCTGCGTGTTGCCGCATGGTTTCCAGGCGACTTTAGCCATTGCCGACCAAAGGTTATACCGTGTGCGGTCGGTATTGATGACGGTGTGCTGAGGCGTGAGGCTGCCGCTTTCTTCCGTCAGATGGGTCGACTGGTGCCTGCGGTTGACAAAATCACCGTTAAATGTAAAACTGCACGTACGTGAGAACTCTCCTTCATAATACAGGTTGGTATGCCACTGCCTGTAATGCTGTGGGTTGGAGGTGTGTGCCGTCAGATTTTCATATACGGCGTCACTGGCAGTCATATCGCTGTACTTATATCCGCCGTTGCGCCGGGTATCGTCGCTGTATGTTACCTTTGCTCCGACTGTGTGCAGATCGGAGATATTGACGGTAGTGCCGGCGGCGAGGGTCCAGTCGTAGTATTCCGAGAGCCAGCGGGGCATGCCGGTGGTCATGCGCCATACATCGGACTGCGTATATGTGTCCTGGCGGTTGTCCTGGTCGGCGTCGAGTCGGCTTGAATTGTTTGAAAAAGTCAGAAATGAATTTGTACGGCCGGCTCCGTATGTCAGCGACAACTGTTCATAATCGGAAAATCTGCGCCCCAGGCTTCCCTGCGTCATCGCATCGATGCCCAGTCCTTTCAAGACCGTTTTCTTCAGATAGATCCGGATAACGGCCGTGGCTTCGGCGTCGAATTCGGCACCGGGATTGCGGATAATTTCCACACTCTTGATTTCCGACGGTCGCAATCTGTAGAGTTCAGACATGTCGATTACTCTCCGGTTGCCGATAAAGATCACCGCATCGCCGCGCCCAACGACGGAAAATCCGCTGCCGGTGGATTTGACCGACGGAAGCTGCGACAGAATGTCCGGAACCGTCGGGAGGTCGCCCAGCGGCGAATTCGCGATGTCGACCGCCAGTCCCGTGCCTTTTACTTTGACAAAAGGCATAGAAGCGGAGACGGACACCTGCTGAAGCATCGTGGAACTGACGGGCATTATCACATCTCCGGGTCCGGGAGCAGTACACCTGCGGCAGACGGTAGCATAACCGACGCAGCTCAATCGGGCTATCACGTCGCGGTGGTCGCAGGGTAGGGCGAAATACCCTTCGCTGTCGGCCATGCCGTATGTAATCATGGTGGAGTCATTCGGCGCGAGCAGCATCACGGTGGCTGCCGCTACCGGTTCGCCGTCGCTGCCGACGGCGCGCCCGGCATATACGAACCGGCCGTGCTGAAGAGCCTCTATGTAGAAATCGCCGCCTTTCTTTTTTATGGTTACAGGATTCATGCCTACTGTCAGGCGCAAAGCCGCATCGGGATCGTCGGTGGCAATCCGGGCGGATGTGCGGTAATTGTCAAGTTCCTTGTAGATAAACGATATATTGACGTCCGGGTGGTCCTTGCTGATTCGCACGATGGCTTCTGACACAGGGGTATTGTCGAATGAATAGGCGTACTTGTGGGCGCAGGCCGAAATGTATGTGGTCACGGCCAGTACGATGGTCAGTAAAGCTTTCATTTCTCAGTCGACGGTCAGTAGGTTGCCGTCGTGTCTTATGTTGATCTGTTCGAATGTGTTGAGCTGTTCCACCACCTCATTCAGGGGCAACGACGGGTCAAATTTGTAGTAAAGATGCAGCGACGCAGCCTCGCTGCTGTTGAATCGGACATCTACGCCGTATGTTTCCGCAACCTCATACATGATCTTTTCAAGAGGTTCGTTCTCGAACAATACGGGAGTCTTCTCGATCCGGAGATCCGTACCAGGCGTGATGACGGAGTCTGCCGTTTCGCCAATAACCGCCCGGGAAGCAGTTCCTACGGCCACGGATGGTTCAGACTTATGTCCGGTTAAGGCTACAGTGACTGCTATTCCCGCTGCAACGGCCACTATTGATGTGGCGGCTATGGCTGCGACTGATGCGGCACGACTGCCGAACCATAAGAATATACGGCGCGGACGGTCAAATCGGGCTTGTGAGAATTTCTCCCACTCGGCATTTACATCAGGATCCTCTTTTGACTTTATCGCCGAACCTGTCGTGCAAAGCAGATTGTAGATTTCTTTGGCCTCCGGATCCGACATTATTTCGGCCAATTGCTCCGAAGTGTATTTTTCGGGATGCCCGACAATATCAAGCACGAGATCGTATTTATCCATTTTCGTTGAGTTTTTTACGGATGATTTTTAGCGCATTACTAAGATGACGGTAAACGGCGGTCTTGCTTATGCCCATTACAGCTGCAATTCGGGCGAACGACATCCCGTCGGAAAAACGCAATTCAATGACTCGACGTGCCTGTGGTGAGATGTCATTGCTTATCAGGCTGTAAATCCGGGCGATCGTCTCGTCGTCGGGCCAGTCGTCAGTGTCGTATCCGTCGGTATCGAGAAAATAGAGGGCGGCAATGCGCTGATGTATGCCGCAGTCGCGGATATGGTTCAGACAGCGGTTTCTGACTGCCCTGAGCAGATAGCCTGCGTCGACAGGAGTGGCGGAGTTTCCGTCGAGCAGCGATGCAAACACATCATGTACGATATCGTGCGCAAGGTCCCCGTCGTGCAGCAGTGCCGTGGCCGACCTGTACATCCGTGCATAATGTGCCTTGAATAGCAGCTCGATGTCATTTCTGTTCGTCATACACTTATAAGACACACAGCCTCCGCAAAACTCAACCCTGAAAACGAATTATTTTGCAAAAGAATTCATCCGGTCATTCCGTCCATAAGACCGGATGCGTAGAGTCTCCCGACAGGAAGAGCAGTGCCGTCTATGAGCAGAATCTCCTGCCGGTTAAAACTTTTTATCTTTAATTTTGACACGACGAATGACCGGTGGATCCTGATGAAGGATTCAGGCGGAAGCAATGCCAGTACGTTTTTCAGCAGTATCCGCGACATGACGCATTCGCCGGATGTCATGAAAATCTTCGAATAGCCCTCCACGGCTTCAACATAGAGTATGGCGTCAATAGGGATGGTTATGCTGCTGTACTCCTGTTTTACCGTGATGCACTGCGGAGCTGTCTTTATGGGCTGGCGGCCTATGCGTCGCAATGCTTTGGAGAATGCGATCTGGAAGCGGCTGTAGGCAAAAGGTTTGTGCAGATAGTCCACGGCATCGAGGTCAAAGCCGTCCAAGGCGTATTTCAGATAGGCTGTGGTAAATATGAAGCAGGTATCTTCCGGCAATCGGGAGGCGACCTCGATGCCGTTTATCCCGTTCATCTCGATGTCGAGGAAGACTATGTCGGGCTTATACTCGCGCACGGCCTCGAGGCCTTTCGCCGGGTCGGAAAATTTTCTGAGTTCGATATTGCCTATCCGCTGACAGAATTTCTCGATTATATCCAGTGCCAGCGGTTCATCGTCGATGGCCGCGCATTTTATAGTGTCATTCATTGCCGTACAAGGTTATTTGTAAACAGACTTTGTAAAGGCCGCGGTCTTCGCTTATGTCGAGCGAATATCTGCCGGGAAACAGTGCCGACAGACGTCCCTTGCAATTATTTATGCCGACCGGCATGTCCGTGCGGAATGCGTCGGAGTGTCTCATTATTTTATTTTCAGTCATGAATACCAGCTGTCCGCCGGTGAGCCGCAGAGTTATGAATATATCGCAGTCGCTGGTGGCGGAGGACCCATATTTGAATGCATTTTCAATAAAGGTTAGAAATATCATCGGCGGAATTCTTGCGGATTCATCGTCAACGCGGCAGTCCCGGACAACGTTGGTGTGTCCGTTCAGCCGGATCAGCTGCAGGTCGATATAGTTGTTGATATAGCTGATCTCGTCATTGATTGTCACCCAGTCGTTCTCGGCCGTGACATATGTGTATTTCATCAGTTCCGTGAATTTTATGAAGGCGTCCTCGGCCTTTTGCGATGTACCTATGACAAGGCTGTAGAGAGAGTTGAGAGTGTTGAAAAGGAAGTGCGGATTGATCTGCGCCTTATACAGTGCAAGCTCGGCCTTGTCGCGCTGGTTCTCGACAATGCCCTGCAGGAGCATCCGGTGGTACAGTTCCTTGATAAATGCTACCGTAAGAGAATAACAGATTATGGCGGAGAACAGACACCATATGGTGATCGCCATATTGTAATTCCTGACCCGTGTCTGGTATTCGGTCATCGATGGGATCACAAAATCCATTTTCGGCAACGGATACAGTGTGACGAGGTATGTCAGAATTATGAGCACTATGATTATGCCGGTCAGCCGAAAATAGGACCTTGAGAGAATCAGTCTGGGCAGGTGGGCCGCCTTTACGGCAAAATAGCATCCGTAAAGATAAGCCACGGCAATGCAGGTAAAGGCGGGCGATATGCGCCACCAGTAGTACACCGATCCCAGGAAGATAAGGAGCGGCATGAATATTATTGCAAAAAACAGATCGAAGATAAGATCTGGCTTGTGTTCCACGGATTTCATATTACAAAATTACATTTTCCGTCCAAATCAGGCAAGCACGTTTGTTGACACATTTCCGCAGTCTGTTGACATATATTTTTTCAAAAGGCGGAAATGTGCTAAATTTGTGAAACAACAAAGTCTGATTACGATGAAAAACAGGTGTCTCATTATTCCGGCGGTCATGGCATCGGTGCTGTTTTCCTGTACGGGGGAAAACGGGCAGGTGCAGCAGCAGACTCTTGAAGATATTTCAAAGCAGGAACTGGCCACCGCCCTGAACGAACGCGACGAACTGCTTTCGCTCGTGAAGGAGATATCTGCCGGGTTGCAGCAGATCAAGCGGCTTGAGAACGTCATGGCCGTCGCTGCGGCTAATCCCGATGAAAACGCCGGCCAGCGCCAGCGGATACTGTCGGAAATCGCGGGCCTGCGGGAGGCCATGCGGCAGCGCAGGGAGCAGCTTCGGAAACTCGAGGAAAAACTGCGCGATTCGACCATCAATAACAAAGACCTGCAGGAGACAATCGAGGCACTGCGCATTCAGATAGATTCACAGATGGAGGAAATCGAGATGCTGCGGCGCCAGCTGACGGCGGCAAACCTGCAGATAGGCGAGCTGAGCAGTTCGGTCGATTCGCTCAATACGGCTGTGTCGGCCGTGACGGGCGAACGCGATACGGCCCGGGAAATATCTGTCCGGCTTGAAAATGAATTGAACACCTGCTACTATGTGGCCGCGACAAAGTCCGAGCTGAAAGAGCATAACATCATCGAATCCGGCTTTCTGCGCAAGACAAGGTTGATGGAGGGCGACTACGACAAGGGGTTCTTTACCGTGAGTGACAAAAGAAATCTCACGGTGCTGCCTTTGAATTCCGGCAAAGTGAAGATCCTCACAAAGCATCCGGAATCATCATATGAAATCGTGGAGGAAGACGGACGGAAAGTGATAAGGATCAAAGATCCGGACGCATTCTGGAGCCTTACCAATTATCTTGTGATTCAAAAAGACTGACAATAATAAGTTTTTCATAGGACAAGTCTGTTAAAAGCGAGTTTCTTTCGGAGCGGGGCGGCATGGTCTGTCCCGCTCTTTATTTACAGATAGCCCGTGTCTGTTTACAGACCCTTTGATCCGGCCGTGCGCGTTCGTAAATTTGCCCCGGACTTATAAATGAACCGATATGAGACGAATATTAATGATTCTGGCTGTAATCGTTGCATGGGCGGCGGATATGTCCTCACAGATATCCGGCACTGTTGAAGATCCTGTGCGGGATGTGTCAGATGCGGATGTTTCAGGTATTGTCGTCGATGCTTCCGGCGAACCGCTGGCCGGAGCGTCGGTCTGTGTGAAGGATGGCAGGAATAAATCGGCAGTCACGGATATCGAAGGACGATTCACTATTGCCGGGGTGGCTCCTGGATCGACGCTTGAGGTCGCCTACGTGGGATATCTGCCCGGAGAGGCCAGGATCGGGCGCGACGGCAGCTTCTGCCGGATAGTGATGCTGGCGGATAATGCATTGCTCGACGAGGTCGTGGTCGTAGGCTACGCCACGCAGAAGAAAGTCGATCTGACCGGTGCTGTTTCCTCAATTAGTGTCGGCGCACTGGAGAACCGCCCGATAACAAATGCGACAAATGCTCTTGCGGGCCTTGCCGCGGGCCTTACGGTGACTAATTCAGGTGGCAATACTCCCGGGTATGAATCTCAAAGCATCTTGGTGCGAGGATTGGGAACTCTCAATAATGCGGCTCCGCTTGTGGTCGTTGACGGAATGACCGGAATAGCGTTGAGTGACATAAATCCGCAGGATATAGAGAATATCTCTGTACTTAAGGATGCGGCATCGGCGGCTATTTACGGTTCGCGTGCCGCAAACGGAGTCATTCTCGTCACGACACGCCACGGCAGTGAGCGTGCGCCCAGAGTGACATACAGCGGCAACGTGTCGTTTGAGACAGTCGCAAGACGTCTTAATCTCGTGACCGACTATGCCGATTTTATGGAAATCCAGAACGCGGGTCTGATTGTCAACGGACAGGCTCCACGTTTTTCGCAGGGTAAGATCGACGAATGGCGCAATGACGCGGGGCGCAACCCGACAATTTATCCCAATACCGACTGGCAGGATCATATTTACCGTAATCCTTCGGTCGTGCAGAACCACAATCTGTCAGTGACAGGCGGAACGAAAACGGTGAACTATAATATTTCGTTAGGATATGTCAACAACCCCGGTATGATTTATTATACGGACTATCAGCGTTATCAGCTGAGGTCGAATCTCAATGTCAATATCAAGCCGTGGCTGAGCGTAGGCGCCGACCTGTTCGGATATATCGACAAGAACAATCCTTCGTCGGAAAATGCAACGGCCGGCGGCGATGTCATTTTCGGGTCGGGCGCGTTCAATACCGTTCCGGGCATGACATTATACGACCCGGCAACCGGACTGTATGGCGGTATTCAGAACCCGGAAGAAGAAAACGTGAGCAATTTCAATCCATACCGCCGTCAGTGGTTCTATAAGACGGAATATCCCACCAAGACAAAACGTTCGGTTATCAAACTCCATGCAAGCGTATCTCCGATAAAAGGTCTGACAATAAAAGGGGCTTTCTCATACAATTACTGGGAACGCAATGTCGAGCACCATCTGACCGACCGCGATCTGTTCCGATTCACGTTTGACGGCCCTGTGCTTATCCGCGAAGGTGTGGTGCGCACGTACATCCGCCGATACAATTACAGGAACACATTCCGCTCATCCGAACTGACAGCACAGTATAAGTTCAATGTGAGCAGGCTTGAGACGACCATATTCGCCGGCATGAGTCAGGAATACAATAAATATGACACCGATTTTTTTATTAAGTACGATTTGGTTGACCCCTCTCTTGGAGCGATAGATGCCGGAATGACCAACGGTAACATCACAGGCAATTATAACGAGTGGGCGATGCGTTCATATTTCGGTCGTATCAATCTCAACTGGGACAACCGGTATCTTCTCGAAGCCAATCTGCGTGCCGACGGTTCGTCGAAGTTCGCTCCTGAAAACCGCTGGGGATATTTTCCCTCCATCTCCGCAGGATGGCGCGTTTCACAGGAAAAGTTCATGGAGGGAACATCGTCATGGCTCAATCAGCTTAAACTTCGTGTGTCATACGGCTCTCTCGGCAATAACGCGACTACAAGCTACTATATGTATCAGTCGCTTTTCGCAACAGCGAACTATGTGCTGAACGGAAATATAGCGGGCGGACTGGCGCAGACCGTACTTGCAAATCCCCGGCTCACATGGGAAAAGACATATATGACCAACGCCGGCCTTGATTTTACACTATTTAATAATCGTCTTTATGGTTCGGTCGATATTTATAACAAGGATACAAAGGGCATATTGATTTCGTTGCCGGCTCCTCTTGAACACGGCACAAGTGTGGTTCCCAACCAAAATGCCGGAGAAGTCAACAACAAAGGCTTTGAACTTGACCTGCACTGGAATGACCACATCGGAAAGGTTGCCTACAATGTGGGGGTAAATCTGGGCTTTGTAAACAATAAGGTAACGAAATTTCAAGGAGATGTTTCTTCTATCAGCGGAGTCTATAAGACACAGGAAGGAAAACCTATCAATCAGCTGTATGTCATAACTGTTGATAGAATCGTGCGTGACCAGTCGGATCTGGACTATGTGCAGTCTCTTGTGGATAAGGACCCGAACTATTTTGCCACCTACCAGCGTCCCGAACTGGGTGATTACCTTTATCGTGATGCCAACGGCGATGGCAAGCTGGATACTAATGACCGTGTCGAGATAGGCTACGGCACACTGCCGAGGCTTACATACGGCATAAGTCTCGGCATGAGCTGGAACAACATTGATTTCAGTGCGTTGTTCCAAGGCGTAGGTAACCATCAGGTGTATTACAACAATCAGGCGTTCCGCTTCGTCTCTGTGATGGGACAGTCACTGAACAAAGATATAACGGACAACGCATGGACACCCGAAAATCCGTATGACTCCAAATATCCGGTGCTTCGCAACAATGCAAACGGCAAGAACAATATCGCCAGTGACGCTTTCGTGCATAATGCCGCTTATTTCCGTTGCAAGAACATTCAGCTGGGATATACAATCCCCCAATCCATAACAAGGAAATTCTTTGTGGAAAACCTGAAGATATATACCAGTATCGACAACCTTTTCACACTGACCAAATTCCCTGGCCTTGATCCGGAAGTAGGGGCTAATGTCGGCTATCCCGCCGTGCGTCAATATTCGGTGGGATTAAATGTAACATTTTAACAGATGATTAGAATAATGAAAATAAAATATATAACAGGCCTCATTCTTGCAGCCGTCATGGCCGGAGGGTGTGAGAGCCTTGATTTTGTTCCCGGTGACCAGATGTCGGGACAGACATTCTGGCAGACAGAGGAACACGCACGACAGGCCGCTATCGGTATGTATGCGGCAATGAGAGCCGACTGGTGTTTCGGATTGGAATTCACATTCGATATGTGCAGTGACCTTGCCGACGGTACGACGCCGTGGTCGGACATATCACGCGGAAACTCATTTGCCTCAAACAGCGGCGGAGTGCAGAACCACTGGCAATATCTCTATGAACTTGTCCACCGTGCGAATACCGTGATAAGAAACGTGGTCCAAATGCCGATAAGTCAGGAAACAATCGACCGTGTGACCGGTGAGGCGAAATTTTTGCGGGCGATGGCATATTTTCGTATGCTCAACTGCTGGGGCGGTGTACCTTACTACGATGAAACCTGCGACATTAACGAACAGTTTGCCAATCTGAAATCACCCAGAAGCTCTGCCGATGAAATCCGCAGACATATTCTTGATGACCTCACAGACGCCATCTCGAAATTGCCTGTAAACTGGGATGCCTCCGATCTGGGACGCGCAACCAAAGGAGCCGCCTATGCGCTACGTGGCAAGGTCTATCTGTTCAACCGGCAGTGGGATGAGGCAATTGCCGATTTCGAGGAAATTGTCTATAACAAAACCAATAACTACGGCTATTCACTCCATCCCGACTACAATGAACTGTTCCGGCTCTATAATGGAAAACACAGTCCGGAGATGATATTCTCCATACAGTCGATTGACGGCAATACGGCAGGATATGCGCTTAATATCGTTGGATACTTCGGCAATAAGTCAACAATGCGTCTGATTGCAAGCAACTGTATCGTGCCTTCGACAACACTGGTGGATATGTATGAGAATCTCGATGGCTCTCCGTTCAATTGGGACAATCTTTTTCCCGGTTTTAATGAAGGCGGTCCGCAGTTGCGTCGCAAATACATGAGTGTGGCGATAAATCAGGGCAGCACGGAGGTGACAAATACACTTGACTGCGACACGACAAAAGTCATGGACGCATACCGTCTGCGTGATCCGCGTCTGTGCCTCAATGTGATAACACCGTATTCGCACTATCTCGGTACAGATGCCGGTTCAAATCCGATGGACAAACAGTTTGTGCTTGCCGACCCGTCGAAAGGAGGCGCACCGATGGAAGCTATGGCGTTCATACGCAATTCCGAAGGCTGGAACTCCTATTTCTGGCGTAAATGGATACCGACCGGCAACCTTGACGGTTATTGGGGCGAATACAACCGCACACCCTATGAATTTCCGCTCATACGTCTGGGGGATGTGATTCTCATGCTTGCCGAGGCATACAACGAATCAGGAGCCACGGACAAGGCGGTTACAGAGGTTAACAAAATCCGCTCACGTGTAGGTATGCCCGGCCTCAACAGTGGACCGTCATGGCTTGCCGTCGGTGGCAAAGACGAAATGGCTGAGCGCATACGCCGGGAACGGGCTTTTGAACTTGCCGGCGAAGGGCAGCGTTACTGGGATTTACGCCGCTGGGGATTGCTTGAGCAGTCGGTAAAGGATGCCACCGACATATTCGGTGATCTGATGTACACCAGAAGCTATCAGCCCCGCCATGAGCTGTGGCCGATTCCGCTTGTGGAAATGGAGCGCAACACCAGTCTGACTCAGAACGCGGGCTGGTAGCATCCTCCGGCTGGTTCCCCGGCCATTTTTCCGGCATCGGGAACACACCTGTTGGCCCGATGCCCTGTTCTCCGGATATCTCTCGGAAAGTAAGAGGGCGATAATTGCGAAAAATGTTGTAACTTTGCGGACAAATATAGAGATATCGGAAAAATGGCAGCAATTGACATCCTGTTTCTGGCTCTGGTGGCCGTAGGCGGCTATATGGGTTTTACCAAAGGTGTTGTGGCTCAGGTAGGATCGATAGCGGCGGTGGTCATCGGTGTGATTGCGGCGCGCCTGCTGGGACCGGCGTTTACGACGCTGATCTCCGACGGCTCGTCGTCGCTCGATGCCGTGGCCGGCTATGGTGTGGCATTCATCGTGGCTTATCTGGCCGTGTTTGTCATAGCCAGGATCATGAAACTGACCGTGCACAGCCTGCATCTGGGCATCGTCGACCGGCTGGCCGGGGCAGCTTTCAGGGTGCTCGAATGGGCGCTGATGCTGTCGCTGGCGCTGAATGTGTATCTGCTTGCCGCAGGCGACGACGCCGAACTGCGCGACCCGTCGAAGCCCTGGCGCAAGGTCACCGTCGACCTCGCTCCGGCAGCTCTCGGCTATTTGACGGAACTCCAGAACCATCATATGACGCAGAACGTTGATATTCCGAAACAGTGCGAAAATGAAGGACAAGAATGAAATAGAGAAAGACCGCGAGCGCGAAGTGATCCACGACGCGACGACCGGTGACTATAAATACGGCTTCGTGAGCGACATCGACACCGACATCCTGGAGCGCGGGCTCTCGGAGGACGTCGTGCGTCACATATCGGAGCGCAAGGGCGAGCCGCAGTGGCTGCTCGATTTCCGCCTCGAGGCCTACCGCTATTGGCTCACGCTCAAGCCACCGACATGGGCGCATCTGCGCATCCCGGAGATCGACTTCCAGGACATCAGCTATTACGCCGAACCGCGTGCCAAGGAAGGCCCCAAAAGCCTCGACGAGGTCGACCCGGGCCTGCTCGACACGTTCAACCGCCTCGGCATCCCGCTCGAGGAGCAGAAGCAGCTGTCGGGCATGGCTGTCGACGCCGTGATGGATTCCGTGTCGGTCAAGACCACCCACCGCGAGAAGCTGGCAAAGCTCGGCATAATCTTCTGCTCTATCTCCGAGGCTGTCAAGGACTATCCCGATCTGGTGCGTAAATATCTCGGATCGGTGGTGAGCTACCGCGACAACTTCTACGCCGCGCTTAACTCGGCGGTGTTCTCCGACGGCTCGTTCGTCTACATTCCCAAGGGCGTCCGCTGCCCCATGGAGCTGTCGACCTACTTCCGCATCAACGCATCTGGCACCGGCCAGTTCGAGCGCACGCTCATCGTGGCCGACGACGATGCCTACGTGAGCTATCTCGAGGGCTGCACGGCTCCGATGCGCGACGAGAACCAGCTTCATGCCGCCATCGTCGAGATCATCGTCGAGGACCGTGCCGAGGTCAAGTACTCGACCGTGCAGAACTGGTACGCCGGCGACGCCGAGGGCCGCGGCGGCATCTACAACTTCGTGACCAAGCGCGGCCTGTGCCGCGGCGACTACTCCAAACTGTCGTGGACGCAGGTCGAGACAGGATCGGCCATCACATGGAAATATCCGTCGTGCGTGCTCAAGGGCGATTACTCCACCGGCGAGTTCTACTCGGTGGCCGTCACCCGCAACCGCCAGCAGGCCGACACAGGCACCAAGATGATTCATGTAGGGCGAGGCACCCGCTCGACCATCGTGTCGAAAGGCATATCGGCCGGCCGCAGCGAGAATGCCTACCGCGGCCTGGTGAAGGTGCTTCCGGCGGCCGAGGGCGCGCGCAACTACACGCAGTGCGACTCGCTGCTGCTCGGACCCGACTGCGGTGCGCACACTTTCCCGTATATCGACGTGATGAACGATTCGGCCGTCGTGGAGCACGAGGCCACCACATCGAAGATCTCCGAGGATCAGCTGTTTTACTGCAACCAGCGCGGCATTCCTACCGAGGAGGCTATCGGGCTGATTGTCAACGGATATGCCAAGGAGGTAATGAACAAGCTGCCGATGGAATTTGCCGTCGAGGCCCAGAAGCTCCTTCAGATTTCGCTTGAAGGAAGCGTAGGATGATACAACAACAAGAACATTATACGACAATGGACAATATACTTTTGCAAGTCAAGGATCTGCGTGCCGGTATCGACGGCAAGGAAATTCTCCGCGGCATCGACCTGACCGTGCGCCCCGGCGAAGTGCATGCCATCATGGGTCCCAACGGCTCCGGCAAGAGCACCCTTTCGGGTGTGCTGGCCGGTAATCCGCGCTACACCGTCACCGGCGGCGAGGCCATATTCCACGGTCTCGACCTCCTGGGCATGCAGCCCGAGGACCGCAGCCACGAGGGCCTGTTTCTCTCGTTCCAGTACCCGGTGGAGATTCCGGGCGTGTCGATGGTCAATTTCATGCGTGCCGCCCTCAACGCCAAGCGCAAATACTTCGGCGAGGCGCCCCTCTCGGCCGGCGATTTCCTGAAGCTGATGCGCCAGAAGCGCGCCATCGTCGACCTTGACAACAAGCTGGCGTCGCGCTCGGTCAACGAGGGCTTCTCCGGCGGCGAGAAGAAGCGCAACGAGATATTCCAGATGGCCATGCTCGAGCCGCGCCTGTCGATTCTCGACGAGACCGACTCCGGCCTCGACATCGACGCATTGCGTGTGGTGGCCTCCGGCGTCAACAAGCTCAAGACCACCGAGAACGCCACCATCGTCATCACCCACTACCAGCGTCTGCTCGACTATATCAAGCCCGATTTCGTCCACATCCTCTACAAGGGCCGCATTGTCTATTCGGGCGGTCCGGAGCTTGCTCTCGAACTCGAGGAGAAGGGTTACGACTGGATCAAAGAACAAGTTGACAACCAATGAACGCACTGACACAATATCTGACTCTCTACCGCGAATGCCGCGCCACGATCGACGCTCATGCTCCCGAGGCCCTCAACCGGCGCCGCGAGGCCGCGTACCGTCGGCTCGAAAGTCTCGGCCGGCTCCCTGAACGCGGCGACGAGGGATTCGAGAAAGTGTCGCTCAACGACATGTTCGCGCCCGACTTCGGCATCAACATCGCCCGCGTGCCGTTCGGCGACGACGGCCGCGGCGGCGTCCACGGCTGCGACATCCCCAATGTCGGCACCTATGCCGTCACGGTGGTCAACGACGCCTTCCGCGCCTCCGGTCTCAAACTTCCCGAGGGTCTGGAAGTGAAGTCGCTGGCCGAGGCACTTCGCGACGACCCGTCGCTGGCCGAAGCCACTGCGCTCGACCGCGACAATCCTGTCGTGGCGCTCAACGACCTCTTCGTGCAGGACGGCGTCTACATCCGTGTCGCCCCCGGTGTGCAGGTCGACCGTCCGGTGCAGATCCTGTCGCTGTTCAACGCCTCGCAGCCGCTTATGGCCGCGCGCCGCATTGTGGTCCATCTTGGCCGCGGAGCGTCGCTTCAGGTCATCGCCTGCGACCATCCGCGTTCGGCCCGGGTCGATTATCTGTCGTGCCGTACGGTCGATCTGGTGCTTGACGCCGACTCACAGCTCGATTTCTATGACCTCGAGGAGGCCGCGCCCCGCTGTTCGCGCGCATCCGTCATGGCTTCGGCCCAGGAAGCCGGAAGCCGGCTGAACGTGATGTCCGTGACGCTCGACGGCGGCGTGACACGCAACGAATACTATGCCGCGCACCGTGGCGACGGCTGTGCCACGTCGCTCGGCGGCCTCGTCATAGCCGGCGGCGCACAGGTGGTCGACAATGCCACTTTCGTCACTCACGACCGCGAGCACGGCTCCAGCGACCAGCTGTTCAAGTACGTGCTGTTCGACTCGGCGCAGGGCGCATTCGAAGGCCTTGTCACCGTGGCGCCGCATGCCCGCTTCACCGACGCCCGCCAGAGCAACCGCAATCTGCTCGTATCGCCCGCGGCGCGCATGCACGCCATGCCGCAGATGATCATCAACTGCGACGACGTCAAGGCATCGCACGGCTCCGCCACCGGCCAGCTCGACGGTGACGCGCTCTTCTACATGCGCTCCCGCGGCATCCCCCTGGCCGAGGCCCGCATGATGCTCATCAGCGCTTTCATGGCCGAAGGCCTCGACCGCATCCATCACGAACCGCTGCGCCAGACGCTGCGGATGCTGCTCGACCGGCGCCTGCGCGGCTGCTCGGCCGACTGCGAGA
>OLSQ01000466.1_pt1 | contig 39711 bp, 32 predicted proteins | sample 1672561 | NCBI WGS metagenome assembly OLSQ01 (sample SAMEA3136699, study PRJEB25190) | human gut metagenome | biome: human gut; feature: human-associated habitat; material: faeces | place: Austria | collected 2013
AGACAAACATGGTAAAATTTCCAGAAAATTTTGTGTGGGGTACTGCAACAAGTTCCATTCAGATTGAAGGTGTAGCACCGGAGAGTGGGAAAGGAAAAAACATATGGGATGAGTTTTCTCATATTCCGGGGAAAACGAAAGATGGGTATACACCGGATATAGCATGCGATCATTTTCACAGATATAAAGAAGATGTGCAGATCATGAAGCAAATGGGGATTCGGGCGTACCGGTTTTCCATTGACTGGAGCAGAGTGATTCCGGATGGTGTTGGAAAAGTAAATGAAAAAGGATTGCAGTTTTATTCGGATTTGATCGATGAACTGTTGGAAAATAATATTGAACCATATGTGACATTATATCATTGGGAGCTGCCGGTTACATTACACCACAAGGGAGGCTGGCTCAATGATGAGATTGTGGAATGGTTTGGAAATTATGCAGCTTTGATTGCAAGAACTTTTGGGGAGAGGATAAAGCATTTCTTTACCATAAATGAGCCACAGTGTTTTATTGGATTGGGATATCTGCAAGGCGTTCACGCGCCTGGCTATAAGTGTTCCGTAGCAGATACATTAAGAATGTCACATAATGTGTTAAAAGCACATGGACGTGCCGTGCAGAGAATCCGGGAGTATGCGCCGGATGCGCAGGTTGGATTTGCACCGACTTGTGGAATCCCATACCCGGCATCGGACAAAGCGGAGGATGTAGAAGCTGCAAGACAGGTAATGTTTAGCGTTCCTGAGATTGACAACTGGACATGGAATGTTTCGTGGTGGTCAGATCCGGTGCTGCTCGGACATTATCCGGAAGAAGCACTCAGAAAATTTCATAAGGAACTTCCAAATATCACAAAGGAAGATTTGAAATTGATTTCCGAACCCATCGATATATATGGACAAAATATTTATAACGGCTGGATGGTAAAAATGGGAGAGGATGGAAAACCGGTAACGGTTCCAAGATATCAGGGATTTCCAACGACTGCGACCGGATGGCCGATTACGCCGGAATGCCTGTACTGGGGACCAAAATTTTTATATGAGCGCTATCAGAAACCAATCTATATTACAGAAAATGGTATTTCATGTAATGATGTTATTTCGCTGGATGGAAAAGTACATGATGCCGGCCGCATTGATTTTGAAGAACGTTATCTTGCGCAGCTTAACAGAGCAATACAGGATGGTGCGGATATTCGGGGTTATTTTTACTGGTCGCTGATGGACAATTTTGAATGGTCTGAAGGATATTCGCAGCGATTTGGACTGGTCTATGTGGATTACCGGACAGGTGAGCGTATTCCAAAAGATTCTGCCGGATGGTATCAGAAAGTGATCGAAAATAATGCGCTCACCTTTTAAAAGATTGGAATAATTTCAACAAAAAATGCTAAAAAAACCATAAATACTTTGTTAAATTTCTAACAAATAAAGGGGTTACATTTTTACAGGTCAGGGTGTAAAATAAACGGAGATTAAAAGGAGGTAAGAATAATGGAAAATATACCACTTTGGCTGTGCATACCATTTGCCGGTCTTTTATTATGTATTGCTATTTTTCCGCTGGTTAAGGGAGAATGGTGGGACAAGAATAAAGGCTGGGCGGTATTGCTCTGGTCGCTGTTATTTGTAATCCCGTTTGCTGTAAAATATGGAGCAGGAGAGACGGCAGAAACGGTATTGGAATGTATCGTAAATGATTATCTGTCCTTTATTGTTTTATTGTTTGGTCTGTTCTGTGTTTCGGGAAATATCAATTTGGAAGGAGATTTCGTCGGTTCGCCCCGCATGAATACAGGATTGCTGGCCATCGGCACCCTGCTTTCAAGCTGTATCGGTACAACCGGTGCGAGTATGCTGCTGGTACGTCCGATGATTCAGATGAACTCTTGGAGAAGAAATAAGAGTCACATTATGGTGTTCTTTATTTTCCTGATTTCCAATATGGGTGGATGTCTGACCCCAATCGGTGATCCGCCACTTCTGATGGGATTTATGAGAGGTGTTCCGTTCCAGTGGAGTTTACGCCTTTTTCCGATTTTGATTTTTAATATGGTAATCTTATTGACGGTCTTTTATTTTATCGACCGCAAAGCCTACCGCAAAGATATTGCGCTTGGTATGAGACCTGACATTTCAAAACCTACTACTACATTTAAGGTCAATGGTCTTCACAATATCATTTTTATGGTCATGATTGTTGTGGGTGTTGTATTAAGTGGTGTGCTTCCGAGTGTGAAAGCATTCCAGGATGCACAGGGAAATGTACTCTCTATCCCGATTTTTCAGAGTGTGAAGCTTCCGGTTCCTACACTGATCGAGATTATCATTATTCTTGTTGCTGCAGGACTTTCCTTTAAGACAACAAAGTCTGAAGTCCGCACAAAGAACCATTTTACCTGGGGGGCAATCGAAGAAGTTGCAGTATTGTTCATCGGTATTTTTATTACCATGCAGCCGGCGCTCATGATTTTAAAGAGCAAAGGTGGAGAACTCGGTTTATCCAAACCATTTGAGATGTTCTGGGCAACTGGTGCATTATCAAGTTTCCTGGACAATACTCCAACGTATCTGGTATTCCTTACGACAGCAGGAACACTTGGAGCAACAGCAGGTGTCGCTACAACCGTTGGAACGGTTACGGTCAAAATGCTTATGGCAATCTCCTGTGGTGCAGTATTTATGGGTGCCAACACTTATATCGGAAATGCTCCGAACTTTATGGTTAAGTCTATTTCCGATGAAAACGGTATCAAAATGCCATCCTTTTTCGGATATATGTTATGGTCCATTAAGTTTCTGGTACCGGTATTCATTATTGATACACTGATATTCTTTTTGTAGGAGGTAGAAGGCTATGGAAAACAAAGAAATTTACAAAAAGCTGGCGAACCAAATCTATGAACTGGATGAGAAAGTGTATAAGGCTTCCGGTTCAAATCTTGGAAAGACATTTACAGGAGAAAAGGTTCGTGTTATTGAAAATCTGACAATGCTGATTGCCTCCAATCCGCAGGGACATCTGCTTCGAAGCGAGATGGCTCTCATCGGAAATATGGCAAGAAGTATTCGCGATAAGCAGGTACGTCGTGAGTTACTGATTGAATATAATTCTATTCTTGAAGAAATTGCCAATCTGCCAATGAGCTTTGGTTCAGTTGATATTGTGGACGAAGATCTCGCAGATATGAATTCTTCTATTTTGAGTAAGAATTTCTCAGAGAAGGATCATCTTGTTATCTGCATCAGCCGTTCACACGGAAGTGCCGGTACGGATATCGGTTTTGCATTGGCTGAAGCGTTGCATATTAACTACTATGATGAAGCTGTTTTAAATCAGATTCTGGAACGCCGGGATGTCAAAGAATTCGGTCCGGATGCATCTAAGATCAGTTCTTTCAACCGTTATCATGGACTGTCAAAGAAAGATGCTTCTTTCTTCCGTCAGAGTGCATTGATCTGTGAGCTGGCAAAACAGGAGGATATGATTGTTATGGGACGAGCAGCAGATGTCGTACTGACCGGACAGCATATTCCACACATCAGTATTTACATTACTGCACCATTTGCAATTCGTGTGCGTCGTATGATGGAGCTGAAGAATCTGGATTTGAAGCAGGCAATTAATCTGGTTCGTAAAATGGATCATAAGCATCAGGATTATTATCATTCCTATACAGGCAAGCACTGGGGAGATGCTATCAACTATGATCTGTGCATCAACAGTGCATGTTATGGTATTGAAGAGTCGGTAGAATTGATCGGAAGATTGATTAATCGCCAGGCGAAAGCGAAGCTTCATAAGAAAGAAACAAAATAAACTTTGATTAAGTGACGAAAAAGAAACCATACATTCTTTTAAAAGAATTATGGTTTCTTTTTCTGTATACTTAATGGAAAATCATACTATTTATACAAAAAAACATAAATTTAAGGTGAAATGAAAGAATGTTTTTACGTTTGTTTGGCCACATACTAATAAAGTGATACTTGTAAGAACACAAATGGACATATGAGAAAAAAGCAATAGTTATGTCCAGTAAAAAATGAAAAATGGACATATGGGAAAAAAGCAATAGTTATGTCCAGTAAAAAATAAAAAATGGACATATGGGAAAAGTGCAATAGTTATGTCCAGTAAAAAAATGAAAAATGGACATATGAGGAAAAATTATTGAAAATGTCCTGTTTTATTTGATTCATTGGATTTATAGAAAAATTTTTATGAAGTATGTCCATTTGCATGAGAAAAATTGGATATCACTCGAATGTTTTTTTATATATGTCCAAAAATTAAAAAAATACAGGACATACAGCATCATTTTTTTTGCATATGTCCACAACACGTTTGATTTTACAATTTTTATAGCATGATTAAACGGGCAAAAGGTATCATAGTATATGCTGAGAAGAAAAGGTGGAATAATTTGAATCGGAGAGTCTTTGTAGATAATTTGATGTGTTTGTTCTGTTGTGGATTAAAAGAATAATGGAGAGAAGAATAATGGATCATTTTGGTGAAAAGATAGAACATGTAAAATCTGACATAAGAAAAATGCTGGAAGATTCTGAGAAGTTACCATGGTATATGAGTGTCCGTCAATTAAATATGACGATTGACGAATTAGATAAGATGAATCAGTTGCGCGATAAAAACAGGTTTGTTCCATATTATCCCAAAGGGATTGCGGACTGTTGGGCGCAAAAGGATCGTCTTGGTGAAGAATTGCTTGAGATATTAGATTTATATATGAAATTCTGAATTCTTTGTGTATAATTTAGAAAGAGAGTGTACGCAGGAAAGCGCGCAAGATAATACGCAAGTAAATGGAGATCATTATTTATGAGCATCGAGGTAGAACTGAAATTAAAAATCCGTGACAAAGCAGAAGTTAGCGCAGCCTTAAAACAGCTTGGTTTTACAGAAACAGAGCTGGTGGTGGAAACCGACACGTATTATACGGCGGCGCACCATGATTTTGCAGCGTTGGATGAAGCACTTCGCATTCGGTCGATTGAAAACCTGCACACAAAAGAACAGTCCGCCGTCATCACCTATAAAGGGGCAAAACTTGACCAGACTTCCATGACAAGAAAAGAGCTGGAGACCGAAATCGGGGACGCAGAAACCGGCAGGGAAATTTTAGAGCATATCGGATTTGTGCCGGTTCCGCCGGTGGAAAAACAAAGACAGTATTGGAAGAACGGAACAATTACTGCCTGGATAATGTAAAAGGCCTGGGCGATTATCTGGAACTGGAAATACTGGCAGACGAAGAAGCACAACGTGAAGAAGCATTGGAAAAGCTGGAGCGTATTATGAAACAACTTGGATATTGTATGCAGGATACAACAAGAACGTCCTATATATCCATGTTGATGCGCAGACAGCAGGCAAAGGAGTAACCCGTCATGGAAAACAGTCACAACGAACCAAAATACATAGAAGTAAGGGGCGCGCGCGTCCACAACTTAAAAAACGTAAATGTAAATGTTCCGCTGCATCAGATCGTCGGGATTGCAGGCGTATCCGGTTCCGGAAAATCGTCGTTAGCGCTTGGTGTATTGTATGCAGAAGGTTCCAGACGTTATCTGGAGTCGCTTTCAACCTACACCAGAAGGCGCATGACCGGGGCGGCAAAAGCACAGGTCGACGAAATCTTGTATGTGCCGGCGGCACTGGCGCTGCATCAGCGTCCGGGCATTCCTGGCATCCGCAGCACGTTTGGAACGGGAACTGAACTGTTGAACAGCCTGCGGCTGATGTATTCACGGCTTGCATCGCACCGGTGCCCGAACGGGCATTATGTTCCGCCAACATTAAAAGTTGCGGCAGAACAGGAAATCATCTGCCCGGAGTGCGGCGAACGTGTCCATGCACCAAGTGCTGAGCAGCTGGCCTTTAATTCACAGGGAGCCTGCCCGAAGTGTGGCGGTACGGGAAGTGTCCGGACGGTGGATCTGGATTCGCTTGTGCCGGATGATTCGATCAGTATTGATGAGGGTGCGGTTGCGCCGTGGAACAGCCTGATGTGGTCGTTAATGACGGATGTCTGTCGGGAGATGGGCGTGCGCACCGATATTCCGTTTAAAGATTTGACCGATGAGGAAAAGGACATCGTCTATCACGGTCCGGCAGAGAAAAAACATATTTTTTATAAAGCAAAGAAATCCAACCAGGCGGGTGAACTGGATTTTACTTATTACAATGCCATATACACCGTGGAAAATGCCCTGGCAAAAGTAAAAGACGAAAAGGGCATGAAGCGTGTGGAGAAATTTTTGAAGGAGGAGGTCTGCCCGGAATGTGGCGGAAGCAGGCTTTCGGAGGCAGCCCGTGCACCAAAACTTCGCGGAATAAGTTTGGATGAAGCATGTAAAATGACGCTGGGAGAACTGGTTGAGTGGGTGGCAGGGGTACCGGATTCCCTGCCGGAAGAGATGCGGCCGATGGCAGAATCCATATGTGAATCCTTCCAGACAACTGCAAAAAGATTGATGGATCTTGGACTTTCCTATCTGTCACTTGATCGTGCAGCCTCGACGCTTTCCACAGGAGAGCGGCAGCGCATGCAGCTTGCGCGGGCAGTGCGCAATCGCACGACAGGCGTGTTGTATGTGCTCGATGAGCCTTCGATTGGACTGCATCCATCCAATATCAATGGACTGAATGCGGTCATGCATGATCTGATTGCTGATGGAAATTCCATCATTCTGGTTGATCATGATACACAGATATTGTCAGAGGCAGACTGGATGATCGAGATGGGACCGGAGGCTGGCGCGGGAGGCGGGTATGTGATCGCCGAAGGAACAATTCCAAAGATTACCGAAAATAAGACATCTATGATAGGCCCGTTTTTGCGTGAAAAAGCCAGAAGGCGCATACGCAGGCTAATCGATCCGGATGAAATTTTTGATCTTGGGAAAATACAGCTTTCCACGGAACAAATTCATACCGTAAAACCATTGGAAATCAATATTCCCAAAGGGCGTTTTACTGTCGTTACCGGAGTGTCCGGTTCCGGAAAGACAACGATGGTTCTAGAAAGCCTGATTCCGGGACTGGAGGCAAGTCGGAACCATACGCATTTGCCAGAACACATAAAGAGTGTTGTTGCGGATGGAATTTCACATGTGAAACTGATTGATGCATCACCGATTGGAATAAATGTGAGATCAACGGTAGCCACCTATGCGAATGTACATGATGAACTAAGAAAAATTTACGCAAAAACAACCGAGGCGAAGAACTTAAAGTATAAAGCCGGCGATTTTTCCTATAATACAGGAAAATTAAAATGTCCGGTTTGTGATGGAACCGGACAGATCAGTCTCGATGTGCAGTTTTTACCGGATGTGGATGTTCCATGCCCGGAATGCGGTGGATCGCGGTATGCAAAAGAAGCATGGCAGATTCATTATGAAAATAAAAAAGGAAAAAGATATTCCTTGCCAGAACTGATGGGAATGGATGTCAATACGGCGCTTGAGGCAACGGAAGATATAAAGCTGGTACATCAGCGGCTGGAGGTGTTAAAAAATCTTGGTCTTGGTTATCTGACACTGGGCGAAGAAACGCCGAGCCTTTCCGGTGGAGAGGCACAGCGGTTAAAGCTTGCAAGCGAAATGGGAAAAGGACAATCGGAGTCTGTTTTCGTCTTTGATGAGCCGACGATTGGTTTGCATCCTCTTGATGTGCAGACCTTGCTTGGTGTGTTTCAGTCGTTCGTGGACAAAGGGGCAACTGTGATTGTCATCGAACACGATCTCGATATCATTTTGAATGCAGATTACATCATTGATATGGGACCGGGGGGCGGTGAAGCTGGCGGCAAAGTGGTTGCGACAGGGACACCGGAGCAGATTGCAGAGGATAACAACAGTGTTACAGGAAGATTTTTATCAGGCAATTGTGCATAAACGTGAATTGGAAGCAAAGCAGGCGATGGAAAGCAGTCGGTCAGGTTTGCATGCGCTTTTATAAGAAGTACAAAATGGAAAAACTCATCCCTAAGATGCTATAGTACAGATTTTAGCAAAAAAAGGAAAAAATGGACATATGAGGAAAAAGTAATAGCGATGTCCAGCAAAAAAATAAAAATGGACATATGAGGAAAAAGTAATAGCGGTGTCCAGCAAAAAAATAAAAAATGGACATATGAGGAAAATGTTATTGAAAATGTCCTGTTTTATTTGCCTCATTGGATCTATAGAAAAATTTTTTTGAATTATGTCCTTTTACATGAGAAAAATTGGATATTGATCGAATGTATTTTTATATATGTCCAAAAGATAGAAAAATACAGGACATACGAGAGCATTTTTTTGCATATGTCCACGACATGTTTGATTTTATGATAAAAGGGTCAAAAGGTATCATCGATGCATGTTTGCATGCAGGCGATGCATACCTTAGTGCCCCACACCACACCGAGAAAGTAGCAATTTACTATGTGAAGCTACTAAATTAGCAGATTTCGAGGTGAAATCAGATTACAGGAATGCGAAGCATGTGGTAAATCTGATTAATCATTAATGAGGGGCAAAATACCTTTTGTCCCTCATATCATTTTATGATTTTTCTGAAAAAAGAATGAAGTGCGCCCGCTTCCGTCCCTTCCCCAAACACTTCCTTAGCACTTTATGAGGCCGGACATACTACATCTGGTGACACGAACCGCGAAACAATGTAACAGAGAACAAGACAAAAGATTTGGCCGGACACTCTACATCTGGTGACGAACCACCTTATACTCATCCCCAGACCGGTAATACGGGCACTCCTTATAACTACTCTGCATAAACCGTGCCATATCATCTTCATCCATATTTACGGAGCAGTAGTAAGCTTCGTCATCTTCATCATATTCATTGTAAGCACAAAAATCACAATTCGTAGACATAACAATCTCTCTTTCATTTTTAAATAAACTGATTCTGGTCAGCATCGTAGGTGTAATTGATGGATGCCAGACGGTCAATGAGGTCCTGCTTTTCAACCATATAGGAAGCAGCAAGCTCATCCAGTGTCGGATAATGGTCGCGCAACTGTGTATTAACGACGGAGAGCAACATGACAGGATCTTTTGGTAAATTCATAATAGATTTCTTCCTTTCTCAAATCATGATATGATGGCAAAAAAGTCTTATATCCATCATTTATGATTAACAATTGTTTTTATAACTGTCCAAAATATTTTGCAGGTATTTCTGATAATCCAGAGCAATTTCGGATGGTGACAGGATGCGTACTTTGCCGGACAGGCCGGAAAGCCAGCCGTAGAACTGTGGGCTGATGGCAACATTGACGCGGACAAGAATGTGACAGTCATCTTTGGGGCGGATAGCGACATCACTTCCAAAGCGGTCGATAATCACACCTGTCATTGTCTGGTCACAGAGCAATTGTACGGTTTTTTCTTCACCGGCGAACATGCCAAATGTCTTTTTGGAATAAGCAGCTACATCGAGTTTATCATAGCATTCCTTTCCCTCACGGATATCATCCGTGAAAGAGAGGTGCAGCATTTTGTCCACGCGATAATGTTTCAGAATTCCAGCCTGGGAATCGTAGGCAACCAGGTAATAATTTTCATCATCCCATGTCAGTAGCCATGGGCTTACCTCGTAAAAAGCGCTGTCCTTGCGTAGCTTCATCTGTTTTTGCACATCCCAGTCAAAATATTGGAAACGAATCTGCACATTGTTGGATATTGCAGTATAGATCATATCTACACTGTAATATATGGTTTCATTGATCGTTTTGTTGCGGTCAATGACTACGACCTGGCGCTGCAGTTTTCGGGCATCGTGATTGCTGACAAAACTTTCCAGTTTGTGGATCAGTTCCCGCGACTTTGTGGTTGTGATGAACTTGGAAGACTGGACAAGGTCTACAAGCAGCTTTACTTCTGCCAGTTCAAATTCACGGGAAAGAAGTTTGTATCCACCCTTGGGACCATCGATCCGAATGATGTCAAAGCCGTAATCGTTGAGCGTCTGAATATCATTGTAAATACTTTTTCGTTCGGCACTGATACCATTGGTTTCCAGATAAGTGATGATCTGAGGTGTCGTGACCACATGGGTTTCGTCTGTCTGGCAGCGCAGATAATCAAGAATATAAAAAAGTTTCTGTTTTTGTTTCGTTGATTTTGGCATAAATGATTGCTCCTGTAAAACGTATCAAAGATGCGTTGCAGTTAATAAAAACCCGGAGAAGCGAACTCCTCCGGGAATGTATTAGCGTTTACATTTGGTTGCTGCCTCGACAAATCCACGGAAAAGTGGGTGTGGACGGTTTGGTCTGGACTTCAGTTCCGGATGAGCCTGTGTAGCAATGAACCATGGATGATCTGGAAGTTCAATCATCTCTACAATACGACCGTCCGGTGAAGTGCCACAAAGTTTCATACCGTGTTCCACGAGAGCAGTACGGTAATCATTGTTTACTTCGTAACGATGACGATGACGCTCAGAAATCTCAGTTGTACCATATACGCTGCAAGCCTTGGAATCCTTGTCAAGTACACATGGGTATGCACCAAGTCTTAATGTTCCACCGATATCCTCAACACCATTCTGGTCTGGCATAAGTGCAATCACCGGATGTGTGGTGTTTGGATCGAGCTCGATACTGTGAGCATCGTTGAAACCGCAGACATGTCTTGCAAATTCAATGATAGCAACCTGCATACCAAGACATAAACCAAGGTAAGGAATATTGTTTTCTCTTGCGTAACGTGCTGCAAGGATTTTTCCTTCTACACCACGGATGCCAAATCCACCAGGAACGAGGATTCCGTTTACATCGCCTAAAAGTTCACCGACATTATCACTGGTAAGTTCTTCAGAATCAACCCATTTGATGTCGATTGTTGTGTGGAGTGGAATACCTCCATGCTTTAATGCTTCCACAACAGAAATGTAAGCATCATGTAATGCAGTATATTTTCCGACCAATGCGATGTGGACTTCCTGTGTCGGATGTCTTAAATCATTGACCATCTGCTTCCAGTCAGTCAGATCCGGTTCCGGACAATCCAGCTTTAAGCTTTCACAGACAACTTTTGCAAGGTTTTCGTGCTCCATGGCAAGTGGTGCTTCATAGAGATATTCAACATCAAGATTCTGCAGTACATGAGAATTCGGAACGTTACAGAACAAAGCAATCTTATCTTTTAAACCTTGATCCAAAGGCTGCTCGGAACGGCATACGATGATATCCGGCTGGATACCCATTCCCTGTAACTCCTTAACGCTTGCCTGTGTTGGCTTTGTTTTTAACTCGCCGGATGCACGCAGATAAGGGATTAAAGTTACGTGACACAGGATTGCGTTCTCATGTCCGACTTCATGCTGGAACTGACGAATCGCTTCAAGGAAAGGCTGGCTTTCGATATCTCCGACGGTTCCACCAACTTCTATAATAGCGATATGCATATCGTCTGAGGTAAAGTTACGGTAGAAGCGACTTTTGATTTCGTTTGTAATATGTGGAATAACCTGAACGGTTCCTCCGCCGTAGTCGCCGCGGCGTTCTTTCTGCAGAACGGACCAGTATACTTTACCGGTAGTTACGTTGGAATTCTTTGTCAGACTCTCGTCAATAAAACGCTCATAGTGACCAAGATCCAAATCAGTTTCAGCCCCATCATCGGTAACGAATACTTCACCGTGCTGGATTGGATTCATGGTTCCCGGATCAATGTTGATGTATGGGTCGAACTTCTGCATAGTGACTTTGTAGCCACGGGCCTTCAGCAGACGTCCGAGAGATGCGGCAGTGATTCCTTTTCCAAGTCCGGAAACAACACCACCAGTGACAAAGACGTATTTAACAGGCATAATTCTCCTCCTCAATCGTAATATGCTTTCGAATATATATAAAATAACCTACATATTATACAGCCATAAATCAATTTATGCTATACCTTTTTTAGAAAAACTTTAGAAATAAGTAGAAAAAGTTCATGAACAAATTGTTGATTTTAAGTGTTCTATTACATATAATAAGGATGTTAAACAAGAGAATCGAATAAAATGTACGATGTGACATACAAATGGAGGGCTTATGGATAATCAGGCACCGAATAATTATAACAACGGAAACTATAACGGTGGCGATAATTATAACAACGGTAATAATTATAATAATAACAACAATAATAACGGAAATAATAACAATGGCAACAACAAGAAGAACCATAATGGACAGATGATCCTTGGCTTTATTATGGTAACGCTTGTGGCACTGTTTTTGATCTCGCTTTTTTCCAGTCGTTTTTCACAGATGAGTTCAAAGGAAACTACATATTCAGAGTTCCTTAAGCAACTGGATAATAACAACGTCAAGACAGTAGAGTTCAGCTCTTACGAGATGGATTACACGCTGGTAAAGGACAAGGCACCTTATAAAGTAACTTACTATACAGGAATCGTCAACGACAAGGATCTCATCAGCACTTTAAAAAGTGCAAAGACTTCCGAAGGAAAAGCCATTGAGATTTCAGCGACGGTACCGGATAACACATCTACCTGGCTGGTCAATATCCTAAGCTTTATTATTCCGCTTGTGCTGATCTGGATTCTGTTCGGGTTCCTGATGAAGCGTATGGGCGGCGGTGCAATGGGCGTCGGAAAAACGACCGCCAAGGTATACGTAGAAAAGACGACCGGAGTGACTTTTAAAGATGTTGCCGGACAGGATGAGGCAAAAGAATCTTTACAGGAAGTAGTTGATTTTCTGCACAATCCGAAAAAATACCGCGATATTGGTGCGAAGCTTCCGAAAGGAGCGCTTCTTGTGGGACCTCCAGGAACCGGTAAGACACTCCTTGCAAAGGCAGTGGCAGGAGAAGCAAATGTTCCGTTCTTTTCTCTGGCAGGTTCGGATTTCGTAGAGATGTTCGTAGGTGTCGGAGCTTCCCGAGTCAGAGACTTGTTCAAGGAAGCACAGAAGATGGCACCTTGTATTATATTTATCGATGAGATTGATGCAATCGGTAAAAGCCGTGATAGCCGATACGGCGGAGGCAATGATGAGCGTGAGCAGACATTGAACCAGTTGCTTGCAGAGATGGATGGTTTTGATGCATCCAAGGGAATCCTCATTCTTGCAGCGACAAACCGTCCGGAAGTGCTTGACAAAGCATTGCTTCGTCCGGGCCGTTTCGACCGACGCATTATTGTTGACAAGCCGGATTTAAAGGGACGTCTGGAAACCTTAAAAGTACATTCCAAAGATGTGCATATGGACGAGACCGTTGATTTGGATGCACTTGCTCTTGCAACTGCAGGTCTGGTTGGATCGGATCTTGCCAATATGATTAATGAGGCAGCAATCAATGCGGTCAAGAATGGAAGAAAATTTGTAAATCAGTCGGATCTGTTCGAGGCATTTGAACTGGTAGCTGTCGGCGGAAAAGAAAAGAAAGATCGTGTCATGAGCGACAAAGAAAGAAAGATTGTTTCCTATCATGAAGTTGGTCATGCACTTGTATCTGCATTGCAGAAAAATACGGAGCCGGTACAGAAGATCACGATCGTACCGCGTACGATGGGAGCGTTGGGATATACGCTGCAGACACCGGAAGAAGAAAAGTATCTTGAGACGAAGGATGAGCTTCTTGCGAAGATTACCACTTACATGGCAGGACGTGCAGCAGAAGTACTTGTTTTCCAGTCCGCAACAAGCGGAGCAGCAAACGATATCGAGCAGGCAACCAAGATTGCCCGTGCGATGGTAACGATGTATGGTATGTCTGATAAGTTCGGAATGATGTGTCTTGCAACGGTTGAGAATCAGTATCTGGATGGTCGTGCGGGTCTGATCTGTGGAGAAGATACCGCGGGCATGATTGACAAGGAAGTTCTTGATATTATCAATCACAGTTACGATGAAGCGATGCGTATGCTGACAGAGAATCGTGAAATCCTGAATCATATCAGTGAGTATCTCTATGAAAAAGAGACAATTACCGGTAAGGAGTTCATGAAGATCTTCAGAGAAATGAAGGGATTACCGGAACCGGAAGAGACAGAAGGACATAAGGGAAGTGGCCTGAACCCGGCAGATAATGAAGTGCCGGACACACAGCCGACAATTTCTCCGGCGAACGATGATATGTTCGTAGACTAACAAAAATAAAAGCAGGAATGCAGGACATTCCTGCTTTTTCTGACGTCGAGAAGAATTATAATGGAGAGAACGAGATGTTTGATTTTCAGGAAGAATTAAAAAAACTCCCGGATCAGCCGGGCGTCTATATCATGCACGACAGTACGGATGCAATCATTTATATTGGCAAAGCGGTCAGTCTGCGAAAACGTGTGCGGCAGTATTTTCAGCCGAGTCATGATGAGGGTATCAAGAAAAAGCAGATGGTTGAGCATATTGCCCGCTTTGAATACATCATTACCGATTCGGAGCTGGAGGCACTCGTACTCGAATGCAATCTGATCAAGGAACATACACCAAAGTATAATACGATGCTGCGGGATGACAAAACATATCCGTATATCCGGGTGACAATGGGAGAAGATTTTCCGCGAGTACTGTTTTCGCGTCAGCTCAAAAAAGACAAATCCAGATATTTTGGACCATACACGAGTGCCGGTGCGGTCAAAGACACGATTGAGCTGATTAATAAGATTTATAAACTTCGTACCTGCAACCGGAAACTCCCAAGAGACATCGGACTTGATCGTGCCTGTCTCAATTATCATATTCACCAGTGCGATGCACCCTGCCAGGGATACATCGATAAAGAAACCTACGGTAAGCAGGTGAGCAAAGCGTTGGAGTTTCTGAACGGAAACTATGCGCCGGTAATCAGGGAACTTGAAACAAAGATGCAGGATGCGTCCGAAGCGATGGAATTTGAAAAGGCCATTGAGTACCGGGAACTTCTGACGAGTGTGAAACAGATTGCACAGAAACAGAAAATCACAAATACCGATGGCGAGGACAAAGATATCATTGCCATTGCCAGTGATGATACGGATGCAGTCGTACAGGTATTTTTTATTCGAAGCGGAAAGATTATCGGAAGAGACCATTTTCATGTGCGTGTCGGTTCCGAGGAAAGCACAAGCGATATTCTTGTGAATTTTGTAAAGCAGTTTTATTCTGGAACGCCATTTATACCAAGAGAAATCATGCTGCAGGAGAGTATCGAGGATATTCCGGTACTTGAAGAGTGGCTTACGAAAAAGCGCGGACATAAAGTGACGATCCGTATTCCACAGAAAGGAATGAAGGAAAAACTAGTAGAACTCGCAGCCAAAAATGCAGCATTGGTTCTCAACCAGGACAAAGAAAAAATTAAGAGAGAAGAAGGCCGCACGATCGGTGCGGTAAAAGAAATTGAACATCTGCTTGGCATAAAAGGACTCAACCGTATGGAAGCATACGATATTTCTAATATCAATGGCTTTGAGACAGTAGGTTCCATGATCGTATATGAAAAAGGAAAACCAAAGCGTAGCGATTACCGTAAGTTCAAACTTCGCACAATCACAGGACCGGATGATTATGCATCCATGCATGAAGTGCTTACCCGACGATTTTCCCACGGCATGCAGGAACAGCAGGAGCTAAAAGAAAAAGAAATGCCGCAGGAACTTGGAAGTTTTACGCGTTTTCCGGATATCATCATGATGGATGGTGGAAGAGGACAGGTAAATATCTGTCTGCAGGTATTGCAGGAACTTGGACTTTCGATTCCGGTATGCGGTATGGTAAAAGATGATAATCACCGCACACGCGGATTGTATTTTAATAATGTGGAAATCCCGATTGACCGGCATGGGGAAGGTTTCAAACTGATCACGCGGATACAGGATGAGGCGCACCGGTTTGCGATTGAGTATCACCGTTCGCTACGATCTAAAGCACAGGTGCATTCGATCCTCGACGACATCGAGGGCATCGGTCCGACGCGGCGCAAAGCACTTATGAAACAGTTCCAGTCTATTGAAAATATCCGCAATGCAACCGAGGATGAACTGGCACAGGCACCGAGTATGAACCGGGCCGCGGCAGAGAAAGTATATGCTTTTTTGCATAACACGCCGGCAGTGGAGAAATAATTGCTATATCAGGGGCAAAGTGTTAGAATAAATGGCAAAGAAAATAAAATACCAGGGGGAAGAGGCATATGAATGATTCCAGTGTAAGTGTAGCTAAGATAGCACAAATTCTTGATCTGAAAAATTTTACAGACAATATAGAGTTGAAAAAAATCAAAATTACATCTAGTGATGTAAACCGACCGGCCTTACAGCTGACCGGATACTTTGAGCATTTCGAACAGTCACGAATCCAGATGATCGGTAATGTAGAGTATGCATATATTCAGCAGATGAACGATGAAGAAAAACGCATCCGCTACAGTGCATTTCTACAGTTTGAGATTCCGTGCGTTATTTTCTGCAGAGACCTGCAGCCGGATGCCATTTTTATTGAACAGGCAGAGAAAAATCATGTGCCGATTCTTGGAACCAGCCGGCCAACTTCCGAGTTTATGGCAGAATTGATCTACACACTGGCAGAAAAACTGGCGCCTAGTATTACCGTGCATGGTGTATTGGTAGATGTATATGGCGAAGGACTTATGATTACCGGAGACAGCGGAATTGGAAAAAGCGAGGCTGCACTGGAACTGATTCGCCGTGGACACCGACTGGTTACAGATGATGTTGTCGAGATCCGCAAGATCAACGAACACACACTGATCGGAACATCGCCGGAAGTTACCCGCCATTTTATTGAGTTGCGTGGTATCGGTATTATCGATGTAAAAGCTCTGTACGGTGTTGAGTGCGTAAAGGAAAAGCAGCAGATTGATCTGGTCATCAAGCTCGAAGACTGGAAGAAAGATGCGGATTATGACCGTCTTGGTCTTGAAGAAGAGTATATTGAGTATCTTGGAAACAAGGTCGTATGTCACTCTCTTCCGATTCGTCCGGGCCGAAATCTTGCAGTCATCTGTGAGACTGCAGCAGTCAACCACAGACAAAAGAAGATGGGCTATAATGCAGCTCAGGAACTGTACCGCAGAGTGCAGGCAAACATGACAAAAAAGAATGACGACGATGAATAGAGGTAATAGAAATGGAAAAAAAGAACGCGTGGGATAAGTATCCTTCCAACAAAAGAGAAGAAATTTTTGCATTTGCAGAAACGTATCGCAATTTTATATCCGACTGTAAAACTGAGAGAGAATGTACGGCACATTTGTATGCCAAAGCAAAAGAAGCAGGATTTGCAGATATGGATGAGCTGATCGCATCCTCTGCAACACTTAAGGCTGGTGACAAGGTAATTGCAAACAACATGGGAAAAGGTCTGGCAATGTTTATTCTCGGCAGCAAGGATATGGAGCAGGGAATGAACATCTTAGGTGCACACATCGATTCTCCGCGTTTGGATTTAAAGCAGGTGCCACTGTATGAAGATACAGAGATGGCAATGCTCGACACACATTATTATGGTGGTGTCAAAAAATATCAGTGGGTAACACTTCCACTAGCTTTGCACGGGGTCATCTGTAAAAAGGACGGAACAACCGTGAAAGTAAATATCGGCGAGAAACCAACCGACCCGGTATTTGGAATCAGCGATTTACTGATCCATTTATCAGCAGATCAGATGGAAAAAAAGGCAGCAAAAGTCATCGAGGGCGAGGCACTTGACTTACTGATTGGAAGCATCCCGGCGGAAGAAAGCGAAGATGAAGAGGATAAAAAGAAGACGAAGGACCGTGTGAAAGCAAACATTCTTGATATTCTTTCCAAAGAATACGGAATTGACGAGGAGGATTTTCTCTCCGCAGAAATCGAAGTTGTTCCGGCAGGTGCCGCCAGAGACTATGGCTTTGACCGCAGTATGATCATGGGTTACGGACATGATGACAGAGTCTGCGCATATCCGTCTTTTGAGGCAATGCTCAGAGCAGAGAATCCGGAGTACACAAGCGTGTGCCTTCTTGTAGATAAGGAAGAGATTGGAAGCGTGGGAGCATCCGGAATGCAGTCCCGTTTCTTTGAAAACTGTGTAGCGGAAGTGATGAATCTTGCTGGGACATACAGTGAACTTGCGGTTCGCAGAGCAATGCGCAACTCGAAAGTACTTTCATCGGATGTATCGGCAGCTTTCGATCCAAATTATCCATCCGTTATGGAAAAAAGAAACAGTGCATATTTTGGCAAGGGACTGGTATTTAACAAATATACAGGAGCAAGAGGAAAAAGCGGTTCCAATGATGCAAATGCGGAATATGTTGCAAAGCTTCGAAATATTATGGATAAAAACAATGTATCATTCCAGACAGCAGAACTTGGAAAGGTAGATCAGGGCGGCGGCGGAACGATCGCTTATATTCTTGCAAACTATGACATGAATGTCATTGACAGCGGTGTGGCAGTATTGAATATGCATGCGCCATGGGAAATCATCAGCAAAGTGGATCTGTATGAAGCATTGCAGGGATATGTTGCATTTTTAAAGGAGGCATAATGTCAGAATTATTTGAAAAAATTTCTGGAAACTTCCCGGAAATGCAACTGATGAAAGAAGAACCGATGGCGAAGCATACGACATTTCGCATCGGTGGTCCGGCAGAAGTATATGCCTGCCCGAATCAGGAGCAGCTGCCGGCATTGCTTGAAGCCGCAAAAAAAGAAAACGCAGAAGTTACGGTAATTGGTAACGGAAGCAATCTTCTCGTAGGCGATAAGGGAATCCGTGGGCTTGTCATTGAGATTGGCAGTGGAATGAACGATATTTGTGTAGACGATACAAAAATCGTGGCAGGAGCGGGCGCGTTGCTATCAAAAGTAGCGAATGCAGCAGTGGCAGCGAGTCTTGGAGGAATGGAATTCGCAGCAGGAATTCCAGGAAGTATCGGCGGTGCAGTTACCATGAATGCAGGTGCGTATGGCGGAGAGATGAAAGACATTCTTGAGAGCGTCAAGGTGATCGATCCGGAAGGAAGGATGCATACCTTATCGGTAGAAGCGTTGGATTTGTCCTATCGTCACAGCTGCATTATGGAAAAAGGCGGTATTGTTGTAGAGGCAACGATAAAGCTTGAAAAGAAACCAGAAGAAGAAATCCGTGCACAGATGGCAGACCTGCGGAATCGCAGAGTGGAAAAACAACCGTTGGAATATCCGAGTGCCGGAAGCACATTTAAGCGACCGGAAGGCTATTTTGCCGGAAAGCTGATTATGGATGCCGGACTTCGGGGGTATACCGTTGGCGGGGCACAGGTTTCTGAAAAACATTGTGGATTTGTCATCAACCATGCCAACGCAACAGCAGCGGATGTGCGACAGCTGATGCAGGATGTAAAAGAAAAAGTAAAAGAACAGTTCGGCGTGGAATTGGAGCCGGAAGTAAAAATGATTGGTGAGTTTTAGAAGTAGAACAGGAAGGATGTTGGAAGAGTGCGATTGGTAATAGTTACAGGAATGTCTGGTGCGGGAAAAAGCACCGCAATGAAAATGATGGAAGATATGGGCTTTTTCTGCATTGACAATCTTCCCATCCCACTGTTGGATAAGCTGGTGGATTTCACCAAGAGCTTTGATACACAACAGAAGAAAATTGCAATCGGTATTGATGCACGAAGCGGCGAGAGTCTGGATTCACTGAATACAGTGCTGGATGAACTTTCAAAGAAGGATATCAAATATGAAATTCTGTTCCTGGATGCGGAGGACAATGTGCTTGTGAAGCGTTACAAAGAGACGAGACGCAGTCATCCGCTGGCACATGGAGAGCGTGTGGACAAGGGAATTCGTCGGGAGCGGCGTAAATTAGAGTATCTGAAAGAAAAAGCCGATTATATTATCGATACGAGCCGGTTGCTTACAAGAGAATTAAAAGCCGAACTGGAACGTATCTTTGTAAAAGACGAAGAATTTAACAGCCTATATGTCACAATTCTTTCCTTTGGATTCAAGTATGGTATTCCGGCAGATTCGGATATTGTCATGGACGTGCGCTTTTTGCCGAATCCGTATTATGTGGACGGACTTCGTCCGAAGACCGGAAACGATGTGGAAATCCAACAGTATGTCATGCAATTTTCAGAGGCAAAGGAATTTTTGGACAAATTGGAAGATCTGGTATCGTTTCTGATTCCGCATTATATCGATGAGGGAAAAAATCAGCTGGTCATCTCCATTGGATGTACGGGTGGCAAACACCGGTCGGTCACGCTTGCCAATGAATTGTATAAGCGGCTGGATGGCAATAAAGATTATGGTTTGAAGATAGAGCATCGGGATATTGGAAAAGATGCGCTGAGAGGAAAGTAACATGTCTTTCTCAAGTGAAGTAAAAGAAGAACTGGCGAAGCAGTTTTCCAAAAGCCGGCATTGCCAGCTGGCGGAACTGGCGGGTATGCTGGAGATGGAAGGCTCATACGATAAGGCATCCGGTCAATTGCGAATGGATACCGACAATGTTCTTTTGAAAGAAAAATATATTGGATTGGTACAGCGGGCTTTTGCAATCGATGCAGGAAAAACGTTGGAACCAAAGGAAAGTGAAAAGATACTTTCCGCGCTCCGCTGGGATGTCAAAAAAGAAACGCCACTCAATGAACAGAGAGCAGATGGAATGCTGGTGCAGCAGATGTGCTGCAAGCGGGCATTTATACGAGGCGCGTTTTTTGCAGCAGGATCGATCAGTGATCCGAACAAATCGTACCATTTTGAGATTGCCTGCAGGACGATGGAACAGGCAATGCAGTTGCAGGAACTGGTGGGATACTTTGAGGCAGAAGGCAAAATTGTCCAGCGTAAGGAACGGTATGTTCTCTATATAAAAGAAGGTTCACAGATTGTGGATATGCTCAATGTGATGGAGGCTTATGTGTCTTTGATGAAGCTGGAGAATGTCCGCATTTTAAAAGAAATGCGTAATTCCGTGAATCGTAAAGTGAACTGTGAGACTGCAAACATCAATAAGACAGTCAATGCCGCGGTCAAACAGATCGAGGATATCAAAAAAATCCAAAAATACATTGGATTTGATCAGCTCCCCAAGCCACTGGCCGAAGTGGCACAGGTAAGACTGGATTATCCGGAAGCAACATTAAAGGAACTTGGTACATATCTTGATCCACCGGTAGGAAAATCCGGGGTCAACCACAGATTGCACAAACTGGCTGCAATCGCAGAAGAATTCGAGAACCCAGTACAAACAACCGAAAATAAAGTGAGCAAATGAGGATGAGAACTGATGAGTCAGAAATTGTTATTTATTTTTAACCCACATTCGGGAAAAGGACAGATTAGGAATAATCTGGTAGAAATCATAGATACTATGGTAAAAGCAGACTTCGAGGTGACGGTATATACCACACAGGCACAGGGAGATGCCATACAGAAAGTAGCAGCAGAAGCTGCAAATTATGACCGTATTGTATGCAGTGGAGGAGATGGAACCCTCGATGAGGTGATGACCGGACTGATCCAGAGTGGAAAGGATGTGCCGATCGGTTATATACCGGCAGGCAGTACCAATGATTTTGCAAATTCTCTTGGCATCCCAAAAGACATGGTTAAATCTGCAGCAGTAGCGGTGGGAGATCATCCGTTTCCATGCGATATCGGTGATTTTAATTCTGATACATTCGTTTATGTTGCTGCATTCGGGCTTTTTACGGAAGTCTCTTATAAGACATCCCAGCAGCTGAAAAATATTTTTGGGCATGTGGCATATATTATGGAAGGTGCCAAATGCCTGCATGATATTCCTTCCTATAATATGCAGGTGGAATATGATGGAAATGTATTTCAGGATGAGTTTATTTATGGAATGGTGACAAATTCCATTTCCGTAGGTGGATTTAAAGGCATGACAGGCAATGATGTCAAACTTGACGATGGCGTTTTTGAAGTGACAATGATCAAAAAGCCACGCAATCCGATTGAGCTTAATGAAATCCTGGCATGCCTTGCAAATATGATTGATGATACGGATCTGATCTACTCTTTTAAGGCGGATCAGGTGCGCATTACAGCAAAAGAAAATGTGGCATGGACCTTAGACGGAGAGTTCGGAGGCGAGCATGAGGAGGTTCTTATTCAAAATCTCCATCAAAGAGTTACAATCTTTTGTTGAATTGTTAAATTTTTAACTTTATTTTTTGGTAGAAATGTACTATAATCAAGTTAACTTAAGATTAGGAGGAAAATGATATGTTAGTATCTGCAACAGAAATGCTTAAGAAAGCAAAAGCAGGCCACTATGCAGTTGGTCAGTTCAATATCAACAACTTAGAGTGGACAAAGTCCATTCTTCTTACAGCTGAGGAGCTTAAGAGCCCTGTTATCCTTGGTGTATCTGAGGGTGCTGGAAAGTACATGACAGGTTTCGGTACAGTAGCTGCTATGGTTAAGGCTATGGATAAGGAACTTGGAATTACAGTTCCTGTAGCTCTTCACTTGGATCACGGAACATACGAAGGATGCTACAAGTGTATTAAGGCTGGATTCACATCCATCATGTTCGACGGATCTCATTACCCATTCGAGGAGAACCTTGCTAAGTCTACAGAGTTAGTAAACGTAGCTCACAACTTAGGTCTTTCTATCGAGTGTGAAGTTGGTTCTATCGGTGGAGAAGAAGACGGTGTTGTTGGTATGGGTGAGTGCGCAGATCCAGACGAGTGTAAGACAATCGCTGATCTTGGCGTAGATATGCTTGCAGCTGGTATCGGTAATATTCATGGTAAGTATCCTGCAAACTGGAAGGGATTAAGCTTCGAGACATTGGATGCAATCCAGGCTAAGACAGGTGAGATGCCATTAGTTCTTCATGGTGGTACAGGTATCCCAGCAGACATGATCAAGAAAGCAATCTCTCTTGGTGTATCTAAGATCAACGTTAACACAGAGTGCCAGTTATCTTTCGCAGATGCTACACGTAAATATATCGAGGCTGGTAAGGACTTGGAGGGCAAAGGATTTGATCCTCGTAAGTTACTTGCTCCTGGCGCAGATGCTATCAAGGCAACTGTTAAAGAGAAGATGGAATTATTTGGTTCAGTTGGTAAAGCTGAATAAGATGGAATAACTATCTATCCCAAGGCAAAGATAATTAAACACAAGACCTTGTAGGGCGGAGAAATCCGTTCTATGGGGTCTTTTTCTTTTGGCAAGTAAACAAGGGATTACTGTCGAATGAAAGCGATGTGAGCTTCGGCTTAACCTGCTTTGGATTAGGGTATTCCTTTGGTAAGGATAAATAGTAAGACACAGAAATAGCCGCCCCGGTCCTGAGAAAACTGAGCGGCTTTTCTAAAGCTTAACAATTAGTATCGGGTCAACCGTCTATCGGTGGCACTCTTTTTGTATAATCAATATAACATGTATTGACTGAAAATTCAACTGACAAATAGTAAGTGAATAATCAATAGTTTACCTTTCAAAGTTGCGTTACAGAAATAAGCCTTGCGCCACGGATAAAGGATGCAGTATAATAAAAAAGTACTAATAATTTCATAAAAGGATAAGAAAATGTACCCCTTTGGAGTATATTTATAAGATGTTACCAAAAAATAAGTAGATTTTTGATGAAAAACGGCAAATGTGAATAAAATCAAAAAACTTCAAAAAAAATGGTTGCATTTTAAGTTGGAAAGAGGTATCTTAGTTTCAGAATAAATGTGAGACATGAACGAGGGCGTTCCAACTAGGATTGGAATGCCCTTTTTTAGTAAAAAGTTTCGCTTTATAAAATAAAATGCAATCAAGGGGATTTGATTGTTGGAAAGAAAGGATGTTGTGGAAATGAGTGACTATTATAACGTAGCAGACATTTTCGGAGAAAACGTATTTAACGATGCAGTAATGCAGGAACGTCTTCCGAAAAAAGTTTACAAAAAACTCCATGAAGTAATGGAGGAAGGAAAAGAATTAGACCTTGAGACAGCCGATGTCGTTGCACATGAGATGAAAGAATGGGCGATTGAGAAAGGTGCAACCCACTATACACATTGGTTCCAGCCACTGACAGGTGTTACAGCTGAGAAACATGATTCTTTCATTACAGCTCCAATGCCAAACGGAAAAGTATTAATGAGTTTTTCCGGCAAGGAATTAATCAAGGGTGAGCCGGATGCATCATCTTTCCCATCCGGAGGACTTCGAGCTACATTTGAGGCAAGAGGTTATACAGCTTGGGATTGTACATCACCTGCATTTGTTCGTCAGGATGCCGCAGGCGCAACACTTTGCATTCCAACTGCTTTCTGTTCTTACACAGGAGAGGCACTGGATCAGAAGACACCACTTCTTCGTTCCATGGAAGCAATCAATGAGCAGTCACTTCGCTTATTAAGATTATTTGGAAATACAACATCCACAAAGGTTACACCTTCTGTTGGACCTGAGCAGGAGTATTTCATTGTAGATCGTGAAAAATATTTACAGCGTAAAGATTTGATCTTTACAGGTCGTACATTATTCGGTGCAATGCCTCCAAAGGGCCAGGAAATGGATGACCATTACTTCGGAGCTATCCGCGAGAGAATCGCAGCTTACATGAAAGATGTAAACAAGGAACTCTGGAAACTGGGTGTATCTGCAAAGACACAGCATAATGAGGTTGCTCCTGCACAGCACGAGTTAGCTCCAATCTATGCAGAGTGTAATGTAGCTGTAGACCACAACCAGCTGATTATGGAGACATTAAAGAAAGTAGCCGGACGTCATGGTTTACAGTGCTTGCTTCATGAGAAACCATTCGCAGGTGTGAACGGATCCGGAAAGCATGACAACTGGTCTATTACAACTGACGACGGAATTAATTTACTTGAGCCGGGCAAGACACCACATGAGAACGTACAGTTCTTACTTGTACTTACCTGTATGTTAAAAGCTGTTGATGAGCATGCAGCACTTCTTCGTGCAGCAGCTGCTGACGTAGGAAATGATCACAGATTAGGAGCAAACGAGGCACCACCAGCAATCCTTTCTGTATACTTAGGAGATCAGCTTGGAGACGTATTAAATCAGTTAATCTCCACTGGTACAGCAACACACAGCTTAAAGGGTGAGAAACTTGAGACAGGTGTTAAGACAATTCCTGATTTCATGAAGGATGCGACAGATCGTAACCGTACATCACCATTCGCTTTCACTGGTAACAAGTTTGAGTTCCGTATGGTTGGTTCTCAGGATTCTGTTGCACAGGCAAATATCGTATTGAACACCATCGTTGCAGAAGCATTCTCAGAGGCTTGTGACAGACTTGAGAAAGCAGATGATTTCGAACTTGCTGTACATGATCTGATTAAAGAGTATGCAGTTGAGCATCAGAGAATCGTATTCAATGGAAACGGATATTCGGATGAATGGGTTGAGGAAGCTACAAAGCGTGGTCTTCCAAACATCAAATCCATGGTTGATGCAATCCCTGCTTATACAGCACCGGAATCTGTTGCAGCATTCGAGAAGTTTGGTGTATTTACTAAGCCAGAACTTGAGTCCCGTGTAGAAATTGAGTATGAGACTTATGCAAAGACTATCAATATCGAAGCAAAGGCTATGATCGATATTGCTGGAAAGCAGATCATTCCGGCAGTTATCAAATATACAACAGAGCTTGGACAGTCACTTGCAACAGTAAAGACAGCATGCGCAGATGCTGACGTCAGCACACAGACAGAACTGTTAAAAGAGACATCTGCATTACTCGCAGAGACCAAAGCTGCACTGACAAAGGTACAGGAAGTAACCGAGCAGGGTGGAAAGATGGAAGAAGGCAGAGATCAGGCAGTATACTACAGAGACACTGTTAAGACAGCAATGGATGCACTTCGTGCACCAGTAGATAAGCTTGAGATGATCGTAGACAAAGACTTATGGCCAATGCCATCTTATGGAGATTTAATTTTCGAAGTATAATCATAGAAAGTTAATTCATAAATATTATTAAAATAAAGGACACTTTTTCAGAACCACAAAGCTGTGGAATTTTGGGAAAGTGTCTTTTTATATTATAAGGAGGAACCCACGGAGTGGGAGGATTCCTTATAATCGTTGTACGCAATGAAAGAAGGAGGAAAACGTTATGGAACAACAAATTATTGATTTCATTAATGAAAATATGTTTGGTATCTGGTTTTTGATCGGTGCCGCATTGGTATTCTGGATGCAGGCAGGTTTTGCTATGGTAGAAACAGGTTTTACCAGAGCAAAGAATGCCGGAAATATTATTATGAAGAACCTTATGGACTTCTGTATTGGTACCGTTATGTTCATTCTGATAGGTTTTTCATTGTTACTGGGTGAAGATTTCTTAGGATTTATCGGAAAACCTGGATTTGATATTTTTACAAGCTATTCAAATTTTGATTTTTCAAACTTTGTATTCAACTTGGTATTCTGTGCAACCACAGCAACCATCGTATCCGGTGCTATGGCTGAGAGAACAAAATTCTTATCTTATTGTATTTATTCTGCAGTAATTTCTGCATTGATCTATCCAATCGAAGCACACTGGATCTGGGGCGGTGGATGGCTTGCACAGCTTGGCTTCCATGATTTCGCAGGATCCTGTGCAATTCATATGGTAGGTGGTATCTCCGCATTGATCGGAGCTGCAATGCTTGGACCGCGTATTGGTAAGTTTACAAAAGACAAATCCGGAAAGATTACAAAAGTCAATGCTTTTCCGGGACACAATCTTCCGATTGGAGCACTTGGTGTATTTATTCTCTGGTTTGGATGGTATGGATTTAACGGTGCTGCATGTAAATCAGGAGATCAGCTGGCAAGTGTATTCCTTACAACAACCGTAGCACCAGCAGTTGCAACTGTTGTATGTATGATCTTTACATGGATCAAATATGGTAAGCCGGACGTTTCCATGTGTCTGAATGCATCTCTTGCAGGACTTGTAGCAATCACAGCTCCATGTGATGTGACAGATTGTCTGGGAGCAATTATTATTGGTTTTGTATCTGGATTACTTGTAGTATTTGGTGTATGGCTTCTCGATTACAAGCTTCATGTGGATGACCCGGTTGGTGCCGTGGCTGTACATATGATGAATGGTATGTGGGGAACAATCGCCGTTGGTTTATTTGCAACAACATCCGCACCGGGAAATGATACAGTAAAAGGTCTTTTCTATGGTGGTGGATTCAAGCAGTTAGGTATTCAGTTATTAGGTTTTGTAACTGTCGCAGCATGGACTGCCGTAACAATTACAATTGCATTTGTTATTATTAAGAAGACAATCGGTCTTCGTGTTACTGAGGAAGAGGAAATCGTTGGTCTGGATTCTATGGAGCATGGTCTTGCATCTGCTTACTCAGGATTCTCTATCATGGATGTTTCCAACACTATGACAATGGATGTTAACGAAAACACAGACCTTGGTACACCAGAATATGCAGAGGCTTCACAGGCAAAGAAAGATGCCGCTGTCAAGGTTGTTTCCGCTATTCCAAAGGACGCAACCGGAATGTACAAAGTTGTTATTATCGCAAAACTGTCGCGTTATGATCACTTAAAGAAAGCAATGAACGATTTGGGTGTAACCGGTATGACCTGTACACAGGTTATGGGATGTGGTATCCAGAAAGGTTCCGGCGAGCGTTATCGTGGTGCTGAAGTCGATGCGACCTTACTTCCTAAGATCAAGGTTGAGGTTGTCGTAAGCAAGATTCCTGTAGACAGTGTTGTAGAGGCTGCAAAGAAGGCCCTTTACACAGGACATATTGGAGATGGAAAGATCTTTGTATATGACGTTGCAAAAGTTGTCAAGATCCGTACCGGTGAAGAGGACATGGAAGCATTACAGGACGTTGAGTAAAATTGCACTAATCTAATGGCTAGGTTAGTGAATCTAATCCCCTTAGTTTTAGTATACATCAACAGCAGATCCCTGGCGAAAGCCGGGGATTTTTGCTGTGTAAAAAAGGTGTGAACAGGAATGCATAAAACAAAAGAAGATGCCAGCCGGCACCTTCTTTTCATGAAAAAGATTAGTATGAGAAAAAATATTATTATTAAAGGGAGGCCTCGCGCCCATTTAAAGGTGCGAGGAGAAAAATATGAAAAAGAAAAAGTTAATTTCTTATCTATGAACTCAGTATAGAATCCAATTATGAAGTTGGTATGTTTAGTTTATGAGTTTTTTGTAAATAAAATATGAACAAAATATTGCGACTTTAGTACTAGAAATGGAAAAATGCAAACGGTTGCGCTTGCGAGGCGTTCACAATTTAAGATTTGTTAAGACAATGTTAATGAAAAACAGGTCGACGAAGGCGCAAAATTGTGTATAATGAAATATGTTAAGTTATATACGAAACAGAAGGGATTTTTATATATGTACGATAGTATTATTATTGGTGCGGGAATTGCAGGAGCAACGACAGCCCGTAAGTTAGCAGAAGAAAAAAATAAAAAGGTACTGGTAATTGAGCGTAGAAATCACATCGGTGGAAACTGTTACGACAAGCCGGACGATTATGGAATTCTGATTCATGAGTATGGTCCACACATTTTCCATACAGAGGATGAGGGCGTGCGTGCCTTTTTGTCCCGTTTTACCGATTGGTACGATTTTGGACATGAAGTTGTTGCAAAGGTCGGGGATCAACTGATTCCGGTTCCATTTAATTTAAATACACTTCATATGGTATATGATGAGGAAAAAGCTGCCCGTCTTGAGAAAAAGCTGATCGAAGCATATGGCGAGGGAAGCCGTGTACCAATTATGAAGCTGCGTGAGAATGCAGATGCGGATGTCCGTGAAATTGCAGAGTTTGTTTATAAGAATGTTTTCTTATATTATACGATGAAGCAGTGGGGACAGAAACCGGAAGAAATCAGCCCGGAAGTTACTGGACGTGTGCCGGTTGTAATCTCCCGCGATAACCGTTATTTCAAGGACAAATACCAGAGTGTGCCATTACATGGATTTACGCCAATGTTTGAGAAGATGTTAGATCATCCGAATATTGAGGTATGGTTAGATACCGACTGTGGCGATGTGCTGAAATTTACAGATGATGGAATTTATTTTAAAGATGAAAAATTTGAAGGAGATCTCATCTACACAGGTGCGATTGATGAGCTGTTTGACTGCCGTTTTGGACGTCTTCCATATCGCTCACTGGATTTCAAATTTGAACATCTGAATCAGGATTCTTTTCAGGATCACAGCGTAGTAAATTATACGGTCAGCGAAGATTATACACGTATCACGGAGTTTAAATTTTTGACCGGACAGAAAGATACCAACGGAACAACGATTGTGAAGGAATATCCGTTTGCATATACCGGAGCAGAGGGAGAAATTCCTTACTATGCGATTTTAGAGGAGAAGAATCAGCAGCTTTACGAGAAATACAAAGCATTGACAGAACAGTTTACAAACTTCCATCTGCTTGGAAGACTTGCAGAATATAAGTACTACAATATTGATGCAATGTGCCGTAAAGCAATGGAATTAGCGGAGGAATTATAATGAAATTATTAACATTTGCAATACCATGCTACAATTCACAGGATTATATGGAGCATTGTATTGACTCCATTTTGCCAGGTGGAGATGATGTGGAAATTCTGATTATTGATGACGGATCCAAGGACCGCACAGCAGAGATTGCTGATGCATATGAGGCAAAATACCCGGGAATCGTGCGTGCGATTCATCAGGAGAATGGAGGACACGGAGAGGCGGTCAATGCCGGAATCCGTAATGCGACTGGTTTATTCTTTAAAGTTGTGGACAGTGATGACTGGGTAAATGAGGAAGCCTATAAGCAAATTCTTAAGAAATTAAAAGAATTTGCAGGTGGACCGACGACACTTGATATGATGCTTGCAAACTATGTATATGAGAAAGAGGGAGCATATCATAAAAAAGTCATGCGACAGGCCGGATTCCCGCAGGATCGTGTATTTACATGGAGCGATATCCGGCATTTTCATAAGGGACATTATATTTTAATGCATTCTGTTATTTATCGTACCGAACTGTTGCGCGCCTGTGGATTAGAACTGCCGAAACACACCTTTTATGTGGATAACATCTATGTGTACAAGCCACTTCCACATGTGAGAACCATGTATTATATGGACGTGGATTTCTATCGCTATTTTATCGGCAGAGAGGATCAGTCCGTCAATGAAAAAGTCATGATCAGCCGTATTGATCAGCAGATCCGCGTGAATAAAATCATGATTGATGACGTGGATTTGCATAAAGTTACGAATCTGAAATGCCGGAAATATATGATCAATTATCTCGAGATTATCACGGTGGTATCGACCATTATGCTGATTCGGTCCGGCACAGAAGAGAATCTTGAGAAAAAGCGGGAACTGTGGAAATATATCAAGGACAAAGATATTGCCCTGTTCCATAAGCTGCGCCACGGAATTATGGGTCAGACCATGAATCTTCCGGGAAAAGGAGGCCGCAAAATTTCTGTGGCTGCCTATCGTCTGTCTCAGAAGGTGGTCGGATTCAATTAGTTGCGCCTGTCTGGCAGATGGGTGCCGGCTGTTTATAAATGAAATATTTTACAAGTCATACACGCTGTGGGCGATTGCTCGCAGCGTGTTTTTATTGTGTGGAAAGTTCCTTAGGAATTGCTTATACAATAAAAGAAAGGGAAAAAACTAGGACTATAGTACAATTGAAAAAGAGGGGGTAAAAGAATATAGTTTTATATATGAGAGTTATATTATTAGATGGTATTTTTGAAAATAAAGAAAATATGTTTTCGCTTTTGACGGAAGACACTGAAAATTACGCTTTTTCCGATCAGCAGATGCAGCGGATTGAGGAAAATCTTCTGTTGCGAAGTGTGGACGAATTACCGGAAATATCACAGAAAACAATAAAAGAGATAGAAGAACCGGATCCATTTGTTCGGACATTATTGGAAGAACCGGATACTTATGAACTATGGAATTCTGTGGACAGGCAGAAAAAAGAAAATCAGCCGGATACAATTTTGAATCAGGAAGAACTTCAGCGCTATATCGGAATACATACTTTTTTTCAGTATCAGCAGGAACAGGAAGAAAAAGAAGAAAAAGAAGAACTTGAACTTCTGATCGTAAACGCAAAACCGGACAGTTGTCTGGAAGAAAAAAACTGCAAAAAACTATCCTTATATCTTAATACAGCCAATACAAAGCAGGATCGAAGTTCTTATATTCAATGTGCAATTCTGCCAGAGGCAGACAAGTACCCGCAAGCAGTAAAGGTAATTGCGGATATTTTTCAACAGTATAACATTCCATTGTTATTGCAGGCTTCGATGCAAAAAAAGTATGGACCGGAAGTTTTTGCAAAAGAAGGAACTGCGATGTGGCATGCGCTTGGAGAAAAACTGGTCGATAAAAATAGTCCGGCAGAAAAAAACACATTATTGTGTTATCCGAATCTGAGTTCCGCATATGGGGAGTGTTATACAGGTGCTGCATATGTGACTGCTGCATGTCTGTGTATGGGAGCAGAACCGATGGCAGACACACAGTTGCCAAGAGAATTGTACAGGTACTCCGGGGAAACACAAAGCGAAATAGAGTATGATCCGTATGGCTGTATGTTAATCGGAAATGGAAGCACGATGTATATCAAAGATTTCAATACACTGGAAGGAAAAAGAATTCATGTTTTATAGTAAAAATCCTGTTTTTTCAGAAAAATCGATTGTAAAGGCGGAGGTGTTACAGGAGAATGTCCTGTATCCAATGAGAATGTTTGAGCATTTGTATGCAGATTATACAGATGGAATTGTAACCGGAGTCCGTTTGCAGGCAAAGGATACAGATGAACTGCTTCTTTCACCGGGGATCATCAAATATCAGGGACGCCTGTATCATATGGAAGAAAGTGCATGTGTAGAATTTGAACATAATAATCGCATGAATTATCTGAAAATCAGGTTTGATAACGGGGAATGTACATCAGATGGGGAATTGTTTCATACACAAGTGCTCCTTACAAGTGAGGAAGCCAGTTTTCCGTACGAGATGGAGCTTGGAAGATTTTTTACGGAAGCCGGAGCACGACTGATCGATCATGCACAGCATTTTGAGGATTTTTTCATCGAACATAATCACATTGATGTGCGTCATGTGCCATACAGTGCCAGAACAGAAGCTACAATTTCACCGGAAATCACGGTGGCTTTTGCAAGAGATATGTTGCAAAAGCAGGAAAAGGGAGAGGCAGATATTTGTTTTTGCATGCAGTGTTTGCGTAAGGAGCCGGTAGACAGGGAAATCATTTGTGCTTATATATCAGCAAAGACCGGAAGACCAGTTGCAAAAATGAACAATGCACAGATGTGTGAAGCGCTCTTATCCATTCTAAAGAAGGGACGTACCATGGTTGCAGAAAGACAGACATTTAGAGAAAGACGAAGTATTATAGTAGATTAAAAATGGACAAATTTGAGGAACTGAAAAAATATCAGGAAGAACAAATAGATAAAATCAGAGAATATGTATTCGCACAACTTGGACACAGTGAACGCAGTTATGCGGTAGAAACCTATCTTTGCAGAAAAGATGAGACAGATAAATTCAGCGATCAGCTGTCTGTACTGAAAGAGGCAGGGCATGACAAAGAAATTTCCTGGGGCAGAGGAAAAATAGGTGCTGTATGGTGTTTACATGCTGAGGGCATGGAAGGGCATATTTTTCCTGCAGAAGTAATAACCAACTACGGAGTATATCCTGTTCGTGTGATTCTTCATGCAGAAAAGGAAGCACATCGTGCAGCAGAACATATCAATCAGCTATACGCAGAGAATGGAATTGATATGCCATGTGTAAACGAGGCACAGATTCGGGGATTTTTTGACGTGGAGTTTTATGAAACAGAGGATGAACTGCGGGAAGACGAACAGATCATTGATGTACAGATTGCATGGGGAACAGAGACAGGAAACATCTTTGAGGATGTGGCTCTTTTATGGAATGTCAGACCAGTCCTGTGCAAGGAATGCAAATTTCCTGTGCCGGAAGATGAACAGGTGATGTATCGGCATGAAATACAGATCCATAGCTGCAAGAATGGATATCTGGCAGACACAGATACCGTGCAGCCTGTGACGGTACAGACAACAAAGGACCGGCTGTTCCTCATGACTGCACAGCGGACATATCAGGCATGGAAGATTTATGAAATTGTAAAAACAGAGACGGGACTAAAAGAACAGTTACATTATCCGGTAAGTAACGGCATAAGAGAAAGTATCTTTTCCTTACATCAGAAAACACTGCGCCATGTGACCAGTGCAGAGATTATACGGAATATATGGTCGTACGAGGCATCAGATTATTTTAAAGAAATTCGCTATATGGCTATGGACCGGATTTATTTTTATCCCAAAGCCCCGGACAATCCGTGGAATGCGGATATGATGAATTTTATCATTCACGATCTGCGGATCGTTTATGGAACAGAATGCTTTTACGGATGTTTAAGAAAAGAGGTGGAGGAATGAAACCACTCTGGAGGCAGATGCTCGAAAACGGTGTTTCAAAAGAAAACATTGAAAGATGTATCATTACCAAAAGCAGCAAAGGGTCTCCTTATGAAGAAGTTTCGGAAGTATCCGGGGAACAGGAGATTTCGTTTGCCGTCAATCCTTATATTCGAATGACAAAAATAGTACCCGGACTGGAAACGGATGATACATTTTTGCCGGAGATTGCAAAGACTATTACCTGTATAGAATATGATACAGGAATGGATGTGTCTGTGATTGTCCGGCAGGAAATGAGAAAAGAAATAGAAAGTGGCTGTTTTGGACCGGACATCAGAGCGCAATGGATAAAACTGACCCGGACACAGCAAAGCGAAACATTGAGGAATCTGTATCGTTTCTATGGACAACGTCAGGAGATCGTTTCATTTGTATATGAAGTACAGATGCTGATTCCGGGAAGTGTGCTTTTCCGGCACAGAAAATTTCCACACGAATTGTATGTGTATGTGAGAAAAGAGAAAACCATGGAACTGGAACAGAAAATACATCTGGCGGAACAATTATTCCTTCCCATTTACTATACGCTACAGACCGCGTGGGATACACCATTTCTGATCAGTGATCTGACCGTGATCGTTCAGAAAGGAAACCAGATTGCAAAATAAAGAAAACGGGAGAAACAGATGAGTATAAGAATAACACCTTATAAAATAAGCAGAATCGACAGTTATGAGATAAAAAGAGGACTTAACCGACATGATGAGGCGATGATACAGGGAGAGATGAGTGCAGAGGAATATCTGGTTTATGAGGAAATGGCAGACAGTTCCACCGTGTTATCGTTATTTTATAAAGATGAAAAAAACAAAGAGACTCTGTTGTTTGCAGGCGTGCTTAAAACATTGAATGTCTGTGAAGAGGGAGGGGCTTACCGTATAGAGATGCATCTTTGCGGAATCACACAGGTTATGGATTATGTATCATATCAGACGGATTATCAGAACGAGGCAAAGAAAAGTGATGAACTGATCGGCCAGCTGATGAAAAGTTATGAATCACTTGGATATTCCATACAGGCAGAGCCTTTTACCATTCGCCATTTTCTCATGCAGCATGAAGAAACGGATTACGCATTTATAAAACGGATGTTGTCGGAAAAACAGGAACCTGTTTTTACCCGGATGAAAGGAAAAAAGGGACAGGTCTGCTTTGGAAAGCCAAAAGAAAGTGAGGGAGAACAGGCAGAACTTACAGAGTATGAAATCCGGTTTGGTGAATTTCCGGCTTATGTTGTGGAACTGGATGAATTTTTGGATATGGGAGAGGCAGTGAAGCTGCAGAATAAAAAATTGTATGTCTATGAGCTGGAGCAGACGATGAAAGACGGAAGGTATCGAAATCAGTATGTTCTGTGCAACCGGAATAATTTTATACAGAGTCGGTATTATAATTGTGAGCTTACAGGAATATCTCTGGACGGAACAATCACTGCAAGGCAGCGGGACAAAGTACAGATACAGTTGAATGAGACAGGGGAGACCCCACAGGCAGAAAGAAGATGGTTTTCCTATGCTTCACCGGCAGCATCTTCCGACGGAAGCGGATGGTACTGTATGCCGGAGGAGGGCGAAGAAATCCGGTTGTTTTTCCCGACCGAAGATGAAGAAGAAGCCTATGTGATATCCGCAATCAAAAGTGGCGGAAGTGGTGGATCAGGTGCAGGTGCCGGGGCACTGGCAGCCGGAGGAGAGAGTGCGCCGGAACAGAATACAGAGGATAAAATTCTTTCTAACGATCAGGGACAGATGGTTTCCTTTACGGCGCAGGGCGTGGCAATGAATTGCGCAGACAATGCGGCGGCAATTTCGCTTTCACCGGATGGAACAATTGAAGTGACCGCCATGACCGATGTGTCAATCTCATCGGAGGAACTGATTTCCCTTCAGGCGGAGGAAAATCTGTCATTGACTGCACTGGGAAATGTGCAGATTATCAATGCCGCAGGAAGTGATATTACAGTAAGTGAAACAATCAATGTTCACGGAAACAGAATCAAAAATAATGGATGATAAATGGGGGCAACAATATGGATAAACAACTTGCAAGACAGCAATACGAGCAGGAAAAAATTACCAAAGAGTTACAGGAGGCAAGGGAAAAAGAGGAAAAGAAACAGGAGTCCCTTCCCTTAGAAGAAGTGGTTTCCCAGATGGGGAGCGGAATGATTCATTTTCCGGACGGACCGATGCGATTCCGGGCAGTACAGTTTTTTCAAAATGCAGTGTCGCTGCCGGTTCCAATCGATTATCTGCAGGTGCAGTCTCAGGATCAGGGGGTTGTCTCTCTGGTAAATGATGTTATGGGAATCAGTCTGATTCTGCAATATACCACATCCGAAAACAAAGATGTGACATTTGAAAAAGTAAAAAAGGGTGTATATGGACAGTTTCGGGGAGCCGGAATTTATGCCGAGATGATTGAAGAGGGCGAAGTCGAGGATCCGGTGGCACCTGTCTATTTCACATCCATGCGTGTACCGGTGGCACCTGGTGTCATGTATGAAATGCTTTTTTATTCCATCAATAAAAATAATGGAAAGATGCTGGTGGGATCCTATAACTGTTTTTATAAAGATATCGAAAAATGGCAGAATATCATAAAAGCAACGCTGTCATATCTGGATTTTCAGTAGGAGGCAGCAGTGATGGAGATTGGAAAGTTACAGTTAAAGGGAATAGAGGTCAATGCAATTGAATCGGTCGAATTGACGGCAGAATGGAATCAGCATGCCTGCCTGAATGTGAAATGTCTGGTGGAGAAAGAGCATGTGGATTCCTATGCCAGTCTGGGAAACCAAAAAGAAAAAGTGACACTGATGCATGAAGATATCCGGCTTTTTTCGGGAATCGTAACCGCAGCATCCTGCAAAGTAGAAAAAGGCAAGGCAATTCTTATGCTGGATGTCACAGACAGTACCTGGCAGCTTGACCGAAAGAAAAAAAGCAGATCGTTTCAGGATGTCTCAAAGACATTTCAGGAAGTGGCAGAGAAAATACACTCCTGCATATTTCACTGTGAAAATAAAGTGACTGGGGAACTGATTCTTCAGTATCAGGAAACCGACTGGGAGTTTTTAAAAAGGCTCGCATCCAAATGTAATACGATGATATATGCAGATATGACAAGCGAACATATGGCATTGTATTTTGGTGTCAATGGACAGAAGAAGGCCATAAAACCGGAACTCTATGACTGTATCCGGGAAAGGAATCTGGAAAAAAATACATATGCCTGTATATTTGAAAGCCCGGATTTTATCAACATTGGTGATGTTGTGGAACTGGATGGGCGAAAACTGGTGGTAGACCAAATGCAGATGAATGCAAAGAAGGCACAACTGGTCGGAACGTATCATGCAATGCCGGCAGAGGATTGCATGTATCCGGTGATTTATTGTCCGGAGATGGCGGGAGCAGCGTTGCAGGGGACGGTTATAGAATCTCAGAAAGACAAAGTAAAAGTACATCTTGCAATTGATGAGGGAAAAGAAAGTGCAGATGTGTATCTGTTTCCGTTTTCCGCGATGCAGGCATCTTCCGATGGAAGCGGCTGGTATTATATGCCGGAAGTTGGTGACTGTGTGAAAGTATGTATCCCCGCATGGGAAGAAAAAGGGGCATTTGCTGTCAGTGCGGTAAGTACCTATGATGGGGCAGCGGATGCACAGGATATGATGGGAGATACCAGTGTGAAATATATGCGCAACCCGACCGGCAAACAGATACAGCTTACGCCGGGAGGAATCGCAGCAGATGGTGGCGGACAGGCATCCGGTCTGCAAATGGGAACGGATGGAACAATCGCTTTTACCGGCAAACAGGCGGTTACGATGGAGAGCAGCGAGAGTATCACTATCGTTGCAATGGGAGATCTGAATATCCATGCCGACGAAACCATCGACATAAAAGCAGAGACAACCGGAGAGCTGGTATTTGATGATGCCGGAGAAATTACAGAATTGGGCGGACAGGTGAATATCAATGCAGAAGAATAAAGAACTGGAAATTGACAAAGAAAAATTAGCGGCAGAAGCCCGGTGTTGTCTGGAACAGCATATCGTGGAACTGAGCGGACAGATCCATCAGGCAATCAGCCGGATCCTGGCGGAAAAATCCTGCAATATTTTGCAGATGACGGTGATGCGTGCAGATTTATATCAGGGAGCACCGATGCTTGCGGTGCGAGGATATGATGAGCGCTGGTATCTGGATGAAGACCCAAAAACCATATATCTGCCAGTGCCGTATTTGTGGACACCTTTTGCGCAGGTATATGAGCAGATGCAGCGGAAGCTGTCGGTGTACATGGGAGCGGTCAGTGAATACGATATCAGGAATCAGCTGTGCGAGTATTTTCTGGAAGTGTTTGTGAATCTGGCGGGGCTCATGCGGGGACATTTTTATCATTTGAAAGACATAAATCCTCCATTTCAGATTCTGTGGGGCATCTATAAGGGAGATAACCGCACACTGTTGTATCAGGACCGGTATGGAAAAGACACCACGCAGTTTCTGAGTGAATTGCAGCCGGTAAACCAGTTCCGGAGTTTTGATGAGGCAGAGCTTTTGAAGGAACAGGTGAAAGAAAAAACATTTGTATATCTCAATGCCAGAAGAAGCCGCATACAGGAAATGCAATTTGAGGCATGTACGTTTGTGGAGTGTCAGTGGGATCATTCTACCATCAAATGGAGTACCTTTACCGGAAGCCTGCTTCGGGGCTGTATGTTTGCAGAAATTCATGGATATCAGATGGATTTGTCAGATGCGACAGTGGAATATACCGGATTTGATGGCAGCAGTCTGCACCGCATAATGTTTGATGGCGCAGTGCTCAAAGGTGTGTCATTTGAAAAAAGTACATTGAAATACATCAGTTTCCGGGATGCAAAGCTCGAGGATGTAGACCTGCGGGCAGAAGCATTAGAGGCGGTCGATTTCACAGGTGCAGAATTGAAAAATGTGTATGTATACGAGCGGGATCTTGAGAAGTTTACTCTGACCGAAACACAGAAACAGCAGGTTTATATATTGGAGGAAAAAGACAATGAGATACTATAGAATCCGCCAGGACCGGCATCTGCGCAACCGTATTACATTTCAGGATCTCGAGGGCTGTCCGAATCTGGTGTTTGATAAAGAGACCATCCGGGATTTTAAGAGAAGTTCCGTGTTGTATGTCCAGGGGGATAAGAACAGTCAGTATCCGGATCTGTTTGAATCGCCGGTGCTGCTGATCTCAGAAAAATTATTTGACATCATAAGATACTATGACACCGAAGTGGAATTTCGCATTGCTGTGCTTACCGATCTGAAACAGAAGCGGCAGGATGTGTACCGCCTGATGGTTCCGAAGGTCGAGGATGCATTATCGGAACAGACAATATATTTCAAAAATGGTTTTTTGGATACCCCTGTGCTGAAAAGAAACCTCTGTCCACAGAGAAGAATTTTCTATGTCACAGAAGGCTATACTTATCAGCTGATCGTAACGGAGGATGTACTTGAAAGCATACTGGCAAGAAACAGTATCGGCATATTGTATGAGGAGATAAAAACAGAGTAATGGGAAATGTATTTAAAAAGAATAAAATGACAGAAGCAATCGAGCCGCTGGCCGTCGATCTCGGGGTGGATGGTTATGTCAATGCCGTGGCAGAGAAAGGCTTCACGGATGCCACAAAGGATGCCGTGTCATCGGGCATAGACAATGTAAAACAGGATGTCAAAGGTAAGGTCGAGAAAGCAGAGGAAGTCGCTGGTTTTATCCAGGATGATTTCAACAGCTTAAAGGAGAATGTCAGCGACTTTTTTGCTTCCGATGAGGAAAAGCAAAAAAAGAAAGAGGAAGAGGAAGCCAAAAAGAAAGCGGAGGAAGAACAGAAGAAAGCAGAGGAAGAGGCGGCGGAAGAATACCGCAACATGCTCGACCGGTCCTATATTCTGCATACAGCATGTATTGTATGCAGCTGCGCATATACGAATGAAAGCGTGAATCCCAGCTATATTGTGGTGCCAAAAAGTCACGGAGAATTTATACACGGGATGCCGCAGCTTACCGTGGCAGATTATATCGCAAATAAAAATGTGCTGGATTTTGGAATATGCAGAAGTCCAAAGAATCCGGCGGTGCAGGAAAAGGCGCGG
>OLSQ01000467.1_pt1 | contig 39537 bp, 69 predicted proteins | sample 1672561 | NCBI WGS metagenome assembly OLSQ01 (sample SAMEA3136699, study PRJEB25190) | human gut metagenome | biome: human gut; feature: human-associated habitat; material: faeces | place: Austria | collected 2013
CCCGCAGCAGGATGTCCATGTCATGGCGTTGCTTGATCTCTTGTACTGGGTTCATCAATTTCACCTCTTTTCTTCATCCACTCTTCCATCAGCTTTTCATAAACGTGGAAAATAGGCTGTTTTGCGCCCTCAATACATGTCCCAAAAAGGTATACTCCTTGTTTGATGCCGCGTCTAAGAGTGTCGGGGGATATACTCAATCCAGCCGCTCTTAAAATTTCGGTTGCTTCCTCGATGGTCAAAACTTTGACCTTATAATTCGTCATATTCTGTTACCTTCTTTCTCTTGTAAAAAATCAGAGATATCACATTCAAACAGTCGCGCCAACGCGTTGAGATGGAGAACTCCAGGAATTCGCTTTTCAGATTCCCAAAAGTAAACAGCCTGATTAGATACTCGTATCTGCCGCGCGACTTCCATTTGTGTAAATCCTCTTGAAATTCGAATTTTCCGAAGATTCGTCCCAATAGACATAAGATCACTCTCCAGATCCCCGCCCGATTAAGGGCGGGGTCGTTTTTCTCCGTTGCTTTTTCTTCTTTTCTTTTTGGGCTTGTCCCTCCATCCTTCTGCATACCCCGCAATATAAAACAGGGCTTCCTTTGGCAGTCCAGAAAGACTGTCTACCACGCTCTGAACATCAGAGAGCTTCTTTAGATCAATCATGTTGTCACCACCTTTCAATCCCGGCTTAGATTCCTGTGCTCACTCAATAAAACACCTCCTGTTGTCCTCCCTTTCCTGCTGTGGTATACTGAGCACAGAAGGGAGATGAAGATCATGCCATTTGAAGATTTTTTGCGCCCTTATGGAATTAATTACACTTTGCGGCGCCAAAACGAACCAGATAGAGAAGAACGAGGACTCCCAGACACAGGTTACATAATGTTTAGGCCAGGAACAGACATAGTGGAATCTGATATTCTGATAAATCCCGTTGGGGAAACGTATCATGTAGTAAGAACGGAAACCGAGTTTGCATATGGAAAACCTCATTTCCTAAAGGTATTCTATCGGACAGAGCAGGAATACAGTGCCACCAAGCAATCATCGCCGCCTGTTTTTAATATTCAAAACGCTTATGGTTCTATCATCGGAACAGGAAACCAGGCGACCGTCAACTACAATTCAACAGTGCACGAATTAAGACAGGCCGTTGCATCTGATACATCCACAGATAAGGAGCAGCTTGAAAAAATAGTTGACCTGCTGGAAATGGTGATCAATGACCAAGTCCCTCCGTCTAAAGGTCTGTTCTCGAAGTTTCGTGAAATCATGGAGCGTAATTCCTGGATTACTGGCTCTGTTGCGAATGCTTTAATGAGTTGGCTTTTGACAAAAACTCTGTAAAGTCCCCTTCAAATTCAAAGACTACTTCAATCTCCGTGCTCCCGTGCATGGAGCTTGAAATTTTATAGTCCTTGATTTCGATGCTCTCGCCGTTTAGCCGGAAAAATGATCGGCTCCCCAGTTTACAGATTGCAACGTCCATTCTTATCACCCCTCTTTCATTGCTTGGCTATATAGTAGCATAACCAAGTTCCTCTGTCAAGCAATTTTTATAACTCAGTTAAATTTTCTATTGACTTTTTTCTATCTTTATGTTTTAATGGATTTTAGACAGGAGGTGTAAAAAGTGGAGACCATTAACAATCGAATTGCATGGTGTGTTAAGGACAGTGGACTCACAAAAACAGCTTTTTCAGAACGCTTAAATGTATCTCAAGCATTTATTTCTCAATTGTGCTCTGGAGTGAAAACACCAAGCGACCGAACGATTGCGGATATCTGCCGAGAGTTCAATATATCTGAAGTGTGGCTTCGCACCGGAGAAGGTGAACCCCACATGGAAAGAGATAAAGACGAAGAATTCCTTGAGATCATGGAAAAAATCAACATATCAGATGATGATTTAATTAAACGGATTATTAAGGCTTATTGGTTTTTGGATGATGATGAAAAAGCCGCTGTAAAAAAAATGATCGACAATCTATCTGGAAAATAAAAAGCCCCGGATTTCTCCGGGGCCTGGAAGATCAGCCGATCAGTTTTTCTAATATTTTTGCACGGGTAATCATGGCTTTCAAAAATTCTTCATTAGAATTTCTCTCTATGATGTATTGAAGCTCTTTCTTTAATCGCTCTGTTTTCTTTCTTTTCTCTTCTTTCATATAGCATCTACCTCTGAGCGATCAAAAGAGCTGCTTATTTTGGGTAATACCTGTTTAATAAACGTATCTAATCGTGGATCAGTAATTTCACGAATATCACGTACCCCAAAAAGTAGCTCTAAATCAGTTTCAATACGGTTTTTGTCCGGGCTCTCCTGAATCATCCAATAAATTCCTTCCATATTCATGTCGACTCCTCCTTTTCGACTTTATATAAATAATAGAACGGTTGTTCGATATTTGCAAGTGAAACTATCCGACAGATATCGACGTTAGTCCATAGATTGGGCTACGTGATATATAAAAATAATTGGAGGTATCCATCATGGAGACAAAAGAGAAAAAGAAAAAGGGAAAAGCAAAGTGGATCGTTTTAGCCGTTGTCGTTGTTATCATAATTGCTGCCATCGCTGGCGGCGGCAATGATAATACGCCCCAAACTCCCTCAAATGAAGATCCCGTTGCCACTTCAGAACAGCCGGCGAGCAACCAGGAAACATCGGAAGAGAAAAAAGATGCAGATGTCCCCACAGAGTACAAAAATGCGCTAAAGAAAGCCGAGACATATAGCAAAACAATGCACATGTCAAAGCAAGGAATCTATGATCAGCTTGTGTCTGAATACGGAGAAAATTTCCCGCCAGAGGCTGCTCAATATGCTATTGATAATCTGGAAGCCGATTACAAGGCAAACGCGCTTGAGAAGGCAAAGACATATTATGAAACAATGAATATGTCAAAGGAAGGTGTTCGGGACCAGCTCGTTTCTGAATATGGAGAGAAATTCACGCAGGAAGAAGCTGATTATGCCATAAACAATCTCGAATAAATAAAAACCGCCCCCGGTGTTGGCGCACCGAGGACGGTTGTAGAAGGGAAGATGCTTTGCAAGGGCGATCTTCCCTTCTATTCTAACGAATGGAAGGAGTGTTGTCAATGTTATGTATCAAGTGCAAAAAAGAAATACCAGAATATTCTATCTTTTGCCCTTTATGCGGGAAAAAGCAGGTTGCCGAAAAAAGAAAAGCTTTAAAAAGAGCAAATGGAACAGGGACTGTATATAAGCTCCAGGGGCGCCGGAAACGGCCCTGGGTGGCCGCAAAAAACAAAGTAGTGATAGGATACTACGAGCGCAAAACGGACGCTTTGGAAACCCTGGAAAAACTTGCAGGTATAGATCTGACTGAACGGTATAACATGACCTTTTCCGAGGTGTTTGAGGCGTGGAGGACGGAACACTGCAAGAACTTGTCTAAGTCTGGACAGGAATCATATGAAATAAGCTATAAAGCGTTTGCATCTTTGTATGGCCGAAAATTCCGGGAACTTCGGACAGCGGATTTCCAGGCTATTATAGACGAAAATAAGGAAAAATCAGAGGCAATAAAAAAGTATAAGCAACTTATCAATCAAATGTCAAAATGGGCTATGCGAGAGGAGATTATTATGAAGAACTATGCTCAATTTATTCAGCTTTATTCCAAACAGAAAAAGGAAAAAGAAATATTTACTGAAGAAGAAATTGAGAAAATCGAAAAGGACGGTTCAGAAACCTCCCGAATTATTTTAATGCTTCTTTCCACGGGTATGCGGATCGGAGAATTGTTCTCCCTTCGGTTGGAAGATTATCACGAAACATATATAATCGGCGGTTCCAAGACAGAAGCAGGACGGAATCGTGTGATCCCCATCCGGCCAGAGGGAAGAGCCCATTTTAAATATTTTGCTGAACTGGCTACAGGGCCGTTGTTTCTTTCAGGATATGTGGGACAAAAAACGTATGCAAATTATCGAAACCGGGATTATTATCCTCTGTTAAATAAGTTAGGGATCGCAAAGAAAACACCTCATGCTACTCGCCATACCTACGCCTCCAGAGCTGTTAAAGAAGGAATGCCGCCCGAGCTATTACAAAAAATTCTCGGTCATGCAGACTTTTCTACAACGGCAAACGTATATACGCACATTGATATTAATACTCTCGTAAAAGCCGTTGAGTAAAAGCCGTTGAGTAAACACCGTTACATACAGGTTACTAACAAATTAGAAATGAAAAAGGAAAAGAAAAACCCGCTATCCCTTGCGGGACAACGGGTTTTCTGGAGCTGCTGGGCGGATTTGAACCGCCGACCTCATCCTTACCAAAGAAAGGAAGAGGATTCCTGACACCGGTTGATAAGTATTCTACCTTTATTTTCAGCCATTTTCAACTGTTTTTCCGATGGAGAAACAATCGCAGACGTTTAAGAACAGAAACGGTTACTAACAAATCACTAACACTTAGCAGGACCTTATTTTTCTCATTACTCCTTCATATACACGGGGATTAACAGTATGCAATGTGTCCATAAGGTCATCTATTATTTCCCATACAGCGTCCGGGTCCCTATTCTTCACCTCACAGAGGAAATCACTTTCCCCCCAGCGGGGAGGATCTGGGGAAGTAGAATGCCCTCCATCATAAGCAATAGGAACCGCCTTTCCTTCCTCCCGATCCATGCAGTCCCGGATAGTATAAAGGTTTGCCAGCTTGGCATAAGCCGGGTAGCTACTCTCCCCATACTCCAAACGGGCAATTTCAATATCTATTTCCTTTCGGTCAAGCATGGGGGCACCCCCTTACGCTTTCTCCAGCTGCTCCATAGCCCGGCGCAGGATTTCCTTTTCTCTTTCGTTGGCACCACTCATCATATCCTCAATCTGGTCCATCATGTGTTCTTTAGCATCGGAGCGGGAATACATGCGTCCATCCCGGCTATACCGGCCCATGGAATCCCGTTTCCGGCCACGGTAGCTGGAGCCTCGTCCATAGGTGCCGCGCATATCGGCCTCCCAGTCACCAGCCCGGCTGTAATCGCCGTGTTCCTCCAGCATCTCAATCTTGTCCAGGTTTTTAATGGTATCAGTCAGCTTGTGGACGATCTCCAGGTCTCCGGCGCCCAACTCGCCCTTGCGGGCAATTTCCTTCAGCTCTTCGCAGAGCTTTTCTTTCAGTTCATGCATATACATATTGAATCTCCTTTCAGGCCACACGCTCAACGATCAGGTTAGCATTTTCAATCTCAATCGTCTCTGTGCTGGTATTTTTGACTGCCACAGTCACACAGCAGCCACGGGGAACCTCAATAAAGGCCGCAGCAAACACATTGAAAAACTCGTCCACCGCGGCAGGGGTCACGATAGCAGTGGCGCTGCCCAATGCTTCACCTTCCACCGCAATAGCAATAGAGATAGGTCCAACTGCGCCGCCTGTGGGAATGGCAATATTGCCGCCAAATACAACTTTGTAACGGGCTCGGCATTGATTTGTCATACCGCGCAAGGTAACGATGCCAGAACCATCTCTATGTACAACACAATTAGATCCGCTCACGGGGGTCTCTGTAAATACGACATTCTGTCCCGCAGCCACTTGCTGCACAAATACGCCAGTAAATTCAGCCATAAGATCATTCCTTTCAAAAAAGATAGCGGCGAGGCTATTGCCCCGCCGCGCTTGTTCCAAAATCGGCACGGGGCCGAACATTCCGGTCATGCCGGAAAGTTGATGTATTAGGTTTTAGCAGCCGCAGCCACAGGGATTACACCCACAACCGGCATAAGGATTCGGGACCTGATAGGCCGGAATGGGCATGGGGTTGATGCGTCGGATCAGCTCATTGGTCTGCGCATCCAGAGTCGCTGTCAAATAGCTGTTCTGATTAGCCTGAGAGGCAGCCAGTTTCAGAGACTGGTTCTCGGCTTGCAGCGTTGTAATCTTGTCCTGGGTCAAGAAGTCAAGAATGGCTCGGCTGTTCGCATTGGCATTGTCAATGATGTCCCTGGTGCTGTTCTGGATAGTGTTTCGAGTATCGCATGCCTGGGTGGCCATGTTATAATTCACACCATCAATAGCGCGCTGGGTATCGCAGCAACACTGAGCCATCTGTGCCCCCAAAGCATTAAAGCCCTGCTGCGTCTGATAACCAAGAGTACAAACGGCATTATCAACGCCATGGAATCCGTTGCTCACTGCATCACGAATGGAATTCTGTCCATTCTGTAAACCATTCAGAGCAAAGCCCTCGTTGATGTCGGCGCGAGTAGCCCAGCCCTGAAAGCCAGGGCCATTGGTACCACCATTACCGCCAAAACCGCCACCGAAACCGTTCCCCCAGCCAAACATGCCGAAGATCAGAAACAGGATAATCCAGGAGGCCCAATCTCCACCCCACATGGAATTACCATAACCGCCGCCCTGATAGGCAGGAGTTACTGGCATGGTCATCACAGTATTGTCCGAAGAAAGACTCATTGTTTTTTCTCCTTTGTAAATTTATTTTCAAAACCCGGCCGGGATTTTGATTATATTTATTTCCCAAAAATCCCCCGCATCCCCTCGAACATCCCTCGCATTTGCTGAGCCTGTTTCTGGGCTGCATCCAGTTGGGATTGGGTGAGTTTGCCACTGGACACCAATTCGTTAATCATAGCGTTTGGGTCCTTGCCTTTCATTTGATTCATGAACTGCTGAAACTGCTGCATCATATTGGATTGACTATTCCCAGCACCAAGAACTTGAAAAATCGGATTAGGCATTACTCTCGTCCTCCTTAGCTACCTGCTCTTTTGCAGGTTGTTTCTGCGCTGTCAGAGCGTCCAAGCGGGCAGTCAGAGCGGCTAATTCCTCTTTGGTGGCAAACTGAACAGACGATTCCTGCACGGATTGTGAGGCTTTCTTTGCCCCCGTACGTTCGGTATAATCAAATACTCGAAGAGGCAGGGGCATCCCTGACGCATCAGTTGATTTGATATAAAACGTGGAGTTTTCACTGTCCATCAGCAAACGGTTTTCTCCTGGTGCAACTAAATACCCTTTTGCCCCTTCTTCCCCTTGCACCCAGATAATTCCATTTCCAGCTGTGTTTCCCTGTGGCGGAACAGGTTGTCCCTGCATAGGAGCTTGGAACGGCTGTTGTCCACGAAGCTGCGCAAGATGATCCGGCGCAGGTGGCGGATAATATGGAGACTGATAGCTTGGATAATATTGATAAGCCATTTTTGTTATCCTTTCTCCCAAAAATATAAAACGATTTCATTTCCACTATCCCAAGTATCGTAAATGGTGCCGTCCTGCACGCAAACGACATGTCCAGATAGGGCAAGAATGTAGGTCCCTTCGGGGTTCCTGTCGGCAAAGGAATTTACCGTTGTATCTTCCTCTGCCAGATTTCTTCGGTATCCATGTTTTCTGAGGTATGCCCCCCAAACATGATTTGCCGATGGCATATCTCCCATTTGATACCCTTGTAGCACAACTCCGATATATGTTTTTTCCCAGCTCTGTCCTAACGCTTTTGACAAAGCCCTTATTGTGCAATCCCCGACGTTTTTCTTTTCTGGATTCGGATTGTAATAAACAAACATAAAATCACCTAAATAAAAAAGGATACAGTCCGCGCCTATTGGCCAGTGGTTATTTCCACTATTCACTGCATCCTCCTTTAATTTTTATTCTATTGCAATTCTTTCGATAAAATGTTCATCCTAAATACAGGAAAAGCACAAAAAAAGACCACCCAAAAGGGTGGTCAAAGTACATGGGAAATTTTCCGAAGTGATTCCCTGTGCCTCTCTTTAATTGTACGTTCGGAAAACCCAAGAGAATCACCGATATATCGAAAATCTTTTCTCTGAACATAATGCATCCTCAAAATAGCTTTGTCCTCATCATTCAGTGTGCATCGCGCTAAAACTGCATCAAATTCAGATACAAGCGGAATCTCTTTCAATGCTCGTCTTGTTTCAATGTGTCCTGGGCTTGAATTTTGTTTCTGTGCCAGTAAATCAAAGAGGATTAAACATAATGCTTTACATTCTTCTAATTCGTTTACTGTGCCTTCTGGAATCTTCATAAACCAAACTCCTCCATTTTCTGGTTAAAGAGGACTAACAGTTGACATATTTACAAATATGAATTATTCTTTGTATAAAGGGGATGATCATTATACAAGCAAAAATCAAAGGAACACCTGCTTCTCTCCACGAGTCACTAAAAAAAGCGACAACAAGTATGTTGGTTCTTTTTCTGTTGCGTCAGAAACCTATGTACATTTATGAAATTATGTCATCTATTTCAAAAATGAGTGACGGAAAAATTTCTTTTTGTACTCTATACGCTTTATCTAATAAACTTCAAAAATTAGGTTTTGTCCGTGTTGCGTCTAAAGAAGTGAGTGAAGATAACAGAATCCGCGTATACTTGTCAATTACAGAAACAGGATTAGATTATCTTTCGGACTGTATTGCATCTTACAAAGATTTTAACCATGATATAAACGAAATACTTTCAACTGACGTCTTAAAATAACCCCTCTGGATATATCCCAGAGGGGTTTTCCATTTACCTCTGGGCAAACATAATTTACAGTAATCCTTTTCGCCCCAGCACTGCAATCACCTCATCCCGTTTCATGGGGCGCTCTGGGCTGGTACCATCCACGATACCATTTGCCATAGCCTTTGCCCAATGTCCCTCCTGTTGGGACCAGGCAGGCTCAGACAGCGTCTTCGCGTGGAGCTCTGCTTTCTGCATGAGCTGGTAGGCTTGTTCGTTGGTCATTTCAGAAATCAATTTTGCGATGTCCATGGGCTCCTCCTCTCCTTCCAGCCGCCGGTTGACCTCGGCGGCAATCTCTCCGTGCCGATTGTATAGATAATCCCCCGGGCAGGCCTTGGCGGCAAACCACCGGTGAACCGTCATATTCTGCTTGTCCACCTGGCCGATCAGGGATTTATCCCCTTTCCACAGTAGTTTCTTGATCCCATTTCTCCGGCAGATATCCGTCAATAGGTCCAGCAATGCGGCGTAGGCTTTGTCCGACACCGGCCAATCCGGCGCCCCGCCGTTGTTGGCCACCTCAATGGTGATGGCCCGATGGTCGTTGGCGGCATTGGAGGTGCACCAGGACCGGTTGGCCTCCTCCACATACAGGGCAATCCGTCCGTCGCTTCCAATCCCATAATTGCTGCTGGCTTTACGAGACGGGTCAGCAAACAATGCCCCGCAAGTCTCTACGCTGGCATTGCCTGCCATGCAGTGAACGGAAACGGTATCGATTACGTGGTTGCGCCGCCCGGAATGGTTGGGGGATAATTTGGTGTAGGTCACAAGAGGGCTGTTACTCATCTTTATCTCCCCCTTTTCCGTTGGTCATCTCGTCCAGCATAGATTCTGGAATATCATCTTCTGGATGTACGACGGGCAGAGGAACATTCTTTTCTTCCATAGGAATCACCTTTTACTTAAAAAGATCCGCCAAGGTCTTTGTCTTAGACTTCATGTAGGAACGCTGGATATCATTCCATTCGTCCATTTCCTTTTCCCAGCCGGTCCAGCCCTGCTGCTGCGCATACATGCGGGAGGCGATATCTACATCTACGCCCTCTTTCTCGCTGATTGCCTTGATTGCCATGCGATTCTGATAAAAACGATTTGCCATACAAATTCTCCTTCTTTGTCTTTAGTTTTTGTTTGCGGTTTCTTTCTCAACTTCCGGCAAGCCCTTGATACTAACCAGCAAGGACAGTATGCCGGACAGTATGGTGGCCGACAGAACCACCGGCCATTCCACCGCAGAAAGCACCGCTGCCGCCCCAATCGTGGCAATGGCGGTCTCTGCCATGGTCTTGATTGCACGGATTCCCGCCGCTTTCCACCAGGCTTTCCATTTCTCACTCATTCCCTTCACCCCCTCTCACAGCCCGATTTTTGCCAGCAGAAACGCAATCACTGCCGCGAAAACAGCCCAGATTGCTTTATCAGCCAACCCTTCCCACCGGCGTGCGGGCTTGATCTGGAGCTCACTCACCTGGCTGAGTGCCGATGTGATTTTGGAGGACATTTCATCCAGCTTGTCCAGAATCTGAACATACTGTTCGTCCCGGCGTGCGCTCTCAGTTTCCAGGGCCCGGATGCGATCATACATCTCCTTATGGGTCTGCCGGGCCGCATCCAAATGGCTGTTCAGAGACTTCTCCAACATGTTAGCCTTTTGCAGCCCCAAGCATTCATTCCCGGGGTTAAAGGTACACTTGTCCATGGGCATAACAGCCCTCCTCTCTCTGTGTGGGATGGTTCGTCAGGGTTCCACTTCCTCCCAAAACTCCGGGCTTGTCTCCGGGGACCAGGTGTTGGTGTCAATCTTGCTGCGCCAGGTTTTGCCATCTGCGGTACAGCAGTCCCCTTTGGCGTAGGGGGAAGTGGAGAGGGAGAGGAAGGGCAGCGCCTTGTCCGGGTCAGTGGGCCAGACAAACCCCCACTGGGCGGGCAGCTCCTCCGGCTCCTGGGGATAGAGTTCACTGTCATAGACCTGGAGGAGACGAACCACCCGCCCGGCGCTGGACCGGCAGACAAAGCCATCTTTCTGGCCTGCCTTGCGCTCCAGCATGTTTTTGGCAGTTCTGGCCGCCTGGAAGTCTGGGATATACTCCTCCGCAGCACAGAGTTCCGTGCCGGTCATGGAGGGGGATTCTGCTTGCAAGTTGACTGCGGCAGCCTTCCCCGCCCGGCGCAGGGTATCCAAAACAAACTCTTTTTCAGTCAACGTCATTCACTCCTTCTCGAATTGCTGCCGCCATGGCGGCCCAGGTAACGGGTTCCTCCGGCTCTTCCGGCGGGAGGTCAGGGTGGTCTGCTTCATAGGCGTCCAGCGCCTCCTGGTTGGTCTCCAGGCTTGTCACAGCACCGTCTTCCACGGTCAAGGCCACAAACCCCTTTGCCGCAAGATAGGGGCTCAGGAGATCGTCAGGGAGGGTCACACAGTTTGGGAAAGGTTGTCCCATGGGGTTGCCGTGGTACCCAGAGCCATTAGGGGTTGAGTTAATGTAATACATGGTTACCCTCCTTTATCCAAAGAATCGGAAGTAATATTTCACACCTGCTTCATTTAATTGATTAGACTGCCTGTTATTATATCGGGAATACCAGGTTATGGTTTTTCCGTCCTCACTCTTTTTTCCAAACGAATCCTGTGAGTCATCAAGACAAAAGCCACTATACGCTGTAAACTCTGTTGTTATGGCCTCACTAAGGACCTTGTCTCTGGCATCAATGTATGTGACAGCTGGCGAAAGACTTCCACCCCGCAAAGAACCAAGGTACTCAGCAGTCTTAAACTTAAAGTCAGCGGTAATCGAACAGGGGGTGGCTTCCCCAGATGTCCCTGTCCCAATATAAGAGACTATCTGCATTCGAATTTTGTCTCCTAATACCCCCAGATACTTAATGGTGGTGCCTGCGGGGATGGCGGGGTAGCCGGTGACGGACTGGATGGCGGTTGTATAAACAAATTTTGTTCCTGACATCTCCCGTGCCACGGACGCATCGTCAGGAATAAAATAAACAGTATTCGCCTTAATGGCGGTAGCCGATGATGTTGTCATAATAAAATTTCCGACAAGGGACTCAGCCATATTTACTGCGTTTGATTGCGTCGCATTAAAATCAACCCTATTCGGGGCTATTAACGAGACTTCCCCGTCATCTGAAACGTCTACCTGATCGGAGTAGTTCCAGTAAATAGTGCTACTTTCATTCGTTCGATCAGTAAGAGCTATATTGCCTGTAATTTTAGATCCCAATTTATACCCAGCAGGTTTTTCAGATCCATCTGTTCCCTCCTGGTAGGCATTGCGGTTTGTGGAGGTTAGGTAGGTGATGTGGGTGCCTGCTTTATACCCTACGACCTTTTGGGCCTTGTTGCATTGCACCTTAAAAACATTACTATCTTTTTTCGTCTGCGATATAACTGCATCACTCGGAATAAAATATACTCCTTCAAGAAAGGTGCCTGGTAACGATCCGTTGCTTGTTCCCGTAGTGTCAGATTCATGAGTACCAGTAACTTGAATAAATTTCCCGGTAAAATTATAATTGCCTGTCGGAGTGCTTCCATATGCAGCATAACCTATCCACTCTCCTGTGGATGGATTAGATAATGAAACTTTACCATCGTTTGCCACTGACACCGAATCCGACGACCGAACTGTACTCCATTGCGAAATATGACCGCTCCCCAATAGATCAACACTTTCAATAGGACCTAATTCATAATAGGGGGATTCGCTCACAGATGTCTTCCTCCACACATGGACGTTGCCGACGTTTGCAAGGACATTGAAAGCATCGTTAGGAGTTGAATTAGCTCCCGTGGAAAGACCCAGCGTGGAGATCACCGTATCTGAGAGAAGGTTTGCTTTGTTTAGATGGGTTCCCAGCTGGGTCCAACCGTCTTTATTAATCCCATTGAAGTCTACTGGAAATATCCCTGCAACCATAGCCTGCATAAAATCCTCATAGGTTGGATAGAGGGACAAGGCTTCCCCTACTGTCTTTAGGTATCGTGAATTCCCGTTCCCTTTCATAATGGCATCTTGCACTAAAACACACCCTTTCTTAAAATTCTCCGCACATGGCCTCTCCCGCCATGAGATAGGATTTATCCATCCATTGGAACATGGATTCTACTTGGACAAGGATCTTTTCCAAATTGTTCGCTTCCTGGAAGGTGAAACTCTGCATATCAGAGGGGGCTTCTGGAAGATCAGGTACAAAGTGGAAAGTCTCTCGAATCCGTTTAACGTTAGAAACATATCCCTTAGATTGCTCTAATGTTGGCTTGTTCTCTTTCACCCAATAATCTCTGCCCGGTTCTGGATTGACTGGAACATACGGGTTTACATACCCACGGGTATATAAACTATCTGAAAGGAACTCGGCAGCCGTTGTAACCCGGTTCATATCAGTTTCGTTATATGCTCCCTTATAGCTTGTCTGTGCAAGCTGAATTAGTTCTTCTTCCGTCAGATCTTCTTTGGATAAGATCGTAAGAAGTTCCTCAATGTCCGCCTGGCTACGGTCTGTAATGAGCCGTATGACATAGAGGCGAAAAGAAGAGGACAGACCTGCTTTGTCTGTTGCGGTAACAGTGATGTAGTTCTCCCCCACGCGAAGAGGAACCGTGTGTGAAAACTGTCCGTGTTCATCAATAGTCGCTTCCTCCCCTCCCACAAGCAAGGTGACAGGAGATGTCGTCACATCCTTTGTTACCCCTTCTACCGTAATAGATTCATCGTCAACGATTTGCCTGTATTCATGCACAGTCAGCTCAGGAGGAACCGTGTCTACAATGTAAACCGAAGATAAACTGGCTTGATTCCCGTCGTTGTCCTGGATGGAGGTGGTCAAGCTGTGATTCCCTTCGCTCAGTTCATTTCGTGGAGTATAGGTGAACTGATAACCTTTCTCCGTGGCCTGCGTGGAAATATCTCCCTCGACCCCATCAATCAGCATAGACAGAGAGGATGGATCAATCCCGGAGCCGTTCTCCTCGTCAAATGCTTCTACAACAAAGGTCGGAACATTGGTTGTCAATATCCCTTCTGCCGGAGATAATAGCTGAATAGTCGGGGGGACTTCCTCTTGCACCGTCAACCGAAGCCCAGGGATATTCGTCCCATCCGTTGTGGTGGAAACTCCTTTGTCGTTCGTTGCAGTTATCTCTGTGTTGAAATATCCCCCTTCTTCATTGTGGGAGGTTTTGGCCGGAACAATGACAGTCTCATATTTCCTTGTCGTTTCATTAAATGTAAGAGTGTATTCCTGTCCATCGAACGTCGCTTTTACCGTAGTTATCGACATGAACTACACCTCCCCACTTTGAAACTCACCCGACACTCTGATCTCTTCTTGCTCTATCGTCTGCACATCAAGTACGATCACTTGGAGCAGCACGGAGTCTCCCACATTGGCAGTCGCTGGCGTAAACGTCGCTGAGATCACAATAGGAGACCACTCTTCTGCCATTTAGATCACCCCCCAGATACCGGCCAAAAAGTCCATTCGTCTACTGTATATCCCAATATAAAATGACGCACCCGGAAGCTCCAGGCACACCTTCTTCTCCTTCTCCGGGGTAGTTGTCGATCACAGTCCTGCTCCAGGAATTACCTTCCTCATCTGTGCCGCTCTCTTCACGTCTATTCCCTTTCACGCCCCCGGCGCCACCTTTTCCACCGTCTCCTGTATTTGCAGTCGGAAGTTGAACCCCGTCTCTTGCAAAGGCATCCCCCGACGCAATGTCTGTATAGTTAGGGTCAAAATTTTGTCCATCTGCGGCAGAATATGAGCCGAATTTTGTTACCCCACCAGATTCTCCAGGAGCGCCACCTCGACCAATCTCCACATTGAACACCTGATGGGGGTTAATTTCGATTGTTTCTGCCCAAACAAGGCCACCCTGTCCGTCTGTTCCATCTGTACCGGCTTCATCCCAAGAACCATCGGTCCCGGTTCCTCCACCAGACCCACCATTTACAAGGATGGCACGTAATTTTAGAACTCCGTCCGGCGCTGTCCATGTCCCTGACGAAGTGATGATTTCCCGGTTCTGGAAAAGAAACGCACCGTCTGCCTGGAGCAAAACGCTTGTGCAATTAGATAGCACCCCACTCGAAAAAGAGAGGTCCTGCTGAATCCGACGCGCCGTCGTGGCATTGGATTCATCCAGCCAAATTGTATCAACGTCTCCAACTTCGGACGCCGGATTCCCACAGTTTGAAATTTCATATTGGTTTCCGCCAAAGGTAGACAACATAAGACGCGCAGCGGCAAGCGCCTGCTCCTTTGTTTTGATAAAGGGGTTGTCTACGGACTTTGTCTCACTTGATGAGGTTGAATTGCCGGAAATAACATATTTTGTGTCGTTCCCGTCATTTAAGGTGAAAATGATCGCAGCAACATCGGGATTTGCTTTCATTGTGGGATAGGAAATCAAATTTTCCAACGTAATCTTATCTCCTTGATTCCATAGAGGTTCGACAGCAAGTTTCCCTGTTTCTGCGTCTGCTCTTGGCCAAGTGGCAGAGGCCATACACACCCATAAAAGGAGATCTCCACAGGTTACACCAGAAACATCTTCCGCATTTGAAACGATCAACGCGGTATCCGCATAATTGGCGTCCACTGTATATCGGTTTTCAAAGTTCACTCCAAGCTGCGCCACGATAGCAGCGACCCATCCTTCCAACGTCTCCGGCAAAGAATCTGGAACAATAAATTCTCTGGATTGCAGGAGACCAATGATGTCTACCAGGTCCCATTGCATGGTCAATCCGTTATCGCTGGTCTTCCATCCTCCAGAATACTGATAAAACATCCCGACGCTCTTATACTCGTCCGTCCCGTCTGGGAGACGAATTCCCATAGAAACGTCTATGGCCTGTCGTTCTTCAATCGACTTAAAAACACCCGCTTTATTCCTTGGTTCAAATCGCCGGTCTAAATTATCCATCTTGATCGTGCATGTTCCATACGGAAGGGATAAGCAAGAAATATCCCCCTGGTGTTTCAAGCTAAATTCCGCGATTACATTGCCATCCCATTCCTCGTAGATGCCGGGGATGATCTCAACAACCCGCAGTCTTCTATATGGCAGAGACCACTTCGTAACAGTAACCCGAATGGCGTCTGGATTATTTACTGTAAACCCATCCACATTAATTTCCCGCTTTGCATTCCCCTTAAATTCTTTTACAAAATATGCTGTGCCTCCCTGTTTCACTTCAATCTTAAAGTCAACGGGATATCCGTCCCATACCGCCGTGGGGAAAATGACCGAACATGCCTGCAAAATTAAAACATTGGAAAATGTCTCTTCCACGTAAACTGGAGAAGAAAAGGTCCCGTCTTCCTTGGACAAAGAATCTCCAATAAATCCAACTTGGTCGCCCTCTGCTCTGGGAAAGAGATTGAATTCACCATTCAAAATAAACCGATTCCATTCCAACGTTGCATAAGGAACAATCTCAAATACATGGTCATGAACCTGCCCTGGGACGCTGAAATCGTCCTCTCCATCTGAGTTCACGACGCCAAATACAATATCCGGGCTGCTGATATCAATCACAGCCCGAAGGACAACGCGCCTGGTATCTCCATAAACCGCCAATTTATAGGCAGAAGAGCTGTCAATCATGCGGCCTCACCTCTCGTAACTCCAGAGAAAAGTCCCCCCAAAGCGGCCTTGCGGTATCCCCATTTTCTCCTGGAAGCATCTGACTCCACATGAATTTAGGGTACGTAAAGGCCATGACAAGAAAGTTCGAATAAAGGAGTGTTCCAGAGGAATCCGGAGGCAAAAATCCACACGTAATTGCTTGTCCTTTCCCCTTTCGACACACTGAAAGCAATTTATTTTTCGTATCATCATCAAAAAAACCATACTGGTATGTAATATGCCAGGCATTTCCTCTCAGTTGACGAACGATCCGACCCGTAATCATTTCCACATCAACAGACAACGCCTGTTCTTCCACCACATAGCCGCCCTTTATGCTTTCTGGCAAGATCATGTTGTATCCAGTTGTGTCTAAAATAAGTTGTGTCATAACCTTCCTCACGTCGGGTTCAGAATGGGGGTACCATTCGCCTTTGCGTATTTTGCCAGTGGATCAAGTATATAAGAAGCCATTTTATACCCATCTGGCATCATAAGATTAATTGTTATACTTTGGTCTCCAATCCCATTTTGAAAAGCCGAAGAAATGCCGTTAATTATTCCAGCCGACGATAGGCCCATAGAAGACGAAGAAAAATTAACTCTTTGGGTGGGCAATTCCATGTTCCTATATGCCTCTGCCTGCTGCTTCGTCAGAACCATTTCTCCTCTATGTAGCTCTGCAAGGTATCCGTCCCACGGGACATAATTCAAGCCAGACGCATGTGACCCATCTGCCCCACCGACAACACGTTTGTTAACGGTAACATTGGCAGTACGGTTCCCGAAGAGAGAATCCCATAGCCCATTGAACCAGCTTGTGAGTCCATTCCACGCACTTGAAATGCCATCTTTTATGCCATTAACAATATTAGAACCAATGTTTTTGAACTCATCCCAGGCTCTGGAGAACACCCCTTTGATATCCTCCCACACGCCAGAAAAGAAAGTAGTAATATTATCCCATGCAGATTCTGAGGCATCTCTTGCCTCAGTAAATTTTTCGCTAAAGAAATTCTTTACTGTCGAAAAAACGCCTTTAATTCCTTCCCATACTCCGGAAAAGAAACTGGAAATTCCATCCCAGGCCGCCTCTGACGCCTGCCTCGCCTGCTGGAATCTTTCGCTGAAAAATTCCTTAACGGCGGAAAAGGCCCCTTTGATTCCTTCCCATACTCCGGAAAAGAACTCCCCTATGGTGCTCCATGCAGCTACAATGGCATCTTTGGCTGAAAGAAAGAAACCTTTAATTGCTTCCCAAATTGCGCCAACGGCATCCCGGAAGCCCTCATTTGTCGTCCACAGGGTAACAATCGCGGTAACAAGAGAAACCACCAGTGTAATGATTGCGCCAATTGGGTTGGCTTTCATTGCCACATTTAGCCCCTGTTGCGCTGTTGTCGCTGCAACCGTCGCCGGGACAAACAAGCTGGTAAGAGAGGAAACGATTCCAGAGATCAAGGAGGTTACTTTCCAAGTGGCAAATGCCGCGCCAATTCCCGCAACCGCAGAAATGATTGTGGGGCCGTTATTCACAAAAAATCCCACAAACTGAGAGAACCCATTGACCAGAGAAGAAACATCAATCCCAGAAATAAAATTTGCAATCTGGGGGGCAACCGCCGCCAAGGCCGGTGCAAATTCTGTTAAAAGCGCCGTTTTAACCTGAGAGACCGCGCCTCCAATCTGTGCCATTGCATCTTGCACTTGCTGCTGTGCAGACCTGGATTGTACTAACGCGTCATTGTTTCTATAAAATGCGTCACTGGCTTCATCATAGGTGCCCGCAAGGGTATCCATAATGAGTTGATTCCGCTCGCTCTCTGTGGTGCAAGCCGCCAATTTTTTATTGAAATCATCTTCGCTGATTCCTGCCCAATTAAGGGCATCAGCCAGAGATCCTGTTACTTGGCCGACTTTTGCTGTTTCATTCGCGGATTCAATCAGACCTTCAATGGGAAGAGAGTCGCCGAAGGTACCAAAAACTCCCGCTGCAATATCAGTCCAGGTAGCAATATCCTGTTCACTAAGGGCAAGCTTTGCTAACAGCTGGGACGCCTCTGTGGCTGTGTCTGTATCGCCAAGGATTCCATAAAATGCACTGTATGCCTGCTGCGCTGCGTCGGCGCTCATCCCGGCAGCGTCAAAGGCTGTGTTTAATTTCCCCTGCGCAATCCGATATTCTTCCGTTGCAGAATCCACTGCCAACAATCCGCCAACCAGAGCGGTTGCTGCTCCTCCAACCACGGCAAGTCCCTTTGCTGCGGTTTTTCCTGCGCTTGCGAGCTTTGATCCCAGGCTCTTAGAGGTTGCTTCTCCCCCCTGGGATACTTTCTTAATCCCAGAATCATACTCACTGGTATCCAGTGATATCTTTGCATAAAGATCAAATAGGTTAATCGGTGCCACCTCCCATCTGAAATGGCACCGCTTAGCCCTTCTCCACAACCACTTATGTAGAGGAAATAAGTCTCAATCCGGTTTTTTCAATCACTTGCGCAACAATTTCTTCTCCCGTTTGCTCTTTTTGGGGATTGTCCTCGATAAATGAAATCCATCGTTTCTTGATATAGCTTCCCCCCGCATACTTGGCTGTATTTTCCCCAATTACACGCAAAGAATCTGTGATATAAATATCGTATAGTTCTTTTTTGATCGTATTTTTTATTAGTGTTGGAAGGACAGAAATATAAGAACTCCCGCTCATTTTGGGTACTGACAGCAGAGATAGAATTATTTTGTCTCTTCCTCCTGCTGCCACGATTTGAAAAAAGTCAGGAGCTCCCGATCTTGAAACAACTCTCTAATCTGTTTGATCGTTGTTCCTACGTTCTGTTTCCCAATTTCCTCTGCCGAAGTTTCATTCAGTACAGCCAGAACTCCGAAAATATCCGCTCGATGCGCTTTCAGTAAAACCGGCGCCAATGCCGCACACTTTTGCGCCGCAAATGTGTACATTTCTGCGACACTCTTTCCTTTTGTATCAAATTTCTTACCCAATTCGTCCAGCAGTGCCTTGTCCCCTGTAATGTTTGCAACGTAAGGAGTCAGTTCGCACAGGACGTCCAATGCCCGATCTGTGGAAAGTTCAGAAATTTTCATCAAGACTCACCCGCTTCCGCTGTCCCAGCCTTAATATAAACCTCAAAAGGCACTCTGCTTTGTTCCGCAAGGGAGTAATGCCCTGTAAATTCAAACTCAAATTGTCCCTTTTCTTTGTTTCCGCTTTGCAGCTGGAACCCCCCTGTGGACAGGCCATTCAACATATGAATTGCGACAAACCCACCATTTGTTGCCCCCGTCTTGTCTGAGTAATCTCCCACCCACCAAATGTCTTTGAAATCAGTCGTTAAAAGATCATTGCGTGGTTTAACAAGGGTTTTGTCCGATGTGTCAATATCCGCAATCCCAACCAACGTTTTTGCAAGGTTTACATCAACGGTCACGAACGTACCGGACATGGTAACCTCCCAGCTATCAAGACGCTTTAATTCAAGAACATTGACCGGGGCATTATCAATATCCTCTCCAAAGTCAGAGAATTCTGGCGTTGCAACAAAATTTACCCCGCCAGACGTTGCTCCAAGAATATCCTCTTCTTCCACAGTTCCAGTCCCTGGGGTAAAATCAGACAGCAAAATTCCAGCATTCAGCTGTAACTTCTGAAATGTAGTTTCCGGAATACGTGTAAATTTCATATATAGTTCACTCCCTTAATTTAGTGTGAAATATTCCGCAGTTATATTTATGTATCGGCGTTTAACAGCTGGATCTTCCTGGTATGTAAGACTCTGACACCAAGGTGACCCCCGCTTGATCCAGATAAACCCACCATCGCACGGAATTTGTATGCCACCATATCCGATTTTCTTTGATATCTCTTGTGCCTTTTCATCTGGAATAGCCTCGCTCTCCGTGCGAAACCATAGGTTGACTGTCAAGCCGATCTCCCCGGCGTCAAAGGCCCCGTCAGTGTACTCGTATGTGCCGTAGGGCATGACCACATCGTTAGGCACAGAACTGGCCCGGTAGAAGGGCATGAACTCGTTAAACCAAGCATAGAGGGCTTTATTTTTAGTCATGTGGTCAGCGCCCACCTTTCTGCCGTGAAGTATTTCAGCGGCAGCGTGGAGGAGCGTGGGGCCTGCTTGTCCTCCGGGTTGGAGGTTACGCGATAGGTTTCGCCTGTACCCTTGTCCTTGAATACGTCGTTGTACTCAATGGGTACAGCCTTGTCCACCAAGGCGGAATAGAGGCTTGTCACGCCCTGTTTTTCGGCAATGCGGGCTTCCATGGAAGTATCAAGGGCTTGATAATTGGTAAACTCTGCGCCCTCTGTCCACTCCACGATGTAACCGCCCGCGCCATCGGGGACACGCTTCTTTTCCAACAGAATACAGGTACGAGCAAAATCATCCAACAAACTCATATAATACCTCCGATCCTCCGCCAAGTATTCAGGCGGCCCTTGAAAACATCCTGCCATCCCACAGCCACGCCACTTGTATTGGTAGCTTTGCTATACGAATAACCACCAAAACTCTCACTGGTATATGGGCCTGGGACGCCATTTTTCTCGTCCCAGGCAGCAATTTCATCTGCAAGAGAGATGACCGATTTCGGCACCGCCAGCGCCCACACAGCGCCATCAAATGTTTCCTCGGTCATGTCCTTTGCCGGGTATTGGTGGAGGCCATCATTAAAGACAGACCCCACCACCCGGAAATACTGCCCTGTTTGCAGGAAGGGCAGCGTAATGCCGCCGTCCTGCACGGTGAACTCTCCGGAGTGAATGCCATCAGGCACCAAAAACCAGTTATTCAGGTGTTGCAAAACTTGCTCCAGCATCACGCCGCCCTCCTTTTATTGCTTTGCCCGGGCTTTCGTTTTGGCTTGCGGTTCAAACGTTGCCCCTGTAAAGGTAAATTTCACCACGCTGGAATCATCAACAAGAATCTCGAAGGTGTCATCCTTGGCCACCCGGAAGACAATATCTGCGTCAAACGGGATGTTTTCCTTTGTGGGAGAACCGTTTTTCTTGAAGGTCATTTTGGTTCCTGTCTTGGTCAGATGGAACGGGAAGTAATACCCGCTTTGCTCGTCCGGCTCGCTGCTGAACTCCGTATAATCAGAAACATAATGAAATGTTCCAATCACAGATCCGTCAGCCTTTACCTCCAGATCATCGCCGACTAAATCAGAAACCTGTTTCCCCAATAGGGTCTGACTGCTGGGGAATAGCGTTAAGATGTCAGACCCAATTAACCCCCCGGCGATACAGTAATTTTGGCAATGCCATCCAAATACTCAGCCCACAGTTTCATGCCCATAATGGCGTAGCTCTCGCCAACAGCGGTGCTGTAGTTCCCCTGAGCGTGGAAGCCGATCAGGTTGGTTTCACCCTGCACGGTGTAATTCAGCCCGAGCCGCGCAAACTCGCTGTCGCCAGGATCTGCATAATAGAGGTTAATGTTTTCAACGGGAGTAGCGATTACAGTGTTCCGCGCAATGACGGTATTACCAGAAACGGTAGCGGGAAGCAGGAACAGGGTGGAATATCCCATGAAGTCCTTGACGTAATTGATGCCAAACTGGGTCTGCACGGTGATGTCCGCCGCGCCCAGGTAATCATAAGCATCCAGGATATTCGCAAACCCGACGACAGAGGTCATGCTCTTTGCCATGCCTGCGAATTTATTCAGCACCTCGCCCTGGGCCTTTGCAAGTGCGGCCTGCCAAGTGGTGGCGGTTCCCGTCAAAGAACCAGTGTTCAGGAAGGTGTAGAAATTACCCAGCACCACGTTCTGCAATTCAATCAGAAAAGCGTCGTCGCTCTTTTCCACGGCAATTTCCGCACCATACTTGTCCACGTCTTCGATGGGGACTGCCTTGGCATACTTCTTGATGGCCAAGTCAGCCTTTGTCGCCTGAGTAATGGTGGCCTTGCTGTACGGGATCACATTACCGGGGTCAACGTCACCATCCTCCAATGTAACGTCAGCCGTGTAAGAGATCAGCTGCGTGCCAGGGGTCTTTCGGATGGGCCGCATGATGCCCATAATGGTGCGCAGCGCCTCCCAGTTGTCGTTAAATCGGGTAACAAAATCTTCCTCACGAGCCGAAACACTGTTATAAGAGTTCGGCAGCGAATCACGGGGATTTTCAAAGCTCTCAACTTTAGTAGCTGCCATTTAATTCATCCTTTCATGTTTTATGATTTTCGATAAGCGCCTTTTGACGCTCAGATGCAGACAATACATATCGGCCATGATCGTCCTTTTTGTAAATGTCCGCTTTGGTCATGGCGTTCCCGCCGCTATTTACAGGAGGTGCGGCAGTCTGCGCTCCCTGGGTGGTTGTGGTTTGGATAAAATCCGACCACTCACTTTTGATGCTTTCTGTGAGCTTGTCCACATCCTTGACAGCACCCTTGTCATCCAGCTCCACGCTGTCCACATCAGACACACGAAGCACGGCATCAAGGCGTTTGTCGCTCACCCCGGCTTGTTTCAGAAGTTCCCGGTATGCCTTTTCCTTGGCGGCGCGGGTCTCCTTCTTGGCCTGTTCGCTCTTGTAGCCCTCAAATTCCTCTTTGATGGCCTCGTATTTAACCTTCCAACTGTCCTTCTTTCCAGCCTCAAGGTCATTCTGCGCTTTTTCGAGCTGCCGCTGTACCTCGGGCAGTGTTTCCGCATCGGCCTTATACTTTGCCACATCGGCTTTCAGGCCCTCCACGGTTTCGGTGTGCATATTGATGATCTCGTCGATTTTCTCGTCCTCAATGCCCATAGCCTTGAGGGCGCGTCTGGTGAGTGCCATAATCAGTCTCCTTTTCTTCGGCCCCAGTGCTTCGGGGGCGACTGTGATATAAAAACCGCTATCCTCTGCGGTGTTTACCAAAAAGAAAAAAGAGCCAATTTACAAGAAATTCTTGCAAATCAGCTCCACTTAGCCCTTCTGCCTAAACGCTTATAGACAGGAACAATATTCAATTGCTATGTATTTATTTTATCATTTTTCTTTTGTAAAATCAATCAAATCTTCTTTTATTGTTCCAATTACTTCTCGCCTAACCCGAACAATTCTTATTCCATCCTTGACAGGTCTAAATTCAACGCATTCTTTGTTGTACAAAGCGGAATTTATTTTTTTAATTGTTTTTTCATCCATTCTTCATCTCATCCTCAATAATATTCCGGTAGGTTTGGGCGTGGTCAGCCACCGCCGGTTTCAAAAACGGCTGCGCCGGGTTACCTGCTGTCCAGTGCCAGTTGCCCTCGGCGTCCTGATAGACCCACGGCGTGGGGCGGCCACCCTCGGCGTATTTGCCGGTGCCCAGCTCCACATAAGTGGCATACTCTACGTTACTTCCGATGTAAACAGCGCTTTCACCATCGTCCACTTGATGGGTGATGCTGTTGCGAAGGTTGCCAGTGTCAACAGGAGCCAGGTCTTTGGCATATCCTTCCGCCTGTTCCCCGCACCGCTCCAATGCCTGTACAACAGCATCGTGCATAGCCTCCAACACATCGGCGCTATAATCGTTGAACACCACACCACCCAAATCTTTAGCCACGGCTTTTCACCCACCTCTCCCATTGCTCATAGGTCATTTCTTCCACGACCACATTCTTGCCCGTCTTAGGGTCGCGCACACGCATTTTGCGCGGCTCCGCTTCGATGCCCGGCGCTTCTACCGTTCGCATGGTACAGCGACAATTATAAACATTAGCCGGTTTTGCCCTCGGGTCTCCTGGATAGCGTATCTTCCCCAGTTCGGAGGTGAACGGCTCATCCCACGCCACCGTTTGCCCGTCCAATTTTTGGTGAGCGTGTCGGGTGCGCCCGTCCTTGATTGCGACCCAGCGTTTTCTAACCTTAATGCCTATATCGGAGGCGGCCTTATAACTGTCCATCCTCCCGCCGTTCTGGGCGCTCGTGATAGCCGTTCTCGCCGCTCTCACGGCGCTGGCCCGGTTCATTTCAGTCACACGGGCTTGCAGGTCGGTGGCAATCTTCCCCACGCCCTTTCCCTGCAAAAGCCCACTGGTGACGGACTTTGTAACCTGCTTTTTGCCCCACTTGAGGTCAATGCCCCGATTGAGGGCTTTTTTCTTTGGGTAATACGGCATCAAGTCAGGCTCTTCCACAATGAGCCGCCGCACGGTGGATTCATCCCACAGGGTAAATCCCACATTCCCAGCCACTCTCTCAATGGTGTAAGCGGCATAGTTGCGGTTAAGGGAATAGATGCCAGATGTTGCATCGTTCACATAGGCAATCGCTACCTCATTAGCCTTAGTCATACGCTCAGCGATTTTTTCCCGCAGGTCTTGATACCGTTCTCCCCGTCCGATCTGGTTGATCCGCCATTGCTTATAGTCCTGCTCCGTCCAGACTTTGCCATTTATCTCCGTGCCGATCAGGGCTTTCATTTCCTCGTCTCGCTCACGGAACCGCTCAAAGTAAATTTTGATAGCGTCGGAAAGCTCGTCCCGCGCCTCTCGGTAGACTTTGGCAATACGCTTTTCCAGCGCGGCCAGTTCCTTTTCGGTCAGACGATGGGCTTCATCAGGCTTCGGCATCCTCCGTCACCTCGGTTTCCTCTTCCACCTCCGGTGGGAATGTTTCTTCTTCCAACCGCTCTGTTTCCTCCGCCGCCTTGCGCTCCATCAGCGCGTCGTATTGGTCGGCGTCGCCGTTGATGGTCAGCAGCTTTTTTGTAATATATTCGTCGTCGTAATACTCCGCGCCCATGAGGATGGTCTGCGTCTCTTCGGCCCGGTTAATGATACGGCTACGAGTGTAGGATGGTTCATCGTCAATGCCCGCCAAGGCCAGAATCCCAAGAATAAATTCTGTTACGCTGGCCTCAAAGTCATCTACCTTGAGATCAAGAGGCGTGTAGCTGGCGGCAATGGCCGTGGCCGTTTGGTTTCCAGCTGATACCGCCGAGCTGTCAAACGCCTGGAAATCTTCGTACAGCTTACATTTGAGCATGTCGATGGTCGCCTCAGTACCGCTGAACGGCGCTTCAATGGTGTGCGGTTCGGCTGTTGCTCCCTCGTCCCCCTCAACCCCGGCGTGAACGATATGCGTCGTGCGCACTTTGTCCAAGAACTTTGCGTCATCCATATCCTCCATACCACCGCAGTTAGTCAGCACCCAATAGATCAGATTCCCCTCATCGACATTGTTGACCATGTTGGAGGTACAGAGGTCGAGCGCATCCACAGTATTTCTCTTTCCGGTCAATTCTGAAAGAGCGTCTTCACCATTTTTTAATGGCACAATTGGGAAGGACGGATAATTCTCGCCGTCGTAGATTTCCGTCCCATCCGCCTCAGTGCTACGCAAATGCAGGATATAAGACCGCTTCTCTTTTTTGACTGTCATATCTTCACCGCTACGCTGGATGTAGTCCGTGTATCCATCCACCTCGTACAGTGTAGCCCTGAGCGGCTTGTCATCAGCTACCCGCCAGAACCGGACGCCCGCCATAAGCGCGCCATTTTCTTCGTCGTAAAGGGGAACAAACTCCCGCAGTTTGAACACATCCACATGATCAAGATTCCAAAAACCAAATGAAACGCCAGCAATCAGGGCATATTTCCCGGCTCTGACTATTTCCAAGTCAAACTTCTTGCCCAGTTTGTCCTTTGTTGCATCGTTCTGAAATGTCACACCATTGCCCAAGAGATAGGAAACCTCTTGCCGTACATCAAGTCCAAAAAAGCTGCTTGCGATCTTGTGGTTCGCCGTGTACATATCCCTATGAGCACGACCCTGCATATCGTATATAATTTTCTCGTAGCGGTTGATTGTTGGATTCTCGCCCTTAAAGTATAGTTCAGCATCTACCGCCATTTTATATGCCTCGCTGCCTTTGTGCTCATTGATCGCCCGCCTGATAAAGCCCATTCTGGCCTTTTCGTCCTTGCCCACAGCAATCAGGTCCTGATATGTAACCAAAAAAATCACCTCTCCCACAGTGGGATATATTGCGGTTGCCCCGCCTTGCGCACCTTATGCCGAAGAATGGTCATTGTAAAGTAACGTATATCATCCATGGCGTGGTCGTTCTCCTTGATAGGCTTGTCCTCCGTGGATTTTTCATCCCAGCGATACAAGCCGAACTCCCGGATCGCGTCTTTGCAACTCCGACATACCTTGATCGTCCCATCTTGGATATATCGGGCCGTAGTAGCAATCCCCGGAATCACATCATTGACTGCCTTTTGTACCCTGAACCTCTTGTGCCGCCGGATGACCTCAATAAACGATGCCGCCGACGGGTCAACAATCACCGACTTCACTGGCAAATCCCCGGCCAGTCTCTCCAACTCTGTGTAATATTCTTCGTCTGTTTTGTTGCTGCGCTCGTTTCGTCCGGAATAATAATACTCCCGTATCCGGGTTGCCTTTTTTCCATCCCAGCACCACAGACCAGCCGAAAACGGGTTCAATGTCCCATAGTCGCAGGAAATATAATATTCGCCGCGCTCCGGCACTTCGTCCACGATATTGAATTCCCCAAACATAGGATAAATCAAGCCCTCGGCGATGCACCGTTCGCCCAGAATGTCCCGGCGATACCACGCGGAGGTCACACCATACTGCCGATACTGTGCCTCGATTTCGGCAAATCGCTGCTCTGAGATGGTTGCATTGTCCCGGATAGTGAAATGCTCATAATTATACCGCCTGCCGAACTGTTCTCGAAACCGTTCTATATAATCCTCGTAAATCCATGCTCCCGGAGCGGATGGGTTTAGATCCCAAAACACCCGGCGCACCTTTGCCGCCAACTGCCGGTTGAACGCCTCTTTAATGGTGTCCTGATGATGCAGGTTAATTTCCGTGGCAATCCACATCCCGTAGGAGTTGCCTCGAATTTTTTTGAAACTGTCCGCCTTGGCCCCGCCAGCGAAGATCACTACATACTCCCGTCCATGGGAACGAATAGCAAGCGCCTCATTGCCCTTGTATTTTGTCCAGCGACAGCGGCCCCGAAAGATATACTCCAACCCCATGCCGTTGCAATCGCCGATATTGAGTTTTGCGTTTGCTGCTGTGGAGCCTGTAGCTAAGTGTATGCGATCCGGCGCCCCCCGGTCAATCAGGTAGGCAAAAGCGGCTACATTGTCCACCGTCTTGCCCGCACGGACAGCTCCTTCCGCTACCGAAATAGTAGCCCGCACCGCTCGGGAAATATATTCCCTATGTTTTTGCCCAAATATGGGCTTAAGCGTCTGCGTTTTCATTCAGCCCCGCCTCCGCAAAATATACGTCTGTGTCCTCTGTGTCCACACTGTCCTCCGGCTGGTCCCGCTGTCCAAGATATTGCTTGCCAAGCCAAATGGCCATTGTTGCGTTCTTTTCGGCAAGTCTCCACTGACTCCTTCGGAGAGATACTTTCCCCAATCCTCTTTTTTGGGAGAATATATCGGAAAAACCTGTTTTATAAGTCCGTTTGCACCAACTTTCCAGTGTTTTATCCGTCACGTCGAAGAATCCGCAGATTTCCTCCTTGGTACATTGCAGACCGCAGAGGCTTTCAAAGTTCTTTTTGTCAATTTCCTTTAGCGGCCTTGCCATAACATCACCTCCAAGAATCCGCTATTATCCATAGATTTTTCATTCGGCATTCGTCGCTTTGTCGATTGGAAATATGTGGAAATTATATTATAATTAAATCATCAAGAAGGAGGTTAAAAATATGAAATACGAAACCAAGTACAAAGCCCTCGAAAAATTAAAAGGACTTACCTTTGACCAGCTTTTGAATGCGTGGGAAACCACGGAACACCTGAACACGCCGGAAACATCTATTGTGCGCGAGACGAAAATGAATCAACTTTTTACAGCCTATTATGTGGACAGAACGACAGTTTATGAAAAAACTCTTGATTATATTTATTCCCATGAGCCAGAAAATTTAAGGGAGATCCGCCCCACAATTTGGCTTTGGAAGGGAGATATTTCCCCTATTTTTTTCGTGGACTATGTGGGCGCCGGTGTTGGTTGCACCCTTGCCACATTTGACAATTTGGCAGACGCGAAAGAGTTTCGAGAAATAATTGGAGAAATGACAGAAAAAGAATTTGAAAACTGGTTTATAAACGAAAAATAAGCGGCGCGGGCTTGACCCGCCCGTCGGAGAATAGGAAAAATAGAAATGCTTACAATGTATGGCTTGACTATTGACCCGATCAACGATCTAAAATCAAATTATCTTGACCAATATTTACAGAAAGAGGTGACTCCCGCTTGATCGTTCTTCCCATTAAAAAGAAGTGGTTTAATATGATTGTATCTGGCCAAAAAAAGGAAGAATACCGTTCCCTAACCAAACGCTATCGCACCATGTTTTTCAATGCAGCGGACAAAAACGGTGAATTCTGGTGCATCCTGCGGAACGGATACAGGTTCGATTCTCCTGCCGCCACCGTTCGGGTTTCTCTTTCCATCGGGTACGGCAATCCAGAGTGGGGAGCCATACCAGGAGAGCAGTATTTTATCTTATCCATCCTTGAAATAAAATGAGGCCGTTTTGCAATTATCCCGAATGGTATTTACCATCTTTCGACAATTTTTATTGTTGGATTCAAATTTCTTGTTAGCGCTATATCGGGCCATAATCCAGTTTTTGTCTTGACGCAGCGCATAAATCAGATTCTTTGCGGATGTTGTGATTTTTACATCAAATCCCTCATCCGCATATTTTTTTGCAACTAATGTTAAAACCCGCTTTCCGATTCCGATTCCCTGATAGTCCGGTAGAACACACAGCCGCGAAACACTTTTGATTTTTTTATTTCTTGGATGAGGAAAGTGGATGATGCCAATAAACGCACTGATTTGATCTCCGTCATATGCGCCATAACAAATCGCTTGTTTCGGTAATTCCCCGCTCAAATAATGATAACGCCTAAACTTTGCCCACTCCCCGTGTCCGCATCTCCTGACTGTAAATCGCTTTTCAGGGCGTGGGCCTTTCCAAAAAAATCTGTCATGGTATTAGTATCAAATACCCAGTCTGGCTCCAGCCAATCCAAAATATCATAGTGGCAGCTCACAGCAATAAATTGCTTTTCCGCTCTGCGAACCGCTTTACTTACCGCAAGGCTCGCTGTCTGCGCCACCTTCCGGTCCACTACGGATGTAAATTCGTCGAAAACAACAAAATCATTTTCCAGTAATGCACGGGCCAGATCTACGCGCATTTTCTCGCCATTGCTGAGAACGGAATACGGTTTAAGCCAACTGGGAACCGAACCAAAACCAACGGCATAAAACATTTTTGTGATTTCATTTATCCCTACATTCGGCATATCGTCTATGACGCTTGCAGCGGAATATTCCAACTGGCCCACCATTTTATCTCCAAACAGTTCTTTGGCAATAGTTCTTTTCCCCGTACCACTTCCGCCTACGATAACGCCAACATTCCATTTTCCCGGGATTGTAATATTCCCAACGAAATGCTCGGTTGAGTGCTCCGGCTTTACATCGAAATCCGCCTCCACTTTCGACACCCGAAATGTGTTTTGCGGATGATTTTCTTTTACAATGTCGAAATGCGGCAATTATATCCCTCCTCGCTGAGTCGTGAGAATATTTCTTCCGCCTCATCATCGTCATGGCAATCAATCACAACGGAAATCGTCTCATGGAATGTTACCTCCTGCCTTTCTTTCGGCTCGCTTTCCTCCGAATCCAATCCCCAATCCAATTCCAATGCACCGAAGTCCAGTCCCTCCAATTCCTTGGCCAGCAGATCAAAGTTCCAATCTGCCAATTCGTTGGTTTTGTTATCCAGCAGCCGGTATTTCCGCTTTTGCTCCTCCGTCAGACCGACTTTGACTACCACCTCGGCAGTCTTTTGCCTCAATTTTTTCAGGGCCTTGTACCGCGTGTGCCCCGCCAAGATCACGCCTTCCTCATCCACGATGATCAGCGCGATATATCCGCACTGCCGGATACTCTCCGCCACCGCGTCTACCGCTTGGTCATTGACCCTCGGATTGTGAGGATAAGGAATAATCTCATCTATCCTTTTAGTATTTAATTCCATAAATCCTCCCTCTAAAGCGCTATGCAAAATTCCCTTATGATATAGGTCTTGCCAGAACGGACAACATAATCGTAAATAATGGCATCATATTTGAAGTATGGGAATGCAAGGATTTTCTTTTGTTGTAGACTAATCATCACAGCCTGCCTCTGCAAATACTTTTTTCATCTTTGGATATTGCACAGCAATCCAATCCACATAGCTCTCGTCATGGCCTTGCTCATGTTGCCAACTCTCATGCAACCCACTTTCAAATAAAAATGCATGGATTATTTCATGTCGCAAAACTTTCCTCTGATATTGGCCAAAGTCAGATAACTCACTATCGTTTTCCTTTTCCCCGATAACAATACATTTACTTGTTTTATCGCAATATCCATCACAATCATTTAACAATATATCTTGAATTTTATTTCTATACTCAATAGTGTATTCAGTCCCTAAAACACTAATTTTCATCGCTTTCCAACCCTTCCGCCAGTTCTCTCAAACTCTGGCTTAAGCCATCCTCCTTGGCATCGTTCCCAGGCCCACCGCCAAATGCTGTGAATTTATCAATCAGTGCCCCAAGCGCTGTCGTAACCTCTGCGGCGCTGCGTGCATTCTGAATCTTCTCTGGAAGAACGGAAAGTCCTACCTCAATAATATCGCATACTGCTTGCCTGCGACTTTCCATGTAGGCCAGGATATCGGCTGTATTTTCTTCCTTTTTTTGTCTAAGTTTCTCTGCGAAATCTTCAGATGCCTCCACGACACGCCGAGCAGTTTCCCCACACACATGATTTCTTTTGGCAACTGCGTTGTAGCTGCCAAGTTCCAGATAATCAGCCACTATTTTCTTTTTCTGCTTATCTGTCAACCGTGCAGCCATAACTAACCTCATCAATAAAAATCTATTTTTGGTGGTTCCTCTTGGAATCGAACCAAGGCCCGGCAGTTATGAGCTGCCTGCTCGACCTTCGAGCTAAAGAACCAGATACCCCTTTCGGGGTGTGCTGGGAGTAAGGTTTATATCTCCATGTTTGGATACACACTTTCCCATACTTTCATGTGGTAAATGTTTACTTCTCCGTAATTGGCGTCGAAAATTTTTCTCACACCGTATCCCATCCGCTCACTTGCCTTTTTTAATTTTCTCCAATCAAAATCCTTATGGGATCGTCCATTCATGCGAGCAACTCTTTTAATGGAGTACCATTCCTTGCTGCGGTCCAGTTCGGCCTCCAGTGATTTTCTCCTGTCCTGTTCCTCTTTCAGTACAGTACACAGCCGGATCATAATATCCGGATTCATGATTGCCGCCTCCAGGGTTTCAGGGGTCATGTAGGCTCCGTGCTTGCGAATAGATGGGATTACTTCGGACGTAATCCATCGCTTGAACCGCTTTGCCCCAGGCAGTTTGCTGGAGAGTACCAGGGAATACAGACCGCTCTCGTTGATGATGACCATTTTCTGATTCCCACCAGGGGTCATCAATTCGGTGACCCCTTTATCCTCTTCATCAACATGATTCGCTACGGCATTGGCAAGAGACTTCCCCTCTCCATACCCCAGCGCCGTTGCAACGTCTTTCCCGACGAACCAAGGTTCGCCCTTTACCTCTACAGTCCGAATCTTTCCAAACTCGGGATTGTTAAAAATCATCAGTTCGTTCACTTGAGAGTTCTCCTTTCATATATTTAAGAAAGGCGGCGGGAGCATACTCCGCCATGCGTTTCCTCTCAAATTGTTAGATGCATCGCCTCAACCCTCATGCGGACGGGGCGGCATATATACCCCTTGCGGGGTATGTTGCGGATTGTGTCAGGCTTCCCGCAGGCCTGTTTGTACTTCCGCACGCACCTTCTCTGAAATGGTCTGCGTCTCCAACCGCAGGTTTCAGTGAAATGGCGAATGGTACGTGCTTCGGTTCACTTTGCGGCCGCAAAGCAATTTGCCGATTCGATAGAAGCACAATCTCCTTCCATCAAATTTCCCCAGCTGGGAATGGTCACCCGTTTTGGAGTTGCACCAAAATCCGCTCTGGCCGGGTGGTAGGGAGGCGAGAACAAGGCTCGCGCTCCCAAAGAAAAAGGAGGTACGCCCGATATTGAGACCGCCTCGGAGCCGGGCGAAGGAGGAAGAAAATCTTCTGTTTTATACATAGCAGCAAAGAAAATAAATTTTCTTTGCCTGCGTATGTATAAAACCATTTCCTGCCTAAATTATATCGCAGCCCTCCATTTTGGTCAAATTGTTAGACGATCTTAACACTTTGTTTACAATTCAGTTTTGTTTCTGTGTACGTAATTCCAACTGCATACGCCGCCCATACATCGGCAGAGAACCCATAGAACCAATCTGGGTTCTTTTTGGTCCCCTTCCCGTTTTTCAGATCATGGGTTGCAAATCGGTCAATCAGCGCGCGGCGGATATTGGCATCCTTGGCCCTGCTGTCATGGCAGAGATAGAGTTTTTCATCCTGGCGGTATATGTAGTCCACTGGCTTCTGTGCTGCTTGCGTGAATCTCCCGACCCATTCGCAGGTTTCAAAAACATTGCGTCCAACCGGCATGCCATAGCTTGCCAAACGCTCAATGACTACAAAATCATACGCCTCCAACTGGAGAATCAAAAGGACCACGGCATTTTCTGCTTTGGCAAACCGCAGCGGACGTAGATCCTCGCTGTCTATGAAGCAATAGGCGCTCTGCTTGTCCCCTGGGTCAATCGCTAAGATTCTCATTCATTACCCTCATGCTGTCCGCCCTCCCCGTCGTGGATGGAGCCGATTCTTTTCAACATCAACCATCCGATATTTTCAATCGTGAGAGGTGTCCCAATTCCAGTTTCACCGCGTTCTCTGGCAAAGTAACCGCCATTTTCAAAGCCGACAACGTATATATGTTCCATTCCATTCTGGCTTTTAAGTAGGTCGTCACAGAAAATAGGTTCCTCTGATTCATAGTCTACCTGGCCGGTGTACTGGCAAACCGTGGAGGGGTCAACCTCAACTTCATCGTACTCGTGGAGGTTATCAATCCAGCCGAAAAATGTAATTAGACTACCATCATGAGCGCACTGGCATTTCCCTTGCCTTTTTAGGTTACAATCAGCGCGGTCATATACCGGATATCCTTCCACCCACTCCCCATTATCCAGCCGCTTAGCTTTGAAAAGGATTTCTCTCATTTTTTATCCTCCAATCTCCGCTATGCTCTCTATAAAGCAGTTGTAGTATGTATACCGCTTCCCATCAAAATCAAAGAGCACATAGCCGCCATCGTTTCCCTCAATGTCGATTTTCCCATCGAACTCTGCAATGATTTCACCGTTTGCAGTGTAGACACGGACAATGCGATTAAGGCCATTGCCTATATCGCTTTGTTGATCCACCATAGCCCGCTGTCCGCTGGCTGTGTCTCCAAAATACCACAACATACCGATCAGAACCGCGATTGTCGCAACTCCACAAAGAATCGGCACGGTAATTCTGGTGGCTAAACTTTCAGCACACAAAATTGTTCCTGCAGCCAAAGTTACAAGACAAGCCGCCACAAAAACAAAAATAATCCATCCAGCAATTGTCATTTATATTCTTCCTTCCTCTCCCACTCCCTGCACCGCTGGTCCGGCTCAGTGAAGTCGGCACAGTGCGGGGAATCTCCGTTACAGCACACACCCTGATAGTCCTCGTACCAGGCGCAGGTGACGCAGCACTTAGTCATAGGTAACCTCCTTTCGCTTGCCTTCGCTACAAAATCCATTAAGCGGCATAGCTTTCTTACCGCACCAAACATAGCCAGACCCACCTTGGGTCGCTTTTTCGCATTCTCGGCAATAGCACCCGCCAGCGACATGGACGGGGTCAATGATTAGTTTCTCATCTATAAGCCGTGGTATGAATGCTTCTCCCCAATTACTCATCATGGGCAGTCCTTTTACTTGTCTTTTCAGTTCATCAGAATCAATTAGCCTCATGCTCGTCCTCCTTTGTCCATGGGAGCGCCGCAGTTGGGGCAAATCGCAGTATTTACGATGTATACTGACCTAACATGACAAACACTGCAAGTTCCACACATACAACTTTTAATTAGTCTATTTGGCCCTAAAAACTCCCATCTCCCATGCCTCACCTCCGCAACGTCGGCGGCGGGGACAGCAGATAGAGCGTCCCGACACCTTCTTGCAACCAGCTCATCGCAATCATCATGCATCTCATATTCCTGCCGCAAAACTTCAAGTTCCTGCACGGCAACCGCCCTCTCGATGTACTCCTTCATTCCTTTTCCCTCCGTAGTGCGGACTCGGCTTCCTCGCGGGTCAAAATCTCAAATGACCACAGAGCGCAGTAATCATCTGTTCCCGCGTGACCACACCTGTACATCCAGTCGGGCTTTTCGCCAAGGAGATGGAGTTCTGCCGTTCTAACCTCCCAGGCATCGCCAAAGCGGTCATAAATTGCATCGCCTATGGTGTACTTCGAGATTTTCCCCTCCCTGTCCGCCTGGGCCAGTTCGCGGAGGCGGTCAGGCGTAACGCCCAGAAGCTGGCCTGTCAGTTTTAGCAGTGCGTCCTCGGTGAATGCTCTCTTAAAGTCCTCCGGCTCCATCCCCGTGTTCTCGTAGGCGGCAAGGCGGTCAACATCATCCCCACGGAACTTTTCTGGTACTCCGCAATCACCATAAATGGCATCGCCTACAAGATAATAGCCCAATTCGTCTCTCTGCGTTGCTCGTTCCATGTTATTTCTCCTTCTGATCACGCGGCTTCTGAATATTCCACCTTGCTGTGCCGCCGGGATATTTTGACGGGATAACCATGATTCCGTTCTCTCTCGTGATTTCCTTCATCCGCTCCAACTCGGTCTCTTGCTCTTTCAGCAACGTGTCTCGCCGTTCCAATTCTGCGGCCTGCTGGGCAATCAGTTTTGATTTCTGTTCCAGCTCGGCCCGCAGCTTCTCGTTTTCAGCCTGGAACGTGGAGAGGCTGGTAGCAGCATCAAGCGCAACGCCCCTTTTCAATTCTTTCCCTTCAAAATATTCATTTAGTTGCTCAATCAACTTCTCAACATCCATCATGTTTCCTCCTCTCCCTCCGGCGGGCATATTCCGCCCCATTGTTCGGCCATCGCACGGGCAATGCCCGGGAATGTTTTGGAGCGTATTTTGGGGTCGCGTTCTTTGCCTCCTTGAAAACGCCGGTAATTCCCGTGCGCGTCCTTACATCCGCCGTTTACATATGGCTTATGCTCGTCCAGTATATCCGTCGGTTGCAGCGGCGGAAGCCCTTTGAGCCACAGACACGTCCGTTTGCTGTACGGGTGCCCATACTCATACGGCTGTATGGCCTGTGTGTATGGAGGCAGGTCTACAAGCTTCATGGGAGTCGGGTTTTCCACCGCTATGCGCGGACAATCCGCGTTCAGAAATTTCAGGAAAAATTCCCTGGCTTCCATCGCCTTTTCATACCGATCCGGAACAATTTCACCATTTACCCTCATGCGGACGGCCCCGGCTTTTGTCAGGTAAGTACATGGCGGATGCGCGATAATCAAATCCCACCGTATTTTCAGCAGTTCCAGTGCATCGCACTGCAAATGCCATTTGGGATGCCCGCCCGAACACTGCTCTATGTCACAGCTGTATGCTTCATGCCCCAGCGCCCGGAACGCCTTGCAGACCTCCTGTGACTCTTCACAGGCAACCAGTACTTTCATGCTTCTCCCTCCGGCGGGCGGCGGTACAGATTATAGGTCACTCCTAAACCCTTAATAGGCACATAGACTTTTTGCCATTCTCTGAAAATTATTTTATCCTGCGTAACAGCCTTGATAATATGCCACCCGCTTTGCAGCAGTGGGTCAAAGACTTTGAGATATACAGGCTCGTCTTTTATCTCCCGCAGCTGCTCCAGCGTCAGCGGCTCGTTCGGCGGGGTGATGGTAGGCATCCCCAACACAAGGTCCTCTGCCCGCTCCTTATCCTGTTCGCTGTCCCAACTACATGCCTGGATTTCAACTATCAGCTCACTGGCATCAATCACTCTTGCCATCTTTCAGCGCCTCCCTCTCCGCCGTTTTCCAAACGCTGTTATGAAATTTTGCTATATCTTGTGTGCCCTTTTTGTACCCTGCTAAATAGCAACAGGTGCATAAAATCAGGAGCAATATCGCTCCAAAAAGAGCACAAACCACGATTTTATCCATCTTTCAGCGCCTCCATCCTCTCCTCCATCGGTTCTTTGCCCCGTGTACTCCAATGGGTGCTGATCTCCCCGCCGCATGCCATATACCCCGCGCCATCAATCCAGCTATCAATGTGCTCCGGGTTTACAGATGCCCGGGCAATCTTGAGCAAGGCCATCATGGCCGCCACATCCTCCGGGTCTAACTGCACATGGACCCCAGCGGCAACACACTTCGCACTGAGGTAGGTGTGCCAAAATTCCGCAATCAAACGGAAGCTATTTTCTGGAATTCCATAATCCTGCTCCCGATCTCCACACACGCACTTCTCCGCAGCGGCGAGAATTTCTTTTCTTGTCATGGGGTCTCCTCCTTCTTCTTCGCTGGCTTTCCATACCGCTTAGCGATATAGCACTTTCTGCTGCAATAAATTTCGTTTTTAGCGATCGCAAGGAATTTCGTCTTGCACACCGGGCAGGTTTTGATCTCGCTCTTTTTTTCTCTCACCTTGCTTCCCTCCGTGCAAATATGCTACCCGCTTATCAATGCAAGCCTGGCATAATTTCTTCCCCGGCACAACATCGGGAGATTTGCAGAAAAAACAGGTTTCTCCACTCAGCGCCATTTCCCAAGTCCTTTGACCCTCTTGATTTCGTTTTTCTCGCTCACGGTTCCTATGCTTTATGCGACACCGCTCACAGAGGGAATGCCCGTCATTAGGTTTTTTCTTGTAGCAATTCGGGCAAATGTTTTCTTCGACCATTTTTGCATACCGCTTTCGGCTTTCTTCCCTCATTTTTTCTGCGTATTCTGGTTTGCTTCTTTTGTTTTCGCTCCAACGCCTTGACTTTTGATTGCAATATTCACACATCGCTCTCCCAGCCATTGTGTAGGCGTCTTCTCTTCCGCAGATAGTGCATAGGCCGCTCTCCCGTCTGACCTTTCTACGCCGCCTTTCAAATTCTCTATCTGCTTCTGTATGCGTTCCCATATTCAATCACCACCAGACAATTCCTGATAGATCCGGCTGGCCACCACATCCCGGCTGCCCTGGTACTTTCCGTGATATTGTCTTAAAATCTCGCCGGTGGTGGTCTGATAATAAATCTGGCAAATCTCCATGCCGGGGTACACCCGTACCGGCTGCACGCAGGTCAGTTCCAAGGTCCAGTTCCCAGAAAAGCCCACATCGCCAAACCCGGCGGTCACGTGGACAAAGATGCCCAGGCGGCCAATGGAGGACCGGCCCACCAGCATGGGAACCAGGTTGTGGGTCTCGGTATATTCCATGGTTTTGGCCAGGTAGAGCCGCCCAGGGTGCAGCACCAGGCCCTCCTCTGGGATCATCAGCCGCCCCGTCCGGTTGTCCTGCTTCGGGTCCAGGACAGCCTCCTTGTAGGCCATCAGCTCGGGGGACAGCCGCAGGTTGTAGCTGTTTGGGCCCAGCCGGGTCTCATCCCAATCGCTGATGATGATGTTGCCCGCCTCCCGTTGGAGTTTGATTTCATTGCCGGTTAGAATCATGTCGTCTCCTCCAGTTTTATCTGTTCTGGTTTGAATGCGCTGTCTTTGATGTCCACATAACGCACGGTCCCGTATTTCTCCAGGTCACAGGCAATCGCCTCCCGCGTTCCTTCGGGATTCTCAAGGCTGGACGGAATGGGCCGCAGCTTTACGGTGATCTCCCACATGGCTCAAAGCTCCAACAGGCGGCAGAGGGTCCCCTCTACCCGGGCCATGGCATGCCGCGAGAGATAGTCCTTTCTGCGCTGTAAGCTGCGCTCTGGCAGCGATTTGACGTGCTCCAGGACAGCCACATAGGTTTTGCCTTGGACACTCTCCACGGCGATATGGGACGCCGCCGCGTAGCGTTCCCGGGACACCAAGGGCGCCGCCACCACGCATCCGGTTTCCCGGTTGTTCTCGGCGGAAGAGAGGATCAGAACCGGTCTGCCATAGTCCTTCTTTCCGCCTCGGTATCGGTCGGTCAAGTAAATTTCGCCTTTGTGAATCATACGGTTTCCTCCATTTCCATAAGCCGCCGTTTTGCTGTGGCTCGATTCTCTTCCCACTCTTGATCGGAGATGCTGTCAAGTCTCTGAAATTTCCTTTCCTCCTCAACCTTTGCCAAGTCGGATTTTATCTCTGCAATATCCCGGAGTATGTCCTCCCTGGTTCGGACTTTCTGCGGAAGTGCCGGAGGCTTTTCTTGATATGCTACCTCTGGCGGTTGGAACAATGCCGCTACAGAGCGAGAAAGTGATTTTACCTCCTCGGGTAACGCGGCAAATTCCCGTTCATGCTTTGCCTTGTCCCGATAACTCCGCTGAAAGTTGGAGGCCACGACGGATTGCACGGTTGCTCTGTCCATAGCCGCCCACTCTCGTAGCTGTTCCGGGTCTCCCACCGCAGCTTGCACTGCGGGAGGAAGTTTCGCAAACTCTTCTTTCGCTCCGTAATACCCGTTTGTGAGAGCTTTGGAAACCAATGCCCATGCTTCCTGTTCGGTCATCTCATGAGGAGAAAGTATTTTCTGCATTTTCGCTTTCACCTCTCCGATGGTAGGCGGAAAACTGTTCTCCTTCGTGGCGATCAACGCTTTAACCGCCCCGCAAACCAAATTTGCCGGATCATCCCGAAACAGATCCTCCCAGAGAGAAACAATCCCTTCGAGCTCTTTCCGCCCCATGTCACGGTAAAAATTCGGAAAGGCCGCGCGAAGAACAGCCAAGATGGAAATAATCTCTTTCCGTGTCACTGAAGGTCCTCCAACATGTCAAGGAATGGGTTCGTGTTTTGTTCCTCGGCCAGCTCATCCTCCCACCGGCCCTGGTTGAGCCAGGTAGCCGGGTTGGGAATGAATTGACCGTTGTTCTCCCGCCATTGCCTGCTGCCCTTTTGGTACTCTACGGCGTCAAGAATCCTTTGCGTCAGCTCTGCGCTTGGCTTGAGCCTACTCCACGATTTTCGTGCCGCTTGCTTCCCAACTTTGCGGGGATAGACCGCCCAGAACCGGTCAAAGCCAGTTTTTCTGGGGGGCGGATACAGGGGGGTATCCGGTGAGGGTGAGGTTGAGGGGGGATTAT
>OLSQ01000471.1_pt1 | contig 39386 bp, 29 predicted proteins | sample 1672561 | NCBI WGS metagenome assembly OLSQ01 (sample SAMEA3136699, study PRJEB25190) | human gut metagenome | biome: human gut; feature: human-associated habitat; material: faeces | place: Austria | collected 2013
AGCTTCTGCCCCTTCGGGGCGTACTGCTGTGACTTTTGACACGCCCTCCTGAGCAGTTAGCCGTCTTGATTCTAAAGAAGTTATTTGTCAAGTTGCTTGCTCAGGCTATGGCGAGGACGCCATAGCCTCCTACTGTTTGATTATACTCTAAATATCGTATGACAATTAGTCCCTTTCAAAAGGAGTCCTTTTGCCTTCCAAAACGAGTCCTTTTGCATCCTAAAAGGAGTCCTTTTGCACTTCAAAACGAATCCTTTTGCAACCCAAAAGGAGTCCTTTTGCGATACACCCCGATTTTCTTCGCGATACGCCTTGATTTTCTTCGCCCAAATGCCTCAATATCCCTGGGCTGCAAAAGTCTTCTTTATGCCAATTGTGACCATTACTTCTTGCCCAGGCTTTCCATCAGTTTCGTTGCTTTGCTTGCCCCGATCACACCCGAAAGCATCTCGAACGAAGCCTCACGTATTCGTTTCACGCTCTTGAACTCGCTGAGCAGCTTCTCGCGTGTAGCCGGACCGATGCCCGGAATGTCGTCGAGAGCGCTGTGCAGGGCGTGTTTTGAGCGCTTGTCGCGGTGGAACTGTATGGCGTAGCGGTGTACTTCGTCCTGGATGCGTGTGAGCACGTGGAAGAGTTCGGAGTCCGTCTTCAGAGCTATCGTTTTGGGCGGATTGCCATAGAGCAGTTCGTTGGTGCGGTGGCGGTCGTCCTTGGCAAGTCCGGCTATGGGAATCCGGAGTCCGAGTTCGCCCTCTACAACCTGTCGCACCACGCTCATCTGACCCTGTCCGCCGTCGGTTATGATGAGGTCGGGCAGGGTAGTGCCTTCCTCCATCATGCGTGTGTAGCGCCGACGCACCACTTCCTGCATAGAGGCGTAGTCGTCGGGACCCTCAACGGTCTTGATGTTGTATTTGCGATAGTCCTTTTTCGAGGGTTTCATACCCTTGAACACTATGCAACCAGCCACGGCGTCGGTGCCCGAAATGTTGGAGTTGTCGAAACATTCTATCTGATACGGCAGCTTGGCGAGCTGTAGTTTCTGCTGCAATTCCTTCATAAGACGTGTCTGTTTCTGTTCGGGATTGAGCTTTTCGGCCTGCTTCAGTCGGTCGAACTTATACTGCCGACAGTTCATTTCGCCGAGTTCGAGCAGGTGTTTCTTGTCGCCTCGTTGCGGAACGAAAAACTGCGCCTCGTTCAGTTGCCACTCCATGTCGAACGGAACGATTATCTCCTTGGCCTTGCTCTGGAAACGTTCGCGTATTTCGGGGATAGCCGTCAGTAGCAGTTCGCGGTCGGTTTCGTCCAGTTTTCGCTTGTATTCGAACGTGAAACTCTGGTTTACGCTGCCGTTCTTGACGTGGATGTAATTGATGAAGGCGGTGCGGTTGTGCTCGTCGTCGACAATAGTGAACACGTCAACGTCGGTTATCGTGTGACTGACAACCTCGCTTTTGGCGCAGAAACTCTCAATAAGCATGTATTTCTGCTTCAATTCCTCGGCTTCCTCAAACTTCAGTTCAGCCGCCTTTTGCTGCATTTCCTCGAAAACGTGCTGCGACAATTCGCGCGTGTTGCCCTTCAATATCTCACGCGCCTGGGCTATCGATGCCTGATAATCCTCCAGCGATTGCTTGCCGCAACAAGGTGCCTTGCAGTTGTGTATGTGATATTCCAGACACGGCTTGTACTTGCCCTGCTCTATACCTTCCTTTGTTATCGGCATTCGGCAAGTGCGCGGCTTGTAGAGCTTGTGTATGAGTTCGAGCACGGCAAACATGCTACCCGTATGTGAGTAGGGTCCGAAGAACGTTCCGAATCGCTTGTTTATCTGTCGCGTCTTGAACACTCGCGGCAGATATTCGTTCGTAATGCAGATACTGGGGTAGGTCTTGCCGTCCTTGAGCAATACATTGTAGCGTGGATTGTATTTCTTTATGAGACTGTTTTCGAGCAATAGCGCATCCTCTTCGGTGTTGACCACCGTGTAGCTTATGTCCTCTATCTTCGAGACAAGCACCTTGGTCTTGAACCTATCCACCTCCTTGTGGAAGTAGGACGACACGCGCTGCTTCAGACGCTTTGCCTTACCTACGTATATAATGGTATGGTCGGCATCGTAAAACTGATAGCTGCCGGGCTTGTCGGGCATGTTAAGCACGATGTTCTTGAGTCGTTCAATGCGCTTCTCGTTCTCTTCTCTTGTCATGTTGCTCGTTGATTTGTTAGAATGTAGTTGCCAGTAACTTGCTTGAAACTAAGAGTTTTGCCTCCTGTTGTTTCACGTGTAACTATAATATGTTCGTCCTGTGTGTCGCTGCTCAGACTGCTTTGGGTGTAAGCTTAGGACTGGTGAGTATATGGAAAGAGGAGGCATCGTGTCTCCGATACATCCGCCCATGGCTTCGCCTGTATCAGAGACGAGACGCCTCCTCTTTCGTTTGTTGTTTCTTTGATATTCGTACGGCTCTTCATTATATCTGAATGAGCGACGTAATCTCTATGTCCTTGTCGAAGTCTGCGCGTCCGTTCAGTCCCTCGTTTACGAGTTCGATGATGAAGTTGCAGTAGACTTTCTTGGGCTTAAACTTCTTTACGAGATTGCATGCAGCCTGCATTGTGCCGCCTGTGGCAAGCAAGTCGTCGTGCAGCAGAATCACGTCGTTCTCGTTGATGGCGTCCTTGTGGATCTCGATAGTGTCCTTGCCATACTCCTTGGCGTAGCTTTCTTGCACAGTATCGCAAGGCAGTTTGCCAGGCTTGCGGCATAATACCACTCCGGCATTCAAGCGCAGGGCGAGGGCAGACGACATTACGAAGCCGCGCGACTCGATTCCTACTATCTTTGTGATGCCCTTGTCTTTGTAGAGGTCGTACATCTCGTCGCAAATCTCTTTAAGGCATTCGCTGCTCTTAAACAATGTTGTAACGTCTCGGAAGTTTACTCCCTTCTTCGGCCAATCTGGAATACAACGCAGATTGTCAAGCAATAGTTTGTTGTTCATTATCAGTTGATTTGATTAAATTCGTTGTTCTTTTTGTTTCACGTGGAACGAGAAGCCAGCGGCAACGCCGCTGGAATTAGGAATTTTGAATTTTGAGTTTTGAATAGTGCTCGGCTACGTCTGCGCTTTTGGGTTGTTCAATTATGAATTGCTCTTGGCTGTGGCTTCGCTTTTGGATTGTTCGATTATGAATTGAAGAGTTGTGCAATTGTATTTCGATGGGGTTTTGTATCGCATGTTTTTTTGCGCTACGATTTATTGAATCGGTTTGCTGCTCAGGCTATGGCGGGGACGCCATAGCCTCCTATGGTGTGTTTTGCATTGCTTGTACAGCCCAACTTAGAATTTGTGGTTCTTAAATTCATTGCTCATAATTTTGAAGTCCGTAACTCCTAATTCTGAAGTCCCTAATTTAAAATCGCAGGCGTAGCCGCGAACAATTCAAAACTCAAAATTCAAAATTCAAAACTCGCATTATCGATGCATCAGAACCAGCAGTACGTTGATGTCGCTGGGCGACACGCCAGGAATGCGTGATGCTTGTCCGAGTGTCTCGGGATTGATGCGCATAAGTTTCTGTCGGCCCTCGGTAGAAATCTCGTGGAGCTCTTCGTAGTTGAAGTGTCCCTTGATTCTGATATCTTCGAGGCGATGCATCTTGTCGGCTATCTGTCGTTCGCGCTTGATATAGCCGTCGTACTTGATGAGTATCTCGGCTGCTTCGATTATTTCGTCGCGTCGGGTATCGTCGGTATCGAGTGCAGCACGGAGTGGGGCGATGGCAGAAGCGAGTTGTTTGATGGAGAGTTGCGGTCGGGCTATCAGGCTCGATATTGTAGCGCCGAACTGCATTGGAGTCGTTCCGAACGATTCGAGAACTGCGTTTACGTCGCGAGGCTTCACGTTGGTAGAGTTGCAGAAGTTGACTATGCGTTCAATCTCCGCCTTCTTCTTAAGCCAATGGTCGTAACGTTCGCGACTGGCGAGTCCGAGGTTGTAAGCCGTTTCGGTGAGTCGGGCGTCGGCATTGTCTTGACGGAGCAGTATGCGGTATTCGGCACGTGAGGTGAACATACGGTATGGCTCGTCAACACCCTTCGTCGTGAGGTCATCGATGAGCACTCCTATATAGCCTTCGTCGCGCTTCATTATGTAAGGTTCGCCACCGCCGCAGAGTAGGGCAGCGTTGATGCCTGCCATAGTGCCTTGTCCGCCCGCTTCCTCATATCCCGTTGTGCCGTTGACCTGACCTGCGAAGAACAGACCCTTTACTATCTTCGACTCCAACGAAGGCTTCAGCTGGGTTGGGTCGAAGTAGTCGTACTCGATGGCGTAGCCCGGTCGGTAGACTTTTATATCTCGGAAAGCCTTTATTTTTCTGAGGGCAGCGAGCTGTACTTCCATCGGCATAGAAGAAGAAAAACCGTTAAGATACATCTCGTTTGTATATTCACCTTCTGGTTCGAGGAATAGCGGATGCTGATCCTTGTCAGGGAACGTCACGAGTTTGGTTTCTATCGAAGGGCAGTAGCGCGGTCCGGTGGACTTAATCTGACCGTTGTAGAGAGGCGATTCGGCAATGGCAGCGCGCAGCGTGTCGTGCACCTCCTTATTAGTATATGTGGTCCAGCACGGCAGTTGTTGCAGATGTCGCGGGGCTGTCATGTACGAGAAACCGTGATAATCGGTTTCGCCGGGTTGGCATTCCATATCCTCGAAGTGTACAGAGCGGCGGTCGATACGTACCGGTGTGCCCGTCTTCATTCGTTGTGAAGTAATGCCGTGTCGGGTGATGCTCTCGGTGAAGTGCAGCACGGCAGGTTCGGCGCAGCGTCCGCCCGGCACTTGCTTGCGTCCCACGTGCATCAGTCCGTTGAGGAAAGTGCCCGCTGTGATGATTACAGCCTTAGCGCGGAACGTCACGCCCCACACCGTTTCCACTCCAACCGCCTCGCCGTTCTCCACCAGAAGTTCGCAAGCCTCGTCCTGCCAGATGTCGAGTCCGTCGACACGGTCGAGGCGTGTGCGCCACTCCCAGATGAATTTGCCGCGGTCGCATTGTGCTCGCGGACTCCATACGGCAGGTCCCTTGCCGCGGTTGAGCATACGGAACTGTATAGATGTAGCATCCGTCACGAGCCCCATCTCGCCTCCCAGCGCATCAATCTCGCGTACAATCTGTCCTTTGGCGATTCCTCCAATGGCAGGGTTGCAGCTCATCTGTCCGATTTTGTTCATATCCATCGTTATCAGACAAGTCTTTGCGCCCATACGTGCCGCCGCTGTGGCCGCCTCGCAACCGGCATGTCCGCCTCCGATAACTATAACGTCGTAATTGAAAATCATAAGCATTGCTTGTCGGTGTTAAATTGTGCGGCATGGCCCAGAGCCATACAGCGCATGTTTCATGCTCGCAAAATTAAGAATAAAAAATGATTTTTGAAGAGAAATAGTTTGATTTATCATCAAATTTCAGTATTTTTGCAGACTGTAAGGATATGGCTTATACCTATTATATAGTATAGTGTGACGAGGACGGTGCCATATTGCAGCAAACTACGCAATACAGCATCTCTGCAGTTCGCATTCAACCATATAGTTACAGTATAAGTATCAGTCAGAACCTTATATGAAATTGTGTAACCTTAAGGAATGAAACATCAATAATTCTAACAGTTAATAATTTAAATTTCAAATCATTTATGTGGTTAATCAATTCATCTATTGGTAGAAAGGTGGTGATGGCCTTGACTGGTGTCGCCCTTGTTCTATTCCTGACATTCCACATGTCAATGAATGTTGCAGCTCTCTTCTCTGGAGACGCTTACAACACTATCTGTGAGTTACTCGGTGCCAACTGGTATGCCGTAGTTGCGACAATGGGCTTGGCTGCCCTCGCAGTAATCCACATCGTTTACGCCTTCTGGCTTACGATGCAGAACCGTACCGCTCGCGGTACCTCTCGCTATGAGGTTGTAGCTAAGCCTCAGAACGTAGAGTGGGCATCACAGAACATGCTCGTACTCGGTATCATCGTTCTGCTCGGTCTGTTGCTCCACTTCTTCAACTTCTGGTACAACATGATGTTTGCTGAGCTTGTAGGCTTCCAGGGCGTATGTGATCCTGCTGACGGCTTCGGCTGGATTCAGGAGACATTCAAGAACCCGGTTTACGTAGTTCTCTACATCGTATGGCTCGTGGCTCTCTGGTTCCACCTCACACACGGTTTCTGGAGTGCAATGCAGACATTCGGCTGGAATGGTAAGGTATGGTTCAACCGTTGGAAGGTTATCGGTCAGGTTTACTCAACCCTCCTCATCCTCGGTTTCCTCGTAGTAGTAATTGCTTTCGCACTTGGTTGCGCACCGAGCCTCTGCTGCTAATTCGTAATTCTTAAATCGTAAATCGTAATTTATATTATGGCTAAGAATATTAATTCAAGAATCCCTGAAGGCCCAGTGGCCGAGAAGTGGACCAACTATAAAGCTCACCAGCGTCTGGTGAACCCCAAGAACAAACTCAAGCTCGACATTATCGTTGTAGGTACAGGTCTTGCAGGTGCTTCTGCAGCAGCCAGCCTCGGCGAAATGGGTTTCCGTGTGCTTAACTTCTGCATTCAGGACTCTCCGCGTCGCGCTCACTCTATCGCAGCTCAGGGTGGTATCAACGCTGCCAAGAACTATCAGAATGACGGCGACTCAGTATATCGTTTGTTCTATGATACAGTAAAGGGTGGTGACTACCGTGCTCGTGAGGCTAACGTATACCGTCTTGCCGAGGTGTCAAATGACATCATCGACCAGTGCGTTGCTCAGGGTGTTCCTTTTGCTCGTGAGTACGGCGGCATGCTCGCCAACCGTTCATTCGGTGGTGCTCAGGTTTCGCGTACATTCTACGCTAAGGGTCAGACAGGTCAGCAGCTGCTCCTCGGTGCTTACTCAGCACTTTCAAAGCAGGTTAACACAGGCCGTGTGCTCCTCTACACTCGTTACGAGATGGAAGACGTAGTTATCGTTGACGGTCGTGCTCGTGGTATCATCGCCAAGAACCTCGTTACCGGTAAGCTCGAGCGTTTCTCAGCAAACGCAGTTGTTATCGCTACTGGTGGTTATGGCAACACATACTTCCTTTCTACAAACGCTATGGGTTGCAACTGTACAGCAGCTGTCCAGTGCTATCGTAAGGGTGCTTACTTCGCAAATCCTTGCTACGTTCAGATCCACCCGACATGTATCCCCGTACACGGCGACAAGCAGTCTAAGCTTACTCTTATGTCAGAGTCACTGCGTAACGACGGTCGTATCTGGGTACCGAAGAACATCGAGGATGCCAAGGCTCTGCAGGCTGGCACCAAGAAGGGCAGCGATATTCCTGAGGAAGACCGCGACTACTACTTGGAGCGTCGCTATCCGGCATTCGGCAACCTCGTTCCGCGTGACGTTGCTTCACGTGCTGCCAAGGAGCGTTGCGACAAGGGCTTCGGCGTAAACAATACCGGTCTTGCCGTATTCCTCGACTTCTCTGAGTCAATCAACCGCCTCGGTATCGACGTTATCCGTCAGCGTTATGGCAACCTCTTCGACATGTACGAGGAGATTACTGACGTTAACCCTGGTGAGCTTGCCAACGAGATCAATGGCGTTAAGTACTACAACCCGATGATGATCTATCCTGCTATCCACTACACAATGGGTGGTATCTGGGTAGACTACGAACTCCAGACTTCAATCACTGGTCTGTTCGCTATCGGTGAGTGCAACTTCTCTGACCACGGTGCCAACCGTCTTGGTGCTTCTGCTCTTATGCAGGGCTTGGCCGATGGTTACTTCGTATTGCCTTACACCATCCAGAACTACCTTGCCGACCAGGCTATCTGGCCGCACCTCTCTACCGATCTGCCAGAGTTTGCTGAGGCAGAGAAGGGTGTTCAGGCTGAGATCGACCGCCTCATGAACATCAAGGGTAAGCGTTCTGTTGACTCTATCCACAAGGAGCTTGGCCACATCATGTGGGAGCACGTAGGTATGGGTCGTACGGCAGATGGCTTGAAGGAAGGCATCGAGCTTATCAAGAAGCTCCGCAAGGAATTCAACACCAACCTCTTCATCCCTGGATCGAAGGAAGGCTTGAACGTAGAGCTCGACAAGGCTATCCACCTCCGCGACTTCATCCTCATGGGTGAGCTTATCGCACACGACGCCCTCTCACGTGAGGAGTCTTGCGGTGGTCACTTCCGCGAGGAGCACCAGACTCCAGAGGGCGAGGCACAGCGCGACGACGAGAACTTCTTCTATGTAGGTTGCTGGGAGTACAAGAACAACGACGAGACAGCTCCTGAGCTCATCAAGGAGCCGCTCGAGTACGAGGCAATCAAGGTACAGACACGTAACTATAAGAACTAATAAAGATTATGGCAAATATATCATTCACACTGAAATATTGGCGTCAGAACGGCCCGCAGGACAAGGGTCACTTTGACACACGCGAGATGAAGGATATCCCTACGGATACCTCTTTCCTTGAGATGCTCGACATCCTTAACGAGCAGCTCATCGAGGAAGGCAACGAGCCTTTCGTATTCGATCACGACTGCCGCGAGGGTATCTGCGGTATGTGCTCACTCTACATCAATGGTCATCCCCACGGACCTAACCAGGGTGCCACAACCTGCCAGCTCTACATGCGTAAGTTCAACGATGGCGACGTTATCACTGTTGAGCCTTGGCGTTCGGCTGCATTCCCAGTTATCAAGGACTGTATGGTAGACCGCTCTGCATTCGACAAGATCATGCAGGCAGGTGGTTACGTTAGCGTTCGTACTGGTCAGCCTCAGGATGCTAACGCCATCCTCATCCCGAAGGAAGACGCTGACGAGGCTATGGATTGCGCTACATGTATCGGTTGCGGTTGCTGTGTAGCAGCCTGCAAGAACGGTTCTGCAATGCTCTTCGTCAGTTCTAAGGTCAGCCAGCTCGCTCTCCTTCCCCAGGGTCGTCCTGAGGCAGCTAAGCGTGCTAAGGCAATGATCGCCAAGATGGAGGAGCTCGGCTTCGGTAACTGCACCAACACTCGCGCTTGCGAGGCTGAGTGCCCGAAGAACGAATCTATCGCCAACATCGCTCGCCTCAACCGTGAGTTCATCAAGGCTAAGCTCGCTGACTAATTCAGTCAACAACAAATAAACTAAGCGGATGCGAAGCACTCTCAGAAGTGCGGCGCATCCGCTTTTTTTTTATCATATATCCAAGCATTTTTCTATTCGTTTGCAACATAGTTGCATATCTTATTTCATATCTTTGCAACTGACTATTTATCTTTGTAATAAACACTTAATGAAATATGCTTAAAAGATTTTCTTATTACCTATTATCAGTAGTCTTCGTGGCGGGAATGGTCGCTTGCGGAGGCAAGTCCCATGACCATCTCGATCACGACCATGACCATGAGCATGCCGAGGAAACAGAGCACCACGACCACGATTCCGAAGAGGAAGGCCATGATGCTAAGGGTGCTCATACAGACGAGATAATCCTCTCGGCTGAGAAAGCGCGTGCAGCAGGCGTTAAAGTGGAGGAGGTGAAGCCCGGAGTGTTCCATGGTGTCATTCATACCAGTGGCAAGGTGATGTCGGCATCGTGCGATGAAACCACCGTTGTAGCTACCATTAGCGGCCGTGTGCAGTACAAGAACCACGTCAGCGAGGGATTGAAAGTAGCTGCCGGAACAACGCTTTTCTCCATTACTTCAGCCGGAATGCAGCTTGCCGACGGCGACCCCGTACAGCGTTCGCGCATCGACTACGAACGTGCTGAGCGCGACTATACACGTGCAAAGATTCTCATCAAGGACAAGATAATAAGCGAGAAAGACCTTGCTGTTGCCAAGGCCGAATACGAAGCAGCCAAGCTTACATATACAAGTATGAAGCGTACGCGCAGCGAGGGTGGGGTAGCAGTATCTGCTCCGCGTGGCGGATATGTCAAGCAATGTCTCGTTAACGGCGGTGATTACGTCGAGGCAGGTCAGCCTCTTGCCATAATCACGCAAAACAAGCATCTTTATCTGCGTGCCGAAGTGTCCGAACGCCACTTTGGCGAGGTTAACAAGATACGTTGTGCCAAGTTCCGCACCAGCTATAGCAACCGCCTCTACGACATTACTGACATGGGAGGACATATACAGTCGTACGGTCGTTCAGCCGAAGTCAACAACTCATACATTCCCGTCATCTTCGAGTTCAACAACACCGGTGATGTCGTTCAGGGTTCATACGCCGAGATTTATCTCATCACTCAGGATCGTCACAACGTCATAACGCTGCCCCTAACCGCCCTCACCGAGGAGCAGGGCATCCACTTTGTCTACATCCAGGTAGATGCCGAAGGCTACCGCAAGCAGGAAGTTACGCTTGGCGAGAGCGACGGTGAGCGTGTAGAGATACTCACCGGAGTGAAGCAAGGCGACCGCGTTGTCACAAAGGGCGCTATGCAAGTAAGATTGGCTTCGGCTTCAAACGCTATCCCAGCACATAATCATAATCATTAATAGCTATGCTGAATAAGATAATACGCTTCTCGCTTGAGAACAGAATCCTCGTGTTGGTGGCGTCCGTACTGCTTGTCATAGCCGGCTTATACTCTACCGGCAAGACCGATGTCGACGTGTTCCCTGACCTCAACGCACCTACCGTAGTCATCATGACCGAAGCCGGTGGCATGGCAACAGAGGAAGTGGAGCAGCTCGTTACATTCCCTATTGAGACCGCCGTCAACGGCAGTACCGGTGTACGTCGCGTCCGTTCGCAGTCTACCAACGGCTTCTCAGTTGTATGGGTAGAATTTGATTGGGGCACCGACATCTATCTTGCCCGACAGATAGTCAGCGAGAAACTCGCCGCTGTAGGCGAACAGATGCCAGCCGGTGTAAGTGCTCCCGTACTCGGTCCGCAGTCGTCCATACTCGGCGAAGTGCTCATTGTGAGCCTCACCAGCAACCATACCTCGCAGCAAGACCTACGCACCTATGCCGACTGGGTGATACGTCCGCGCCTGCTTTCTACCGGAGGCGTGGCTCAGGTCAGCGTGCATGGCGGCGACATCAAGGAATATCAGATACTCCTAAGTCCCGGTCGTATGAAGCATTTCGGCGTTTCGCTCTCTGACATCATGGCTTCTACGCGTGGCATGAATGTCAATACCAACGGCGGAGTACGTTATAAGTACGGCAACGAATACATCATCCGTGGCATCACCTCAACCAATGATGTAGAGAAGTTGGGCACATGTATCGTCAAGAAGAATGGCGAGAGCGTCATAACCCTTGCCGATGTAGCCGACATAAAGGTAGGCAACCAGTCGCCAAAGCTTGGCGTTGGCAGCGAGCGGGCACACTCTGCCGTGCTCCTCACAGTCACCAAGCAGCCCAATACCAGCACCATCGACCTCACCAAGCACCTCGATCTCGCCCTTGACGACCTTCAGAAGTCGCTGCCCGCAGACGTCCACATCTCCACCGACATCTTCCGTCAGTCCGACTTCATCGAAAGCAGCATCGACAACGTGCAGAAGTCGCTCGTCGAGGGCGCCATCTTTGTTGTGATAATCCTTATGCTCTTCCTCGCCAACGTTCGTACAACGGTCATCTCGCTCGTCACAATCCCCCTCTCGTTTCTCGTTGCCATGATAGTGCTCAACGCCCTTGGCATCAGCATCAACACCATGACACTCGGCGGACTTGCCATTGCCATCGGCTCACTCGTCGACGATGCTATAGTAGATGTGGAGAACGTGTACAAGCATATACGCCAGAACCGTGAACTGCCCGAGGCCGACCGCGTGCCGATACTCGAACTCGTGTTCAACGCTTCGCGCGAAGTGCGTATGCCTATACTCAATTCTACGCTTATAATTGTGGTCAGCTTCGCCCCTCTCTTCTTTCTCAGCGGCATGGAAGGACGTATGCTCATCCCCCTCGGCATAGCCTTCGTCACAGCCCTTTTTGCCTCAACCCTCGTAGCCCTCACGCTAACCCCCGTGCTGTGCAGCTACCTGCTCGGCAAGAGCAAAGGCGAGATTCCCAAGGAAGCCTTCATTGCCGTATGGCTTAAGAAGTATTACGAGCGCGCATTGCTGTGGGTTCTCGCCAACACACGCAAGGTTATTGTAGGCATGGCAGCGCTGTTTGCCGTAGCCATAGGCTTCTTCTTCTGTCTGGGAAGCAGCTTCCTGCCCAAGTTCAACGAAGGTTCTTTCACTATAAACATATCCTCATTGCCCGGCATCTCGCTCGAAGAGAGCGACTCGATAGGTGCACGTGCCGAGCGATTGTTGCTGCAAGTGCCCGAGATCAAGACCGTAGCGCGCAAGACCGGACGAGCAGAGCTCGACGAACACGCCCTCGGCGTAAACGTGAGCGAGATAGAAGCCCCATTCACACTAAAAGACCGCAGTCATGAAGAAGTGCTCAACGACGTGCGCAAGCGTCTCTCAGTGCTCGTAGGAGCCAATATCGAGATAGGTCAACCTATCTCTCACCGTATCGACGCCATGCTCTCCGGAACACAGGCGAGCATCGCCATCAAGCTGTTCGGCACCGACCTCAACCGTATGTTCACCATAGGCAATCAGATAAAGAGCGCCTGCCAGGACATCGACGGCATTGCCGACCTCAACGTTGAGCAGCAGATAGAGCGCCCCGAGCTTAAGATAGTGCCCCGACGTGAGTTGCTCGTGCGCAACGGCATCACCCTGCCCGAGTTCAACGAGTTCCTTGCCGTCAACCTCGCTGGCGAGACCGTGTCGCAGGTGTACGAAGCCGGACGCGCCTTCAATCTCGTTGTGAAAGCCGATAAGTATGACGAGATAAGCGACCTAATCATCGACACGCAAGACGGAAGCAAGGTGCCCTTGAGCGACGTTGCCGATATCATATCAAGCGCAGGCCCTAACACCATCAACCGTGAGAACGTACAGCGCAAGATAGTTATCTCTGCCAACACCAGCGGCAGAGCATTGAGCGACGTAGTGGCAGACATCAAGCAAGCCGTAGGCGAGAAAGTGCAGTTGCCCGAGGGCTATCACGTGGAGTACGGCGGACAGTTTGAGAGTCAGGAGAGCGCCAGCCGCGTGCTCTATCTCACCTGCATCCTCGCCATCGTCGTCATCTTCTGCCTCCTCTTCATGCAGTTCCGCAACGCCATGGAGGCAGGCGTCATACTCCTCAATCTTCCCTTGGCGCTCATCGGAGGCATCTTCGCCATAGTGATGACCACGGGCGAGGTGAGCATACCAGCCGTAATCGGATTCATTTCGCTCTTCGGCATCGCCACGCGCAATGGAATGCTACTCATCACCGAGTACAAGCGTCTGCGCACCGAGGAACACAAGAGCATACGCGAAGCCATTGTTGAAGGCTCGCTCTCGCGTCTCAACCCGATTCTCATGACCGCTCTCACCTCCGCCCTTGCCCTCGTTCCGTTGGCACTTGGCGGCGACCTGCCCGGCAACGAGATACAGTCGCCCATGGCAAAGGTGATACTCGGCGGACTAATCAGTTCTACATTACTCAACGCATTCATCGTACCTATTATATATGAAAAGATATCTAATCGCCACAATCGTGGCATTCAGCACGTGTAGCGCAGCCCTTGCCGACAACATCGGCGATGTGCTCAAGCAGGTAGCAACCAACAACCTCACCCTGCAGGCTCTTGCACACGACAATCAGGCCGACGTGCTCGACATCAAGGCGTCCAACACGCTCGGCGGACCGTCTGTAGAGTACAGCCCGTTCTTCACCAAGGGCTACTCCGGCGTAGCCGAGAGCGAGCTTGTAGTGAGCCAGGAAATCGACTTCCCTACCAAGTATGCCGCACGCAGCAAGCAAGCCAAGATGCAGCAAAGCGTAGGCGAGCAGCTCCTCGCCAAGCAGCGTCGCGACATACTCCTGCAAGCGCAGCTCCTCTGCATCGACATTATCCGTGCCAACCAGACCCTCGCCATGCTACGCGAGCGTCTTGCCAACAGCGAGACGCTGCTCAGTATGTACAACAAGCGTATGGAGGCAGGCGACGCCAATGCCCTTGAGCTGAACAAGGTGAAGCTCGACTGTATGGAGGTGCGCACCCTCGTCAGCGAGGCGCAGGGCGAGCGCACGGCCCTGCTGCAGCAGCTCCAGCAGCTCAACGGAGGCAAGCCCGTTGACGTCACCGATACCGTTCTGCCCGAATATCAGCCCATAACCGACTTCGAGTCGTATCGTGCCTTGGCGCTCGCGTCGGATGCCGACGTGGCAGTGGCGCAGACATCGCTCCGCGCAGCCGACCTGAATCTGAAGGTGCAGAAGAACGAGTGGTTGCCCAACATCTCCTTTGGCTATCGTCGCAACACCGAACGTGGCGAAGGCATCAACGGCTTCCTCGTAGGCGTAAGCTTCCCCCTCTACACCAACAGTAGTAATGTCAAGGCAGCACGCCAGCGCCGCGAGAGTGCCGAGCTGCAAGTGTCGCAAGCCAAGCACGAGGCAGAAGCCTCAATGCGCACCAACTACGAGCAGTTGCAGGGGCTTCAGCAGGTCATCGACCACAGCGACGTCAAGCTCCTGCAAGAGTCGCTCACGCTCTTCAACAAGGCTCTGCAGCAAGGCGAAATCACCGCCCTCGTCTATTACGTCGAGATAAACAGCATCTACGAGAAGCTCCAGCGTCACATCGATCTGCACTGTCAGAGCGTGAAGCTACTTGCCGAACTGCACAAGGCAGAGCTGTAATTGGTAATCGTTGAGAGTTCTAACCGCTCAAAACTTCGAGTTAAACGCCCAAGGAAATCTTTGACGTGTTCAACTCGCAGTTTTGAGCGTTTTTTTGTTCTATTATATAGCATTATAGCTGATATTGTGTCGCTAAAAATCAAAGTTCGGTCGGAAAAGTGTTGTTTTATCCTAAAAGTTCGGTCGGAAAAATGTTGTTTTTCTTGAAAGTTCGGTCGGAAAAGTGTATCTTTGTAATGGAAATCACTTAATATCAATGGATTATGTATAGAAATGTCATTACTCAATTAAAACAATGGAAAAACAAGGAGAATCGTAAGCCTCTTGTTTTGGCCGGTGCTCGTCAAGTAGGCAAAACGTTTATGCTAACTGAATTTGGCAAACAAGAATTTGAGAATGTAGCTTACATAAATTGTGACGACAATGATATGGCAAAAGACCTGTTCCTGCAAGACTATGATATGCAGCGCATCATCCTTGCCATAGGTGCTATTACACGCCAAAACATCGTGCCAGGCAAAACCCTTATTGTTCTTGATGAGATACAAGAATTACGAAGAGGTTTGACAGCTCTTAAGTATTTCTATGAGAAAGCGCCACAGTATCATGTTGCAGTGGCAGGCTCTTTATTGGGTATAACCATGCATCAGGGAGAGTCGTTCCCAGTAGGTAAAGTCGACATACTCAATATATACCCAATGACATTTGACGAATTTACCCTGGCAAAGGGTAGGGAGCAAATGGTTGAAATATTGAAAAGTAAGGATTGGAATACCATCAAACTACTTCGTTCTGAATATATAAAGCTTCTCCGAGAATATTATTTTGTTGGTGGTATGCCCGAAGCAGTAAAAACGTTTGTAGATACAAACGATTCTTTGAAGGTAAGGGAGGTGCAGAATAACATTCTCTTCACCTACCAGAAGGATATATCAAAGCATGTTCCTACCTCTGAGGCCAATCGTATCAATATGGTTTGGCAGTCAATGCCCTCTCAGTTGGTAAAAGAGAATAAGAAGTTTATTTACGGTGTAGCTAAGCCGGGAGGTAGAGCCAAAGACTTTGAGACAGCTATTCAATGGCTTATTGATGCCGGATTGGTTTATAAGGCGGAAAGAGTGACAGAACCGAAAATGCCGTTGAAGTTTTATGTAGACATCAGTAGCTTCAAACTCTTTCTGCTTGATTGTGGTTTGCTTGGAGCCATGAGCGAAATTCCAGCCGAAAAACTATTGGTTGCAGATAATGGTATGGAAGAAGCGAAAGGTGCATTTACAGAGAATTATCTTATGAGTCAATTGGTAGCAACTAATGATACATCGGTTTTCTACTATAGTAATGATGCTAAGCTGGAGATTGACTTCTTAATTCAGCATGGATGCGACTTAGTACCAATTGAGGCGAAGGCTGAAGAGAACCTGCGCTCTAAGTCTCTGTCAACGTTCGTTGCCAATCACCCACAGCTACATGGTGTGCGCTTTTCGATGTCTGATTATAGGGAGCAAGATTGGTTGACTAACATTCCGCTATATGCTGCTTCGGTGTATTTTTAGAAACGTCAAACCACACCATCTCAATACCTCAACACGACAACTCGGAGCTTTGCTCCGATACAATATTTGCATTTGTAACCGCTCAAAACTGCGAGTTGAACGTGTCAAAGATTTCCTTGGGCGTTTAATTGGCAGTTTTGAGCGGTTTTTGTTATGTTATTCATATACAACGAGTTACATGGATTGTGACGCTGTGGCGTAAATTTTCACGCTGAAAAAACGCTCCTTTTTGTTCAAAAAGGACCACTATTGCAATGCAACTGTAGTTCATTTATTCCTCAAAAGGGCTACAGTTGCATAGCAATAGTAGTCCTTTTGGAGTGCAAAGAAGCCTTGAATGGAGAATCAGCAGGTCATTGTCACCTCAAAAACGCATAAAATCCCCTTCCGCAATCTCCAGAATCAATTTTTTATTTGTAACACTTTTTTACTGCCAGTACGATATTTGCATTGCAAAAAGTGTAGTGGAAGTATGCTCAATTCTACTTTTTTGTCTATATTTGCAGAAAACAAAAATGCTAACTATAAGATGTACTCAGAGTGATACTTCTTATAGTTAGCATTTCTTTATTGTCAATAAAACAACTGTTTATTGATTTTTATGTTTGTAGCGAGCAGGAAAGCCGTAAACAGTAACGCGTAATACCTTCTTGCCTTTCTTCAGATGAGTGAATTGAGGATTGAAGAGTGCTGCACAGTTGTTCTTCATAAGTGCTTCGGTAAGGGCGAGGTCTTCTGCCTGTCGTAGACTAAGTTTGTGGAGCTTCGCCTTGCCGTCGGGAGTTGAAACGTCTATTGTATATGTTATAGCATCTGGAGCAAGATCCATTGTAAGCTCATTGTAGCTTACGTTTTTGGCGCGTACTGTGTTAGATGCGTTGCGAGTTGTGGAGCCGGCGATGGTGCGGCATGAAGTAACCGTCATTATTGCGGCTGCGGCAATGACGAAAGAAAAAAGTTTTTTGTTCATATCGTAGAATATCAATATTGTTGGTTTAGAAGTTGAAGTTCATACCGAACCCTAATGCCTTTCTATTTGTCATGTTGTCGTTGAGCATGTTGATGTTGGCATAGATGGCAGACTTCTTTGATTGACTGAGATTAAACTGCATGAGTGGGGTAGAGGTGTTGGCAGAATATAAAGCCTTTTTCTTTTGATGTTGTGCTGCAAGTATAAATGATGTAGCCCAAACTGCACCTGCGCCAATAGATGCATAACCTATTATATCTAAGCAATCACCTCCATAATCTTCGTATTCATCATACCCTTCATGTAATAGATTTAGTACAACTCCTGCAGCTACAAATGTAGCTCCGCCAATCCATCCTATCGTTTTTAATCGTTTGGCTTTTTTATTAAGAGAATCTTTGCCTATACTCTTAAGCAATTCAGCGTCCGACATCTGACCGTTATTCGTTTGCTGCAATGCAAAATTGTTTTGGGTATTATATGTCTCTTCCCTGTTTGGTATAACATTAGACGTTTTGCCAAAGTTCTCCCTTTCTCCATTCTCATAGTTGATGTAATTCACATCCGTCTTATTGATGGAATAGGTAGGACCTTTTAGATTGGAATACTTCTTGTACTTGATTTCTGTGCCTGTAATTTCCATCACTTTTGAAGTAATGGTTGAGCCATCGTTCTTGACGATAACATCCTGGGCATTAGCAACGAGTGAGCACATGATGGCTGCCGTTAACATAAAGAGCCGTAGAGTTTTCATTTTGTTTTTTGTTTTTTGTCGTGCAGACAGGCTCCATGGTCAGCACTGGGTTTAGCAAGGAAGTGTTGTGGTACGTATACAAAAAAACGTGGAGCCAAACTGTTACTCGTTCCACGTGTTAAGGCCTTCGCATTGCCCTGTAAGTCGAAACGAGCAACGCTGAAAGCCCCACGTAGATGTAAATATATAATTATGCCTTATTGCGCCACACGCATAAAAAGCGCATAGCGGCATTAAGTGCATGTATACAATACACCTTTTGGGGCGTTCCCGTTGCTTTGTTCTTGACTTACAGTTTGAAGTTGCGAAGTTCTAACACGTCAAAACCAAAGCGTCAGTAACGCCTTTATGTATATATGTTTTCCTCTACCTTTGCGCCTTATTGGCACGTATGGTGAGTTAACATGTGCAAATTTAGTGCTTTTCTTTCGAAACAGCAATTATTTATGTTCATATTTTGTAACCACCTATAGTTTTTCTGCTTTCAAAAACTATAGTAATTGATAAAGTAGAAACCCATAATCCCAAAAATACATATGAATTTTGGGATTAGACTATTTTTTCTTATTAACCTCAAATCCGCAACTAAGCCTTTCAACGTCCTTCTTGCGTGTACACATCCTCTCATTACTGAATTTGGATTTTAACATAGAAAGCAGCTCATATATAAAAATAAATATGACCACATACTTATTATATCAATTCTCCGCCCCGTTCCACTTGCTTACAAACTCCGTGACCTTCTTTACGTACTCCGCTTTGTGGTCGCGATAGGAGAGGGCATGTTTGCTGCCGGGCGCAATCCACAGCTGTTTGGGTTGAGGCTTGGCCTCGTAGAGCGGATAGACCATAGCCGTAGGCACGTAAGTGTCGTTGTCGCCATGGATGAAGAGCATCGGTTTGCGGCACTTAGCCACCTGCTTGAGCGGCGAAGCCTCGCCGAACGACCATCCGTACTTCATCCTTACCACCCACGACGCAGTATAGAGCAACGGGAATTCGGGCAGCGAGAAACGTCCGCTCAGCTCGTGCGCAAACTCGTCCCATACGCTTGTGTATCCGCAATCCTCTACAAAGCACTTCACATAATCGGGCGTGTGCTCACCGCTGACACACATTGTAGTGGCTGCACCCATCGAGATGCCATGCACCACGAGGCGCATCGAGTCGGCAGGCGTACGGAACATGCCGGGTGCCAGACCAATCCAGTGCATCACGTCGAGACGGTCCTTCCATCCCATCTGAATGTCCTTGCCGTAGCTTTGACCGTGAGCGTGAAGGTCGGGCAGCAGGATGTTGTAGTTGAGGAAATGGTTGTAGATGCGTGCAATCATAAGCATCGAAGTGGCGTTGTCGGTATATCCGTGCACCAGTACAGCCGTTGCGCCATGCGCCTTGGACGAACGTGCAAAGATAGCGTGCGCCCTTTCGCCCGTAGGCATCACCACGAAGGTGTCGCGCAGGGCACCCTCTGCCTGCAAGCTGTCAATCCACGAGCGCAGTTCGGGATAGTTGGCTATGGCACGATTGAAACTGCTGTCACGATGGCGCGGCGCATCCACCAGCGCATAGTTGACCAGATAGAACGAACCCGCAGTCACCGCAGACACGAGTAGCACAACGACAGCAGCCGCTGTCAGCAGAATTTTCTTTTTCATATATGTTTCGTTTTGTATTCAATGTTTCGTTATATCCCCATTTGTAGTATAATGCGATAAAGGTATTAGAAAAATCTCAGATAACACAGCGAGGCAGCCGAAAATATTTATGCAATGTTTCATTTGTGTAAAAATTGACTACGATTGTGCAAATAATGTAGAAGTAAAGTACGCTTATTCGTCATTTTTATTTACCTTTGCAGCCGAAAATCAATATATACGCAATATATGGACGACTATCACGCGGAAAATATGAATTTGTAGTGCAGGAGGACAGCAACTCATAACGGCTGGTCTCCCACACATTGTTTTAACCCATGGAGACCTATCTTTATGAGAACATTTTGGAATACAAACTCTACACTTAAGACCATCGACGAATGGCAGCCCAACTGCTGGATACAGGTAACGTGTCCGACAGACGAAGACCAGCAATTTCTGGAAGACAAATTCAACATACCCGACTATTTCCTGTCCGACATCAGCGATGCCGACGAACGTGCACGCTACGAGTATGACGATGGATGGATGCTCATCATCCTTCGTATACCGTATGTCAAGGAGATACGTTCGCGCACGCCATACACCACCGTGCCGCTCGGTATCATACACAAGCGCGACGTGACCATCACCGTGTGCTACTACGAGACAAACATGATGATTGACTTTGTGTCGTACCAGCAGAAGCGCGGCGAGGGATTCACCGACTATGTCGACATGATTTTCCGACTCTTCCTTTCGTCGGCAGTATGGTATCTGAAGCGGCTGAAGCAGATAAACACCCTCATCGAAAAGGCAAAGCACAATCTCGACCATAACGTGAACAACGAGTCGCTCATCGCCCTGTCGCGACTGCAGGACTCGCTCACATACTTCGTCACGTCAATACGTGGCAACGAAACGTTGCTCTCGAAGCTGAAGTTCAAGCTGCAAGTGGACGAGTTGGATGCCGACCTTATCGAAGACGTTAACATCGAGATGTCGCAGGCACGCGAGACTACCAACATCTACTCGAACATTCTTGAGTCGACGATGGACACCTACTCCAGCATCATCAACAACAACATGAACACCGTGATGCGTACGCTCACGTCCGTGTCAATCATCATGATGTTGCCTACGCTTATATCTTCATTCTTCGGAATGAACCTCATCAACGGTATGGAGGACAGCCGTTTCGGATTCCTCATAGCGCTGCTCATATCGATAGTGATATCGGCTCTGTCGTGGATAATACTGCGTCATAAACGACTGTTATAAAGCCCCAAACGGCTGTAAATATACAATTAAAACGACCCGAATAGTACTGATTATTAATTATTGGTATTGTTCGGGTCGTTTTGTGTTTAAAAAAATCCGATTTTTCGTTATAGTCTGCTTTTTTTTTACTAATTTTGAACCAAATAAAACTATAACCAGTGTCTTTATGACACAGTAACCTTAACGATAATGACTATTAAATTCAATCTTAACTACCAAACCACATTTGGCGAGGAACTGTTGCTCAACGTCAAGGTGACAACAGAAGACGGACAGGAGAAGACCGCTGTGTTCGGCATGTCTACCACCGATGGACGCCACTGGCAATATACTTTGGACAAAATAGACACTCCTTCAACTCCTTATATAGATTATTTCTTCTCACTCAGCAACGCTGGCAAAGAGTTGCGTCGTGAGTGGATAACCGTGACACATCGCCTCGACCTCAACATGAGCGGGGCCACTAATATAATCGTAAACAACCGTTGGAACGAGATTCCGCATGACTCCTATCTGTACACATCGGCATATACCGAATGTATCAACCGCCATCCGCGCCACTCGGTAGGACGCTCAGCATACAGCCGCACGGTGCGTCTGATAGTGCGTGCGCCTCAGTTGCGACTGGGCGAGAGGCTTGCCATCGTAGGCGAGCATCCCTCGTTGGGAGCATGGAACACCGGACACGCCATTCCGATGCACGAGCATAACTACAACGAATGGCAGATCGACCTCAACGCCAACGCTCTCGGTGTGCCGCAGCCTGTCAAGAAGAATGCTGAGGCAGCACCGATGCGCAGCATTGAATACAAGTTTGTGGCAGTCAGCACCGACGGCAATGTGATGTGGGAGACGTGCGACAACCGTAAGCTCAAACTCGATGCGATGGAGGCAGGCGACGTGTGCGTGATAGAGGAGGACCAGTCGTTCTTCGCCATGTGCAACCGACGTCTGGCTGGAACACTCGTGCCGCTCTTCTCGTTGCGCACCGAAGGCAGTTTCGGCGTAGGCGACTTCGGCGACCTTGCCGCAATGACCGACCTCGTGGCAGACACCGGCCAGCGAGTGCTGCAGCTGCTGCCCATCAACGATACTACCACGTCGCGCCGATGGACCGACTCCTATCCATATTCGTGCATCAGCATCTTTGCGCTCAATCCGATATATGTCGATCTCAGACAATTGCCGCCTCTGGCAGACGCAAAGAAGCAGGCTGAGTTTGAAGCGCTTCGACAGGAACTCAACGCACTCCCGGCTGTAGACTACGAGCGTGTGATACGCGCCAAAGAGCAGTACTTGCACCTCATGTTCGAGCAGGAGAGCGAGCGCACCATGCGTTCAGCTGCGTTCAAGAAGTTCTTCCGCGACAACGAGCGCTGGCTCGTGCCATACGCACAGTACAGCTATCTGCGCGACGCTTATGGCACAGCCGACTTCAATACCTGGCCCAGTCATCGTGAATGGACTGAAGCCGAACGTGGACAACTGTCGAATCCGCGCACTAAGGCATACAAGAAGCTTGCCTTCTTCTACTATGTGCAGTTTGTGCTCGACCAGCAGATGTGTGTCGCACACGAACACGCTATGGCTCGCGGCGTAATTCTCAAGGGTGACATACCTATCGGTGTCGACCGTACAGGATGCGACGTGTGGTTCGAACCGCACTACTTCAACCTTGACGGACAGGCAGGTGCGCCACCAGACGCTTTCGCTGCCAACGGACAGAACTGGGGATTCCCTACGTACAACTGGGACCGTATGCTTGGTGACGGATGCCAGTGGTGGGTGCGCCGATTCCGCAATATGGCTAAGTATTTCGACGCTTACCGCATCGACCACGTGCTCGGTTTCTTCCGTATATGGGACATTCCGGCAGACTGCGTACATGCTCTGCTCGGACAGTTCTCGCCGGCTCTGCCCATGACCAAGGCAGAGATAGGCAGCTATGGATTTGAGTTTGACGAGGAACGACACACACGTCCGTTCATCAACAAGTGGGTATTGGAGCGCATCTTCGGCGAACGTGCCGATGAAGTGGCACAGAACTATCTGCAGCCTGTTGCCGATGACGGCACCTACAGCATGCGTCCCGAATACGACACCGAGCGCAAGGTGCAGGCTGCCTTTGCCGGAAAAGACTCGGCTGCCGACACAGCGTTGCGCGACGGATTGTACAAACTCATTGAGAATGTATTGTTCGTGCGCGACCGCAAACGCAACTATCTCTACCATCCGCGCATTACGGCACAGCTCAACTTCGCCTTTGCCGCACTCGGCGACGACGACAAGCAGCGCTTCAACCGACTGTATGACGACTACTACTATCGTCGCAACAGCATGTTCTGGTATCGCGAGGCTATGAAGAAACTGCCCCGACTGGTGCAGGCTACACGCATGCTTGTGTGTGCTGAAGATCTTGGTATGGTGCCGGAAAGTGTGGATTGGGTCATGAAAGACCTGCGCATTCTCTCGCTCAACGTACAGACTATGCCCAAGGAGTATGGTGTGCGCTTTGCCGATCTGTCGAAATATCCCTACCGCTCGGTTTGCCTCTTCTCGTCGCACGACATGCCTACGCTCCGACTGTGGTGGGACGAAGACCTGGAGGTGGCGCAAGACTACTACGAGACGGTGCTCTATCATACGGGCGCGGCACCTCATCCGCTGCCGGGATGGCTGGCTCGTGAGATTGTGGTGCGTCAGATGCAAACCCCGTCGATGTTGTGCATAGTGCAGTTGCAGGACTGGCTTGCCACCGACGAACGCATCCGCCAGTCCGATCCTACCGGCGAGCGTGTCAACGTGCCTGCCAATCCGTTCCATTACTGGCGCTACCGCATGCCAATGACCATCGAATCGCTGAAGGCTGACCGCGACTTTGTGAACAGCATCAAGGATATCGTTGGTGAGACAGGAAGATATTAATAAACCAAATACAAATGCTTAAAAGATTTCTCTACACCGTTGCACTCGTTGCAACTTCATCAACAACAGCTATGGCCCAGCACGGCCTTAGCTATTGGTTTGACACTCCAGCCACTATGCGAGGACAAGCCGTGTGGTATGGTGGTAATCCGCAAATGTGGAAAGGCGAAAACAAGCCTGAAAGAGCGGGCGATACTGTGAAGAATCCCGACCAGGAATGGGAGTCGCAGTCGCTGCCTATAGGCAATGGCTCTATAGGTGCCAACATCATGGGTTCTGTTCCTGCAGAGCGTATCACCCTCAACGAGAAGACACTCTGGCGTGGCGGACCTAACACAAGCAAGGGCGCACGCTACTACTGGGATGTCAACAAGCAGTCGGCTGGTGTAATCAAGGACATACGTCAGGCTTTTGTCGACAACGACTTGAAGAAGGCGGAAATGCTTACACGCAAAAACTTCAACAGTCCGGTGCCTTACGAGGCAGATGCAGAGAAACCTTTCCGCTTTGGTAGCTTCACTACAGCAGGCGAACTTTATATCGAGACCGGACTGAGCGAGGTGGGCATGACAGGCTATCGCCGCTCGCTCTCTATCGACTCGGCTCTGGCTGTGGTGTCGTTTGCCAAGGACGGCGTCAGCTATACACGCGAATACTTCGTCAGCTATCCTGCCAATGTGATGGCTGTACGCTTCAAGGCTTCGCGTAAGGGAATGCAGAACCTCGTGCTTTCGTATGCCAAGAACCCCGTTTCGGAGGGCAAGATGATAGCCGAAGGCAACGACGAACTCTTGTGGAACGCCCGTCTCGACAATAATAATATGCAGTATTGCATACGTATGAAGGCGGTGGCAAAGGGCGGAACCGTAGACAATCATAACGGAAAAATTACCGTTAAGGGTGCCGACGAGGTGGTGTTCATCATCACAGCCGACACCGACTACAAGCCCAACTACAATCCCAACTTCGACGATGCAAAGGCTTATGTAGGCGTCAATCCTGAGTCTACTACACGCCAGTGGGTCGACAAGGCTGTAGCCAAGGGCTATGAGTCGCTGTTCAACGAGCATTACAATGACTACGCAAGTCTGTTCAATCGCGTAAAGCTCAACATCAACAACGCCACAGCCAACATTAAGGATATGCCTATCAACCAGCGACTCAGCAACTATCGTCGCGGCCAGAAGGACTTCTATCTCGAACAGCTCTACTATCAGTTCGGGCGCTATCTGCTCATCGCTTCGTCGCGCCCCGGCAATATGCCTGCCAACCTCCAGGGAGTATGGCACAATAATGTTGACGGACCTTGGCGTGTCGACTATCACACCAACATCAACGTGCAGATGAACTACTGGCCGGCATGCCAGACCAACCTCAGCGAGTGCGAGCAGCCGTTGTTCGACTTCATACGTACTCTCATCAAGCCGGGTGAGGTTACTGCCAAGGCATATTTCGGTACACGTGGATGGACAACATCTGTATCTGCCAACATCTTCGGATTCACTTCGCCCTTGGCGAGCGAGGATATGTCGTGGAACTTCTCGCCATTTGCCGGTCCGTGGCTTGCCACACACATGTGGAACTATTATGACTACACCCGCGACCGCCGATTCCTTGCCAATGAGGCTTACGACATAATCAAGGGTAGTGCCGACTTTGCTGCCGACTATCTGTGGCACCGTAAGGATGGAGTATATACAGCTGCGCCTTCTACTTCGCCCGAACACGGACCGGTTGACGAGGGTGCTACGTTTGCACACGCTGTAGTACGCGAGATTCTTATGGATGCTATCGAGGCAAGCAAGATTCTCGGTCGCGACGCCAAGGACCGTCGTGTGTGGGAAGATGCTTTGAAGCATATCGCTCCTTATAAGATTGGTCGTTATGGACAGCTTATGGAGTGGTCGCGCGACATTGACGACCCGAAGGACGAGCACCGTCACGTCAATCATCTGTTCGGATTGCACCCAGGTCACACCGTTTCGCCTGTCACAACTCCTGAACTTGCCAAGGCTTCGCGTGTAGTACTCGAGCATCGTGGCGACGGAGCTACAGGCTGGTCGATGGGATGGAAGCTCAATCAGTGGGCACGTCTGCATGACGGCAACCACGCATACAAGCTCTATGGCAACTTGCTTAAGAATGGTACGCTCGACAATCTGTGGGACACTCATGCTCCTTTCCAGATTGACGGCAACTTCGGTGGAACTGCCGGTGTGACCGAAATGCTGATGCAGAGCCATATGGGATTTGTCCATCTGTTGCCAGCATTGCCTGACGCATGGGCTGAGGGTACAATCGAGGGTCTGCGTGCACGTGGCAACTTCACCGTTGGCATCGTATGGAATGGTGGCAAGCTTGCTAAGGCTACCGTTTATTCAGGTGCTGGTGAGCCGTGCGAGGTTCGTTATGGCGACCAGACCGTACGCTTCAAGACCCAAAAGGGCAAGACATACAGCGTTACCAGCGTGAATGGTAAGCTGATTGTTAAGTAAGGGCAAAACATTTATATACAAAAAAACTGGCAAGTCGACCAATTGGTCAACTTGCCAGTTTTTTTTGTATTTAGTAAATCCGTAGATTACTTGTTTATTTGGTTAATTCGTAGATTACTTGTTGTCCTCAATAAGGTTCTCGCCAGTCATATCGGCAGGCTGCTCCAGTCCCATGATGTGGAGAATAGAAGGAGCTACGTCAGCCAGACGACCGTCCTTGACAGTTGCTGAGTTGTTGTCAGTAACGTAGATGAACGGAACCGGGTTCAATGAATGGGCTGTGTTAGGAGTGCCATCCTCGTTGAGAGCGTGGTCGGCGTTGCCGTGGTCGGCGATGATGATAGTCTCGTAGTCGTTAGCCTTAGCTGTCTCAACAACCTCCTTAACGCAGTTGTCGATAGCGTGAACAGCCTTAGCGATAGCGTTGTAGATACCTGTGTGGCCTACCATGTCGCCGTTGGCAAAGTTGACAACGATGAAGTCGTACTCCTGAGTCTTGATAGCACCAACGAGCTTGTCCTTAACCTCATATGCGCTCATCTCCGGCTTCAAGTCGTAAGTGGCAACCTTAGGTGAAGGAACAAGGATACGGTCCTCACCCTCATACGGAGTCTCACGACCACCGTTGAAGAAGAATGTTACGTGAGCATACTTCTCTGTCTCGGCTGTATGGAGCTGACGCTTGCCGTTGGCAGCGAGGTATTCGCCGAGAGTATTTGTTACGTTCTCCTTCGGGAAGAGGATGTGTACACCCTCGAACGATGCGTCGTACGGAGTCATGCAGTAGTACTGCAGATCCTTGATGGTGTGCATGCCAGCCTCGGTGTGGTCCTTCTGTGTGAGCACCTCAGTAAGCTCCTTGGCACGGTCGTTACGATAATTGATGAAGATGACAACGTCGCCCTCCTGGATTGTACCGTCAACGGTAGAGTTGTTGATAGGAAGGATGAACTCATCAGTTACGCCCTCGTCGTAGCTTTCCTGCATAGCCTGAACCATATCAGCCGACTGCTTGCCCTTGCCTTCAACGAGCAGGTCGTAAGCCTCCTTGACACGCTCCCAACGCTTGTCGCGGTCCATAGCGTAGAAACGACCTACGATGCTTGCGATGTGTGCGCCGTTGTCAGAGCAGCACTGCTGTACCTGCTCGATGAATCCCTTGCCCGACTTCGGGTCGGTATCACGGCCGTCCATAAAGCAGTGTACGTATACGTCCTTCAGACCATACTCCTTACCAATCTCGATGAACTTGAAGAGGTGGTCGAGTGAAGAGTGTACGCCGCCAGTAGAAGTAAGACCCATAAGGTGGAGCTTCTTGCCGGTCTTCTGAGCGTAGCTGTAAGCGTTAATGATTTCCTTGTTCTTGAGGATAGAACCGTCCTTGCATGCGCGGTTGATCTTTACGAGGTCCTGATAAACGATGCGACCAGCACCGATGTTGAGGTGACCTACCTCCGAGTTACCCATCTGTCCTTCGGGCAGACCAACGTCTTCGCCACAGGTGAGGAGCTGTGAGTGAGCACTAACAGCTGTGAGATAGTCGAGATAAGGAGTCGGTGTGTTGTAGATAACGTCTCCCTTGCCATGCTGGCCGATGCCCCATCCGTCGAGGATCATCAATAATGCTTTCTTTGCCATAATTATTGTAAAAATCTTATAAATGAATTGTTTTGCGACATAAAGGCTCCCCAATGCTTTACACATTGTCACCTTATTATATACAATATGCAAAATTACAATTTTCGATTTAATTGGCAAAATAACACAAAACAAGTTTAACAACAATTATATAGAACCTCTTTAGCCCTGCATTTCGCGCCATTCGCGTGGCGACATGCCCGTATTGTCGTTGAAAATCTTGTACAGTTGGCTGCGCGATGAGAATCCGCAATATACCGATATTGTGTCGTTGTTGTATTCGGGATGTGCCTTGACAAGCCGTTGTGCTTCTGCAAAGCGTATGCCCGACAGCCACACTCTGAATGTAGAGTTAAGGTACTGGTCGAAGTATTGGCTCAGTCGTATGCGCGAAATGCCGGTTTGTTGCGACAGCTTGCCTATGTTGGCAGAGCTGTCCCTGAATCCTCCGTTTGCAACCCATTGTTCCAGTATATTGCTTATTCTTTCGATTTGTCCAGTCGATATGGTTGTAGGGTCATCGTCAGCCAATTCATTGTAGTAGTCTGATGCATTGCCGTATGTTTCGTCTTCGGTCAGCACGTCTTCAACGGGAGCCATGTTGAATCCTAATGCCACGAAGCTTGAAACGAACAGAAACATAGTGAACAGCATTAGCGGACCGACGACATATAATGCCGGTCGCCAAGTTACAGCAAAAATAAGTGTGGACGACAGCATGGAAAGCAATAGATAACTTGCTTTGGTGTAGCGGTCGTACGTTGATATGTCGCCGCCGGTGTCGTTGTTGATGCGGTGTTGTGTGCGTCTTAGTATAATGGTAGGCGACGTCATGAAGTACACCATGCTCAAGGCGAACATGGCGAATATTATACCACGCATTCCGTCAAGTGCCATATTGCCACTTGTATACCATCCTATTGCAAACACCCCGACTATGGATAAGCAAGCCAATGCGCCTACTATGGCATAGCGACGTGTGGTTTTGCGCGAACTTTGTAGCTGTATTATTGAACAAGCCAGAAAATAGTTGGCTATAGGATAGAACAAAGTATTGAATACTGTGCCGACATTATCGTCATTAGCTCTCAGCTTGAACTTTATCTGCAGAGCGTAGTGAACTACCAGTATCAGCATTGTTGCAGCCAGCAGCAGTCGTGACTTCTCGTATTGCGGGGTAGTGGAATTCTGGTACAGTCGCGAAACAAGCAGTTGCAGCATAAGCATTGCGAATACAAGCAAGCATGTGTATTGTAATGTAAATAATGATTCCATATCGTAATCGAAATATTAAAAGCAGTATATAGTAGTAATCTTTTCTGTTATCTTTAACATTACAAAATTACCATTTATTTTCAAGAAACGAATATTTGTAATAGAATTTTATTCTTTTTTTAATTTAAGTTTCGCAAGCGAAAGTAGTTCGAAATGCCGCTAATGTGAATACAAAAAAATGAGGGTGTTCAAAACTTTATTGTTTTGACACCCTCACAATTTTCAATTGACTTTTATATATAGTGTTGTTGTCCTATGTGATTGTTGGCTATAGTTTAGCGACGGCTTCCAAACGAACCGTGGCTGCTACCGCCATTGTTGCTCTTGCTTCCGCCATTAGAGCGTGAACCGCCTCCAAACGATGAACCTCCATTGCTGCGACTGCCTCCGAAAGAGCCACGTGAGCCGAACGAAGAGCTGTTGTTAGAGCGCGAACCGCTTCCGAACGAATACCCGTTTGAACGTGAACCGCTACCGAATGAAGATGAGTTGCTGCGGTTGCTGTTGCCGAACGAAGGTCTTGACTGGTTTGACGTGTTGGGACGTGTGAACGTATTGCGTGGTGTGCCATATACGTCGTCACCTCCACGGCGTGAACCAAACTGTCCGCGGTTAGTATTGTTGTCGGTCAACGAATGTCTTACTGTAGTGCGTGTGCTGCTGCCACGTGAGCCAAACGAACTCTGTTGACGATTGTTCTTGTTGCCAAACGAGTTTTGTGGACGACCTGAGATATATTGTGGTTCGCGTGAACCGAACGACTGTCTGTTGCCACGTCCATAGTCACCACGGTCAAATCTATCGCGCATTCCGAAGTGGCTGTCGCCGCGACGTGATCCGTAGCTACGTCCATGATACCAAGAACGTCCGTGGTTTGTGCTCCATGAGTGTCCGCCACAATAGTTTACGTATACAGTAGGACGATTGAAGTAGAAGTAGTCGCGGTGCGGATAGCGTGCGTAAATGCCGAAGTGCCAGTAGCCAGCGTTGAAGTAGAGCGGACGATAGAAGTAGGCTGCGTCGCAGAAAGCACGATACTGCCAGTCGAGCAGAACGTAGCTCATGTCGAGATTGCGGTAGCGCCAGTAGGCCCCATACAGGTCGTCGACAGTATTTACACTCATAAGGTAGTCGAGGTTTATCTCGTATGCTGCCTCATACTGGTCGTTGGTCAGATTCAGCTCATAAGCCATTTTGTCGGTCAGGAACAAAGCCTGCTGACGAGCCTGCTCATAACTCATAGCGTTTGACGACATTGTGAACGCCATCAGAAGCATTAGTATGGAAATCAGCTTTTTCATAATGTATATGTTTTATATTGTTCGACAATTGGTTTCTTTTTACACTTGCAAAGGTACATACACATTATGGGTTGGCAAAAGGATTTTCCCTAAACGCGTGTGGGAAAATCCCTATTGTTGTTTTTCAGTCTTTCGGTTGCTGGTCGTCTTCCTTTACTGTAGTGCTCACGTTACGCTCTATGCTGCGACGCAACTGGTGCAGCTTGATGGCGTTGGTCAGTTCCACAATGCCATAGACAATCATGCTCCAGCCTATGACAAATAATGGAGCCGATGCAATAGACGATGGCGAAACTATAGCCACAATACCTATAAGCAGAGTCAGCGCCGGCATAATCCAGTAGTAGAATCCGATGCGTGCCATGCGTGATACCGCTACAAGATTTGCCATCTGGCTTATGGCTCCCAGTATGAGTATGGCTGCAAGAATGTACATCAGACTTTGCACGAATGTGTTGGGCATAAGAGCCAGGATGAGTCCAAGTATGAGGCTGCCCAGTCCGACGATTGGAAACGTAGGCTTCATGCCAGTCAGCAGTCTGCCGTCGGCATCAAACACCTGTATGTCGTTTTTCTTGCCTCGTGCAATGAAGTAAGTTACGCACGAGAACACTCCCGACAGGAAGAACAGCACACCAATGGCAATAGTTATCCACGTTACGGTAAGTTCGCGATACTTCACGATGAGCGCTCCTACAATAATGGCGCACAATGCGCGCACAACAGAACTTTGAAATACTTTCATATCTTCTTGCTTTTTTTGATTATATACAATAATGTGTATGGCAAATTTATACATTATTATCTATATAGACAACACAAATGTCGTTTTTATGCCTTATAAAGTGGCAAATAGGGATTTCCCTATTTACTATTATGGTTTTTATACATTGCCGTGTTGTTTGGTTTTTCTATCTTTGCATCAGGAAACAATTTAAACACATACACTATGAAACGAATTTATATTTTCCTTACAATGTTCATGTTGGCATTGATGCCGGCAATGATGACAAGTTGCGATACTGATGATGATTATTGGTGGGACGACTATTATGGTGAATGGTATGACGAATACGATTGGTATAATGATCCATTCGATCATGGTAACAACCAGCTTGTATCTATGGCTCGCACCCTTAACGGCACATGGACAGGTGATGCCAAGAGCGATTTTAAAGAAGATGGCCAGTGGTATACTGCTTACTTCGATGTAGAGTTCACCTTCACGCAGTACACCCCTTATTCATGCAACGGTACCGGATACGAGACCGACTATGCCGACAATGGCGAAACCAATGTCAGTCGCTTCAAGTGGTATATCGACCCTCGTACGGGCAATATCAATATAGAGTACATCCCGAGCGGATCCCGATACCTTCTCGATGCCAATGGCAATTCCGATAAATCCGGTTTCTTCCTTGGATGGGACTCTAAAGAGAAGCAGGATCTGTTCAATGGAGTAATGGAAGGCGTCAACGTCGACGAGTACATAACGTTCGACTGCGAGCGTGTCACAAGTCGCGGCACACGTGCTCTTGGTTCAGACTCTGTACAGACAACATCGCAGGGCAAGTCGTATGGCAAGGGATTCACATTGAAGCGCGTTGAAAATAATGTACCGAAGACTCTGCGTCGCAGATAATATAGGAACGGCTGACTCCAGTCCGACGCGCAGCAAGAATATTGAAACAGCAAACTTTAGTAGCGGAGGCCGAAAGACCTCCGCTATTGTTATTGTGTAAAATCCCATTCTTTTTCATTGTTTATTTTCTGTAAATCCGTAACTTTGCAAATATCAAACAAAGTGAAAGACAATGGAAAAAGAAAATGATATATTCCAGAGAGCCGAATTGCTCTTGGGCAACGATGTGATGAATCAGATAGCCTCCAAGCGTGTCATCGTGTTTGGGGTAGGAGGCGTTGGCAGTTGGTGTGTTGAGTGTCTGGTACGTTCGGGCATACGTCGCATCACGATAGTCGACTTCGACAGCGTGTGTGCCTCAAATGTCAACCGCCAGCTTATGGCCACTACCAACACCATAGGTCGCGTCAAGGTTGAAGCTTTAAAGGAGCGATTGCTCCAGATCAACCCTGATTGCGAGGTCACAGCCTTGCAGAAGATGTTCACCGAAGAGACAGCCGACGAGTTCTGTCTCGACCAGTACGACTATATCATCGATGCCATTGACTCGCTAAAGGACAAGGTGGCGCTCATTATGCGCGCTTGTCAGACATCAGCTGTATTCTTCTCGTCGATGGGAGCAGCCTTAAAGATGGACCCAACCCGAATACGCGTGGCGGAGTTTTGGAAGGTGCGTGGCTGTCCGCTTGGTTCAGCTCTGCGCAAACGTATGAAGCGGGCCCAACTTAAGCCAGCCCATAAGTTCCAGTGTGTGTATAGCGAGGAACTTCTTGACAATGTCGGTCCGCAACCCGAACCTGAATCCAAGAAGCAAACTAATGGCAGTATGTCGCACATTACAGCCATCTTCGGCTTCACCATTGCAGGATTGGTACTCAACGATATTCGCGATAAAGCACTAAAAGTCGACAACGAACACAACAATTAAGCCGTTTTGCAGTTATATATATTATATAATGTATAGATATAACAGTTTAACGTATTCACATAATAATTCATAATGAGACGATACATAGTATACATATTGCTTGCTCTTCTGATGCCTTTGGCGGCAGTAGCACAGTCGATGACCGACGATCAGGTTATGGCATTTGTAGCCAAGGAGCATGCAGCCGGCACGTCAAATGCCCAGATTGTAACCAAACTCATGCAGCGTGGAGTCGACATATCTCAGATACGTCGCGTGCGCACCAAGTACGAGAGCCAGATGAATCAAGGCTCAATGAGTTCGATGTCAGGCAAGAGTGCAGCTGAAACCTCACGTATGCGCACCAATAATGGCAAGACACGCAATGACTATGGCAAGAAGGCTGATGCTGAGGCTGCCGAATATTCTTCGCAGCGAGTTAAGGCGCAGCCCGACCGCAGCTATACCCATACCTACGACGACAACGATGAGGAGTATGTCGACTTTCAGAAAGAGATGGCTGCAATGGTCAGTAGCGATAAGGACTCATTGGCAAAAAGCAAAAACCGTGTCTTCGGTCGCGACATCTTCAATAGCAAGCTTCTTTCGTTTGAGCCCAATATGAACATAGCCACACCTCAGAACTATCGTCTTGGTCCCGGTGATGCTGTAATTATTGACATCTACGGAGCGTCGCAGAAGACCGAGCAATGTACCGTATCGCCCGATGGCGACGTCACTATCGAGGGTTACGGACCCGTTCAGGTGTCAGGACTCACCGTGGCACAGGCCAATGCCCGCCTGCGTTCTACGCTTGGCAGTCGCTATACAAGCAGCCGCGTGCGCCTTACGGTAGGGCAGACACGCACCATTATGGTCAATGTCATGGGCGAGGTGCGTTTGCCAGGCACATATACTCTGTCAGCATTCGCCACAGTGTTCCACGCCCTTTATATGGCTGGCGGCACCAACGACCTTGGTACGTTGCGTAACATCAAGGTGTATCGTAGCGGTCGGCTCGTCACCGTAGTCGACATTTACGACTACATTCTCAACGGTCGTCTTACTGGCAACGTGCGTCTTGCCGAAGGCGATGTTATCGTTGTAGGACCCTACGACTGCCTTGTCAACATTTCTGGAAAGGTGAAGCGTCCTATGTTCTACGAGATGAAGAAGAACGAGTCGGTAGCTTCGCTTCTCAAATATGCAGGTTCGTTCACGGGCGATGCCTACACCAAGGCTGTGCGTGTCAATCGTAAGACAGGCCGCGAATATTCGGTATATAACGTTGGCGAGTTCGACTTCGCAAGTTTCCAGATAGCCGACGGCGACTCGGTAGAGGTAGACTCCATCTTGCCTCGTTTTGCCAACACCGTCGAGGTGCGTGGCGCAGTATTCCGTCCCGGCAAGTACAATCTTGGAGGTCAGGTCAACAGCGTGCGCACTCTTCTTGCCCAGGCAGAGGGCGTGACCGAGAAAGCCTTCACAGCTCGTGCCGTAATGCATCGCTTGAAAGCCGATCGCTCGCTTGAGGCAATACGCGTTGACGTGGCAGGCATCATGAGTGGACGTGTAGCCGACATACCATTGAAGGAGAACGACGTGCTCTTCATTCCGACACGTCCCGAAGAGATACAGGAACGTACCATCACCATACGAGGCGAGGTAAACTATCCCGGCACCTATCGCTATGCCGAGAACGAGACCGTTGAAGACTTCGTGCTTCAGGCAGGCGGATTGACCGATCGTGCCTCGTCTGTCAATGTCTACATTAGTCGACGTATCACCGACCCCAAGGCTCTGCGTCCCGATTCGGTTATAGCCCAGACCTTCACCGTATCGTTGAAGGACGGATTTGCTGTAGACGGACAACCCGAGTTCAAGCTCATGCCCTTCGACGAAGTGTATGTAATGCGCAGCCCAGCCTACAGCGAGCAGCAGAATGTAAGTGTTGAGGGCGAAGTAGTGTTTGCAGGAATGTACACTTTGCCTAAGGACAATGTACGATTGAGCGAGCTGTTCCGCAAGTCAGGCGGTTCCAACGGACTGGCTTATATCAAGGGAGCACGCCTTATGCGTCGTGCCAACGAAACCGAGAAGGAGCGCATGCGTGCTGTATTGCGTATGCAGCAGGAGCAGTTGCAGAAAAATCTGCTCCAGCTTTCGGCAAGCAGCAACAATGCAGGCGGCATGCAGCAGGTAGCCGAAGATGCCAAGAATGCCGAACTTGCCAAGTTCAACGTGCCCGACGAATATCCCGTAGGCATCGACCTTGACGAAGCATTGAAGAATCCAGGCAGCGATGCCGACGTAGTGTTGCGCGAGGGCGACCGCCTCATCGTGCCCAAGTACAATGGAACTGTCAAGGTTAATGGAGCCGTAATGTATGCCAATACCGTAGCCTACGAGAAGGGCAAGCGCGCATCTTACTATATCGACCAGGCAGGAGGCTATGCTACAGACGCCGTCAAGAACCGTGCCTACATTATATATATGAACGGTCGTGTGGCTAAGGTGAGCCATGGCGCACGCGTAATGCCGGGTTGCGAGATTGTAGTGCCAGCCAAGCTGAAGCGCAAGATGAGTGTGGCTGAGACCATGAGCCTCGGTTCAAGCATGTCGTCGATAGCCGCCATGATAGCTACGATAGCCAATCTGACGAAGTAAAATTGCCTGATTACGTATACCTCTAATACATATATATATATGAAATATCCAATAGGAATACAAGACTTTGTCAAACTTCGTCAGGGCGGATTCGCTTACGTTGACAAAACCAAATTTGTATATAAGCTTGCCGACGAAGGGTCATATTACTTTCTGAGCCGTCCACGACGGTTCGGAAAGAGTCTTTTCCTGTCTACACTCGAAGCCTATTTCCTTGGTAGGAAAGAACTCTTCGAAGGACTTGCCATATATGATATGGAGAAAGAATGGAAGAGTCATCCAATTTTTTATATAGATTTGAATACGGCAAATTTCCGTGACGAGAATAGTCTGTATGAAGTCCTCAATTCACACGTGAGTGTATGGGAAGAAATGTATGGTGCTCGTGAATATGAAACAACACTCGCTTTGCGCTTTAAAGGTGTAATAGCACGTGCTGCCGAAAAGGAAGGACGTGGAGTCGTAATACTAATTGACGAGTATGATAAGCCTATCCTCCAGACTCTGCGCAATGAAGAATTGCAGGAGAGACACCGTTCGTTGCTCAAGTCGTTCTACTCAGTACTGAAGACGCAAGATCGTTATATACGTTTTGCTTTCATTACTGGTGTAACAAAGTTTGGCAAGGTAAGCGTGTTCAGCGACCTCAATAATCTTATGGACATATCCATGGATCAACGCTATATAAGCATTTGTGGTATGACGCAGAATGAACTTCTCTACAACTTTCGTGAAGGTATAGAGCAATTGGGCGAGGCGTATGGCGATACAGAAGAAGAGACATTGAATAAGCTGAAGATAAGATACGACGGCTATCATTTTGAAGAGGATACAGTAGGTATATACAATCCGTTCAGTGTACTCAATACACTGGCTAAGTTGCGTTATAAGGACTATTGGTTTGAAACTGGAACTCCCACATTCCTTGTCGACCTATTGAAGATGCACAATTATCGTCTGCCAGACATCACCAGAGAGAAAGTCTCAGGCGATGTGATAAACAGCATTGATTCGATGTCTACCAATCCAATACCTGTGATATATCAGAGCGGTTACCTTACTATAAAAGGTTACGACGAGCGTTTCAAGAAATACCGACTTGGCTTTCCCAACAAGGAAGTGGAAGAAGGCTTCCTCAATTTCCTTTTGCCGTTATATTCTACGGCAGGTTCAAAGTCTCCCTATTTCATAGAGGAGTTTGTGAAGGATGTCAAAGCTGGTAATCTAATACTCCCGGCAATGTTTATTTAATAGAATGTAAATAAAGACATGCAAGAAAGAAGATTGCCGTTAGGCATACAGGACTTTGAGGAGCTGCGTAAGGGAAACTATCTTTACGTGGACAAGACCGATATGGTGTGGGCTGTGGCTAACAACCGCAAATACAATTACCTCAGTCGCCCTCGTCGTTTCGGCAAATCACTTTTTGCGTCTACTTTGAAATGCTATTTCGAAGGCAGAAAGGAATTGTTTGATGGCCTCAAGATAATGTCCATTGAAAAAGAATGGATTGTGCGTCCAGTCATATATTTAAGTATGAGTTTAGGAGGCTCTGATGCTCAATCGTTGAAGGAATATCTCAACGAACGTTTGAGTTATTACGAGTCTGTATATGGAAAGGTACAATCCGAGCAATCATTGGGCAATCGTTTTAATGGTGTGATTCGTCGTGCGTACGAAAAGTCTGGAGTACAGATAGCTGTAATAGTAGACGAGTATGACGTGCCGTTGCAGCATACGTACGATACAGAACAGCATGAGGAATGTCGAACTATATATCGTGATTTCTTTACGGGGTTGAAAGATTTTGGCTATTGTATAAAATGTGTCTTCATAACAGGCATTACTAAGTTTACGCAGATAAGCCTGTTTAGTACTTTGAATACTATTGCCAATATAAGCTTTGACGAATCGTTGGCTGCCGTTTGCGGTATCACGTATAGCGAATTGACAGACAATTTTCAGAATGAGATAAAGAGATTGGCTGACAAATGCAATATGAGCGAAGAGGCGACAATCAATGAGATGCAATCCTTGTACGACGGTTATCACTTTGCCTCCAACATGTTGAATGTGTACAACCCCTTTAGTGTGTTGTCGGCATTCTCTCGTGGACGTCTTAATTCTTATTGGATAGCATCAGGTTCAAACGAGATGTTATTTAAGGTGTTGAATAAGTTCGCCAAGGATATCCCCATGCTCGATGGTTGTCTTATTGATGCCGACTATCTGGAAGAGAGCGATGTGAATATGATTGACCCGAAGCTGTTCCTCTATCAAGCGGGCTATCTGACAATAAAGTCAGTAGATGGTAATACTTATGTTTTGGGCTATCCGAATCGTGAGGTGAAAGAGGCTGTTCAAAACTCGACATTACGCTGACTCTTATGCTGCTTCTGATAAAAGAGTGATTTGTTTGGCTCTTGAATTCGGAAGAGATAGCAGAGGACTGGAACGATGGGCTGTCATATAATAAAAAAGTATGTAAACAAGACAAAGAGCATTTCTATAGTAACCATAAAAATAGCATTATTATGTCAGTACAGAATATGTGTCTAAATATTATGAATGAGCGTATGCAAAGTGAAATGGACAAGTTGTGGAATTCTGGCTCATGGAGTGAGGAAAAGCTCGAAGCAATGAAAACCGAACATTTGCGTACTTCATATTAGTTTCAGAGGATAGACATTTCTTCACTTATGAAGCATGCAACAAAAAGTATGTAAACAAGCCAAAGAAAGCGTTGGGGCATTGCAAAGGTAATGACTAGCGCAAGGGAAAGCAAGGAAAAGAGAATTTAGTAGTAATTAAAAGTGTTTGAATGAATAATATAAAGGACATAACAATAAGAACTGTTTATGTAAGAAGCTTAATGCTTTTTACTGTATTTTTATTTGTCCCGTTCCTTACATATGCACAGAAAAATGTGGAGTGGCCAGATATTACGCTACTTTCAATTGAAACTGTTGATGGAGTAGAACCCACATTTACTAAAGTGTATCCTCCTGAAGGAGCTGTAGGTGAGAGTGTAATTAGCGAGTATGTACCAGGAAAACTCGTGATAACCCTAAAGGGTGAACCCCTATACGATAGTGGTGACTATGTGAAAGGTGAGTCGGGTAAAAGAATTAAGATTAGGGGTAACACTTCTGGTGCTAATCTTCAACAGAAACCTTATAAGCCTCAAATCCGCAACCTATAGGGTTTAGTGGGATTTTGCTTGCAAAGCGACAAAATTCATTTTATTGTACATATTTCTTGCACAACAGAAATGTCGCAGACACAAAATCCCCTTACCCCATAAAGCGACTTGAGGTAATACGCTGGTTTAACCAGAAAAGCATGGTCTTTAACCAAAGTCTGTCTTGAACAGGTTGGCATAAGCATTGTTGTCTGAGTAAATATTCAATACATGCCTACGTGATGTCTTAATCCATTTCGCAGGAACAGAGATGAACTTGAAAACAAAGGTCTTGATTCTGCTGGTGGCACGCAATCCAAATTCATGGGTTTTCAATCTCTGCATAATAGCTTTGTAGAAGTTTCTGATGAGAGCTGTCATAA
>OLSQ01000473.1_pt1 | contig 39316 bp, 33 predicted proteins | sample 1672561 | NCBI WGS metagenome assembly OLSQ01 (sample SAMEA3136699, study PRJEB25190) | human gut metagenome | biome: human gut; feature: human-associated habitat; material: faeces | place: Austria | collected 2013
GTTCTCCCCATTTTCCAAAGCGGATTGGGTGAAGATACAACTTGGAGGGTTGTCCGAGTGGTCGAAGGTGCGACTCTCGAAAAGTCGTGTGCCGCAAGGCACCTAGGGTTCGAATCCCTAACCCTCCGCCAACCTGAGAAGCCGGTTTTGCCGGCTTCTCTTTTTTATTCCCGGTTTCCTATTCCTAAGCCAGCAAGCATTGCATCTGCGGAGATAACTTTTGAACTGTACTCAAGGTGTGCGTAAATGTTTGCCGTAGTTGAGAAGTCGCTGTGCCCGAGCCATTCTTGAATCTGCTTCATCGGAACGCCGTTGGCGAGAAGCAGCGAGGCGCAGCTATGTCTCAAATCGTGATAGCGCACTCTGCGCAATCCGTGTTCCTCCAGAAGCTTCGGGAATCCGCAGGAAACATAATTAGGCTTGATGATATCTCCGATTTCATTGATACACACATAGCCCGTGTAATCTTTCACATAGGATCGCCCGCATAAACGCCGGTTTTCCTCCTGTTCTGCTTTAAGCTCCAGAAGCCGTTCCTTTACGAAAGGAACCAGTGGCAGCGTTCTCATGCTGGACTTATTTTTCGTCCGATCTTCTGCGACCGTAATACGCTTTCCATCAAGGGCAACGGTTGTAAGCGTATGCCGGATGGTGATTGTGTCGCGCTCAAAGTCGATGGCATCCCATTTCATACCGAGGGTCTCGCTGCGCCGCATCCCATAGAAAGCACCAAAGAGAATGGGGATTTCAAGTTTGGTGCCTTTGGAGATTTCAAAAAGCCTGTTCACTTCATCGGCATCGTAAAAGTTTGCCATAAAACGCTCCTTCCTTGGTCTTTCGATCTTATCAGCGGGATTACTGGAGATTAGGTCGAGCTTGACAGCATACTTCAACGCCTTGTGGATGTTTGCGTGATAATGAATAACCGAGGATGCGCTCACACGTTCCAGTTCCTTCAGGTAAAAATCCTGGATGTGTTTTGCCGACAGCTCCTGCAACGTAATCTGCCGTTCTCTGAAATACGGCACGATTACTTTTTTGACCATATTAGAGTATGAGGCGAAAGTTGTCACCGCCACGGAGCTCTTTATTACCGTAAGCCATTGTTCCATGAAATCTGCAAAAAGAATGCCGCCTGTAATTGGCACCTCCTCTTGGAAGCTGCGCCGCTGCTCCTGTAAGAACGCTTCGGCGCGTTTCTTGTTGCCCTTGACCACAAGCCCTGTTGCAATCCACTTTGTTTTGCGGTTTCCGTGTGCGTCAGTGTAGTTTAGTACCGCATAAAAATAACCTTTTTTCTCACGAAGGTGTCCTGCCACCATAATAAGATATCCTCCTCTCTTGTTGTGGGTAACACCTGCCGTTGACCTGAGAACAGTATAAATCATTCGAACTGATGCGGAAAGGATGCCGCCAATCGGATTTATTTCTCCATGCAGTCAACAGCCGATGCATAAGTAGGTAAAAAGATGTGCTTTGGGGATACGGTAGGCGCGACCTACTTTTATGCAGCAGATTTTGCCTTCTCGTATCAGTCGATACCCCGTTTTCGTGCTGACATCAAGTATCTGGCACATCTGAGCGATATCCATGACATCCGGATACTCTTTCAGCATTAGCTTGTAAGCATCACGCTGGGATAGCGTGGTAGTGGTTTCAGAGTTCATGTTTCGCACCTCCATTCCTATGCGTTGTTTTTGTATGTAAATGACCGCACGATTTCTCTTGCGGTCTGCCTTCCCTCAGAACTTCATGGGAAGGGTCGAATGCCTGCGCCTGCCGTTGTAGATGCGGTAGAACAGGTTGACGTAGCGCTTTACGCCCCGCAGCTCCTTTTCCGCCTTGCCCGCCGCGTAAACAAACTTGGGCTCGTAGGCGCGGAGGCTGTAAATGAGCCGCTCCCGGTCGTACTCGCCGTGGTACAGCTCCACGAAGTGGACGATACCCTGAATCACCTCGGCTCGGAGGGAATCGGGGGCGCCGCCCCAAGCTTCCAGCAGGATGGTCAGCGCTTCCTTGTAAACCTCTGCGCCGACGCGCTTGAACTCCGCAAAGGCGGTATTGATGCAGATGATGCGCCCGACGCCTCCACCGCGCTCAAAGCCCACATGAAATCCTACGTCCTCGGTCGCTTCGTAAAACTCGCCCGACGCCTTGTCCTCGCCATGAAGATTGGCACGGAGCTTCGCGCTGGGCGTCAGGGCTGCGGAGTAGCCGGTCTGCATGGCAAACAGCAGAGCTTCCTCAGCCTCTGTCATACCGTAGTACACCTTGCAGAGGATCGGCAGGTCGTTGTTGCCGTTCATGTGCTTGCGCGCCACAATAGTATGTTGCCCATCAAACACATAATAGTGACCGTCACGAAAGCTAACCTTCGGTTCGTTGGCGATACGCTCATTGAACCCGGCCACGATCTTTGCCACACGCTCGGTGTTCAGCTTGCGTTGGTACGCATCGGGAATCTCCAAATCCCGGCTGCTGACTTCCATCAGCTTGTAGAGTGTCTTAATGCTGTTCATTGTCTGGTTCTCCTTCCAATTTGAGAATGTATTGTTTTGGCTCTTGCATGATTTCAATGACCTGATCTTTGTAGTCCGGCTTTTCCAATAGACCGGGGAAGTTCGTAAAAAGCACGTCGCATGTCTCGACCATGTTCCGCGCCGTATAGCGCAGGCTTACCAGTGCCGAATCCTCCGTGACGCGCTTGGAGTCCTTCATATCCTCGTAGCTTTTGCCGATAGTCGCATAAACCTCTTGCTGGCGCTTTGTGCCGCTCCGGGCAGACTCCTTATCTGCTTTGGGCTTCTTTTCGGGGATCACCCTGAGCTGCTCCGCTTTTTCCCGGCGTTCTTCAGGGGCAACCTTGGCGATAGCTGCAACGTCGGTCTCGCGGGGCTTGTATTTGCCCAGCAGCAGGTCGTTCTTGATGCCGGGAAGGACTTCCTCGGCAGCGTCAATTCCATCCGAAAAGTGCTCTGCACGAATTACATAGTTTTTGCTGGTATTAGTTTCCTCTGCGATACGGTCACAAGTTTTAAGCGGAGAAATCAAGTTCCCATTTTGGGAACTTGATTTTGCCTGCTCGCTTTTTCTATCGCCGCCGCGTATTTGTTTCTCTGCCTTGTAACGCTGCCCGATCAGATATTTCTTCTGCTGGGGCGTAAGATTTCGCCGTCCGAGCTGGTTCTTGCAAATCCAGGAAAGGGCCTCGTAGCGGTTGCTGAACTGCTTTTCATGGGTACGGAACCCGATGCCCGGATGCGCCTGCGCGATGCGGTAGCGGTTGTGACCGTCCACAATCGTATCGTTCCAGACGATGAGGGGCATGAGCACCAGCCCTTCCTCAAGGATGTTTTCTTCGAGCTGCGAAAGCTCGTCATCTGTCAGCGGCGGGCATTTCGCCTCGAACTCCGGGTCGATGGTCAGTACGGGATTCATTACGGGGCCTCCATTTCTTCGGGGACATACAACCCGAGGGCTTCCTCGATGGCTTCCCCAATCTCATCCATCTGCTGCCGGGTCATCCTGCCCAGGTACTTCCTCACGCGCCGCTTGTCGATGGTCTTGATCTGCTCCAGCAGCACCATACCGGGAAGCTCCAGCCCGTGGATGCGCTCTGCGTAGTAATGGGTGGGCTGGGACGGCTTCTTGCCGGCCTTGGACGTGATGGGCGCGACGATCAGCGTGGGGCAGTAGTAGTTGCCGGTGTTGTTTTGCAGGACGACCACAGGGCGGGTGCCGCCCTGCTCGGAGCCTATGTAGGGGTCGAGGTTGGCAAGATACACGTCGCCCCTGCGGTAAATCCAGTTTTCCTTCATGCGGTTTCTCCGTTCCTTTCTTTCGTTTCTTTCGATATTCCTCAAAGCGAGAAAGCAGGTCATGTCCGGATATCTCTCGCTGTTGTATCTGTCCTGTGCGTTCATATTGCGTCTCCTTGTCTTTTGTCATTGTGGTTTTTCGGGTATGTACGCTCTCAATTTGTCCTCGACGCCCCGAGAGCAGGGAGAGCATCAGACGGCGGTGTGCTGCACCGCTCCATAGGAATCGAACCTCCCCGCCTTCATTGTGGCCGGGCCGCGAATTACGGAAGTATCATTGTCCCCAACACCTGTCGTCGCCTCCACCGGGAGCAGCCCGGCTTTTATCGTGTAAGTTGTATCGCTCGCTCATTTCTGAGGTCGTGGCGCACTCACGAAAGCGGCTCAGGGGTTCAGCCCATAGCGTTGGGAATGTGCCTGATGCCTGGATATTCAGTTTTCAAGGTTCGCTGAGCCTTGCGGCTCTGAGAAAACTGAATCTCCGTATCCCTTGCGGTGAGATTTGTCCTCTCACCTTTCAATGGACATTTTTTTGCCCTTTGTCAGGTATCACGCAAAATATATTTTGCTTTTTTGCGGATCAGTGCGATTGCGTCATGCACGCTTTGCCTGGTCATGCCGTGCTCCGCAGCATATGCGGACTGGCTTTTCCCCTCGATGAGGCATTCCGTAAAGATCGAACGCTGGCTGTCCGTCAGCGTTTTGCAGAATGTGTCTGTGAGTTCTGCCGTGAGCACCTCGGAGTCGATGCTCTGCCGCGTATCCAGCAGCCATGCGGCCTCGTCCATGCTTCCGCCGTCGCGGATGGCGTCAAGGCTCAGAACCGGCCCGATGGTCTGCTGTTTTGCGTACTCCCGGCGCATCTGCTTTTCCTGACGGAGCAGCAGCCGCATCACCTCAAGGCTGACCTCCGTTTCCTCGCCGGTGGCCTTGATTCTGGCGAAATATCTCTTTCTTCCGTTTTCCTCGATTGCCCAAAGGTCGTAATCGAACTCCTTTAATGTTTTCATGCCGTGATCTCCTTTGAATTTTTGAATTTGGGTGAAATCAAAAATTCGGAGCTCACGGGTAGCGGCAGATGTATTGTTCAAAGCGGCGTTTCATGGAAAAAGTCCTTTCCCGAGCCAAGCCGGGAAAGGACTTTCAACGCCGTACAAAGAAATCGAGCAGCAAAAAAGCGCCGTCAAAGCAGACCGAACCCATTTACCGGTTCAGTCTGACTTTGTACGGCGCTTGGCAGTCTCCTCAGAATGAATCTGATTCTCTCCGCTTGCTCGATTAAAAGTCGGTTTGTATATTTAGTTGGTCTTTTTCATCGTAATTCTTTTCTATATGCGTTTGAGCGCTTTCTACCAGCGTAAAAGATGTTCAATGCCAGCAGCATGGCGCAGTAGAGCAATATGCCAATTGCAAGAATCAGCTGAAAATCCCGCCATTCCGAATAGGAGACAGTTCGGAAACCCAGCACGCAGAGATGCCCCAGCCCGTAGGCAACGGGAATTAGCATCAGGTACTCCGCTCGACGGCGGATGCGTTCCTTTTTCCGCACGCAAAACCAAATCACAGCAACGATGATGAACAGCATTATGTTGCCCAGCAGCCAATAGCCAAGGGTAAGCCCGGGCAGAGCGACCCAGCCACTGTTATCCGATGCAGCCTCACCATAGAGATTCACCGAGCTGCCATCAGCAATTTGTGTAAAGTAGATCAACAACGGCTTATCGTTCTCCGGTGATACGGTCACAGCCCATGCGCCGTTTTTTTTGAACATTCTGTCCCATGGAGAAGTCCATGCTTCCAACTGATAAACTGTATTGCACTCGTCAGGGTCTTCAATATGTTGGAGCTTATAATTTGTGACTTTGCTGTTGAAAGAAATCGTAACTTCACCAACTCCGGTTTCTGTGACAGTCACCAAATCCGGTGTATATTCAAAATACTCCGGCGCAGTAAGAAGCGAGATGACTGCCAGCATCAGTGCTAGCAAAATAGCCACAGTACACAGAATAGTCTGTAGCTTTTTCATCAGCAGTGCCTTTTTCAGCCGCTTCAACGGTGCGGCATTGATATCCGGCTTCAACTGCACCTCAACCGGTTTTTGCAATTTTTCCAGCTCTGCACGACATCTCGGGCAGTCCTTAAGATGCTCCCTGACAAAGCTCACGGTATCATCAGATACCATTTCTTCTACATATAGCGGCAGAATGTCTTGGACAATGCTGCATTCATTTTTCATTATTGAAACCCTCCATTCCTTCCTGTATCTTTTTTCGCGCCCTGTGATAGGTAACGCACGCCCAGTTTTCCGTTTTGCCGAACAATGCTCCGATTTGTTTAAAGCTTAGCTCTCCAAGTGTCCTCCACATAAAGACCTCCTTGTACGGTTCATCCAGCCCATGGAGCGACCGCTGTATTTCCGTAACGGTTTCCTTTGAAAGCACGGCTTCCATAGGCCCGGATAGAAGGCTGTCGGGAACATCGGTGTCGGAACTTTCAAGGGGCTGTTCCCGTTGGAGCTTTTTAACGTGGGTGAAGTAACAGTTCTTTGCGATTTGACACAGCCACACACGTATATCGCAGTCCTCCCTGAAGCTGTCGATTGCGGAAAGTGCCTTGAAGAAGGTCTCGCTCGTAATCTCTTCGGCAATGGCCTCGTTATGTGACAGCTTGCGTATGTACAAATAGACGTAGCTGAAATGTTCCACAAAGGCTGCTTCAATGTCAATCATTTTTCGACCTCCTTCCCGTTTTATAGATTCAGGTTTCCTATGCGATTTAATTATACCATACGTGGACAGCTTTCGGTGAGTTTATTCGCCTGCCCGGTCTGTAATCTGCCCATCCTTCATCCTGATAATCCTGTCGCATCGTTCGGCAACGGAGGTGTCATGGGTGACGATGATCAGCGTTTTCCCCTTCTCGTTGCATAAATCCATTAGAATATCCATAACTCTGTCGCGATTTACAGCGTCGAGCGAACCTGTCGGTTCGTCCGCAAGGATTATCGGTTGGTCACAGACAATGGCTCTTGCAATGGCAACTCTTTGACGTTCGCCGCCGGAAAGCTGTTCGACCTTGCGATGCAGCTTATCCTGAATGAGAAGGCTTTCTGCTGCCCGATGGATACGTTCTTTGTGTTCTCCGCGCTTGATTTTCTTGTTGTATAACAGAGGAATTCGGATGTTGTTGAAAACGCTTTCCCGTTCAATAAGGGCAAAGTCCTGAACGACATAGCCGAAGTAGGAGTTCCGGAAATGGCAGAGAGCAGTGTCTGGCAAATTGGTGACATCCTCGCCATTGATAAGAATGCGTCCAAAGTCGGGATAGATAATCAAGCCCATCATATTCAGTAGGGTAGACTTCCCCGACCCGGAAGGTCCGATTATCGCAACCGAAGTGCCTTTATCCGCTGCGAAATCAGCCTGATTTACAGCTTTTACCACATAATTATTGGTTTGATAGCTTTTGCTTACCTTGTCAAGCATAATTGAGTACATGAGTTAACCCCTCCTTAAACCTTGTGAAAAACATATCTTGAACTGCCTGAATTTGACTGCCGAAATAATCGTTGCAACTGTAAGCACCGTGAGCACAAGAATTATGATATTGACCGGCGAAGCCAGCATGTTCCTTGACATAATCAACGCTATCCCACAGAGTGGAAGAATGTTGTAGCCTGCCGTAAACAGGAGCATTCGCATGAAGATATGCTTCCCGGACGCTCCGAACAGATGATGAATCGAATACGTTGGCATCATAAAGCTCAGTGACCGCATCATATTTGCCAGCATAGCTCCGATAAGAGCAACGGATGCTGAAATATAGAACAGCAGATAGGTTTGATGTGTTCTTGTGCCGCCTGCCTCGGCACTCGCTATGAAGGCTTCCATCGACTGAATTCCTACATAGACACCCACCGAATTAAAAAGCACGGTTCGCAATTCCACCAATTCAGCTTCTGTTGCACCGATGGCTATGAGGTGATCCAACAGCATTTCGCCGCTCGCCTGTGGGAACAGCCTGTTAATCAACATGTAGCTGTCTGTAAAAATGTACAGTGTCTTTTTCAATTCTTCTGCGTCTGAGGGCGCGTAGTAATAGGGATGATAAAGATCCATATCGTCGGGCACGGCTGCATCGACCGAGAAGGTCTCTGCCGCGAGAGAAACGGTTTGCCCAACCATTTTTTTCATGTCGGGGGACACAGCAATCACAGTTGATTTTTCTGCCGGAAGGTTGAACCTTGTTAACTCCGCATATTTTCCGAAATAGATTATCACATTGTTGAAGCCGTCCCTGTCAAAGGGCAAGATAACATAGCTTCCGAGGATTCCTTCTGCAGAGAATGCCCTTTCAAAATAGTCCATAAAGGAAGCGGTACTGCCCTGAGAGGGTTCTGAATATGCAGATGTCGGTTCATCCATTGATGACGATGGAACATTAAGGTCACAGCTCTTGATTTGAAGCAGCGAAACATCATTTGCGATGAAACGGGTAATCGCAGAGTTTTGACCGGACACATGTTTATAGCTGAGCCCAACCAGTATGCAAGTCATAACGGTCATTGCAGCAAGAAATCCGTACAGTACTATCCAACCGATTTCCTTGAATAAATCTGAAAGCACCTGTTTTAACAATGTCATGGCCTTTCCCTCCTTGAAACTGCTCTGTTGGTGCTTATGGCGCACACCAATGAAGTACCTGCCGACAATGCCGCAATACCGACCGTTATATAGCAAAACAGGCGATTCAAATCATGTTTTGACATGTAGGACAGTCCGCTGAACAGTATAACTGAAAAAACGCCGACAGCAACAGCTGCAATTAAAGTGGCGATTCCTAATGAGCCAAGCGTTATTTGCTTCATTGACAGACCGAAGATATGGCGAATTCGCAGGCTTTTAAGATTTTCCCTATACAGCATGACAATGCTATATATAAAGCAGAAAAACAACCCAACCATTGCACAAGCTACTGCACGCGTAACAAACCCATCGGACAGCATTCTATTCACTAATGCGAAAAATGAAAGCGGTCTTTGCACATGAAGAATTTCATAACCTTTGTCATCGAACAGCTTTAACAGCGAGTCAATCTCAGTTGCATCTGTTAAATACACTCCATCCGTTACTTCAGACATTGTTAAGGGATAAAAATAATCACAGCCTGCAAGTGCAGGGGGCAAACTTTCATCGTTGAAGGTACCCGAAATTCGAAGATTAGCCTTGCCCGGAAACAGAATACCGTCGTTTACATACGCAGCATTGAACGAGTTCCCTTTAGTCGTGTAGACTTCCTTGCCGCCTGCGGTTTTATTCTCCGCCGCAGGAATTCCAAGCGAGGATATCAGCCATCCGGAGTAATCGGAATAGCCGCATCCGGATGAAAAAGCATTCTTATATATAATTGCAGCTCTCGATTCCTTTGCCCAATTGTCAACCGACTTCATAAAGTCTGATGCGAGCCGCGAAGAATATGGATTATTCATGCTCGGCTCCCAATTGGGGTCATTATAACTTTGACTGGCAACATTGATTGAAATTAGACCTTTCGCAGGGTTATATATGTAATCAGAGTAGATGATTGATACACCAAGCTCAATGATTATCAGTAACGCACAGGAAAGAGTTAAAACCATCAAATTTCTTTGTTTCATTTTTCCTCCTTTTCATTCGAATCGGGGCAACAAAATCGAACAATGGAGAGAACATCCATGTACGAGTCTGCGCCCCTGATCCTTTAGGTGAACGCAATCCGCTATGACCAAATACTCAAGGCATTTTATTTAGTCACATTACCAATTGAGTACGGCAGTGGCCACGGAATAGATTTGTCGCGGTGCGGTTGCCAGATAAATCCATATCTGAACTGCGTCTTATGCGGATTCGGAATAATTGAATCCGTATAAGTGTGACTCTTAGTCAGCAAACGAGAATCTGTCTGATCGGTGCCATAGGGGGTATAGAGTCTCCCGGTGTCATTAACAACATTACCAAGAAGGTCATACCGCCAATAGCGGATATAGCCCGCTTGTGCGTGCGCCCCATCATCGTTATAGGAAGGGCGGCACTGAACGTAACCATAGTAGTAAAGGGACATGTCTTCATGCGAATTCGTTGCATAGTTGGGGGATGCACTGCGAGCAGCGAAAGCCTGTACACAGAGAATACACAGCAAAGCAACGCTTGCGCACACGATGGTAATTTGTTTTGTTCGTATCATAAGGCCTCCTCATTTTTTAATATGTAGCATGTCAGGATTTTCTCAAAACACCTTACATGTTCGGACGGGGAAAATGCAATGGCGCACACGCCCCCTTCTTTGGTGTTGTTGGTTGATTAGCTCATCCAACAAAGCTTTAAGTATACCATACTACCACCCCCGGCATTTAGGGATTTCTCCCGCTATTTACTTATTAGACTGAGAAAAAGGGGGAATCTTACAGGAAAAATGAGAAAAAGAAAAATATATTCTTGAGAGGCTTTGCAATCTTGCCCCAGGTTGCCGTAAAAGCAATCGGGCAGCAAAAAAGCGCCGTCAAAGCAGACCGAACCCATTTACTGGTTCAGTCTGACTTTGTACGGCGCTTGGCAGTCTCCTCAGAACGAATCTGATTCTCTCCGCTTGCTCGATTAAAAGTCGGTTTTTGTATTCAGTTTATCGTTTCTGCCTCGGTTTTCCTGAAAGCAGGCGGCAGACGGCCTGTTTAGCCTTTATCCTGCGGAAGCAGCCCAGATTGATGGGATACTCCGACTTGCATTTTCGGCAGTAGACCATTTTGTGTCCCGCTGCGTCGGAGAACACCTTCTCTACCAGGAAGCTGCAAAAGGGGCAGTGGATCTCCCGGAGGGTCAGCGCGGCGGATTGCCTGCGGGAATCGGACAGCCTGCGTGACACATCCGGCGAGAGCTTACGGGCAGCGCTTGCTTTTCTCATCCTATGCCACCGTCCTGTCCCAGCCCCATTTCCTCCGTGATGTACTCCGAAAGCGGGCGGTAACACAGACAGCCCAGCTCCCGCAGCCGAATGAGAAAGGCGGAGAAGGACACGCCCATGGCGTTTGCCATCTGTTTGATCAGGAGCTTGTCCGCCGTCCGCAGAACGCTGTCTCCGAAAACGGGGATACCTCCGGCGCAGCCATACATGGCAACTACATTGCGAACCATGAAGTGGGGCATCAGGAGGGCTGCGCCCATGCGGTCGACCTTCGTTTCCCGGAAGCTGAACAGGTTTTTGAAGTCCTCCTGCGTGTAGGCGCGCTCCCCATCAAACTCACGATGAAAGGCGGCGCTGGGAACCGCCCTGTCCATGATGTAGTGGGCGCACTCGTGGCTGATGGTGAAGCGCCGCCTGCCGCTTTCGTGCTCCTGCCGCAGACAGCGCTCGATCACGATAGTTCCTCTGGGATACACGCGCCGGACGACGGTTCCGTTCTCACAGACGCGCAGAGGGGTCACGCCGTCCGCAATGAAGCCGATCTTGTCGCTGTCCTCCTCGGCAAAGTTGCGGTACAACAGGGGCAGCTTCAGAAAGTCCGTGACAAACCCTTCGATGTCCACGCAGCAGGTGCGCTCCGCTTCCTTCCCAAGATATTGCCGAATCAGACCTTCGCCCAATTCGTCGAGTTCCTCATAGGAAAAAATCCTCATGTCTCACAAACACCTCCTATGGGGAGCGGTCAACATACCAGCGCTGACCCTCCCGATACAAATATCTTACCGCACGACCGATCTTGACGGTGTAGCGGACGCCTTCAAACTCATCGTGAGAAGCAGTGCAGGTATGAAGCGCCTTTGTCACCTCCCACTGTCTGCCGTCATGCCAGCGGATAAGAAGCGGGCGGATCACGCCGTCCGTATCCACCTCCGCGTTGACGGACACATATTTTTTCTGCATGGGCAATACCTCCGTCAAAGGGCTTTGATCACATGGGTGGCTACGCCCTGTACCCGAAGCCCGGACACATAGATATCCTCCATGTCTTTGTTCTCCGGGTGGAGGTAATAGCTCTGCCGGTCATCGTCATATAAGAGCCGTTTCAGCGTGTTCTTGTCCTCGTCGGTGAGGGCAACGACGATCTCCCCAATCTGGGCGGTATGCTGCTGGCGGATGATAACAAGGTCGCCATCATCGATTTGTGCATCCTCCATGGAGCTGCCGGAGGCGCGGAGGGCGTAGAAGTCCCCCTTGCCGAAGAAGGACACGGACAGGGGTAGGTATTCCTCCACCCGGGCTTCCTTTTCCTCGGGCGAGCCGCAGGGGATGGAGCCGACAATGGCGGCGGGGCTCACCGCCGGATTCATCCGCCGGATCTTCGGCGTGGAGAGCGTACCGTTTTCGTAGAAAACCATATCCTTCTCCGCCATTGCCACAAGGTATCTGTGTGCGGAGGAAACCGCGATCTTCATAGCTCCGGCGATCTCCCGAACGGTGGGCGCAGATGAATATCGCTCAAAGTAACCTTCAATGTACTCCCGGATGCGGAGCATAAGCTCCTCGCTCTTGCTTCTCATGGTGCGTTATCTCCTTATCTGGAACAAGAGTTCCCGATAGCTTTATTATACACATGACGGGCAGAAATGCAATAGGGCAAAAAGAAGGTGTGCAATCAGATGCACACCTTCTGCGAAAAATCTTCATTTTTTAACCTGACAGCCATATATGAGGGGTGTTTCAGAGGATGATTACCCGCTGCTGAAGCTCTCCATCATTCTGTGAAAGCCGTTCACCGCTTCCTGCGGCTCCACAATCCGCATCTTCCCGGCAGAGGCAAACACCCAGCCGTAGAAATTGCTGCTGAGATCGACCGTCGCCTCCACGCTGAAATGATTATCATCCACGACCTGCGTCGCAACATCCTCCCCGAAGCGGTCGATGATGCTGTTCATGAGGGCGTTTTCGCACAGCAGCGTAACATGGCGCGTTTTGCCGGTAAGCATGGAAAATTCCTGTGTAAAATACGCCGACACATCGAAATCCTCGGGCTTTTGAAGGGCAACTTCCTGCGTGATCTGCAACCCGTCGATGCGGTCTACCCGGAACTTCGCAATCTGCTGCCTGTGTTCGTGGAAGCCCACAAGATAGTAGCTGTCGTTGTTCCAGAGCAGTGCATATGGGGAGACGGAATAGACTTTCCCGCCGTTTCGATGCACGCGCTCCTTGGCGGGGGAGTAATCGAAGTAGCGGAAGGCGATTTTCCTTCGCTCTGCAATGGCGGTCTGGATGCGGTCTACGCTGATGTAGACGCTCTCGTTGACAGCTTTTACGCGGCTGTCGATGTACAGATGCCGTTCCAGCAGCGCGGCGTCTCCGGGAGCGACAAAGGTCGTCAGCCGCTTGACCAGCTCCTTGCTTTTTCCCGGCGTGATGAACCGCGCAGATTGTACCGCGTCGATGAGGAGCTTAACCTCCGGGGCTTCAAAGTGCCGGGTTGCCACATGGTAGAGGTTCTGCACTCTGCGTTCCTTGACGATATCCACGCCGAACTCCACAAGCTGTTCAATGTCGCTGCGGAGCGTTCGCGGGTCGGCGGTGATGCCGTGTTCCTTCAATTGGGCGGAGATATCCGCAAGGGAGACCGGGTGCGCTTCGCCCGTGGCCTCCCAGAAGTATTTGAACAGGATGAGCGTGCGGTTTGTAAGTGCCATTTTTTCCTCCTTTGCTGGAGCTTGTTCCTGTAAATTATAGGTCAGCTGCAATGAAGTGGATTGATGTCCATATTGTCTCCAGCAGTGGAAGGTCTTTCCCATAACTTATTTGCTGGCTCTATAATACAGTAACGGATGTTCCAATGGACTCCAAGAGAAGATTAAGCGGACGATCGCAGAAAAGACAGAACATCTGACCAAACGGCATCGGATTATTGTGGAAGGACTTTGACCGAATCGCCAAAGGATGCACATACCAGTGTCCTGACCATCATAAGTATTTATACCAAAATCTGTCCAGCAGATACCCAAGCAGCAGGCCAAGCAAAGACGATGAAAAAACCACAAGCAAGGTGTTCCAATTTGAAAATTCTGCGGGCAAATTCGGCGCGATAATCGAAAATGACGCAAAATCGGCTGACCCTGAAATATAAAAGCAAAGTAGGAGATATGCTACAACAGGGATGCAGCCTATCGTCACATTTTTAAGCAGCATGATCATGAAATAGAGGAAATTGATTATAATACTAAACTGCAATGCAAGACGCATATATTCCAGCCAGGATAGATGGAACATGATTACTGCAAATGTAATTGTGGGAAAGACCATCAGCAAATAAGCTGAACAAAGCAAAAGCAATTCGCCAACACAAGTTTTGTGGTATTTTGTGCAGGCACGAAGCGCTTCACACCCGTCGCCTTCTACCCAGACATGGAGATATCCCATCGGCCAAAGCAGTCCACATAAGGGAATAAACACTTGTGCCATGTAAATAAAAGTGCTGCGCGCCTCTGAGGGATCAACATAAAAATACTTGATAGCAGACACGCCCGGCAGCAGGCAGTATGCGATAATGATAGGAATGAAGAACAGGGGCTTACAATTACGCATAATAATGCGTAACAATTTCAAGCGCAGCCTCATCGTATCCCCCTTATTATATTTATATATCCATCTTCAAGTGTCGGTTGAATCGATTTGCCGGGTTGTTCTTCGTTGGAAAGCACACGCAGGTATGCTTCCCCATCAATTTGCTCCCTGCGCAGGATGTAGTATGGAGAAGTAAGTTCTTTCTGCCTTTTCTCTGAAACATGCCACACATGCTTCATTGCAGCCTTCCGTATATTTTCCGGCGTGTCCTGGCAAATACTTTTCCCGTGTGACAGTATGATTATATGGTCGCAAAGAGCTTCAACATCTTCCACGATATGTGTTGAAATCAAAATCGTGCAGTCCTCTCGGTGTTGAGAAATCAGATTTTTGAAGCGCAGTCTTTCTTCAGGATCAAGTCCTGCGGTAGGTTCATCAACAAGGATTAGTTCGGGATTCCCAAGCAGGGCTTGTGCAACACCAAGCCGCCGGATCATTCCGCCGGACAGTGTTTTTACCTTATCAGAATGGCGCTCCCAAAGATTTACATCTTCCAGGCAGTCATGAATGTCCTTTCCTTGGCGATTGGAGGGTATTCCTTTCAATTCTGCAAAATACTCCAGAACCTCATAAACCGTGAGTTCCCGAAATGCTCCAAATTTTTGAGGAAGATACCCCACGTTGGAAGGTGTAATGATTCTTCCATTATAGCGGTAAATTCCTGCAACGCACCGCATAAAGGTTGTTTTCCCGGAACCATTTGGGCCAAGCAAGCCATAAACTCCATGCGTTAGCTGAACAGAAATATTATCAAGAACGGTTTTCTTACCGAAGCTCTTGGAAAGGTTATCAACTGTTAGCATTCTTATTCCCCCAATCTATAAAGAAATTCTATTTGGTTGCATTCTGGAGCCGATTTTTTCAGATACTGATAAACTGTTTTCAAGACGAAGTCTTCTCCTAACAGGTTGGCTTTATAGCTGAACAGTTCAGAAAAGAGATTGCTGGCTTCTATGTACCCTGACCATTCCTCCAAATCTTCTATTTCATTGGCAGAATCATATCGAGTAAGAATTTCAATGCTCGACCACGGGATTTCAGCAGCCTCACGGCTGCCGCCAAAAATCAGATAATCCGAGAACACGTTATACAGCAGCATTGTGCTTTTCTCCTTGGGCATCGTTGCAAGTAAATGCTGTTTGCAAAGAGAATCTGCCGTAACCGACCAGTCTGCCGTTATAATATGATCGCTGAATTCGACATATCCTTCCTGACCAGAGTTGGCAGCCATAATTGTTACCGGCTGCATGAAAATGGTCTTTCCAATCAGGTCGAATGCTGCTGTTTCACCAACTTGATCGGCGAGTCTTTTCCAAGCCTCCTGGTATCCGCTGATTTTGATACTCCGGACACCGATGGGGCTATACCAGCATACGATACCCTCTTTCTCTTCGGAAACAATCATTCCTCCGTATAACGACACCGCATCAGCATTTCCAGAGAAGGTATTATCGTCGGTCTTGGGGAGATTAGATGCTACAGCCATGTTTGAATCTACATAAACTTCATAGTCTGTGGGTTCAAGATCAGTATTCACGACTATCTGCCCAGCTTCATAAAATTTCACAAAGCCGGGAACGGGGTAATACGGCAAATAGCCCGGCAGCGCAATGCCTTGATAATTGGAAAAATACTTTCCTGCACTTCCGGAATAGGAAAAGTTCAGTTCTTTCGTTCCCATAGGCGCATATACTGTAACATAATCGCCATTTTGGTCGAAATTCAACTTGTCTCCGTTTCCGTCTTTAATGGAGTTTATAACATAACCATGGTATAAGGTAAAACGATATTCGTTCCGGTCGTTCTCTTTTAACTCAATACGAACAGTTGCCTTCGTATTGTTCCGAACAGTAAGCTCAATACAATATTTTGAAACATGAAAATCAGCCGGCAGTTCTTGCTGCTCAGGATATTTTTGGCGGTAAGTGAATTCATGTTGCAATGTCCCATAGGGTCTGTAATCTTTTCGTATAATGCTATCATTGCTGCGGCAAACGAACCGCACGCCACAAAGGAAAGAAAGAACAATAAGAACAGAAGTCATCATATAGGTTTTTCTATTTCGTTTGGCTGTTGCGAAAACTATAGCCGCAGTCAATAACAGAATCCAGAATGCTGCAAGAACCCAACGATATGCTTCAATGGATGCCCCATATATGTCGTCTGCGACCCAACTTGTATTTGGAGCAAGAATAGAAAACCAATCGAAAAACGTCAATACCGGATATCCTAATATCGATTCGCTTGCAAATATCCCTGAGGGAACAGGACTACAAACCAGCGCAGAAACAATGATTATGCAGTATGCGACTTCACGAACAGTTTTTTGTGACAAGAGCGCCCCAACTAATATGGCAATTACTCCGGGCAAGAAGAAGTCAATAAAGATGCTGGGAATGGAATTAAGGAAGAACGCTGGGTAGTGAATTTGCAATTGTGCATATTTTCCGAGTATCCAACCAAAGATGTTGATGCTCCAGATCAACAGCAGCGAGATCAAAACCAGACTTTGAGAGCAAAGAAGTTTCGACCTTGAAGAAGGAATAATTTCTAATGCCTCTTGTAAGGCAGATGTCCGGGGCAGGTTGGTGTATTCGTAACTTAAGAAGGAAAATACTATGTAGCCGACGATGCCGAGCTTCAAGCTGGCTACATGGAATTCTGCCAAATAATTGGAAGCATTGAAAAATCGCATCAGGAAGAAATTGGATAGCAGAAAAAGGACGGCACAAATCGCCAAATAGATAATGGAGCGAAAAAAGATTTTTATAGAAACGCTCATAGAGATGCGCATATAATCCCTCCCTCTAAGAAAACGGATTTTATTCAAAAGGGCAGGGGGGTAAACCAAGAGATTATCCCCCGCCCTCAGGGTTCAGTGTAAATAAGTTCATCGTATGTTAGTTCATGCCCCGTTTACCCCCTGCCTTTAGGGTTCAGTGAGCATGTCAGTCCGTTACGGTCAGCGTTCCAGTTGCGCTGCATCCGCCAGACGGCAAACCGGGAACCCAAAGTTTTGCTCTGCAAAGGTAGACATAGTCGCTGTGTCCCCAAGCCCCGGTGTTTCCTGAAGCCGCAGGAGCTAAAGTGAAAGTACCATAGTTACTCCAACCGCTCCCGGAAGACAATTGCAAAGCAGCACTTACGTTATGCTGAGATGACGCACTATTGGTAGCGGAAACTTTTGCGTGATGGCACGAGAGGCTGCCGGAAGTAGCCTCATTCTGCGTAGTTTTCAAAGTCACACTCTCACTACCACTATAGGCCATCGCTGTAACAGATAGGCAGAAAACCAAAACCAGCACAACGGGAATTGCACGTAGAATTGTACGTAGAATCTTTTTCATCATTTTCACCTCCTCTATCCTTTGTGGTTTGCTTCTATTCTGAACACATAATAGAAAAGCGCACAAGCCGAAAAGAAGCTGTCCGACTCATGCGCACAAGATTACACCCCTGATACGACCTCTCCAGAATTGGGAGCCGCACCAATAGCGCCAATATGCAAAGCCGAAGCCTGTGTCGCAGGGTCGATACATGGTGTTACCTCCAATCGTTGTAGATAGACGCTTTCACATCTTCATGAATAGTATACCATATCCTAAAGGCAGTCTCAACGTCTTGATCGCTCACTTTGGGACATTTTCTTGTAAATGTGGCATAAGAACCGAGATAAATTCTCTCTTTATAAGAGGGGGAGCAAACGAAGGAAATCAAATAGCCACAGCCGCAGAGAGTTTCTGCGGTTTTTTTACGCCCATTTTCAAAATAAGTTGTTCGCGTCTTTGGAAAAACACGCTTGCCCGGCGTTGTAGGCAGCAGAGGGAAAAATGCAAAGCTGCTGTGGAGAGAGTACGTGGAAGTCTCAGAGCAAACCAACAGAGGGAACGGATGCCGTCCTCCCTACGGAACGTTTTCCTTATTTAGTATTGCTCAGCACAGATAACGTTGTTAATGCTTAAACGAGAATAATATTACTGTTCTTAACAAATAGTTCCACTTGCCATTAGTCGTGGCTAAATATATTCCGCTGATCGCTCAACACTCTGACATTAAACGAGTCCTTCTCTATGCTCAAGATTCCGAGAGACTCCTGCAGTTTTACTATCAGGCTACTTATCTGCAAAATACCTCTCCACATATAAAACGTTTTCAATCGGCACAGAGGTTAGTATTTATTCTTCCGGCTCTAACAACAACTCATAGCCATACCCAAAGCTCCCGGTACTGCCTGCCGGGAGCTTTTGCTCATCAGCAACCATTTAATTGCTATAATTAGCCCATTATTGTTTGGAGGTTATTGCGATGAACATACGATACGGATATGCACGAGTCTCATCCAGGGAACAAAATACCAACCGGCAGCTCGTTGCGCTGAAAAATGCGGGAGTTGAGGGAAGCAACGTTTTTATCGACAAACAGAGCGGGAAGGATTTTGACCGTCCTCAATACCGAAAACTGTTGCGAAAACTGAAACCGGGTGACGAGCTTTTTGTAATGTCCATAGACCGGCTCGGACGCAACTATGAAGAAATCCTGAACCAGTGGAATCTGCTAACCGAGAACAAACGAGTGAACATTATTGTGATAGATATGCCACTTTTGGATACAAGACAACGCATTGACGGGTTGACCGGACTATTCCTGTCTAACATCGTGTTACAGATACTCTCATATGTCGCTCAGGTCGAACGCGAAAACATCCGCAAGCGACAGGCGGAGGGTATTGCCGTAGCAAAGGCGAACGGAGTGCAGTTCGGAAGAAAAAGCATAGAGAAGCCCAAGGATTTCATGGAACAGGTGACAGAGATGCAAAAACAGGGGCTGTCCCGCATCAATATAGCCAAACGGTTCGGCGTAAGCCGCTCATTGTTCTATAAGTGGCTGAGGGAATGAAAGTGTCGCTGCCAGTCATGAATAATATATTAATATATTTGCGATTTTGTGCATAAAAGTACAGGTTTATGCATTGACTTTGCCCTCTGTATTATGTATACTACTGTTGAGAAATGGTAACGGTTTTCTTCGAAATCGCCTGAAATTCACTGTTTTTCTTAACAAGACGCTGTGCAGAAAGCCATGTACATCAACCTGTACTTTGGCGGACAGTTAAAAATAGTGCATAAATATACATTATCGCCGGAGGCGTATGCACATGAAAAAAGACAGCGGACTTAAGCGGCTGAGCCGCACAGATCTGGTGGATATAATACACCGCTTGCAGCACAACGAGGTTCAGCTAAAGGAAGTAAATGTGGAGCTACATTAACGAAAGGATACAAGAACGACTATTTCGGTGAAAAGGGGTACTTTTTTTCAGATTGTACGTTGGACTGTGCCTTCTGTTCGAGCAGGGTGAAGTACCATTATACCTCGGGTTTGGGAATTATCATTTTTGTGCGCAACAACTGCTACAAAGAGCTTCAAGGACAGAACCCGTAATATTACATTCAAAGAGAGGGAAAACATGGCTTTTTTTGACAAGTTAAGCAAGACAGTCACGGAAGTCAGCCAAAAAACCATATCTAAAGCTAAGGAACTGGCTGATACTTCAAGACTAAACTCAATGATTTCCGAAGAGGAAAAGGTTATCGCCAATCAGTATTTTCAGATTGGCAAACTGTACGTCTCCGTCCACAAAGACGATTTTGAGGATGATTTTGCTGGAATGATAGGTGCTATCGCTGAAGCAGAAGCAAAAATTAAAGACTTCAAGATGCAAATCCAGGACATTAAGGGAGTACAACGCTGTGAAAAGTGTGGTGCGGAAGTCCCCAATGGAGCGGCATTTTGCAGTTCTTGTGGAGCTACCATGCCGAGAATCCGAGTTCCGGTTTCCAATGATTGCATAAAATGTGAAAACTGTGGTGCAGAAGTGAAAAAAGGTATGCGCTTCTGTACTTCCTGCGGAAAACCGACAGATGCGGCTAAAGCCGCTTTTGCTGTGCCCGTAACTGAGCCGACGATAATTGTTGAACATAATGAAGTATGTCCTAACTGCGGTGCAAAGGTCGAAGATGGTTTGGCGTTCTGTGCCGAGTGTGGAATAAAGCTGCAATAAGGGAGGAAAACGATATGCAGAAAACAAGACTTGGTATTTCGGTTGGATTGCTCGGAGCAGCAATCTATTTCATGGGGTTATTCAGTGGTTATTTGTTAGCGGTTCTTCTTGCCGGATATGTTTTACTGTTTGAGGAAAACAGTTGGCTGCGAAAGAATGCAGTGAAAGCAATGTCCGTAATGGCAGTTTTTTCGCTGCTGATTACTGTGCTGAACCTCGTTCCCAACGCTATCGGCTTTATTAATGATGTTGTTTCAATTTTTGGTGGTAGTTTCTATGTGGCATTCCTGTCCAATTTGATTTCTGCTGCCGTTGCGGCACTCAACATTATCGAGAAGCTGTTGATAATTGGGTTGGGTGTGAAAGCCTTGACGCAAGGAACAATTGCTGTTCCTGTTGTTGATAATCTGATTAACAAATATATGGGATAAGATGCCAAAGGTTCAGTGGATGACGGTACTGCATCCACTGCTCTTTCTTCATTATAGCGAAGGGAGAGAAGAAAATGTGGCTAAGTTTTGCGGAAAATGCGGCTCGAAGTTAGATGAATCCATCGGGCTCTGTCTTAACTGCGATGCCGATAAACTGAATAAACAAACCGAAACGCCGGAAGCGGTTGAGAAACCAAGACCGAAGCAGGACACGGCTTTAGGAGCTACGGCTAATGCCGATAACTCTATAAATAATCAAAGAAGGAGGGTTTCATTATGAAACACACGTCCAAACTGTTGACAGCTCTGCTGTTGACAATGGCATTTCTTGTTTCCGCATTGCCTGTCCATGGCATACATGCCGAGCCGGAAACTGCCACCGTTCAAAAGAAGGCTGAACTGGTGTTCGTTATTGATTCTACCGGGTCAATGGGCGACGCCATCAACAACGTCAAAACAGGGATAACATCCTTTGTCAACTCGCTGGAGACACAAGGGGTAAAATTGCGAATAGGCATTGTTGAATACCGTGACATAGAGGAAGACGGATTGGACTCAACCATTATCCATGAGCTGAATCATTCTCCATGGATGAACAGCACTTCCGAAATGGTCGGAGTACTTGGCGGCATTGCTGCTGATGGTGGCGGGGACATCCCGGAATCGGTAATTGATGGGTTAGGATACCTCGTCGATGGGGAAACAATTCCGTGGAGCAGCGATTCATATAAGTTTGCAGTTGTTTTGACAGATGCAGGTTATAAGGTTGCAAACAGGCATGGATTCAACAGCTTGCAAGAGGTCGCAGATGCGCTCCTGCATGCTGGTATCAACACTTCTGTTGTCACAGAAGAGAGCGAGTTCTCAACCTATGAAGAACTATACACCACAACGGGAGGCACCAGGGCGAACATTTATTCCGATTTCAGCACTGTCCTTGCGGATTTAGCAAACCAAATCCTCGGTCTTACGGAAAAGGCAAAAAAGGCAATATACGTTTTGCCCGGATACTTGGGTTCCGAGCTGTACGATGGTCCCGACGGAACAACCGGAGGAAAACGCCTGTGGTTTCCTGAAAATCCACTTGATTTAGTTGAGCGGGAAAATTTAAGGAAATTCTACCAAGATGAGTACGGGAATGGGACTCAGCTGCATGTTGACTATAAACGTGACGAATACGGTACTAACGTAGCTCCTGTATATACTTCTTATGAGACCTTAGTAAAGAAGCTCAAAAAAGAATTTGGCGGTGAAAACGGCGAGTATGATGTGAGATTCTTTCCATACAACTGGCTGGAGGATCTGAACGACAGCGTCAAAAAGCTTGAAAGGGACATTCGGAAAAACCATTACGACAGCGTCATCTTTGTAACCCACAGCACAGGCGGATTGTTAGCCTCTGCATTCATAGCGAAGAGCAACGCTAACAAGTTGTTGGTATCCAAAGCCATATTGATAGCAGCCCCCCTTTTCGGGACATACGCTTCGCTGTTACCCATAGAGAGAGGAGATTCCAGGAAATTTGATTTCAACGAAATTCTCTCCAATATCGATTGGTTTTCACATGGAGCCGATGCAATCACCCCGAAATCATGGGTTCGCGGATGGGCAAAAAATTCGCCGACCACATACCAGCTGTTGCCAAGCAGCGAATACATTCGTCAAATACCCATGCTTAACTTTAACAGTGATAATTGGTGGAATCCATGGTCGAATTTGGAAGCTATCGGTTCCATTGGTGGTTATTATAGGATCCTCAATGGAAGTGAGCGCATAAACCCCAATTTGACGAATGGAACTGACCGTAGCCACAGGTATTTTCGTGAAACTGCGTTAAAGGGGGACGTCATAAGCCAGTGGTCGCTTGCATCCCTGATGGAGGTTGATACCTTGTTAATCTGCACAACATCAGGTCATTCAACAACAAAAACGGTGCTATATAGGAACGGAGTTTTCGGCGGGAAAAAGCTGGACGACATAATATACAACAGAAACGGCGATAGCACTGTTCAAGGCATTAGTGCAACAGGTGCCGTTAATGGGATTGTGAAACTCAGGGTCGATTATTACTCAGCTGATCATGGCGGATTGTGTAAGGATTCGGAGGTGCTCAGTCGCATATGCTCCGAAATCAGAGGAATGCGTACCCCTGTTAAGAATCATCATGTAGCAGACACCGCCGGCATTAGTGAATTAATCAAAATCCGCTATAAGGCAGACGTACCGGTTACTGCCACCATCTACGATGCAGAAAACAATGTAGTGGCGCAGGTTTCTTCGGAAGGCATAACCGGCTTTGAAGAGAATGATTTTATCTTCGATTCATTCGCAGATGCGGAAGAAGATGGAGAAAGGACTGAAGCCTCGATTTATATGCCGAACGGCGGATACAAAATTCTGTTCACGCATGGAAATTCCGCAGACGCAAGCGTGAATTTCAACGCCTATGTTTCTACTCTGGTTGATGATGGGTGGAAAGACTTCAGCGTGATGACTTCCGTTGCAAGTACATATGACTCAGGACTGATTGCTTCTTTTGACGGAACCACCCAGGTAATTGACAACGATACGATTACCGAAATCGTAGGTGGAACGGCAGAGGACTGGTTTACAGAATGGGAAATTCCTTCCGCAATCAAGGTAAACAAAGGCGATGTGCTGCCAATAGAGATTTCCGGAAGCGAGGCAGGAGCTGTTTCTGACAAGTTGGTTTGGCATTCAGCAGATGAATCGATAGCGCATGTTTCCGAAAGCGGCGTACTTACGGCAGTAGGATACGGCAAAACCATTATATCCGCAACCGACGGCAATAAAGCCGTAACATCTGAAGTTACAGTCATTCAAAACGCAACCGCTGTGAGCTTTTCCGATGTGGAGATGGTCATTGGCGAAAGAACTCTTATCAGACCGTCATTTGAGCCTGTTTCGGCAACCGAAACCGAGCTGACTTACTCAATGGATAAAGAAGGCATCATTGAGATAAATGAATTCGGCGTTATGCACGCACTTGCCGAAGGAAGCGTTATTGTAACCGGAACCACTGCATACGGCGTGTCGGGACAGTTCACTGTCACCGTTAAGGATGATACGAACTACGGCGTTGAATCCATTGCCCTTCCTGCAACGGCTAAAGTCGGATTGAACAATAAAATCACCTTGGATGTAGCGTTTAATCCCGTGAATGCAACGAACAAAAACATCAAATGGTATGTTGAAGACGACAGCATTATCCGCCTCACTCCGGGCGATGCTCAGGCGGAAATTGTCGGCACAAAACTTGGCACAACGAAAGTGACGGCAGTTTCAGAAGACGGAGGTCATGTAGCCGAATGCATTGTCACGGTTACAGAGAAGGAAGTGGGTCCGCCTGAAACAGGTGCGGTCAGCATGGTACTGACAGGTGCCATGCTCGTTGTAGCAGGAATTGCTGTAAATATGGGAAAACGCAGAAAAAAGCATTGACGATTTTATTGCTCATTGGCTTCGAGCCAAATTCGAGGTTCCTTCGGATGATTAAGTTCAATTGATGTGAGCGGGTATCATTCTACCGAACCTCGAATCCTGCGTACATGGTTGACTATGGAATATCAATTGTAACCTATTCCATTCAATAAAGAGAAAAAAGGAGATTTTATTATGAAACGCAACTACAAAAAATCCATTGCAGCACTGCTGCTGGTTGTCCTGACCCTTGTCAGCGTACTGCTCACCGGCTGTAAATCGGCGAGCAGCACAAGGGTACACGATTCTACTGCCAAAAAAATTATGGCGGCAATCGACGACTATGATTTTAAGACCGCTTCAAGACTCTTCTTCAGCAGTGAAGCTACGAGTGAAACATTGAAAGATCTCAATAGTGCCTTGCCCACAAAGCTCGATGCCTTTCTGGATGCATACAAGAAAGGCAGCTTGGAAAAGGGCGTTTTGCTTGCCTTCTGCGAGATGATAGGAGAATGGCAAAATAACGGGATTTACACAATGGAGGACGTTCTTGATGAAACGATTATCACAGTTGAAAAACTGGAAGCCTCTAAAAAGGGCTATAAGAATGGCTTGACCGCCTACAATGCCGGGAAATGGCTTGAGGCAATCGGATTATTCTCGTACGTTTTGCCTGAGGATGAAAACTACGAAGATGCTTCCGCAAAACTTCAGGAATGCATGGAAAAGGTCAATGCAGAAATTGAAGAGAAGCTGGCGGCCAACAAGTACGAAGATGCCATAAAGCTGATAGCCAACGTATTGCGCTATTTCCCGGACGATGACACATATACTGCTATGCAGGAGGATGCCGAAAGGTCATGGGCTGAGTATACTGTTGCGCAGGAAAGGGATGCCGCCATTGAGGAAGCTAAGAGCGAATACAATAATGGCAATTACGCAGAAGCATTCGGCATGTTGGAAGATTATAAAGAGGCGCATGGCAGCGACGATGTACTCAGCAGCGCGTATGATGCGCTCAAAGAAAGCTACATTACAATGGTACTGCAAAAAGCAAGTGATGCAATGGCAGCGAAGGAATATCTCCGTGCACTCTATATCCTCTATGACGCTTCAAAAATCATGCCGGACGAACGCTTTACCGCCAAGTATAGCGAGCTTAACGCTGTAAAGCCCACATACCTGTGTGAACTGACGTGCTCGGACAGCGAAAAATTTTACCGGGCAGAGTACGGCAAAACCTATACGGACGTTGTAGGCAATACTTATGATTACAATTACGGTAACTTGTTTTATGTTGAACATAACTGGGGTGATGGCAAGGGTACATATAGTTTGAACTACAACTATGCAAAGCTCAAGTTCACTCTTGCTGTTGACGACCGAAGCGATAGCATGGAAGCTGTATTCAAAGTTGTTGGGGATGGAAAGGTTCTCTATTCAATTGATATCAGCAGACGGTTTAATCCGGTTGTTGTTGAAATTGACGTTTCAAACGTTAACTGGATTGAATTTTACGTTGGAGAAGGCTCCGACTATTTTAGTCCAATTTACGCTCTTATTGCAGATGCACAGCTGACAAAGTAAAAGACCACCGGCTTTGGCAAGCAAGGTCTTTTGGAGCCAAAAGACAGCAGGCGGAGACTCTGACGAGTCCCCGCCTTTTGCTTGATGGGGCGTTCCCCATACCCCCTGCAACACAGATTTCATCTGTGGCTGCGCGATGTGCCATCGCTATTTTTCCTCGCACTGCCGCTCGGTGGTCTGCCGGTTCTGTTCGTCCAGCCCTAGCAGATAGGCGGCGTTCGCCTTGTGGATCAGCAGCTCCCGCATCTGCTCCTGCGCCCGGTGGTACTCGGCGTAGGCCGCCTTTTTCTCTGCCATGAGCCTTGCAAATTCTTCGTTCAGGCTCCTGACCGTGGGCAGCTTTTTCAGGCCGAACGCATCAAAGGCTTTCTTCGCCGCCTTGTGGATGAGGATATCCCCCTCATGCTCCGCAAGGTATTTTTTCGAGTACCCCGCCTTGCGGTAGCCGGTGTAAACGCTGCGCGTCCTCGAATAGTTCATGATGTGCGTCCGCAGGGTCTGTATCTCGCCCATACGCGCTTCCGCCGCCTTTATGGCCGCCCTCAAATCATAGAACCGCTTCTCCGCATCGGCGGCGGCATTGACAAGTGCGTCGAAATCGGCAAAGCCCTTTTCCTCCAGATATATCAGCGTTTTTGCCATCTGCTTGAGCTTTACCACCTTCATCGCCTGATCGTAGCGGTGGCCTTTTCCTGCGTTGAGCTTCGCCTCAATGTCGGAAATCAGCGTGGCGCGCTCCCTGCGCTTCGGATATTTTTTCCTGACAAAGGGCTTGTGCGTCCTGCTTCCCGCAAGGACGGCGCGCAGCTCCTGCTCGGAATATCCCTCGCCCAGGGACTCCAGGCGGATGCTCTGTTTCTGGTTTTCGTGCCGCAGCGACAGCCTGCTCTTTCGGGCGACGGAATAGCCGGAAGCCTTCAAAAGCGCCAGCAGCGCGTCGAAATCCTGGGGCTGCTTTTCAAGCGCCGCGTCTATCGCCATGCGCAGAAGATCGCGGTTGGAGAGCTTGTCGTGACCGCCGCGCCATTTGTTGTAGCTCAGCCCGTGTTTCTGCGGATTCTCCACCACGGACAGCCGGCGCTCGGCGCAGATCAGGTCGGACAGCCTGCGGACAGCGCGGTAGCTGCCGATGAAGTTCTTGAACTTTTTCGTACAGTCCAGCGCCGTGGAGTTCCAGTAGATGTGGTTGTGAATGTGCTTTTTGTCGGTGTGGGTGCAGACGAGAAAAGCGTGCCGACCCTTTAGGAAGCGTTGGGCAAATTCGTACCCTATGCGGTTGGCCTCCTCCGGCGTTACCTCTCCCGGCTTAAAGGACTGCCGTACCTGATAGGCGATGACGTCGCTTTCCTGCACCCGTCCGGTCAGCTCCCGGTACTCCCGCTTGGACAGGGCAAATTCGGAAACGGCGGTCTCCGGCTCGCAGGCGAACGCGGAGATCAGCGCACCGCCCTCGGTCTTATCCGGGTTCATGCCGTACTCCGTCCGGTCGGCAAGGCACTGCGCCAGCGTCTTGCCCTTGTTTAAGTGCATGGGTATGATTCGTGTGGTCGCCATATTCCCTCCATGGAAAAAGACGCAGGAGAGAGCCTGCGCCTTTTCACATTCCGCATATTCCGTTTATCCGTAGATTCGCTCCCTGAGAAGAATCCTCATGCCGATAAACCGCGCTGTGAGCTTCACCGCCAAATAGTGCAGTCCGTAGGGGGAGAGCAGAAACGCAATGCCCAGACAGATGCAGCCGTTCTGCACGTTGCCGTCCACAAAGTAAAAAACACCTGAAAGCAGAAACAGAGCGGAGGCGATGACACAGACTACGGCGGAAGCCTTGAGTGCCAGCGTGAGCGCCCATTCCACGATCCACAAAACCAGCATAAGGGGCGCAAGCAGCAGTTTCAAAATGAATTTCATAGTCGTTTTCCGTCCTTTTTGATTTCATTATACAGAAAGAGCTGCCCTAAAACAAGGATGCCGGCAGCATGGGCTTATCGTATATTTCTGCCTGCTCACTGAATGGTGGACAGCTTCATAAGAATTTTGTTGGCAAGTCCCCATAGCTGCTTCTGCTTTTCCAGAATCTCCGCAAGGTCGGTATCGTAGGCTCTGCCGCTCTCGTTGAGCCGTTTGGCGATCTGGTTGATGTTGTTGCTCGTGTAGCGCAGAAGCGAGATCATCTGCTTCAGCTCCGGCAAATCCAGCTTGATCACCAGCCCGTCCAGCGCCATCTTCCGCAGGAACGCCTCCTGATTGGTAACGCCGATCCGCGCCATCTTTTCCTTTAGCAGCCGGTGCTCCTCCTCCGTCAGGCGAACGGAGATGCGGATGTTCCGGCGCATGAACTGCGCGCTCACAGGGACGGCTCCTTTGCCTTTTTGACTGCCTCCGCCGCCGCTTCGGGCGGTCTGCTTTTCAGTCTGCCGAGCACCGAGGGCCTGCGCTCATGCGCCCTTGCGTCCTCCCGCGCCAGTTTGGTAAACAGATCAACCAGCCCGCTGTGGCTGTTCACCGCCAGATAGCAGTTCCGATCCGTCCCCCATGCGTCGGGGTTCTCCGAAACGGGAACGGTCTTTGCCCATTGCTTGTTATCCGCAGAGAACCGCCCGTCCCAATCCTTCTGCCGGATGGTAATCGCCAGCACATACAAGATGCGCTCATGCCCGAACTGCTCCGCCACCTGCGCGACGGCTTCCCTGTGCAGGACGTTATCGCAATAATGCTCGGAGATCGCCTTCTCAATAGCCTCCTTGCAGGCGGCATTGGCCTTGTTGGAGGCGCGGTAAAGCTCCAGCTCGCCGTTTTCACGGGCGTGCTCGGCGGGAAATCTGTAAACGGGAATATCCTTCATATTGGTGCATCCTTCCTTTCTTTGAACTGTCATACGGCGGCTCCGACGAAGAATGAATTTCGCCGAAGCCGCCGTTTTTTATCGCTCCGCCTTGTTCCTGTGTTTGTTTTTGTCCTCGGCGCAGGGCTGGGACAGCGGCGCTTTCAGCTTTGCCAGCACGGAGGGACGCTCCGCCTTTGCGCTCTGCACGGCGGGCGCGTCCTCCGCCATCTGCTCCATGGGCGTGCGCTCGTCGATGTTCAGCTCGGCGTTCAGCTCCGCAAGCCGCGCGGATTTTGTCCGCAGCTCATCCTCCTGGGGGAAGGGCTTGCCCAGCTCCGCCTTTGCCGTCTCCATCTGCGCGGTGAGCGCGTCCAGCGTGTTTCGGACATTCTGCAATCTGTCCGGCATGGCGCTCAAAACGTTGTCGATGCGGGTGAGGTTGCCCCGCGCGTCCTTGCCCAGCGTCACGCGGTGGTTCATCTTACCCTTGAGGGTGAGAATAAAGTCCCGCCCGAAGTCCTCCACGGTCAGGGACATGGCAAAGCCCCGATAGCTGCCGATGGGAACGGGCTCCACGCCCTTTGCGTCCTTGAAGGCTTCCAGAATGGCAGCGCCTGCGTTGTCCTTGTCGGTGAGAAGGTCGCCCTTGACCTCCATGCCCGCAAAGCCGTCCACGGGGTGCGGATGCCCGGCGAGCGTCTGCATATCGGCGGTGAAGCCCTCCACGAAGCTCTCGTTCTGCCGGATCTGTTCGGGGAAATACTTGAGCAGATTGTCCTCCAGACGGAACTGCTGGCTCTGATGGCTGGCCTTCATGAGCTTCAGGCGGGCAACGTCCACATCCAAGTCCATCTTCTCTTTAATTCTCTTGTCTCCGGCGCACAGCGCCTTGATCTCCGCATAGGAAAGGGCGGTCTCGTCCACGTCCTCGCAGGAGCGAACAGGGGATTTTGAGGTCATGATCTGGGAGATGAACTTCTGCTTATTTTCCACCGTCTGCCAGAGGTAGGCGTCGAAGGTGGATTCCGTGACATAGCGGTAGATGTGTACCTCCTTGTTGCGGTTGCCTTGCCGGATGATGCGCCCGCTGCGCTGCTCCAGATCGCCCGGCCGCCACGGGCAGTCGAGGTCGTGGAGCGCCACAAGCCTGTCCTGCACGTTCATGCCCGCGCCCATCTTGAAGGTGCTGCCCATGAGGACGCGCACCTGACCGGAGCGCACCTTTGCGAATAACTCCTTCTTTCGGACTTCCGTATTCGCCTCATGGATGAATGCGATCTGCTCCCTCGGAATCCCACGGGCAACGAGCTTTTCCCGGATGTCGTCGTAGATGGTAAAGGGCGGCTCCTCCGGTTCGGTTTCCGCGTCGATAGCAGCCTCCAGCGCGTGAAGCTCCGGGCTGTCCGTGCCTTTCGCGGCGATCCTGCCGCTCTGCGCCGCCTTGCCCTTGGGGGTAGACAGGTCGCAGAACACGAGCTGCGTCAGCTTCTCCGCCTGTCCGTCCTGCCAGATGCGGTGGATATTGTCCACGCACAGATTGACCTTGCTGTTCGGGTCGTCCGGCAGGTCGGGGTTTATGACGCGCTGATCGAGGCCCAGCTTGCGCCCGTCCGAGGTGATCTTGAGCATATTGTCGGTGCTTGCGTCCACGCTCCCCGCGTGAACTTTTGCGGCGCGTTCGGACAGCTCCTGCACCATCTGCTGTTGCAGCGCCGTGGGCTGTGTGACCTCGGTGTGATAGACGGCGGTGGGCGTGGGGAGGTTAAGCTGGTCGGCGGTCTTGATGTCCGCCGCCTCCCGAAACAGGTTCATCAGCTCCGGCAGGTTAAAGAACTTGGCAAACCGCGTCCGCGCCCGGTAGCCCGTACCTTCCGGCGCAAGCTCGATGGCGGTGGTGGTTTCCCCAAAGGCGGAGGCCCAGCAATCGAAGTGGGTCAGTCTGTTGCGCTTGAGCATATCGTGCTGCAAATACCGCATCATGGTATACAACTCCGTCATGGAATTTGAGATGGGCGTACCCGTGGCGAAGGTAACGCCCTTGCCGTGGGTGATTTCGTCGATGTACCGGCATTTTAAGAGCATATCCGAGGACTTCTGGGCATCGGTGGTGGAAAGTCCCGCCACGTTTCGCATTTTTGTGTAAAGGAACAGGTTTTTGAAGCTGTGCGCCTCGTCCACATACAGCCGGTCTACGCCGAGCTGTTCAAAGGTCACAACGTCGTCCTTGCGGGCGGCGTCGTGGAGCTTTTGCAGCTTGGTTTCCAGATTTTTCTTGGTGCGCTCCAGCTCCTTGATGGTAAAGCGCTCGGCGCGGCTGGCCTTGAGTTCTGCAATGCCGTCCTCGATCTCCCAGATCTGCTCCTGCAAGAGCCGTTCCTGCCGCTCTCTGGACACGGGGATGCGCTCAAACTGGCTGTGGCCGATGATAACGGCGTCGTAGTCGCCGGTGGCAATGCGGGCGCAGAACTTCTTGCGGTTTCGTGTCTCAAAGTCCTTTTTGGTAGCGACAAGGATATTGGCGGAGGGATAGAGCCGCAGGAACTCCGAGGCCCACTGCTCCGTCAGGTGGTTCGGCACGGCAAAGAGGGATTTCTGGCACAGGCCAAGGCGCTTGCCCTCCATGGCTGCGGCGATCATCTCAAAGGTCTTGCCCGCGCCCACCTCATGGGCAAGGAGCGTGTTGCCGCCGTAGAGGTCGTGGGCGATGGCATTGAGCTGATGCTCCCGCAGCGTGATCTCAGGATTCATGCCCGGAAAGATCAGGTGTCTGCCGTCATACTCCCGGGGACGGGCGGAATTGAAGCGCTCATTGTAGAGCTGCACCAGCTCCCGCCGCCTGTCCGGGTCCTTCCAGATCCAGTCACGGAACGCCTCCTTGATGGCCTGCTGCTTCTGCTGGGCGAGGGTGGTTTCCTTACTGTTGAGGACGCGCTTTTCCTTGCCGTCCGCGTCCCTTACGGTGTCGTAGATGCGCACGTCCCGCAGGTTCAGCGTATCTTCAAGGATTTTGTAGGCGTTGGCGCAGTCGGTGCCGTAGGTCATGCGGGCGTTGATGTCGTTGTAGGGGATGCTGTTCTTGCCGGAGATGTTCCACTCCGCCGTGAACTCCGAGTAGTTGACCTCCAAGGAGCGGCGGGCATACAGAGGCGGCTCCAGCAGCTCGAACATGAACTGCTGAATGTACTTTTTGTCGATCCACGTTGCGCCGAGACGCACCTCGATCTCCGAAGCGTCAAGGTCTTTCGGCTGTGCGGCGCGCAATGCCTCCACGTTGGGCAGATAGCCGGGGCTGTCAACGGCGGCGTTCTCCGCCTCCCGCAGCTTTTGCCGGACGTTGCCGGAGAGGTATTCGTCCGCTGTCTGCCAGTCGCCGTACACGGGGTCGAGGAAGATGACACCGTTCAGTTCGTCGATGATGTCGTCCTCGCTCTTGCCGGTGAGCTGGGACATATACCCCATATCCACGCGGGCTTTTTCCCCAATGGACAGGGCGAGGGCTTCTGCGGCGGTGTCCACGCTGGTGACGGACTGCCGCTGCCGGATGGTGCGCTTGGTGAACATATCCGCTTTGCCCTTGAGCTTGGTTTTGTCCTCATCGTCCAGCATTTCAAGGGAGCAGAGCAGGTAGTAGGAGCTGTCGTCTGCAAAGGCGAGGGCGTTGCCCCGGCTGTTGATGAGGCCGTATTTCTCGGTGAAGCGGTCATAGAGGCGGTTGAGCTTCTGCTGCTCGGCGCGTATGGAAATGTCGTCGGATTCCCACATCTGGAGGTCGATGAGCCGGTGAACGCAGTCCCGCAGCTCTGCCATGCCCTTCACGCGCTCCTTTGCGGTGGCGTTCAGGTTGGGCTTGACCATGACGGAGTTCTCTCGGTAGTACACCTCGCCGTCCACCACGGCATAGCTGTAATTCTTCACGTTGGGGTCTGCGGGAATGGTATCCTGTATGGTTTCGTTCTCACCGAGGTCAGGCAGCTCGGCGGCTTCGTACTTGCCGCCGATATTCTGAATGGCGTATCTGAGCTGCGTGGCAAGGTCCAAATCCTCATACGGTTCCACAGTAAAGTCCTGTCTGCCGTACTGCGTACTCTCCGAGGTCTGTCGGCCTAATACCATTTCGGGGTTGTCGATGAAATACTGATTGATGGAAAATCCGTCCTCATTTTCACCGAGATGCACCCAGTCAGGTTCAATGTCGATGGGTCTGTCACGCTTTTGCAGGAAGATGATGTCGGACACCACCTCCGTACCGGCGTTGGCCTTGAACGCATTGTTGGGCAGACGGATCGCGCCCAGCAGCTCCGCCCGCTGCGCGATGTACTTACGGACTTCGGGAGATTGTTTGTCCATCGTATAGCGGGAGGTCACAAAGGCGATCACGCCGCCGGGTCGAACTTGGTCGAGCGTCTTGGCAAAAAAGTAGTCGTGAATGGAAAAACCGAGCTTGTTGTAAGCCCGGTCGTTGACCTGATACTGGCCAAATGGCACGTTGCCGATGGCAAGGTCGAAGAAATCCCGTCTGTCGGTGGTTTCAAAGCCTGCCACGGCAATGTCTGCCTTGGGATAGAGCTGCTTGGCGATTCTGCCGGTGATGCTGTCCAGCTCCACACCGTACAAGCGGCTTCCTTGCATCTCCTGCGGGAGAAGCCCGAAAAAGTTCCCGACGCCCATGGCAGGCTCCAAGATGTTGCCGGTCTGGAAGCCCATGGTTCCAACGGCTTCATAGATTGCCTTGATAACCGTGGGGCTGGTGTAGTGAGCGTTCAGCGTGGAAGCTCTGGCGGCGGCGTATTCCTCCGGGGATAGCGTGGCGTACAGCTCCGCAAATTCGTCTTTCCAGTTATCCTTGCTTTCATCAAAAGCATCCGCAAGGCCGCCCCAGCCTACATAGCGGGAGAGAATTTCCTGCTGTTCAGGCGTGGCCTGTGCGCCCTCAAACTCCAGCTCCTTCAGGAGATTGATTGCCGCCATATTCGCCCGGAACTTCGCCTTTGCGCCGCCGATGCCTAAATTGTCATCCGTGATACGGAAGTTTTCCGCAGGCGGCAGCGGTGCGGGCGGGTCATGCTCCGGCTCGGTAGTGCGGATAGTCTGGATTTCAATGTCATAGGGAAGCTGGCTTTTCTCGCCGGGGTAGAACGCTACGGTTTCCGTGGTAAACTGCGGCTGCTCCGGTTCAGTCGCCTCCGATGCTGGCTGTTCAGGAAGAGAAATATCTGGTTCAGGCTGTGCCTGTGTCCGGCTCTGCGCCTGCGCTTCCTCCAGAAAGACGGCGCGCAGCACGGGAGCGGTGTCCGGCCACAACAATCCGAGGGCGTGTACGCCCTTTTCCCCATGCACCTGCGCCTGAAAGCCGCTTCTTGAGGTGATGAAATCTGCCTCGGTGCCGTCCTCCAGCGTCATGGTATCCGCGTCCGACGCGGCGAAAACGTTGGAAAGATACGCACCGATGGCGGCGTTGCCCTCGCCCTGCCGGAACAGCTCCCGCACCTCGTCCCGGATGTCAGGCGTGAGGATGCCGTTCATCAGGAGGTCGCGGAGGTCGTCGTTTCTGCTCCGTGCGGGAAGATAATCTGTTATGGCGGCGTTTCTCTCATCCCGGCGCAGCAGCCGTTCAAAATTCTCGCGGCTTTCGGCGCGGAATACGGGATAGCGGAGTGCCGGGTCACGAAGCTGCACATTGAGCGCGCCGACCTCCGTGATCTCAAAGGGCGTGTTGTCCAGATAGACGGTATCGCCCACGGCATACGGCACACGAAAAATCATGTTTTCCTGTTCGTTTTCGGCAGTGATCTCCTTGACAGGTTGCGTCTGCTCCGTAGCGAAGAAATAGCCGGTGTCGAGGTAACGCTCAAAAACGGTGCGGTCTACGCTGACCGTTTCCTGTTCCGGGACGCTTGGCAGAGTGTACCAAACATTATCTTCGTCTACACGCTCGACCACCATCAGAGTATCCCGCTGTTCGGCTGCGGTGGAAGAAAAACCGTCGCCCACGCGATAGGCATTCCCCAGCGACGTTGTGAAAACCGGCGCGTCCGGCTCCATACCGCGGCTGCGCTGAATACTGGAGAGGTAGTCAATGGCGTTAGATTGCTCCGCGAAGCGAAGCACCTGCCCACCCTCCTCATAGAAGCGGTCAAGGGCCGAGTCCCAGATGCCGGTAATGCCGCCCTCGTTGGGGTGCAGACGGATGGAAAAACGGTCCGGTGAGTTCATGTGCGCCGCCTGCGCTTCCTGCGCCGCGATCTGCTCCACATCCGCCATGACCTGCCGGACGAAGGGGCTGTTGCGATTAGCTTCCGCATCCACAACCTGCCCATTTACAATACCGCGTTCAGCAAGCGCTTCTCGGATGGCGATGGGGTCAATATTGTCAAAGTTGTCCTGTTCCTGCTCGGTGTAGAAGTTGTCGGATTGAATGAGCTGCGCAATGCGCCGCTGCACCTTGGCCCATGACAGCGTGACCGGCTCGGAATTTCCCACGGAGATTTGCAGCGGCTTGGAGCTGTCGCCAACGCCGTATTCCGCTGCCAGCCATGCGGCGGTATCCCTGTCGCGGGCATGAGCCTTCATATAGCGGACAACTGCGTGCTTGCTTTCAATCCTGCCGTTCCAGCTCTGCAAGGCAGCGTCGATGTCCGCCTGCGTCACCTTGTAGGGCGAGGGCGTTGTCGTGGCCGCCAGCGTGGGATACAGCTCGTCCAAAAGCTCCTGATGCAGCCGGTTGTGGAACGCGGGCATATCGAAATAAAGCCGTGTGAACTGCAAATCGCCGGATTCTGTGACGATGCGCCGGATGGCCGCCGCCCCCTCCAGATAGGCGTTCTCCCGGTCAGAGTTGCGGCAGGCGTTGAGGAAAGCGTCGTCCGCGACAAGCGCGTTGCCTACGGTCAGCTTATACTGTTCAAACAGCTCGGCCACGGTCGGCTGCGGCTGAACTGCGGCGGGGTCGCGGAACACCCTCGTGCCGTCCGCACCGAACTCTGCTTCATAAGCATTGATAGCGGCTTCGGCCTCATGGTCGATAGAGCGCAGCGTGTAAATGTGGCGCTCAGCTCTAAAGTCCGGCGCTTCGGCAATCGTCACATCATACTTATCGCGCAATTTCTCCACATACATCTCTAAATTGTGCGACGGTACGCCGCACATCTCCACACGGCCAGCACCGGGGATCGCTCTTGTGGTAAGGTTGAGATCAAGCAGCTCCGCCGCCTGTTTTGCGTCCTCGCCGTACATCTCGAAGAAAGCGCCCACCTGAAACAGCACGATGTCGTCCGGGTGGGCTTCCTTGATGGCATTGTAGTCGGTCTGTGCCTGTGTTGGCAGTTCACGCTCTGCTTCCTTTTCCCGCTGAAGCTGGGCGTAGCGCTCCTTTTCCCTTGGAGAGAGGAAGCGGTCCTTCTGAATGAGGCTGTCAATCCTTGCGGCCACCTTCGTCCAGCTCAGCTCCACATTGGCACAGCCTGCTTTTTTCAGGACAATTCCGCGGCTGTTGTGGCTTTCATCACTATGGGATGCACCGGAAACGGCATGGGAGCGCCCGCCTATGCCGTACTCATCTTTGAGGAAAGCTGCCTTTTCCTTGCCGGTGTGGTCGGCGGTGAAGTATTCGTAGATTCTACCCTTGCCACCCTCGACGCCGCTGCCGCGATCCAGCGCGTGGTCGATCTCGTCCTCCGTGATGAAGCGTGCCAGCTCCGGCACTGCGGTCATTTCGGAGGAATACGCCCTGCGGGGCAAGGACAGGTCCCGCAGGCTCTGCCAGATGTTCTCCAGCTTGTGGTAGTGGAATCGCAGCAGACTTCTGTCCTGCTCATGGGCGGCGTAAAACTGCGCGAACTCGCCGGAGAGCGTGTCGCGGAAGGAAGAATCCGTCAGGCGTTCGGCAAGGCGCTCCGTTTCATCAGGGAAGCTGCCGCCCCGCAGCGTATCCATACAGGAGAGATAGCCCTGTTCCCGCGCCTCGTCGCTCAGGTCGTGTTTCAGATACCAGAGGGCTTGGGCAAGCTGCATCCGCTCATGCTGCCCTGCCTCGGCAAGCTCCACATTGGAGGCATACGCGCCGCTGTCCATAAGCTGGGAAATGTGCGCGGCGGCGTCCTGCCATGCGATTACCTGCGCGCTGCGCACATACTCCGCGCTCCTGCCGGGGGCGATGTGGATGCCGTCTACGGCGTACCACGCGGAAAGCTCGCCCTCCGGCGTCTTAAAGCCATTGCCGCCGTGAAAGGTGCTTTGCAGCAGCGCGGCAACGTCCTCCACAGACTTCTGCTTCTGGAACGCGGAGGCAATGACCATGCGGGTATCGTCCTCGTTGCCGCCCAGCCGCAGCACATGGTCAAGCTGCGCCTGAGAAACGGAAAAAGCGAAGGGCGTCTGTGCGCTCTCCGCTTCTTCTATGGCTGTAATCTGTTCCGCTTCGGTGGGGAAAAAGGAAAGCTGACCGCCCCGCGTGGGGTGTTCTGTTATGCGTAGATCAGCTCGCTGAGGATGATCTCCTCGGCCTGCGCCTTGCAGGTGTTCATCAAGCCCACCCATTTCATTGGGTCGCTGGCTTTCAGGTTTTCCGTCGCTCCGGCCTCTGCCGCCAGCTCCGGCATCATCTGCTCTAAGCGGCTCTGCGCTGCCTGCTCGATCTCCAGCAGGTGCGGGAACAGAGTCTCCTCCAAGATCATCTGGTTCCAGAGAATGGGACGATGCTCCTTCAGGTACTTCTGGCGCATCCGCCCGTACTTGCCGAGGGGCTGCTCCGGCACCTCGATCTTCAGGTCGGGAATCAGGTAATCTCCGTTCATCGTGTAAGTCAGGTTGTTCTCCATGCTCTGCCGTCCTTTCCGCGCTGTGTTCGCGCTCATAATTTCGTATGGTGACTTCGATCTGCCGCAAAACCTGTTCGTTGATCTCGCTGACCGCCGTGCCAAGGGCTGCCACCGTGCGCGGGGTGTTGAAATCAAAGATGCTGAAAAAATCCTCGTGTTCAAAGTGATCCTCCGGCTGCATCCCGCAGCGGGACATGAGGGAGTAGGTGATGCTGACCACAGCGGCGTTTTTGAACGCCACCTCGATGTTGTAATTATCATACTCCTCCAGATAGGAATCCGCAACGATGCCGAGGATGTCGCGGGAATGGTCGCGCCAGTATTCCGCAGCAAGCTGGGAAGCGACGCTCTCGAACTGCTCCGCGAGGCCGTTTTTACCGGAAACGCCGTAATTACGCTCCAGCATGGCGCTCACGCTGTCCGTATGCGCGTCTTTCAGCTCCCACAAGTTGACGCGGCGGGCGTTTTCCTTGCCGCCGGTGTCGGAAACGTCAAAGACGTATTTGAGCCGCGGCTTGTAGCCGGTAGCGTCGATGAGAGCGATGCCCGTGCTGCCGCGCCGGACATAGCGCCCCATCTTCTCGTTCCAGAAGTCGTACTCCGCGCAGGCGGTGGCCTCCGGGCGCTGCATATAGATCATGAGCTGCTCGTTGTAGGGGTATTTATACAGCCTTGCGGCGGTGGTCAGGAACGCCGTCCACGCCAGATGGCTGCCGGTGATCTGCCGCGCGGTGCGCTCCGCCTGCTCCGCGTAGGCTTGCAGTTTGTTGGGCATAAGCTAAATCCTCCTCTCGTGGTTTTCTGTTGAAGCCGTTTCTTTTCGCCGCCTCGCTCGCCGCCTGTTTCCGCTTCTCACTGTACGGCGCGGTCAGGCGGAAGGACAAGCGCCCCTTGCGGATGCTGAACTCCATGCCGCCTGTGTCGGGGTCTGCGTCCAGTTGACAGCACTCTGCGGGGTGCTGCGCGGCGTAGGCGGCAAGGCGGTTTCTAAGGTCAGTATTGTGGGTGCGGATATGGATAAGGGGTTCTTTTTCGTCAAAGGTGATCTCCGTGATTTTCTGCGCTTTTGTCAGTCCTGTTCTCATAAATGGCCTTTCTGCGTTTCCTGCGCGAAGCAGGCGCGATTTTCGGGTATTTTCTCCGGCTCATGACTTGGGAAAAACGGCGATTTTCAAACAGAAACGCGCCGGATGAAGAACGGATCATCCGGCGCGCTCCCAGCGGCGAATCTGCGATTTTTCCGGCTCTTGACCGTAAAACAGTCAGCTTTGCTCAGAGGTCAAAATCCGGCGTCAGGTCAAGGGCGGCGTACTCCGCGTCGGTAATGTCGCGCAGCTTTGCAAGGGCGCTGTCCGTCAGCTCCCGCAGCTCGGCCTCCTCTGCGTCCAGATACCCCCGCATTTCTGTGAGGGCTGCGATCAGGCCCTCGCGGGTGCCTGCCGCGTTGTAGATGCTCATAAGGCTGACTTCATCGTGGGTGAAATGCTTGTCGTTCATATCAAAGCTCTCTTTCCGCGCTCCGTTTGGGCGCTGTTTTGTTTTTCGCCTGCTCCGGCGTCCTTTCCCTGAGCTTTTCCAGCACGGAGGGCTTCTTCTGTTCGCGGTGAGAGGCCGCAGCCAGCTCCGTCAGGGAGATGGAAAAGCCCGCCTTGACCTGTGCCTCCAAATCGGCCACGGTGGACTGCTTTGGGCCGTTGTTGATGATGCCGTCGATCATGCCGTAGTCGTCCTCCATGGCCATCTCCGCGTTTTTGAGATAA
>OLSQ01000483.1_pt1 | contig 38784 bp, 26 predicted proteins | sample 1672561 | NCBI WGS metagenome assembly OLSQ01 (sample SAMEA3136699, study PRJEB25190) | human gut metagenome | biome: human gut; feature: human-associated habitat; material: faeces | place: Austria | collected 2013
TCGGCCGACTGCGAGAGCTGCGGCGTGGAGCCGCTGCGCCGCCGACAGGTATAAATCTTTCAAAGGAGGTAAGTTATGACTATTGAGGATATCCGCCGCCAGTTTCCCATTCTCGACCGCACCGTCTACGGCAAGCCCCTGGTATATTTCGACAACGCCGCCACGTCGCAGACGCCCCGCCGCGTGGTCGATGCTGTCGACCGCGCCTATCTCACCCGCAAGGCCAACGTCCACCGCGGCGTCCACTGCCTGTCGCAGGAAGCGACCGACGCCATGGAACTCGGCCGCGAGACGGCCCGCGCGTTCATCAACGCTCCGTCGGCCGACCAGGTCATTTTCACCCGCGGTACCACCGAGGCTATCAATCTGGTGGCCGCCTCCTATTGTCGCCTGCTCGCTCCGGGCGACGAGATCATTCTCACTGTCATGGAGCATCATTCCAACATAGTGCCGTGGCAGCTTGCGGCTGCCAATTACGGCCTTAAGATCAAGGTCGTGCCTATCGACAGCCGCGGCTGCCTCGATCTCGACGCGTATCGCTCGCTGTTCACCCCGCGCACCCGCGTGGTGGCGGTGTGCCACGCATCGAACGTGCTCGGCACCGTCAATCCCGTCGCCGAGATGGCCGCCGAGGCCCATCGCCACGATTGTGTGATACTGGTCGACGGCGCCCAGGCCGTACCCCATATGGCGGTCGACGTGCAGGCCATCGGATGCGACTTCTACGCCTTTTCGTCGCACAAGATGTACGGCCCCGCCGGCATAGGCATCCTCTACGGCCGTCGCGACCTGCTCGAAAAGATGCCCCCGTATCAGGGCGGCGGCGAGATGATCGGCCATGTGTCGTTCGACGGCACCACCTGGGCCGATCTTCCCTACAAGTTTGAGGCCGGTACGCCCGATTTTGTCGATGCCGCGGCATTTGTCGAGGCGGTAGGCTTCATGCACGAGGTCGGCATACCCGCTATGGCCGCTCACGAGCACAGCCTGCTAGAATATGCCACTGAGCGTATGGCCGACATCTCGGGCATGCGCATCTTCGGCACCGCTCCCGGCAAATGCGCCCTGATCTCGTTCCTGATCGGCAACGCCCACCACTACGACACCGGCATGCTTCTCGACAAGATGGGCTTCGCCGTGCGCACCGGCCACCACTGCGCCCAGCCGCTGATGCACGTCCTCGGCATCGAAGGCACCGTGCGCGCATCATTCGCCGCCTACAACACCACCGACGAAGTCGACCGCTTCATCGCCGCCCTCCGCCGCATCGCCCCCATCCTTAACAATTAGGAATGCGAAATGCTCAATGCGCAATTTTGAATGCATAATTAAGAATGTATGATGACATAAAAAACGCCGCGGAGGATTCCGCGGCGTTGTATTCAGATATCGTTTTTGTCAGGGATTCGTGATCAGACCGGCGAAGATGACTGTGCCGGTGTAGTTATTTGTTATGAAGAAGTAGAACGGGCGGTCAGCAGTGACATAATAATCTTTCGGAACGTACACTCCGCTGGCTCCTGTTGCGGCGGCGTAAGATGCTGCGCCGGCGGTCGCACCGTCTTCGTCAAGTTTTATTGAAGCTTTCTGCAAGGATTTGAAATTTGTCACAACAGGCATATTCAGACCGGGCAACGCGGACGGGTACAGGCCGATGGATCCATATATGTCTGTGAAATTAATGCTTGACGCGCAGGAGAATCGCGGCAGCTCAAGATGAAGTCGGTCTTCGGTATATAGTACCTCCGGCAACGTGATCAGATCGATTATTTCTTCAGGCATGTCTGATATGGCTTCAGACAGCGGCTTGTCTTCGGGAGGAAGAACTATCTGGAAACGCGATCCTCCACTAAACCCCGAAGCGGCATATACATAGCCGTCGTTTTCCTTATAATAACCTGACGGTACCCAATCGCGGTGCATCATCTGAACCTTTACAACGCCTGTCGGGGTTGTAAAATCAGCCTCCTTGGTCAGCGACTTGTCGAATTTATGAGCCCATTCGCCGCAGAAGAAAAGCGTGCTTGCCAGCAGTACGTCGGCAGATGATAAAGTTTTGCTGTCGATAATTTGCGGGATCAGGCCCATAGTGGTGCGCTTGCACCAGTCGTTGATGAGATCGGCGGATGCAGCGCTTCCGAAATCAAGATTTGTGCATTCCGCTCCGAAGTTTTCCTTTATCATCGCAGCGTAATAGTCTGCAATTTTGATATCATTGTCCGCCCACAGACCGTTGGCCATCGTGAGAAAAGCTCCGTTGTTCTTTTCAGGAAGAGCTTCAATCAGTTTCGCACCATAACTGTTGAGAGCATCCATATTGTCGTGGCCCATAATTTCAAGTACTTTTTGGCGGTAGGCCTCATCGGCGCCATTGGCGATCATCATTGTCAACATTGTTTCCGTTACGGGCGAAAGCACGAAGCCGTTGCCCTTGTCGGCCTTGTTGATTTGGTCGATAAGAAACAATGAGTACGTGTTTATTGATTTATTGGCATCCTTCTCTTCATCTGTCATGCTATAATGGAGCCAAGCAAGTGTGTTTCTCAGATTTTCAGGGATATATTCTTCCTCTTCCTGAGGCGGTACGTCTTCCTTGGACTCTTCAACTGTCGGCTCGTCGGTACAGCTCCAGGCGAAGAGTCCCATTGCCGCCAGCAGTGTGATCGTTATCTTTTTCATTTTAAACGTATTTAGTTGTTGTAATAGTTATTTTTTTGGATGATAAACCACATGGCTGACGCCAGTGTATTCTACATCTCCCTTATTACCAGCATAATCATAACGATATGCTTTCGATACATCAAAGACGTCTTCAAGGAAATATCCATTGGAATCTCCCGCGAAGCCCCAATTATAGTGCAGATAGTATTTTGAGAATTTAGAGATTTCATCATTCCCTGATTCTCCTACACCTTTGACAATAAGATAATATCCTATTTCGCTATATCCGTCTACAAGCCAGACGTGACTCGTTTCGCCTGAGGAAATCATGAGCCCGACGCCATCTGTACCAAGTTTATAAACTAGGCCTGTAGTACCATTTCCGGCATAATTCATGCCTAAATACGGATATAGATTTATGTCGGCAGTAGTAGGTATGGTATATGTTCTTCCCTCCTTTATATCGTATGTTGTTCCTGTGATCTGACCGCATTGGCGTACCAGACTGCCAAGATCCGCATGCAGTTCGCTTTCCATAGGACAATACTGATAATGGTAGTCTTTATCAGCTTGAGACAAAACATAAGAGTTCCCAGACCAAAAGTGCTTCGTTATTTCATCCCAATTGATGTCTAGTACGTCTTTTTCTCTGCCCTCAAATGTTAATTGAAGTTCCGTGAAGGGCCTGAGGTAAGTGAGGGCTTGAGCAAGAGCGACGGGATAACATCCTGCTATATTATTTGGAGCATACATATTTTCCGGCCAGCCTTGGTTCCAGTTTACTTTTACATGTGGGCCGATCTTGGTTTCAAAGGGCCTTTTCTCAACGGCGTTAGTTGTGTCAATTGGAATAGGAATATCAGGTCCGTCGGGCGGGTTGATCGCCATGGCTTCGACATAGGTTCCCACGGCGTCCATTGCGAAGTGAAATGATTCGTTTTTCACGTTTTCCGGGTCATTGTAAGTACCCGATTCGGTTATGGCGATTAATTCAGGCACGCATAGCGGTGCACCTACTACAGCGAACCCCTGGTTGTCATCGTAATTTACCACATAGTATAGCACATCGTCAGCAGATCTTCCTTTTTTTGAGGAATAAACGGTTGTGACAGTCGAGGCCACAGCGTGTCGATCTGTCCTGGATTTCACATTTCCTGTGTTGGCGTAGCTGGCGGCGATGGCGATTGCGTCATCAACAGAGCGAATGTTTTTTTGAGCAGTGGTATTGTCGCTCTGGCTCAGTAGCGTTGCATCGTTGAAGTCGGTGCAACTGCCGAGGAGCGGTAGTAGTGCAAGAAATGAGAATCTAAGATTTTTTTTCATGGCTTTGTAGGTTATAGCGTCTGTTTTGTCCGTGGAATTGTTTCCGCCGTAAAGATAACACTGTTTTTTTAAATTCCAAACAATTTTAAAAAATATTTTTTATTACTTTATTGTTTTTTCGCTGATTTATAGCGGTTCTCACTGAGAGTAAATAATATTTTATTGGAAATTTCTATGAAAAGGGTTGAGACGCATGCAGTGAGCAGTGGGTTGATAAGGGAAAGCGATCCGGGGCACTCTTCGGTTATTCTTCGGTTATTCGAACGGTTTTTTGGAATTTTAAATGACAAGGGGTGTGCTAAGTCATGATTTTTTACTAAATTTGCAAGCCAATAGTATAATCTCTAAAAATCATGGCTCAGATCAAAAAAATCAGCAAAGCTCTTATTTCGGTTTTCGACAAGGAAGGCCTTGACGACATTCTGTCGTGCCTGGCCGCAGACGGTGTAACTTTCATATCGACAGGCGGTACGCGCACGTACATCGAGCATCTGGGCTATGCCTGCGAGGCCGTGGAGGATCTGACGGGATATCCGTCCATTCTCGGCGGCCGTGTCAAGACTCTCCATCCGAAAGTATTCGGCGGCATTCTCGGCCGCCGCGACAACGAAGGCGACGTGGCCACGATGGCCGAAATGGCAATCCCCGCCATCGACCTGGTGATCGTGGACCTCTATCCGTTCGAGGCTACGGTGGCTTCGGGCGCTTCGCACGCTGACATCATCGAAAAAATCGACATAGGCGGCATCTCACTCATTCGCGCGGCTGCCAAGAATTTCGCCGACGTGGCCATCGTGGCCTCCAAGGCGCAGTATCCGCTGCTGCTCGGCATGCTCGAGGAGCACGGCGCCGCTACCACGGCCGAAGAGCGTGCTCTGCTCGCCCGCGAGGCATTCGCCGTATCGTCGGGCTACGACGCGGCCATCTTCAACTACATGGCCACCGTCACGCCCTGTCCCGAAGCCGGCGCCCTGCGCGTGGCTGTGAACCATGCCAAGGATCTGCGCTACGGCGAGAATCCTCACCAGCAGGCCCGCTTCTACGGCGATTTCGACGCCATGTTCGAACAGCTTCACGGCAAGGAAATATCATACAACAACCTGCTCGACATTGACTCGGCCGTGTCGCTCATCGACGAGTTCGAGGGCGACGGCACCGTCACATGCGCCATCCTCAAGCACAACAACGCATGCGGCGTCGCCAGCCGCGGTACTCTGGCCGATGCCTGGCGCGACGCGCTTGCCGGCGACCCCGTGTCCGCGTTCGGCGGAGTCATCGTCACCGACCGGGCCGTTGACGCCACGGCTGCTGCTGAAATTGGCAAGATATTCTTCGAGGTGATCATCGCTCCCGGATATTCCGAAGACGCCATGGCCATCCTCACCCAGAAGAAAAACCGCATCATCCTGCGCCGCAAGCCGTGCGTGCGTCCCGGCCGCACCGTGCGCTCGATCCTCAACGGCGTCCTCTGCCAGGAGCGCGACGCCAAAGTCGAGACAGCCGACGACCTGAAAGTTGTGTCGGGCGAGCTCGACCGGCAGAAGATCGCCGACATGCTCTTCGCCAACAAGATCGTGAAGCACTCCAAGAGCAATGCCATCGTGCTTGCCCGCGGAGGCATGCTGCTCGGCTCTGGTGTGGGCCAGACATCGCGCGTCGACGCTCTGAAGCAGGCCATCGCCAAGGCTCGCAGCTTCGGCTTCGACACCGCAGGCGCCACCATGGCTTCCGACGCGTTCTTCCCCTTCGCCGACTGCGTCGAGATCGCTCACGCCGCCGGTGTCGACTCTGTCATACAGCCGGGCGGATCAATCCGCGATACCGATTCCGTCGATTACTGCCGCGCCAACGGCATGACGATGGTCATGACCGGTTTCCGCCATTTCCGCCACTGATACCTGCAAGTAATTTCAAACTTTTATAACAGAAGATAAATGGGACTGTTTTCACTAACCAAGGAAATCGCCATTGACCTTGGCACAGCCAACACTATAATCATCCACAACGACAAGATCGTAATCAACGAGCCGTCGATCGTGGCCCTCGACAACCGCACCGACAAGCTCATAGCCGTCGGCACCGAGGCCCATCTGATGGAGGGCAAGAACCCCCAGGGCATCCGCACGGTGCGCCCCCTGCGCCAGGGCGTGATCGCCGACTTCAACGCCGCCGAGCTCATGATCCGCGGCCTTGTCAAGAAGGCAAGCAGCCGTTCCAACTGGTTCTCGCCCTCGCTCCGCATGGTGGTCGGCATCCCGTCCGGCTCCACCGAGGTCGAGATCCGCGCTGTGCGCGACTCGTCGGAGCACGCCGGCGGCCGCGACGTGTACATGATCTACGAGCCTATGGCTGCTGCTCTCGGCATCGGTCTTGACGTCGAGGCGCCCGAGGGCAACATGATTGTCGACATAGGCGGCGGCACCACCGAGATAGCCGTTATCTCGCTGGGCGGCATCGTGTCGAACAAGAGTATCCAGGTGGCCGGCAACGACCTCACCGAGGATATTCAGAACCACATGCGTCGCGCGCACAACGTCCGCGTGGGCGTGCGCACGGCCGAGCAGATCAAGATGCACGTCGGATCGGCCCTCACCGAGCTGGAGACTCCGCCCGACGACTATATCGTGCACGGTCCCAACATGATGACGGCCCTCCCCATGGAAGTCCCCGTGAGCTACCAGGAAATCAGCCACTGCATCGAGAAGACTATCTCGAAGATCGAGGCCGCCGTGCTTGCCGCCCTGGAGCAGACTCCTCCGGAGCTGTACGCCGACCTTGTGCGCAACGGCATCTACCTGGCCGGCGGCGGCGCGCTGCTGCGCGGTCTCGACAAGCGCTTCACCGACAAGATCGGCATTCAGTTCCACATCGCCGAGGATCCGCTGCTGTCTGTCGCACGCGGCACGGGCGTGGCGCTCAAGAATATCAACAAGTTCTCGTTCCTTATCCGCTGATGAAGATAGTGCCGCGGTCATCGCGCCGCGGCGGCTGACAACGCATAGATGAAAGACCTGATAGAGTTTCTGCGCCGCTACAGCAAGTGGCTGGTATTCGCCGTTTATGTAGTGGCGAGCTGCCTGCTGTTGTCGGGGAGCGACCCATACAGGCGCCATCTGTGGCTCACGTCGGCCTCGACCGTGGCCGGTTCGGTCTACGAGATGGGCAACAGCGTCACCTCATATTTCGATCTGAAGGCGACCAACGAGGATCTCAACCGCCGCAACGCAGAGCTGGAGACCCGGGTGGTGAACCTGACCGAGCAGCTTCAGGATCTGCAGCTCAAGACGTTCACCGACACCATGCCGACACCCGACAGTGTGCCGCACTTCGGGTTCATCGTGGCCAATGTGATCAACAATTCCACCCATCACCCCTACAACTATCTGACCATCAACAAAGGCACCTCCGACGGTGTGCGTCCCGAGCAGGGCGTCATCGATCACTCGGGCGTCGTAGGTACGGTGAGCGTGGCCGGAGAGCACTATGCCCGCGTGATATCGCTGCTGAACCCCAACTTCCGCCTTTCGTGCAAGATCAAGAACAGCGAGCATTTCGGCTCGCTCGTCTGGGACGGCCTCGACCCAACGACCGCGCTTCTCGAGGAGTTGCCGCGGCACACCGTCTTCAGGACCGGCGACACGATCGTCACATCGGGCTATTCGGCTGTATTTCCGGCCGGACTGCCCGTAGGCGTGATAGTCGACGACGCCGACAATCACAAGGAGAACTTCTTTACGCTTAAAATCAAACTCTTTGCTGACTTCTCGCGCCTTAGCAACGTGCAGGTTGTGGTCAACAACCGTCGCGACGAGATCATGGAGGTCGAGAACACATCCCTGACCGGCAACTCAGAGTCAAACATAAATCCGGGCAATCGATGAGCAAGACCGCGCTGACACTGCTGATACTATATCTGGTGCTGATACCGGCGCAGGCCTTGGTATTCAACAACCTGGTGCTGTTCGATGTGGCCGTCCCGATGGTGTTCATCTACATGCTCATCACCTTGCCGGTGACGTTCAGCACCAATCTGTCGATGACGATCGGTTTTCTGACCGGTCTGACCGTCGACATCCTCTCCGATACCCCCGGCGTCAACGCGCTTGCCTCGACGCTGCTGACCTTCATCCGCAAACCCGTCTTCCACCTCTACATGCCGGCCGACAACGATCTCGCCGAGCAGCGACCGTCGCTGCGCAACATGGGCGTGGCGGCATTTCTGAAATATGCGGTGACGATGTCGCTCATCTACTGCATGACAGTCTTCGCCGTCGAGGGTCTGGGCTGTTTCAGCCTGAGGCTCTTCCTGCTCCGCACGCTTTCGTCGACGGTCTACACATTTATAATGATATACGCATTAGCCTGTCTTACTGTAAGCCGACGTGAGAAAAGATTATAACCTCGAAAAGCGAAAATATGTAATCGGAGGGTTCATCGTCGTCATAGCGATCATTTTCGGCATCAGGCTCTTCGATCTGCAGCTGCAGGACGAGCGATACAAGAAAAGCGCCGACTCCAACGCCTTTCTTGAAAAAACCGTATTCCCGTCGCGCGGTCTGATGTACGACCGCAACGGCGAGCTGGTCGTCTACAACCAGCCGGCCTACGACGTGATGATCATTCCACGCGACGTGCAGCCTTTCGACACCCTTGACTTCTGTGCCACGATCCATATCACCCCCGACCAGTTGCGGCAGCGTTTCGCCGACATGCGCGACAAGCGGCTCAATCCGGGCTACTCGTCGTATACGCCCCAGCGGCTGATAACGCAGCTCTCCAGCCAGGACTACGGACGCCTCCAGGAGAAGCTTTACCGTTTCCCCGGTTTCTTTATCCAGAAGCGCATTCTGCGGCAGTATAACTATGCCACCGCCGCCAACGTGCTCGGCAACCTGCGCGAAGTGTCGCAGACCGACATCGACAACGATCCCTACTACGATCCCGGCGACTACACCGGCGACCTTGGAGTGGAGCGTTCCTATGAGCCGTACCTGCGCGGCGTCAAGGGTGTCGAAGTGCTTATGCGCGATGCCCGGGGCCGTATTCAGGGACGCTACGAGGGCGGCGCGCACGACGTCGAGCCCGTCTCGGGCCGCGACCTTACGCTCAGCATCGACGTGCGCCTGCAGCAGTACGCCGAATCGCTCATGGTGGGCAAGCGCGGTGCCGTCGTGGCCATCGAGCCGCACACGGGCGAGATCCTGTGCCTGGTGTCCTCGCCCACATATGATCCCCGTCTGCTCGTGGGGCGCAAGCGCGGCGAGAACTACCGGATGCTTACCGCCGACAAGACTCTGCCGCTATTCGACCGAGCTCTTGGCGGCGCATATCCTCCCGGCTCCACATTCAAGCCTACTCAGGGCCTGATTTTCCTGCAGGAAGGCATCATCACCACATCGACGACGTTTCCGTGCTATCGCGGATATATCAACGGCGGCCTGCGCGTCGGCTGCCACGGTCATGCGTCGCCTCTGCCTCTGAAGCCCGCCCTGCAGACATCGTGCAACGCATATTTCTGCTGGGGATTCAAGACCATGATCGACAAGCGCTCCAAGTACGGTGACCCGGCCAAGGCGTTCGAGGTGTGGAAGAATCACCTTGTCTCCATGGGCTACGGCTATAAGCTCGGAGTCGACCTCCCGCACGAGAGCCGCGGCTTCCTGCCTAACGCTAAATTCTACAGCAAGTTCTACGGCGAGGGGCATTGGAGCGCCAACACCGTGATTTCGGTGGCCATAGGTCAGGGCGAGATTCTGGCCACTCCGCTGCAGATCGCCAACCTGGCGTCTACGATCGCCAACCGCGGCTGGTTCATCACCCCGCACATCGTCAAGGCCATACAGGACACCGTGATGCCCGCCGAACTGCTGGCGCGCCGCCGTCCGACAATCGACGAGCACTGGTATGCCGACATAGCCGAGGGCATGCGCATGGCCGTCACCGGCGGCACATGTCGCCGCGCCGCCATTCCCGGCATCGACGTGGCCGGAAAGACGGGTACCGCCCAGAATCCTCACGGTAAGGATCACTCGGCTTTCATGGGCTTCGCTCCCTACGACGACCCGAAGATCGCCGTGGCTGTATATGTCGAGAACGGCGGATTCGGTGCCACTTTCGGCGTCCCGATCGGCTCGCTCGTGATGGAAAAATATCTTACCGACTCCATATCGCCCGGACGCAAGTACATGGAGGACCAAATGCTTAATACCCGCCTGACCTATGTCGACAAATCAAAATGACCAGAGCACATCGGTGTTCCGGCACCTCGACTGGACCACCGTGATCATTTACCTGCTGATGGTGGCCGCGGGTGTGGTGAGCATCTATGCCGCTTCCTACGACTTCGACAACGCCTCGATGTTCTCGTTCGACGAGTTTTCGGGCAAGCAGGTACGCTGGATCGGTCTGGGTCTGATCCTGGGTTTTGTGGTGCTTCTGACCGATTACCGCATCTACGACACCTACGCCTATCCGATATACTTTGCCATGTTGCTGTTGCTGCTGGTGACGCCATTCATGGCGCACGAGATCAAGGGCTCGCGCTCGTGGCTGTCGGTGGGGCCGATGAGTCTGCAGCCGGCCGAGTTTGCCAAGGTGGCTACGGCGCTGGCCCTGGCCAAGCTGTTCAGCGGCTATAATTTCGTGCTCAATGCCAAGCCCGTCAACTACGTGAAGGCCATTCTCATAATCATCACGCCCATCGCGCTGATTCTGAATCAGAACGAGACCGGATCGGCTCTGGCCTACATGGCGCTGTTCTTCGTCCTCTACCGTGAGGGCATGAGCGGCCTGATACTGTTCGCAGCTCTGTTTTCGGTAGTGATATTCGTGGTGGCCGTGAAGTTTACCACAGTAGGCTTCCTGGGACTCCCCACCGGTGAGTTCGCCATACTCTGCATGGTGATGCTGATCATGACGGGCATGGCGTTCATCTACGACAGGCGGTTCGAGCTGCCCCGTAACCTCATGCTGTGGTTCGGCGGCACACTCGGCGTGCAGTGGCTGCTGCATTCGGCTTTCGGGCTCACACTGCCGTCACTTGCCATCATCATCTCCACTCTGGCGGTGGCAGCCGTGTATCTGTGTGTCGAGGCTGTGGCACGCCACCGCAGGAAACTCTATATTCCGGCAGCCACCGGACTTATAGCCGTAGTATTCATGTTCTCGGTCAACTTCGCTTTCACCAATATGCTGCAGCCGCACCAGCAGCAGCGCATCCGTGTGGTGCTGGGCATGGAGGAGGACCTCCGCGGAGCGGGTTATAACGTGAATCAGTCCAAGATAGCGATCGGGTCGGGCGGTCTTTGGGGCAAAGGGTTCCTCAACGGCACTCAGACAAAGCTCAAATATGTGCCCGAACAGCACACCGACTTCATATTCTGCACTATCGGTGAGGAAGAAGGCTTCGTGGGCTCGCTGGTCGTGATTGCGCTGTATCTGGCCCTGGTGCTGAAGATCCTGTCGATAGCCGAGCGCCAGCCGCGACCATTCGGACGAGTCTATGCTTACTGTGTGGCGGCGTACTTCATATTCCACTTCTGCATTAACATAGGAATGGTGATCGGCTTGTGTCCCGTCATAGGCATTCCGCTGCCGTTTTTCAGCTACGGCGGCTCGTCGCTGTGGGGATTCACGCTACTGCTGTTCATTCTCCTGCGCATCGACGCCGCCCGCAAGGCCTACGACTGAGTGGCGTAGTCGCGCCAGCGGGCTATCATCGCATCCATGTCGGCCGGTACCGGTGCCGAAAAATCCATTTCCTGGCCGGTGGCGGGGTGGCGGAATCCGAGCGTACGCGCGTGCAGTGCCTGGCGCGGACACAGATCCATGCAGTTTTTCACAAATGTCCTGTACGAAGCCGACGGGACTCCCCGCAGCACCTGGTCGCCACCGTAGCGCGCGTCGTTGAACAGCGGGTGGCCGATGTGGCGCATGTGCACGCGGATCTGATGGGTACGTCCCGTCTCAAGCACGCATTTCACCACGCTGACATGTCCCAGCTGCTCTATCGTATGGTAATGCGTCACGGCATGCTTGCCGCGGTCGCCGTCCGGGAACACGGCCATGCGCAGGCGGTCATGCGGATCCCGGTCGATGTTGCCCTCGATGCGGCCGTCAGCCGGGTCGGGGCGCCCCCACACCACGGCCACGTACTCGCGCCGGGTGGTCTTGTTGAAAAACTGTCGCCCGAGATCTGTCTTGGCGTCCGGTGTCTTTGCCACAACGAGCAATCCCGAGGTGTCCTTGTCGATTCGGTGCACAAGTCCCATGCGCGGATCCTTGACATCATAGTCGGGATTGTCCTTGAAATGCCATGCCAGCGCGTTGACCAGTGTGCCTGAGTAATTGCCGTGGCCGGGATGCACCACCAGGCCCGCAGGCTTGTTCACTACAAGCACGGTATCGTCCTCATATACGATGTCGAGCGGAATGTCCTCGGCTATCACCTCGAAATCGTAGCGCGGGCGGTCCATGACCACCTGCACCACATCGTCGGGCTTCACGCGGTAGTTGCTTTTGACCGCGCGTCCGTTGACAAGTATGCACCCGGCCTCCGCGGCCTGCTGCACGCGGTTGCGCGAGGATTTCTGCAGCCGAGCGACCAGGAATTTATCGACACGCAGCAGTTCCTGCCCTTTGTCGGCTACGAACCGGAAGTGCTCGTAAAGCTCGCGCTCGTCGCCGCCGTCGATGATGACGACGCGGCTGTCGTCGGATTCGTCGTCGGTAAAGAGGCTGTCGTCGGTCATATGTCGAGATATTGCGATTGACCGAGATCCTCGGCTACGGACTGTTCGGCTTCAGGCAGGGAGTCGGTGTCGCTCACATTGACAGGGTCGGGTTCTACGTATGACCCTACTTCAAGCACTACGGTCGCGTCCACGGAAATTACCGATCCTACGCTTACCGGCTTGCCGTTGACCAGGGCCCGTTCGACCAGGTCGGGATACTGCGACGGGACACTCACCAGGCGGATGCCGTTGATGCCGAGTGCCGAAAGATATGATATCGCCTGGCGCGACGAGACGTTGACGATCGGACTCGATATCGTGACGTGCTTTGGCGAGAACGACGTGATCGTCACGTAGATGTCGCGGCCATCCTTTACTACCTGTCCGGACTTCGGCACGCAGTCGATCACTGTTCCGGGAGCGTATTTCTTGTCGTATATCGAGTCGGAGATGACAATGCGGAGTCCGTGCGAGTCGAGGACTTCCTCGGCTTCCGCATATGACATGTGCTTGATTTCCGGAACGGTGACTACATCGCCGTGGCGAGTCCACAGGCTGAGGAATCCGAGTGCTATGAATGCGAATATCACGCTGCACACGGCTATAATGATCAGCGCCGACCAGATCGGATGGCTGTTCCAGAATGTCTTGATATCAAATTTCATAATCAAAGAGCGTTACGACCTGCAAAGGTAGCAAAACTTTACGAAAATGCAAAATCGGCATCCGGCCGCATGACTTACAGAATCGAAGAAAATTAATGTTAAAAGTAAAAAACCGTTAATAAAATTTGGACAATTCGGCGAAAGTTTATTACTTTGCATGCTGAAAAAGCTTCAAGAACAAAATTTGTAACGTTTTATTTCCAAAAAATTGTATATGAAACATATCTACTTCTTTTTTGCTATGCTGTTTGCCGCAGTGTGTGCAATGCCTGCGGCCGCACAGGAGACGGTCACATTCACGGTCAATATCGATGATGCGGCTGCTGTGACTGTCGTAAAGGATTATTCGACACCCGTAGAAGTCATTACCGGCGATAATGTCTTTTCGCTGGAAATGTATTCAAGCCTTCAGATCAGCGCGGCCAACGGTTATGCTTTCGCATCCATTACAAATGATACGGGCACCCCTCAGTCGTTCTACGACAACACGTGGTACATCTCCTACTACGGTAGCGCATCCGACTGGGACGGCAAGAAATTCTTCGTAAAGACTATCAATCTTGAGGCATCGCGCACGGCATCGTTCACGATGACGGTGGACGATCCTACCAAGGTAAGCGCGCAGTACGGAGGCACGTCGGCCAATCTGACGCTTCTCGAAGGCACGAACACCTACAAGTTCAACCCCGAGGTCGAGACAACCCTGTATCTGATGTCGACCACCGAGCGCAATATCTATTCGGTGAAAGTCGACGGCGTGGCTGTGTCCACAGCGGATTATACCGTCGAAGTGCCTCTGACTGAAGGCTGCAACGTAGAGGTTGAGGCTAACTATCCCGACATACCTGTCACCGTAACCATCGAGTATGACGAAGAAAGCTGCCCCGGTCTGGTGACAAGCTACAGCATCAACTATGCTTCCAAGGGAGCTGTGATCGACAACAAGATCGAGGCCCAGGCCGGCGACAACATCCAGATCACGGTCGACAACAACAAATACAAGATCGACAATGTCACCATCAACGGAACGCCCTACAGTCTGGAATACTTCTGGGGAACTATCTCACTCTCTCCGGGTGAGAACACCACTGTGAAGATCGAGGCTCATCCCTATGCCAATCTCAACGGTATCGTCAATATCGAGATTCCCGAGGCTATCACCCTTTACGGCGGTTATCAGAATGATGATAACATCATCCCCCTGCAGAAAGGCCGCAACGAAGTCGGCGTTTCGGAGAAGGTGGCTATGCTCGCCTGGAAGACCGATCCCGCATACAAGATCGTATCCGTGACCGACGGTCAGGGCAATGCAATTACCGGCACTTCGGCCAATGTTCAGGAAGGCTTTGAACTCACTTTCGTGATAGAGGAACTCGTGCTTGACAAGTCGTTTGTCTTCTGGGTTGACGACAAGAGCGCCGCAGCTTATTATTTCCGTCTGTCGAACTCGGAACGCAACAACGCCACACTCGACAACGGCTATAATATCGTGAACTTCACCGACAGCTTTAATCCCTACGAGATCACATGGGCCGGCGGTGCGTCGGGCGGCTGTCTGTATGTCAACGACGAACTTGTGGCGCCGTACTATGAAGGCGGCACTTACTGGAACTACAACTTCAACGACGGCGACGTGGCCAAAGCATTTGTCAAGGGTGCTCCCACAGCCTGCACCGTGACTTTCGAGGCCGTCGGCGATCCCCACGTGAGCGTTGTACGCAACATCATCACCGAGGTGGCCGACTGGAAGGCCGGCTTTACCGACTTCACCGGTACCCAGGTCAACATCGCTCCTGCCGAAGGTACTCTTGTGAAAGTCGAGGTCGACGGAACCGAACTCACCGCCGATGAAGCCGGTGCGTTCCAGTTCACTGTCGAAGGCAACACCGCCGTCACCGTCACCGAACTCATGGGTATCGAAGGCATTGAGGCAGGTGCCGAGGCCGACGCTCCCGTCTACAACCTCCAGGGTGTGAAAGTCGGAACCAGCAGCACTGTCAGCACACTTCCGGCCGGTCTCTACATCAGCGCCGGCAAGAAGGTCATCGTAAAATAATCTCTGACGGTGGCTCTCCACACCCGTAAGCGATAACCTCACAAATCAACATGTCGTCGCGGCCGCCTGGCCGGCGACGGCATGTTGTCGTTTTTTTTGAAACCTATAGATTCATAAACCAATATTACAAGAGCAATGAAAAAACTACTACTGACAGCAGCGTTGGTAGCGACAGCGTGTGCGGGCTCCTATGCCCAGCTGTCACTTGCCGACCGTATGACATTGCGCCGTCAGCGTGTAATGCAGCAGTCGCCGCTACGCGCGCGTCCGGCTGTTGAACCGGTAAGTGAACGGACAATGGTGATGATAACCCTCGCTCCCGGAGCATCGGCCGATGACCTGCGCGCCGAAGGCGTCACCGTGTCGCGTGTGCGCGGAAACATAGCGCTCGCTTCCGTGCTTACGGCCGACATCGAGCGCGTGGCTTCGCTCGACTGCATCGAACGCCTCGAGATCTCGCAGCTGCGCAAGCCTGCTCTCGACCGCGCGCGTGTGTCAGGCGGTGTCGCCGCCGCGCACAGTGGCCTCGAACTCGATCATCCCTACACGGGCAAAGGGGTCATCACCGGCATTTTCGACGGTGGCCTCGACCCGAACCACATTAATTTCAGGAATACCGACGGCACATCGCGCATCGGTTATCTCGGCCATCTTGTCGTTGACAATACTCAGTCTGACGGTTGGAAAGGCGTCGAATACGACCGCGACAACATCTGGCGGTTCGACACCGACGACAACACCACTTTCCACGGCACGCACACTCTCGGAATCCTCGCCGGCGGTTATGCGGGCGAACTCGAGGCCGCCGTCATCAACAACTCGCAGCTGGCACCCGTGCAGACTGTCGCCAATCCCTACCGCGGCGTGGCATATGAGGCCGACATCGCTGCTGCCTGCGGTGATATGTACGACCGTCTCATTGCCGAGGGCGTCGACCGCATTCTCGACTACGCCTACTACAAGAAGGAGCCGTGTGTCATCTCGCTCTCGCTGGGCAGCAACACCGGCGTACACTCCGCGCAGTCGACCATGAGCCGCTTCCTTGATCTCGCGGCCAAGGAGGCCATTATCGTAGTTTCAGCCGGCAATGAGGGCGATATACCGCTGTCGCTGGTGAAGACGCTCACCGACAACGACACGGAAGCGAAGTCATTTATTCTGCCCACCTACCGCGAGGACATCCGCGCCGGACAGGTGTATTTCTACAGCGACAGGCCCTTCGGCCTGCAGGCTGTCATCTACAGCAAGAGCCGCAACCGCGTCACCTACCGCATGCCCGTCATCGAAGGCCAGGCCGACGGCGCCGCGCAGTACTATTGCTCGAGCAGCTTTAAGGAGGACGACAGCGACATCGTGGCTTCCAACTTCAGCAACGCGTTCGACGGCTACGTGGGCGTAGGCTTCGACACCGACGACAGCTCCGGACTGAAAATGGGTCTGATCGATTTCTACACCATCGACAACACCACCACAAATCTGACCGGCAACTATATTCTCGGCTTTATCGTCACCGGTGAGCCCGGCCAGTGCATCGAATGCTATGGCGACGGCAACTTCACCGTTCTCGACGACTACGATATCGCCGGATGGGATACCGGTTCGACCGACATGACTATCTCCGACATGGCCTGCGCCAACGATATTTTGGTAGTAGGCTCGTACAACAGCGGCGACACATATGGCGGCCTCGACGGCTATACATACAATTATAGAGGGATGTTCGCCGAAGGCAAGATCAGCGGTTTCTCGTCATACGGAACCCTGCGCGACGGCCGCGCGCTTCCGCATGTCTGCGGCCCCGGCGCGGTGATCGTATCGTCGTGCAGCCGCTTCTATGTCGAGAACGCCGACAACGCCGTAGGCAATAACGCCCTGAGCGCACGGCTCACCGAGTCCGACCGCACCAACTACTGGTGTCCGGCGATGGGCACATCGATGTCGACCCCTTACGTAGCCGGTTCCATTGCCCTGTGGCTTCAGGCCAATCCTAACCTTACCATCGCTGACGTGAAGGACATCATCTCCCGTACCGCCGTGCGCGACGACGAGGTGCTTGCCGGCAATCCCGTGCAGTGGGGTATGGGCAAGTTCGACGCCTACGCCGGACTCAAGGAAGCCATCCGCATGAACAACTCCGTCCCCGGCATCGAGGCCGACGACGACAGCGCGCTGATGCTCTCCACGTCCGACGGACGCACATATGAGATCTTCCTCGGAGGCGCCTCCGCTGTCGATGCCCGTCTCTACAGCACGGGCGGCGCATGTGTGGCCACGGCTTCGTCGCAGTCCGATCAGGTCGTGCTCGACGCCTCGGCGCTGGCTCCCGGTATATATATTCTGAATGTCAACGGCACGCACTCGAAGCGTATCGCCATTAAATAAACCGATTATAATATGAAAAAATATCTGTTGGCTCTTGCTGTGGCGGCAACCGCCGGTCTGAGCGCCATGGCCGAGGACCAGGTGGCGATCTCTCTCACCACCAACATCTACAGCTATCAGGGAGCCGCCAATAACTTCACTATAGTACTCGGCGCCACCGAGGAAACTTACATCGACGTCGACTGCGGCTACGGCCCTGTCGAATATCTCGTGCAGCCTGCCGTCTGGGATGCCGAATCGCAGACCGTCAAGGGCACCAGCGTGGCATGCCAGGTCAACTCTGCCGGCAACGTGACTATCTACGGCGATCCGTCGAAGATCGATTATTTTTATGCCGAGGGATGCTATCTGAAGTCGCTCGATCTCGGCGACTGCGTCAACCTCGACGTACTCAACCTGCAGCACAACGAGCTTCAGTCTCTCGATCTGTCCAGATACACACGACTCTCGTCGATATACCTTACCGACAATCCGTTCACTGCCGAGACACCCCTTGTCGTAGGCAAGGATCACCCGAATCTGATGATACTCGAAGTCGACATAATCGATCACATCTCGCCCGACTTCGACATCGACACTTATCCCGAACTTCTGTCCTTCGATGCCTATGCTACCAAGGGGCTGAAGAAACTGACGCCTTCCGGCTGTCCGAAGCTCGCGCGCCTGTCGGTGGATATGTGCGCTATCAGTGAACTCGACGTGACGCATAATCCCGCCTTGCTCGTGCTCAATATCGAGGATACTCGCATACGCAGCATCGATCTCTCGGGATGTCCGGGCCTCCAGCAGTTCTATTGCCGCAACGCTTCCGGTTCGGTGAACACAGATGTCAAGATCAGCTCGCTCGACCTGTCGCACAATCCCGAGCTCACATACCTGAGCGCGGGAAGCAACCTCCTCACTACCCTTGACCTGAGCAACAATCCGGCGCTGACATTCATCAATCTGGATCATAATAACCTCACAAATATCAACATCGACGGCATCAGTGAGATATCTACGCTGAACCTCACCGGAAACCGCTTCGGCTTCAGCACCCTGCCTCTGCCGCAGGAATCTTATTATGATTACACCTACGGGCAGCAGCCGCTTCCCGCCGAGCGGTCGTATGCCGAAGGCTCTGTTCTGGACTTTTCCTCGATGGTCATGCGCGACGGAACGGAAACCGACGCCGTTCTCTACGCATATTCCACTGCATCCGATGCCGCATCTCCTCTTGACGGCTCGTACTACACCTTTGCCGACGGCAAGGTAACCCTGCTTAAGGAGTATTCCGACTCATTGTACGTTTCGTTCGGTAACACGGCTTTTCCCGACGCGCGTCTGGAGACATCGAAGTTTATGGTGAAGACAACGGCCGATTACGGCAAGCCCTCCGCCATAATTGATCTGACACCGGCCGTGGGCAATGGAGTTAAGATCGCGTTCGGCGTGGGCATCGACGGCGCATCTCCCGCCGCCCCGCGCACTTTCTATGTCGACTGCGGCGACGGTGTGCTGCAGGAATTCAAGGCTACATCTTCCGAAGCCGACGCTGTTAACGTGGAGTTCGCCCGCAAGGGCTACGGCCACGTGAAAGTCTATGCCGCCGAAGGCGATGTGGTGACGGCTTTCTCGATCAGCGGCACGCGTCTGTCAAATATCGACCTGTCCGGGGCAACCGAGCTTCGCGTGCTTTCTGTTACCGATGCACATCTTGCCGACATTGACCTGAGCTACAACCGCTGTCTGCAGGCATTGAGGCTCGACCGCAACGAATTCCGCACGCTGACGCTCGAAGGCGTCAACGGCAGCTATGGCAAAAACGTGCTGAGCGTTATCTCAGTGGCCGATAACCAGCTCTCCGACATCACGCTCAATGACACCCGCACCATTCTCTACCTCGACCTCTCAGGCAACCGCATCGCTGAGTTCTCATATAAGGACTTCGACAACCTTATGTGGCTCGACCTGAGCGGCAATCAGCTCTCAAGCCTCGACATGACATATATGACCCAGACGCAGTATATCAATTTGGCCGGCAACCGCTTCAGCGAGCTCATCCTGCCGGAGCCCCTCGGTACGGCCGAACTTCATCTGGAGAACAACTGCTTCACGTTGGCCACGCTGCCTTATGTAGCGCCCGCCACAGGCGTGAAATATGTCTACGCTCCCCAGGCCGATATATTGGTGCCTACGCGCGGCCCGGGTGTCAACCTTTCGGAGCAGAACCGCGTTATCGACGGCCGCGGCACTACATATGCCTGGTACACCGAGGCAGGCAAGGCCCTCACCGCCGGAACCGATTATACCATCGAGAACGGTCTCACCAAGTTCGTTAACACCAATGTAGGCCGTATCTACTGTGTCATGACCAATCCTGCCTTCCCGGCATTCACCGGAGCCGATGCATTCAAGACTACACTGATAAAGGCCGACGGCAAGCCTACCAATCTGCTTGCGTCCTTCGTTACCGCTGAAACCGGCGAGTCTGTAAGTCTGTCACTTGCCGCCGAGACCGCCGGCACGGCCATCTACTTCGACTGGGACGGTACCGGCGATGTGTTCGATCAGTATCTTCTCGGCGACACATACCGCCTTTTCGAGGCCACTACCAAGGCCGGTGCGACTGTGAATGTATATACTTACGAGCCTTCGGAGCATATCACCGTCTTCTCGATGAGCGGCGCCACCCTCAGCTCGATGGATGCGTCGGGACTTGTCGACCTTATCTGCTTCTCGGTCAACGATGCGGGCCTGTCGGAATTCAAATTCCCGAATTCGCCCGGACTGCGCGAGCTTAATCTCGAGGACAATAACCTCACGTCGTTCGACGCGCGCCTTTTCCCGAAGCTGACTTCTCTCGGCCTTACAGGCAATCAGCTCACCGTGCTCGATGTTACCCCTCTTGCCGATCTGCAGATTCTGGCTGCCGCACGCAACAGCCTCGATCATATCGCTTTCGGTCCCAAGACCGCCATGTGGATGCTCCTGCTTGCCGATAACAACTTCGAGACCATCGACCTCACCGGCCTCAGAAGCCTCGAGCAGCTTGCGCTGAGCAATAATAATCTGACGCATATCGATATCACGCCGTGTCCGCGTCTGAATATGCTTCAGCTCGATGGCAACAGGTTTACATTCAGCGCTCTTCCTCCCGTGTCCGCTAAGTATTACAGCTACAGCTACGCCAACCAGCAGCCCATCGAGGCCGTGCAGGAAGGCGACTGCGTCGACCTTTCGCAGGTAGCCTCGTGCGGCGACGTGCAGTCTGTCTACCGGTGGTTCATCGGCGTGCCGACATTCGACGACTATGGCGAACTCACCGGCGAGGAACTTGTTCAGGGCGAGGAATACACCGTCGAGGGCGGCGTGACCACGTTCTACAACAACTTTGAGCGGGTGATGTGCGTCGTCACTAACACGATGTTCCCCAACCTGTATATCTACACTGTCCCCATGAACGTGTCTTCCGGAGTGACGGACGTTGCCGTCGACGGCGGTCATACCTTCACGGTTGAGTCGGCCGGTGCTGGTCGCGTTGTTGTCACAACCGATATCGCCGACGGAAGCACCGTCACGCTTACTACGCTCGACGGCCGCAATGTGGCCACGGCCATAGTTTCCGGGGGTCGAGCCGAACTCAGTGCTCCTGCCGGATTCGCCGTAGTGGCCTGCGGTGGCAGCGTAGCCAAGATCATCGTCCGCTAAGCGGCACTCGCCATTATTGTCCGGCGCAGTCGACCTCAGTAAAAGAGTGGGCTGCGCCGGACTTTTTTGTCAACAGGTGTTAATGGCTGATATCTGAATCCGTTCAATTATTAAAATAAGTTAATTCAAAGCATTTTTTTTAGGCCAATGTTATGTTGTATAACATAAAATGTATAACTTTGCATCAGTTTTTCATGGTATTAGATTTAAGGTAAGAAGATTATTCGTCGGGATGACGGATAATTTTTTTTTTAAGTATAATGATTAATATGAAATCGGCCCGCGCCAAGCGCAGGCCGTAATCTTTTGGACGCAAGGTAAGTGGCTGTTTTTACAGGGTAGTCGGAGATGTCGCTCTGCAAAGCGGCGAAAGCCGATGTCCTTCCCTGCGCCTCCGCCATGCAACGACGTCCGCATCTTTTGATACGTGGGGCAGCCTTCGCGGCAGTGCCGTTACTGCGGATTCTCCACAATGATATCAATGCTTTCGGCCGGAGCGGTCACCAGTCCGTAGTCAAGCTGGTTCTCTATGGCCATGAGGTTCGAATCACTTGTGTACAGTACATCATCGGCTGCCGGATGCTCCGTCACTATAAGGACGCTTATCGCGACCAGAAGGATAATTATGACCAGGCCCAGAATGCCGAAAGCGGCTTCGGTGGCATGTGTTGAGGTTTTCATAATCTTGTCAGTATCTTGATCAGTATAAAAGTTATTGGAAAGATATAATAAAAACCCCGGCGAACGGATAAATGTTCACCGGGGCCGGTTATGATTGATCTGCTTTGATTGTTAATGCATTTTGCCGTCGGCTTGCGTTATTTGGCGGCATCGATCTCGCGCAGGAGCTCTTTCACGGCGGTTTCAAGCTGGGCGTCGGTGCCAAGGACTATCTCGGCCGGATCATTGGCTACCTTGATGTCGGGTTCGAGCTGCTGGTTCTCCAGAAATGAGCCGTCAGGCAGCCTGTAGCCGATCACCGGTATGCCGAACACGAGGCTCGGATCCTGCATGCGCACCCAGTTCACTGACGTCATCGTACCCGGCACGGGCATGCCTACGAGCTTGCCCAGGCCGCGGTTGGAGTACACCCAGGGCGTTCCGTGGGCGTTGGAGTAGCAGGCCTCCGACATCACCATGATCGAGGGCTTGTTCCAGCGGCGCGACGGCATGTCGCACGATTCGGTGCCGCGGATTTCCTGTGTGAAGTATTTCTTGCCCGAGAACAGCACTTCGATGTCTTCGTGGAGGCGTCCGCCGCCGTTCCAGCGCACGTCTATCACGATACCCTCGCGGTCGTTGTACTTGCCCAGGATGTCGGAGTACACCCTGCGGAACGATTCGTCGTCCATCGACTGGATGTGTACGTAGCCCAGTCGTCCGTTCGACAGCGAGTCGACCGCCGCCGCGCGGCCCTTGACCCAGCGGTCGTAGAGCAGGGCGTTCTGGCGTCCCGCGCTTATGGGCTTCACGACTTCTTCCCACCGGTTGCCCGTCGCCGGATCGAGGAATCCGACAAGCGTCCGCTTGCCCGCCTGGTCGGTGAGCAGCGACGATATGTCCGTCGACGGGGTGATCTGCGTGCCGTTGATGTATTCGACTATCGTGCCGGGGGCTACCTTGGTGTCGGCTTTGGCCAGCGGACCGCCGCGGAGCACTTCAGCCACGCGCATGCCGTTGCCGGCGTGGTTCATGTCGTAGAGCAGCCCCAGCGACGCCGTGCGGTCGGCCTGTGGGTCCGAGTGCGAGTAGCGGCCGCCGGTGTGGCTCACGTTGAGCTCGCCGAGTAGCTCGCTGAGCATTTCGGCGAAGTCATAGTTGTTGTTGATGTGGGGCAGGAACCGGCGGTAGTGGGCCGTCATGGCGGGCCAGTCTATGCCGTGCATGTCGGCTACGTAGAAGCGCGCCCCTTCCTCGCGGGACATGTAGTCGAACATGTACTCGCGTTCGGCGTCGTGGTTGAGAGTCATGGTGGCCGAGTAGCTGATCGGGGTGAGCTTGCCGCTCTTGGGGTCGAGCTTACGGAATGTCTGACCCAGCACGAACAGCTTCTTGCCGTCCGGCGTGGCCTCGAATCCGGCGCGGCCGCTCAGGGCCGACACCATCTTGTGTTCGTCCTCGCGGCGGTCGTATTTCCACAGCTGGCGCCCCGAAGGCATTTCAGCGATGTAGTACAGTATCTCGCCGTCGTCGGTGAATATGGCGTCGGTGAGGTCTACCGACATGGGCGTCACGCGCACTATGCGGTCGGTGATACCGTCGGGCTCCACAGTGATGTCTTTGCTGTCGGAGTTGTCCTTGTCGCCGTCTTTTTCCTTGTCTTTGTCCTTATCCTTATCTTTGTTTTTGTCCTTGTTCTTGCGGGCTTCCTTGAGCAGGGCGTAGTCCTCTTTGCTCATCTCGTACTCGTCCAGGGCCTGCTGGTTGAGGAACACCAGCATCACGTCCATCATCGATCCCCACGAGGCGTGGTTGCGCATGCCGTAGCGTTCCGATGCGAACATGATGGCGTTGCCGCCCATCACGAAGCGCGGCTCCGCGTCGAAGTAGCCGCTGTTGGTCAGGTTCGTCATCGAGCCGTCGCCCACGTTCAGCAGCGCTATGTCGGTGTAGGGGTCGTGCTTGCGGTCGACCACTTCCAGGGCTATCCACTTGCTGTCGGGCGACCAGGTGTAGTTGAAGCGGCCGTCGTTGTGCAGGTAGGTCGAGCCGTCGGTAAGTTTCTTCACCTTGCCCGATTTGAGATCCATCACGGCCAGCACGTGGCGGTCGAGTATGAAGGCGAGCGATTTGCCGTCGGGCGATACGCGCGGCAACAGGCGCTCGTGCTTGTCGGCCTTGAACACAGGCTCTTCGCGGAAGATGGTGGCGTGGGCCCAGTCGGGTTCGTCGTCGGGGCGAGCCATCACGGCCTTGTAGATGTTGTAGCGCCCGTCGCGCTCCGACGTGTAGTAGAGCGTCTTGCCGTCGGGAGCCCAGCTTAGGTCGGCCTCGGCCTCCGGTGTGTCGGTCACCTGGCGTGTGGTGGCGTAGTCGGTGGAGGTCACGAACACATTGCCGCGGTACACGAAGGCTATCACCTTGCCATCGGGCGACGGTACGGCTTCCGAAGCGCCGGAGCGCACGGCCACCTTCTCGATGTCGGGCGTGGAGTCGTCCACCAGATCGATGGCCACCTTCACCGGCTGTGCGCCCGGAGCCTTCGTGTATATTTCACCGTCGTAGGTGAAGGCAAGGTCGCCCTTGTTGTCGCGCGACAGGAAGCGCACGGGGTGGGTCTTGAACTTGGTCAGCGCCTGCGCGTTCTTCGGATCGGTCACCGTGGCCGAGTACACGTTCACGGTCGAGCCGTCACGCTCGCTCAGGAAGTAGAACGTGCCGTCCGCACCCGCTACCGGATTGGTGTCCTCGCCGCCGCGCAGGGTCAGGTTGGTGTGTTTGCGCGTGGCCGTGTCGTAGATCCACACGTCGCGGGTCACCGACGAGGTGTGGTGCTTGCGGAATTCATCCTCGAAGCCCTTGACGTCCTGGTACAGGAACGATTTGCCTCCGGGGAGCCAGCTCACGAAGCGGGCCGGCGACGCGAGCACCTGCAGCGGAGCCTCGTTGCCCTTGACCGACACGCTGTAGAGCTCCGTCATGCGCCCCGAGGGGAACATGGCGCTCGAGGCCGGGTCCTGGATCGCCGCCGAGAACATCACGGCCGAGCCGTCGGGCGTGAATGCCTCGGGTATCTCCGACGCCGAGTTGTAGGTCAGGCGCCGCGGGGTGCCGCCCCCGGCGTCGATCAGATAGATGTCGAAGTTGCCGTTGCGGTCGCTTGCGAATGCTATGGAGCGTGAGTCGGGGCTCCATACCGGATTGGCCTCATAGTCGTCGGATGCCGTCAGGCGTAGGGCGCTGCCCCCCGTGGCGGCCACTGTGTAGATGTCGCCTTTATAGCAGAAGGCTATCCTCGAGCCGTCGGGCGAGATCTTTACGTCGCGGAGCCACAGCGGGGTCACGGCTCCGGCCGTCAGGCAGCTCAGCGTGGCGGCTGCCAGTAATATTGTCTTTTTCATTAATTATGTGTTGAATGACGGTTAATGCTGGTAAAGGTAGCGCTTGATCGAGCGCTTCGGGGTCTTTTCGAATTCTTCCTGCATCAGCCTGATGTCGGATATCTGGCTGTAGGCCGGCAGATCGGAGTTCACCTGCTTGATGTTCTGGCGCATCAGTTCCTCGAGGGCCGAGTTTGCGAGGCCGTCCTTGAGCGCTGCCTCGTAGTCGGGATAGATCAGGGCCGTCAGGCTGCCGTTGCGGTCTACCACGAGCGATTCGCTCACGTAGGGCAGGTTGTTGACCGCGTGCTCGATTTCCTCGGGATAGATGTTCTGCCCCGACGGGCCCAGGATCATGCTCTTGTCGCGGCCGCGGATGTACAGGAATCCGTCGGCGTCCATCTGGCATATGTCGCCGGTGTTCATCCAGCCGTCCTTTATGGTCGAGGAGGTGGCTTCGTCGTTTTTGTAGTAGCCCTTCATCACGTTGGCGCCGCGCACCCACAGTGTGCCGGGGATCTTTTCGGGGTCGGGCGAGTCGATGCGGGCCTCCATGCGGTCGACGACTTTGCCGCATGATCCGGGCCGCTGGATGTCCCACGGAGCATAGGTGATCAGCGGGGCGCATTCGGTCATCCCGTAGCCCACGGTGAATGGAAAGTGGATCCGTCTCAGGAACGTTTCGACGTCCTTGTTGAGGGCCGCGCCGCCTATGATGATCTGTTCGAGATTGCCGCCGAAGGTGGCGGTGAGCTTGTCGCGTATCTTGCCGAGCAGACGGTCATCCACCACCGGTATGTGCAGCAGCACCTTCATCAGAGGCTTTTCGAGCAGCGGGAACACACGGCTCTTTATGATTTTCTCGAGTATCAGCGGCACGGTGATGATCAGCTTGGGCCGCACCGTGGCGAAGGCGTCCATGATTATGCGCGGCGACGGGGTGCGCGTCAGGAAGTAGATGTGCGCCCCGTGCGAGAGCATATGCAGCATTTCGAAGGTCAGGCCGAACATATGCGCCAGCGGAAGCATGCATATGGCGCCGTCGCCCGGTTTTATGTACGGAATGTTGTCCAGTGCGAAGCGCACGTTCGACCACAGATTGCGGTACGACAGCACCACACCCTTCGAAAATCCAGTCGAACCCGACGTGTAGTTGATGATGGCCGTCTCGTCGTCGCTCGCCGGCAGCCGGTAGACGGCGTCGGACGGCAGGAACCGCTCCGGATACCGTTCGCCGAACAGCCGGTTGAGGTTGTTGCGCGCTTCGGTCAGCCGCTTGGAGCGCGACAGTATTTCCGAGAAATCGGCTATGTTCAGCACGCCTTTCAGTGCTGCCATCGCGTCTGGTTCGAGATTCTCCCATATGGAGGTGTCCACGAACAGAAGCTTGGAGTCGGAATGCGTGACGAGGTTGTGTATGTTGTCGGGCTTGAATTCATGAAGTATCGGCACAGCCACCGCTCCGTAGGTGAGCACGGCGAGGAACGCTACCGACCAGTGGGCGCAGTTGCGCCCGCACAGGGCTATCCTGTCGCCCGGTTTCAGGCCGGCGTGGCTGAAGAGCAGGTGGAGTTTGGCGATCTTGCGGGCAACGTCGCGGTACTGATAGCTCGCTCCGTGGAGGTCCGACAGTGCCGGATATTCCCAGTTTTTCTGTATTGAATTCTGAATCAGAGTTATTATGGATTCGCGGTTTTCCATTATCAATAGATTTAATGGGGTGCAATGTGGCAAAGTTACAAAAAAATCGGAGAATTCCGCTCAAAATTTCGTAACTTTGCGGACTGACCTTAAACAACTGAATCGAACAACTAATTTACCTCTTACCTAATGAACACAATTGGAAAGTGCGTGCTTGCTGCCGCCATGTTTGGCGTCTCATTCACTGCCGGCGCGCAGAAGATGGCTATTCTCAGCGACATACACATTACCCCCGGCAATGCTTCGGAGCCTCAGTTGCGCGAGGCTGTCCGCGAGATCAATGCCGGCGACTACGATCTGGTGGTGATGCTCGGCGATCTCACCAACGAGGGCTCGGACGTGGAGCTGGCCAATGTGAAGAGTATTCTCGACTCTATCAGCCATCCGCTGTTTGTCGTCCCCGGCAACCATGAGCTGACTTGGAGTCAGAGCGCCACGAAGACCTTTTTTGACCTCTGGGGCAACGACCGGTTCGTGACCGAAGTCGACTCGCTGGTCATCGTGGGCATTTCTTGCGGACCGTACATGAAGATGGGCGACGGCCATATCAAGCAGGAGGACCTCCACTGGCTGCGCCGTACTCTCGACGAGCGTGTGACTCCCGGCAAGCGGGTCCTCTCGCTCAACCACTATCCGCTGCTCGACGATCTCGACAACTACATCGAATATGTCAATCTGCTCTCGGACTATCCCGTCGTGGCGCATCTCAACGGCCATTACCACCGCTGGCGCACCTACGAGGGTGGCGACATCCCCGGCGGCATGCTCCGTGCTCTCGACATGAAGAACGGCGACTACGGATATTCCGTCGTCGAAGTGACTCCCGACTGGGTCAATGTCTACAACAAGCAGATCGGACAGCCCCGCCGCCCCAAATATTCATTTGCCGCCAACACCGCGCATAAGCCTGTCGAGGCCCCGGCCCGCGAGTGGTCGTCGCCCGAAGGTTTCGAGGTTGAGCAGGTGTGGGCCGACAGTGCTTCGGTGTTTACCCGTCTGGCCATCGACGCCGACAACGTCTATTTCGGCAATTCGCTCGGTCAGGCAAAGGCTGTCGGCAAGCGCGACGGACGCCTGAAGTGGACTCTTCCCACAGGCGCGTCGCTGTTCTCGCGTCCAGTGACGCTGGCAAAGGGGCGCCTGGCCGTTCCTACGGCCACCGGCCTCACCATAGTCGACGCCGCCACCGGCCGTCCCTACAGGACTTATCCCTCGGCCGAGGGTCCGTATGTGACCGACGGTCTGCTCACTTCCCGCGGATGGGTGCAGGGCGGATATAAGCGTATCGAGATGCGCGATCCCGCCTCCGGAAAGCTGCGCTGGACCTACGATTCGATCTTCAACTACTGCCAGGCGGCTCCTGCCGTCGATGGCAACGACCTCATTTTCGGCGCCTGGGACACTAATCTGCGTTGTCTCGACCTGCGCAGCGGCAAACTCCGCTGGGTGTGGAACAACGGCAAGACCGCCAACATGCTCGGCCCCGGCAATGTGGTTCCCGTCATCACCGGCGAGCGAGTCTATGTCGTGGCCCCCGACCGCTACATGACGGCCATTGACCGTGCCACCGGCCGACAGCTCTGGCGCGACAATAGCCACAAGTACCGTGAGGCCCTGGGCCACAGTGCCGACAACACCCGCATCTATTCCAAGACCATGGATGGCGAACTCGTCGCCATCGATGCGACTGTGCCCGAATTCAAGGAACTGTGGACGGTCGATATGGGTCTCGGCTATGAGCACGCTCCCTGCATCGTAGTGGAGAAAGACGGCGTGGTATACGCCGGATCGCGGCGCGGTATCGTCACGGCTGTCGATCCCATCGCGCAGAAAGTCCTTTGGAGTCTGCCGCTGGGTGTCAGCGAGGTCAACGGCATCGACATCGATCCCACCACCGGTGATGTTTACGTCTCCCTCATCGAAGGCACCATCTACCGCATCGCCCGCAAGTAAGAATCATCCCCATTACATCCGACGCCTTCCGCTTCGCCCTGCGATCCGGAAGGCGTTCCGTTTTCGGCCCTGATCCCCGCCCGCTACAATAGCTATTATAGCTGCTTACGCCGCCTTTAATTGTTAAAAATGCACCGAATCCCGAAAATATCTTCAATAATACTTGCATAAATCAAATTTCAATTGTAATTTTGCAGCGTGATAGATATGGACACCCCGAGTTAGTAACCTCAATAATCATCAACCTAAAAAATTATCAGCCACAAAAAAGACATTAACCGCAAAATCACGAAAAACAATCATTTCAAATCGTTAACCCCGAATCATTAACCTTAAAAATCGTCATCCTCAAGAAAACGCCTGTCACAAAACTCATCAATCTCACGAAGCAATCAACCTTTCTTTAATCTGATACTGAAACAATGAAAAAAATCCGTTCTCCCGAGCTATGATATGATACATCCGGCCATTACCGCTTTCCGGTCGCGTAAGTAAGTGCCGGGCAGCCTCATCAGTCACTTGATCTATCATCGCACATTGACATTTTGGAACTTTACACTTTGCTTCACATTTGCTTCGCTCCTATCCATAACCGCGCGATTGCGCCCGATAAATGTGTCGACTGTGAAAATATTGTTGATTAATTAAGTTAAAAGTGCTATCTTTGCACGGAATATACTTAAGAGAAATATGCTGAAAAAGTTTTTCATATCAATGCTTGGCACCATTGCCGGTCTGTGGATCTCGATCCTGATCGGTATCGTGGTAATCATCTGCATTATATCATCGTTAGTCGCATCCAATATGCCGGATGTGAAACTGACTGACAAATCAATACTTTACATAAATCTCGACGGTAGCATGGCCGAGCGCCACCAGCCCGGCGACCTGCTCCAGCTGCTCCAGGACTCGGAAACCGACGGCGACTCTTTCGTCGATATGCTCGATGCGATAACCCTGGCGGCCAACGATGGCAAGATCTGCGGACTCTACATTGTAGGCGGCATGCCCGAGATCGGCAGCGCCTCGCGCGAGGAACTGCTCGAGGCCGTGCGCAAGTTCAGGAAGTCGGGAAAATGGGTTATCGCCTATGGCGATACTTATGTGCAGCCGGCTTATCAGATAGCTTCGGTCGCCGATGCCGTTTACCTCAACCCCATGGGCGCTGTGGATGTACATGGCGTGGCAACGATGAATATTTTCTTCACCGGCCTGCTCGACAAGTTGGGCATTAAGGTCCATATCGTTAGGGTAGGGACGTACAAGAGCGCCGTGGAGCCTTTCTTCGCCAAGGAGATGAGCCCCGCCTCGCGCCTCCAGACCCAGGCCATGGTCGACACCGTATGGTCGGTGATGTCGGATGACATTGCCGTGAACCGTGGCGTCGGACTGGCCGAGGTGACCGCGTGGGCCGATTCGATTATCAGCTGCTGGCCTGCGCAGCGCACGCTCGACGCCGGTGCCGTCACTGCGCTCGAATATCGCCGCAAGGTCGAGGACGTGCTGCGCGGGAAGATCGGAATTGAACGTGACGAGGATCTTCCGCTCGTCACTGCGGCCGAATATATGCAGACCCGCAAGGCTGTCGATCCCGAAAAGGACCATCTCGCTGTGCTCTTTGCCGTGGGCGACATTGTCGACACGGGCGAGGGCGGCATTGTCGGCGACGTGATGACTCCTGAAATCATACGCCTGGCCGATGACGAACATGTCAAGGGGCTTGTGCTTCGCGTCAACTCCGGCGGCGGCAGCGCTTTCGCCTCCGAGCAGATATGGGAAGCCCTCGAATATTTCAAATCGACCGGCAAGCCGTTCTATGTGTCGATGGGCGACGTGGCTGCATCGGGCGGCTATTATATATCCTGCGGCGCCGACCGTATATATGCCGACCGTACCACGCTGACTGGCTCGATCGGCGTCTTCGGCATGGTGCCGGATCTGAGCGGCCTGCTCACCGGACACCTCGGCCTATCTTTCTCGACAGTGAAATCGAATCCCAATGCCGTTCCGCTGAATATCTATGGCGAGATGTCCGAACAGCAGCTGGCGGCTCTCCAGGCAAGTGTCGACGACATATACGATACGTTCACCCGGCGCGTGGCCGACGGCCGCGGCATTCCTCAGGATTCGGTAAAGCGGATTGCCGAAGGCCGCGTGTGGGTCGGCGGCAAAGCATTGGAGATCGGCCTGGTCGACGAACTTGCCGGTCTGCGCAAAGCTGTTGCTGACGCCGCTTCGAAAGCGGGCGTCGATGCCGGCGATGTGATATACTATCCCGAAATTGAGGAGGACTTCATGATGCAGCTGCTCCGTGAGGCCCGGGGTTCCGTCTCGTATGCCGGAATGTCGGTCGACGGCGCTGCCCTGCGCATGATGCGTCTCGTTCAGTATTTTTCCCGCATGAACCCGGTGCAGGCCCGGATGTCGCCTGTCGAGATAAGGTAGAAGTATCATGACTGCGGGTTCGTTGTTTGCTAAATGTGTGTTGCTGCCGTGTTCGAAGATCTACGGCGCCATCACCTATGCGCGCAACAAACTCTTTGACTTTCATATCCTGCCGCAGTACGGTTTCGATGTGCCGGTGATTGTCGTCGGCAATCTCGCTGTCGGTGGCACGGGCAAGACTCCGCACACCGAATATCTTGTGGAGGCTCTGAGACTTAACTATAATATTGCCGTCGTGTCGCGCGGCTATAAACGTTCGACCAAGGGATTCGTGCTTGCGACGCCCTATTCGAAGCCGTCGGATATCGGCGACGAGTCATATCAGATTTACCGGAAATTCGACGGGAAGGTTACGGTGGCCGTCGGTGAGGACAGGGTGAAGGCCATCCGCGAAGTGCTCCGGCTGGTGCCTGATGTCAACCTCGTCATACTCGACGACGCATTCCAGCACCGCTATGTCAAACCGGCCGTGTCGATACTTATCACCGAATGCAATCATCCAGTCTTCCGCGACAGGATGCTGCCTTACGGCCGCCTGCGCGAGTCGGTGCGTGGTATCTACCGCGCCGACATGGTGGTGGTGTCGAAATGTCCGGAGACAATGAAGGATATCGACTACCGGGTGTACATGCGCGATCTGCAGCTGTTCCCGTACCAGCAGCTGTTTTTCTCGCGTTACGCCTACCAGAGTTTTGTCCCTCTCTTCCCCGATCAGGTGGCATCGGTGCCGTGTATTGAATGGATGACCTCCGCCGATTCGATTCTTGCCGTTGCGGGCATAGGCAATCCGAGGCCGTTCATCCGCTATCTCAAGAGTTTTATGCCGCGTGTCAGGGTGAATATCTTTGCCGATCATCATAACTACACGCGTCGTGACATGGAGCTGCTGCTCGAGCGGTTCCGTACCATGAAAGGCTCGGTCAAGATTCTGGTCACGACCGAAAAGGATGCCGTGCGCATGGCCGCCAACCCCTATTTCCCGCCTGAATTGCGCGCCCATACGTTCTATCTGCCCGTCAAGGTCGAGTTCACGGGCTACGGACCCACTCCGTTTGTCGAGGCCGTGAAGCGACTTGTAAAAAGTGCGACCTGACGCGGCGGCCCATTCAACCTTAAAGTGAGTAAATCGTTATACATTTATTATATAACTAAACAGAAACTACCATGCTGAATAAAATCAAAGAAACAGCGGCTTTCCTGCAGGGCCGCGTCACTGGCCCGATGCCCGACACCGCCATCATTCTTGGCACCGGCCTCGGTGCTCTGGTCGATTATATAGAGGACAAGCAGTTCATACCCTACAGCGAGATTCCCAATTTCCCGGTCTCGACCGTCGAGGGACATAGCGGCAACCTGATCTTCGGTACATTGGGCGGCAAGCGTGTAATCGCCATGCAGGGCCGTTTCCACTACTATGAAGGCTATGACATGAAGCAGGTGACTTTCCCCGTGCGCGTGTTCAGACAGCTGGGTGTGAAGACTCTGTTCGTATCCAACGCTGCGGGCGGCATGAACAAGGAATTCCGCGTCGGCGACGTGATGATCATCACCGACCATATCAATCTTTTCCCCGAAAATCCTCTGCGCGGCAAGAACTATGCCGAGCTTGGCCCGCGTTTCCCGGCCATGACCGAGGCCTATGATCACAAGCTCATAGCCGAGGCCCGTAAGATCGCCGACGAGCAGGGCATCCGTGTCGTTTCCGGCGTGTATGTGGGTACTCCCGGCCCGACATTCGAGACTCCGGCCGAATATGAGTATTTCCGCATTATCGGCGGCGATGCCGTGGGCATGTCGACCGTTCCCGAAGTGATCGTGGCACGTCACGCCGACATGCGCGTGTTCGGTGTATCGGTCATTACCGATCTCGGCGGCAAGGACATCACCGAGGTGCCCGACCACGAGGAAGTGCAGCGTGCTGCAGAAAAGGCACAGCCCAATGTGGTGGCTATCATGCGCGAGCTTGTAAAGCGTTCGTAAATAATGTCATATTTCCCGCGGCAGTCCAGGCTGACCGGACTGCCGCGGTAATTTCATATATTTATTAATGTCAGAGATTTCTTCATTGGGCGAGTTCGGGCTGATCGATCGCCTTACCGAAAACCTTCCGAAAGAAAACGAGTCGACCCTGCGCGGTGTGGGCGATGATGCGGCCGTGCTGCATTATCCGGCCGATGTCGACGAACTGGTCACTACCGATCTGTTGCTTGAAAACGTGCATTTCGATCTGACCTATGTGCCGTTGAAGCATCTGGGTTACAAGAGCGCGGTGGTCAATTTTTCAGATATATACGCCATGAACGGCACACCACGGCAGATCACCGTGTCGCTGGGCATATCGAGCCGCTTCACGCTCGAACATATCGAGGAGCTTTATGCCGGCATCCGTCTGGCATGCGAGCAGTATCATGTCGATCTGGTAGGGGGCGACACTTGCGCGTCGCGTCAGGGACTTGTGATCTCTATTACCTGTATCGGCGACGCTCCGCGCGACCGTATCGTCTACCGCGACGGTGCGCGCCCGACGGACCTGATCTGTGTCAGCGGCGATCTTGGCGCGGCTTATATGGGCCTGCAGCTGCTCGAGCGTGAGAAGGTGGCTTCGGCCGGCAACCGTGATTTCGTACCCGATTTCGCCGGAAAGGAATATCTGATAGAGCGGCAGCTCAAACCTGAGGCGCGCCGTGACATAGTGGGCGCCCTTGCCGCGGCAGGCATCAAGCCGACGGCGATGATGGATGTGAGCGACGGACTGTCGTCGGAGCTGATCCATATCTGCAAGGACAGCAACACGGGCTGTCGCGTGTACGAGGACCGCATTCCTATCGATTATCAGACGGCTCTGATGGCCGAGGAACTCAACATGAATCTGGTGACGGCCGCGCTCAACGGCGGGGAAGATTACGAACTGCTGTTCACCGTGCCTCTGACCGATCATGACAGGGTGAAGGCGATTGACGGAGTGCATGTCATCGGATATGTGACGGAGGCGTCGGAAGGATGCGCTCTTGTCACCCGCGACAATCAGACGATGCCGCTGCGTGCGCAGGGCTGGAATCCGCTTGCAGCAGGAACCGAAGAACCGAAAGAATGACTGTCGATAATTTTTAGCGAGGCTTTTTGTTAGTTCCTTGATAAATTATTCGTAACTTTGCAGCACGAAAACTATCGAATAGGACATAAGCATTATGATAAATCGCATTTTAATCAGAATTAAGGTTGTACAGATCCTTTACTCTTATCTGCTCTCGCGGAGTGAATTCAAGATTGATGCGGCTCCGACGGGGGCTACGCGCGACCGCCGGTTTGCCTACGCGGTGTACATGGATATGCTTATGCTGATCGAGGAGCTCTCGGGCTGCAGGGTGAATAATCCCGGCCGCGACCTGCGGGCGATCGATATCGACAAGGCTCTGCGTGCCAACAGGGTAGGGCGTGCGCTTGCCGATAATATCGAACTCAAGGATCTCGTTTACAAGGATATTTACGATCTGAACCGGCTCAAGGATGTCATTCCGGCCCTTTACCGCCGCATCGTCGACTCGGCTGTGTTCAAGGACTATTCTCGCAAGCGTTCGCGGTCGCTCGACGACGATGTGCGCTTCTGGTCAGTCGTGCTCGAGACTATCGTACTGAAGGATCCGGAGGTGATCAGCGCTCTGCGCGGAAATGAGGATTTTTCGTTGACGGGTCTCAATCACGGCATCCGTGCCGCCGTCGACACACTGAATTCGTACAACGACGCGCGTGCCTCCTATCTTAAGGCGCGCAAGGAGTTGCAGGAATCGCTCGACCAGGCCTACAAGCTGTATCTGTCGCTTTTCGTGCTGATCGTGCAGCTGACCGACGAGCAGATCGACCGTATCGAGGCCGCCAAGGGCAAGTATCTGGCTTCGGCCGAGGATCTGAATCCGAATATGCGTCTTGCAGAGAACAGCCTGGCTGCGTATCTGCGGGAAGATCCTACGATCGTGAAATTTATCGAGGATAACAAGTTCTCGTGGTTTACGTCGGAAGGTCTGATCAAGAATCTGCTTGATCTGATTCTGTCGTCGGACCTCTATCGCGAATATGTTGCGGCTCCGTCGACCGACTGGCGCGCCGACTGCGAATTCTGGCGTTCGGCCCTCCGCAACATCGTGCTTCCGTCGGATTATCTGGATGAGGCGCTCGAAGGTATGTCGATATTCTGGAACGATGATCTTTCGACAGTAGGGACGTTTGTGCTCAAGACTCTGCGCCGCTTTGCGACAGGCGGTGAGGCTGCCTGTGCGGATGCGTTCCTTCCGCAGTTCAAGGATGATGAGGACGCCGAGTTCGGTGCGTCGCTGTTTACGTTCGCGGTGGAGAACCGTGAGAAATACCGCGGCTACATCGACCGGTTCATCAATTCGGACTGGGATCCGGACCGCCTGGCGTTCATGGATATCGTCATAATGATAACGGCGCTTGCCGAGATTATCAATTTCCCGGCGATCCCGATTCCGGTGTCGCTCAACGAATATATTGAGATCGCAAACAATTATTCCACGCGCCGTTCGGGTCCGTTCATCAACGGCATGCTGTTCTCGATAATCAAGATGCTCGGCGATGCGGGTGAGATCTCCAAGCCGTTTGTATCGGCTCCATCAAAGGAAGAGAAATGTAATGATTCGCAAAACCAATAAAAAGAAAAAGATATGATTAATTTTATTCCTCTCCAGGCTGCTGCGGCCGGTGCCGAGGGCGGCGGTATGAGCGGCCTTATTATGATCGGCCTGCTGTTTGTAGTGATGTGGTTCTTTATGATCCGTCCTCAGCAGAAGCGTCAGAAAGAAATCAAGAAACAGCGCGAGGCTCTCACCAAGGGTGACAAGGTTGTTACAGCCGGCGGAATTTATGGCGTGATCACCGAGATCAAGGAAAAGTATTTCGTGGTCGAAGTCACCAAGGGTGTGTCGCTGTCGGTTGACAAGGGCTCGATCTACCCGGCCGCCGATGATGCCGTGAAGGATGCTCCCCTGAATAAGTAACCGGCGGTATAACCGCAGATCTCTCCTTCCTGCTGTGGACATCAGGAAATACTATGATAAAGTTGTGGCTGTGATGCGATCGCGTCGCGGTCATGACTTTCTTGTTTTCCTGGCATTCCTGTGTGTGTCGACCGTGCTGTGGTATGTGATGACGCTCAATGATGAGGAGCAGTGCGATGCCCGGATGCCGTTTGTGCTGACAAATGTTCCGGATTCCGTCACGCTGATAAATGAGCCGCCGTCGGTCATTGCCGTGAGTCTGCGCGCCCAGGGATCGCAGCGGCTTAAGCTCGCTTTCGGCACCCCGCCTACAATTACGGCTGATTTCAGACTTTATCGTGACGGGGATGCTGTGCGTCTGTCCAACACTGACTTGAAGTCGTTGGCCCGGACCGCGTTGGGAGGATCGTCGGTGATTCTTGTATCGCCTGATTCGCTGACATTGAATTACACGACCTCCTGCGGAACCCTTCTTCCGGTGGCTGTGGACTATTCGGTGACGACGGGGCCTAAGTCTGTTCTTGTCGGCTCACCGGTGCCGTCGGTGGACAGTGTCAGGGTTTATTCTCAGACCCCGCTTCCTTCGGGTTCTTCCAAAGTCGTCACTCAGTCGGTCGGTCTGACAGGCATCAATGAGAGTGTCACGCGGCGTGTGGCTTTGATCGCGCCAGCCGGCACACGTGTCATTCCCGACAGTGTGGATGTGACATTCAATGTCGAGCCGCTCATATTAAAGACGCTTAAAGTGCCGATCGAGACTGCCAATGTTCCCACCGGCATGCGTCTGATAACCTTTCCTGCGACAATTACCGTGAGGTATCTTATCACGCAGAGCGATTATATCGACGAAAATTACGAGGCGCGGATGCGTGTCGTGGCTGACTACAATACTATTGACCGCAGTGGTGCGACCCGGAACATGCGTCTGAGACTTCGCGACGTGTCGCCCGGGCTTCAGAATGTGCAGCTCGAGTCGGACAGTGTCGAGTTTATAATCGAGAAGTTATGACACGTCTCGTGGGCATCACGGGAGGGATCGGAGCAGGCAAGTCGGTAGTTTCGCGCATCCTCCGTGCGATGGGATATCCGGTATATGACTGCGACAGCCGAGCCAAGGCGATAATGGATGGCGATCCCCGTATTCATGAACAGCTATGCCGCCAGATTCATCCGCTTGTTGTGGCTGACGGCTGTATCGACCGCCGCCTTCTTTCGGAAATAGTGTTTAACGATGCCGAGGCACTTTGCCGCCTCAATTCGATAGTGCATGCGGCTGTCGAGGCCGATGTCCGTGACTGGATGTCGCACCAGTGTTCGCCTCTGTCGTTTGTGGAATCTGCCATATTATATCAATGTAGGCTTGCCGAGATGGTATGTGGTGTCATAGAAGTGACGGCGCCGGTCGAACTGCGTGTGAAGCGTGTCATGACCCGCTCGGCTTTGAGCCGGCAGCAGGTCATGGGCAGGATGTCTGCACAGAATGATGCCTGTCGACGTCACGACCGTGCATATTATATAATAAATGATGGGGAAGAGGCTGTCCTGCCGCAACTGAAGTCAGCTCTGAAAATTTTTCAAAATTGTTGATCCGCTAATGTGCTGATCGACGGTGCTTAATCCGTATATTGGAATTTTTTTATGTTTTACAGCATAAAAAAGTTGTAAAAATATTTGGAGGGAAAGGAAAAAGGCAGTAACTTTGCACTCGCTTTTGGGAAACAAAGCAAAGCGGACAGTGAAAAGATTAAAATTTGTTAAGAACCGAACAATTTATTTGGTGGTTTCAAATTTTGGTTGTAACTTTGTATCCGCTTTCGGGCTGAGGCTCCGGAGAGCGAAAAAAGTGAACATTGAAAGAATTAAAATAGAGACGAAGTAGTACAAGAGCAATAACATTGACTCTGTCAAATTTCGACCTGATCAAGCACAATAAGACGGTTCGTCCGGTGGCGCGGGATCGACAGGAACTCCGGCAGATATGCGGCTTCACGAGCGCGGAGCGCTTTAGGCAAACATATCAGAAGATATTTTGCTTTTTTTTGAATAGAAAAGAAAAAAGACAAGATACCAACAACGAAGAGTTTGATCCTGGCTCAGGATGAACGCTAGCGACAGGCTTAACAC